>Ga0255058_10001040_pt1 | contig 15866 bp, 14 predicted proteins | sample Cases_109_9_MG_FD_188637 | JGI IMG/M metagenome (GOLD analysis project Ga0255058, IMG submission 188637) | Seawater microbial communities from Amundsen Gulf, Northwest Territories, Canada - Cases_109_9 | ecosystem: Environmental > Aquatic > Marine > Gulf | place: Canada: Northwest Territories... | reverse complement strand
CGAGGATCAAGGTGACGACGAGGACGAGTCTGACTCGCTGTTCTGAATCGATGAGCAATAAAAACGGCAATGGCACGGATCGGGCGCGACAAATGGTTGCCCAGGAAGCCGCGCGCATCATCGTCAATCACGGCATACGCGATTATCGTGTCGCGAAAATCAAGGCCGCCGAACGCCTGGGCTTCAGCACACGCGGATCCTTGCCGCGGAACGTCGAGATTGAACGTGCGGTCAGCGAACACTTGCAGCTGTTCAGTGGTGATTCGCACGCGGAATTTCTGCGCAAGATGCGCGTCGCGGCATTGTCCGCCATGGGTCTGCTATCGCCGTTTACACCCCGGCTTGTCGGGCCCGTGTTGCATGGCACTGCCGGCGCGAACGCTCCTGTAAATCTGCACGTCTTTACCGACAGTCCGGAGGCAGTCGCCCTCTGGCTGTCCGAGCTCGGCGTCAGTTATCGGCCCTACGAACGTCGATTGAAAAGCCGTCGCGATAGCGCCGACCTGTACGCCGGGTTTCAGTTTCACCACGAGAGCGCCTCGGTCGAGGCGACCGTATTTCCGGTTGACGGCATCCGCCAGGCGCCAATCAGTCCTGTCGATGGCAAGCCTATGAGGCGAGCGGATGACAAGAGCGTGCGCGACCTTCTGGACCAGCAGAAGATTTAGCCAGGAACGGTAAGAGCGGCTTTACGGTCAGGATGACCTTATGTCGCGGAGCACAGTGCGAGAGCGACGAGCCGCGAATCGAAGCTAGCGTTTGTCGATGCCTACGTATTTGCGCTCGGCGGGCCCCGTATACAACTGCCTGGGACGGCTGATGCGGCCGTTGGGATCCGAGATCATTTCGCGCCAATGCGCCGTCCAGCCGACGGACCGGCCGATCGCAAACATGACCGTGAACATCGAGGCCGGGATTCCGAGTGCCCTGTAAATAATGCCCGAGTAGAAATCCACGTTCGGGTACAGGTTCTTCTCGATGAAATAATCGTCTTTGAGGGCAATCTCCTCGAGTGCACGCGCCAGGTCGAACATCGGCGTGTCTTCGCGTCCGAGTTTCGCCAGAACCCTATGCGCCATTTTTCGGATAATCTTCGCACGCGGATCGAAACTCTTGTACACGCGGTGGCCGAAGCCCATCAAACGAAACGGGTCATCCTTGTCCTTCGCCTTGTCGACGTACTTCGGGATATTGGCGGCATCACCGATCTCATCGAGCATCTTGAGGACCGCTTCGTTCGCGCCGCCATGAGCCGGCCCCCAAAGCGCCGATATGCCGGCAGCGATCGCCGAATAGGGGTTCGCACCGGAACTGCCGGCCATACGTACCGTCGACGTCGAACAGTTCTGCTCGTGATCCGCGTGCAATATGAACAACAAGTCCAGCGCTTCGACCGTAACCGGATCGATTTCGTACGGTTCGGCCGGCACCGCGAAAAACATGTGCAACAAGTTCTCGCAATATCCGAGATCGTTGCGTGGATAGATAAATGGCTGCCCGATGTTCAACTTGTACGCGGCCGCCGCGATCGTCGGCAATTTGGCAAGGATTCGGTGCGCGAAGATGTCGCGGTGCAAGGGATCATTGACGTCCATCGTGTCATGGTAGTACGCCGACATCGATCCGACGACGGCCGACAGTACCGCCATCGGGTGCGCATCATAACGAAAGCCGTTAAAGAAGCGCAGCATGCCTTCGTTGAGCATCGTGTGTGTGAGAATCGTGTCGTTGAACGACTTCAGCTCGGCCGTCGTCGGCAGTTCGCCGTGAAGCAACAGGTATGCAACTTCGATGAAGCTCGAGTGCGCCGCGAGTTGCTCAACCGGGTAGCCCCGATACATCAGGACTCCCTTCTCGCCGTCGATGAAGGTAATGTCCGAAACGCAACTGCCTGTCGCGACATAACCCGGGTCGAAGGTAAAAACGCCCTGTTCCCGGTAGAGACGGCCGATGTCTATCAGATCGGGTCCGATGGTGCCGTGTCGCACCGGCAATTCGGTTTCAGTGCCGCCGGGGCTGATCAGGCGGTAGGCATCCTGGCTCTTCTTCATCCTAAATCCTTGGGCGCATGTGGCCGTACTTTGCTGTCGCCGGGCGGCGGGCAGCACCGACCGATTACTCACTCGGCGGCTCCTACAATGCCGCTAAACGCCGGCACGAGCAATCGCGGAAAACCGAACTGCCGCAGCATATCAAACGCCCGCCGGCCAAAGCCGCGGAAATCGCGGAAAGACTCATCGCGCTCCCGGGTTATGGTCCCCGCCAGGCGCCTGGCAGATTGTTGAAAAACGGTCAGTTGGCCCCGTCTCGCACTCACCCGGGCCTTTTTCAGCGGGCGCCTAGCCGATGCCGTACTTGCGACGGAATTTGTCTACGCGGCCACCACTATCGACGATTTTCTGCTTGCCCGTATAAAAAGGATGGCAGGAAGAGCACACCTCTATGGACAGGTCCTGGCCGAGCGTCGAACGCGTCGTGAACTCGGTGCCGCAACTACAGGTTACCTTGATATCGGCGTAGTCGGGGTGAATGTCGGCTTTCATTTCAGGCTCTCCAGAAGCGTCGCTGCCGTGCGAAAAGGCCGCGTAGCATATCGGGAAGCGCTCGTTGCCGCAAGCCCCGGTTTGTTATCCACAGAAGCTGTGGATAAGGTTGTGGAAGAAAATTGAGTGAGTGTCCTAAGGTGCGGATTTTCAAGCACCGTTGCCAATATGACCATTTTGTGGCCATTTTCTTAATGTAATTATATTCAAATGGTTACGGCCGCTTCTCGACGCTGAAGGTGAATGTGATGGCGTCTCGCGCTGAAATAACAGGCATCCACGAAGCATTGTGCATAAGGCGCCGCGGCAATTCATCCCTGCACGACGGCCGCAATTCCGGCAACGGCCCCTCTTGATGCGAAATTTGCGACCGATTCGCTCCCGTTTTTCCGCCTCACTCGGGCAGGAAAATCTCCTGCAGATCGTTCAGGAAGCGGCGGCCCATCGGCGTCGGCCGCCAAACATTTTCCGCCACCGGTGCAATCAGCCCTTCTTGCAGCGGCGCCTGCAATCGCTGCCGCAACGCGTCGCGTGACAGGCCGGTGCGCGCCTCGAACAGTTGCTCATCGAAGCCCGCGTTCAGCCGCAACGCATTGATCATGAACTCGAACAGCAGATCACGCTCCGCGAGCGCCTGCGGCGTGCCATTCGGGATGCCGCGCTCCATCGACGCCATGTATTGCTGCGGATGCGCCACCTTCGCGTAGCGGCACACCGCGTCCCGGCTCGAGATCTTGCCGTGAGCGCCCGCACCGACAGCGACGTAGTCGCCGAACGACCAGTAATTCAGGTTGTGCACGCACGGGTAGCCATCCCTCGCATAGGCGGATACTTCGTACTGCTGAAAGCCGCGTTCGTCGAGGAGCGCCTGCCCATGGGTCTGAATGTCATAGCAAAGCTCGTCATCCGGCAACCCGTCGGGCGGCCGCGAATGGAAGACAGTGTTTGGCTCGAGCGTCAACTGATACCAGGAAATATGCGCCGGATTGAGCTGCACGGCCGCCTCGATATCATCGAGCGCAGCACCGGCGTCCTGCCCTGGCAGCGCATACATCAGGTCGAGATTGACGTTTTCGAAGCCCGCATCCTGCGCCTCGCCGACAACGCGAGCGATATCGCCGGACGTATGGATTCGGCCGAGCGTCGCGAGTGACGCATCATCAAAGGACTGTGCCCCGATCGACAGCCGGTTGATGCCGGCGCGGAGATATCCCGAACACTTGCCGCACTCGACGGTGCCGGGGTTCGCCTCCATGGTCACCTCGATGTCGTCCGCCAATGTGAAGCGGCGATCGATGGCGTCAAGCAGTTGCGCGATCTCGTCGGGCGAGAACAAGCTCGGCGTGCCGCCGCCGAGAAAAATACTGATCAAAGGCCGGCCGGTCGCGAACGCTGCTTCGTTTTCCAGGTCGATAAGCAGGGCCTCAAGATAGCGGCCGCGCGGCGCGCTGTTGCCTGCTGTGTGCGAATTGAAATCGCAATACGGGCACTTTCTCACGCACCAGGGCAGGTGAACATACAATGACAGTGGCGGGATTTCGCGGCGCATGGGCTGATTATTGCAGCACTTCGCCCGCGTGCACGAATAGCGTTGCCTCAGCCCCCTTCGAAGCGCGCCCGTAACAGCGATAACAGCACTGCCAGCGCCTTGCCGCGATGGCTGCGCGCATCCTTCTCTTCGGCCGAAAGCTCCGCCGCGCTCTTGTCGGCCTCGGGGTCCAAGAACACCGGGTCGTAACCGAAGCCATGTTCACCTCGGCGCTCATGCAATATTTGCCCGCGCCACTGCCCTTCCGCAATAAGCGGCTCGAGGTCGCCGGGCATGGCGAAACACGCGGCGCATTGAAACACCGCCCCTCGGCTGGCGTCCGGCAGATCGCGCATTTCGTCCAGAAGCTTGTCGATGTTGGAGTCGTCTGTCGCGTCCGGGCCCGAATAGCGGGCAGAGAAAACACCGGGCCGGCCGTCGAGCCCGGCAACAACAAGGCCTGAATCATCGGCGATCGCCGGAAGCCCTGTCGCTGCTGCTGCGTGGATTGCCTTGATCAGGGCATTTTCGGTGAAGGTAGTGCCGGTTTCCTCAACGTCGCGGACGCAGAATTCCGATTGCGCCACGACACTGACATTGAGATCGCTCAACAAGCGCGCGATTTCGCGCAACTTGCCTGCGTTGCCGCTGGCAAGAACGATTTTTTCCGGAAACCGCAATGTGTCGTCAGCGCGCGGACGCAAGCGCTTCGTTCTGCGCTGCAATAATCGATTCGATGCCGCCGCGTGCGAGGTCGATCATTGCCGTGAACTCGTCGATGCTGAATGCGTGGCCCTCGGCCGTGCCCTGCACCTCGATGAAGCGTCCGGCGTCATTCATGACAATATTCATGTCGGTCTCTGCATCGGAGTCTTCCGCGTAGTCCAGGTCGAGCACCGGCTGGCCGCCATAGATGCCAACCGAAACAGCGGCGACCTGGCCGTACAGCGGATTCTTCTTGATGGTTTTCGCTTGCGTCAGGCGCGCCATTGCGAGGGCGAGCGCGACATAGGCGCCGCTGATCGCCGCCGTGCGCGTACCGCCGTCGGCCTGCAGAACGTCGCAGTCCAGCGTAATCGTGCGCTCGCCGAACGCGTCGAGATTGCTTATCGCGCGCAGGGATCGGCCAATCAGGCGCGAGATTTCCATGGTCCTGCCGCTTTGCTTGCCACGCGTCGCCTCCCGCACGTTGCGTGTATGTGTCGCGCGCGGCAGCATTCCGTATTCGCCGGTAACCCATCCGCCGCCGCTGCCGCGCAACCAGGGCGGTACCCGTTGCTCGACACTCGCCGTGCACAGAACCTGCGTGTCACCGAACTCGGCGAGTACGCTGCCCTCAGCGTGGCATGTGAAATCGGGGGTGATGCGCAACGCTCGAATTTCGTCCGCTGCGCGGCCGCTTGGTCGCATTGCTGTGCTCCTGCGCTGGTACTCCGTCAGGGCGATATTGCCGGACTTCTGGTTACGACTGTGAATTAAGGTCAGGGACTCAACCACCTTACAGCGGTCCCGGTCGTATTGTCGCTGTACGGGGAGTTCACATTCAATGCTTTTACGCTCAGCGCCTTGAGATTATCGGCGAGGTTGTTTTCGCCGGGTAGCGCAATGTCCGTCATTTCATCATCGCTGAGGCCGGACCACAGGCCATCGGAACAGGCAAGCAACACATCACCGGGCAGCAATGTCTTCTTACCCGTGATACTCATATCCGGAACTGGTGCGTCACCACCGATACAGCACTCGACGAAGTTGCGCATCGGGTGGTCGAGCGCTTCCATCTCGGTGATAGCGCCTTCCTGAATCAACACTTCTACATGGCTATGATCCCTGGATCGTGCCAGAACATGCCCGTCGCGCACGAGATAGATTCGACTGTCTCCAATGTGCGCCCAGAATGTGCCGCCCTCCTGGATCAGGCAAATGGCGCACGTTGCCCTCGGCCGGAAATCAACGGCGAGATCCGGACCCAGCGCTACAACCTCGTCGTGCGCGTGTGTCAGCACCGAGTACAGGAAACCCTGCGGATCGAACAATGGCAGCGACGCCGCCATGAAGCCATCCTGCACTATTTGCAGAGCCGTCTCGGCAGCGCGCGCTCCATCCGTATGGCCGCCCATACCGTCGAACACCATCATGATTGCCGCCTCGTCGGAAACGACAACGGCGGCTCGATCCTGGTTATCCTGACGGTCACCGAGCGCGGAGACTTTGGCGTATTCGACCTGCATGTTGATTCGGTTTCGTGTTTTTCCTGACAGAGTCCGACGCCTGGCTCGCTGGCGTCAACAACAAGCCGCCATCAAACGGCTGGCGACCGATGGTGAGCAGAGCTTAGAATGTTCTATCCCCGATAATATTCACCAGTTTCTGCGCTTACGCAGTTAAAGTATGCCGCCCCGTTCCGCCGAAAACCGTGACCGAAGCGACATAACCGGAGACCGATGCTGATGCTACACAGTATGACAGGCTTTGCGCGACAGTCCGCCGAGTCGAAGATCGGCACGCTCACGTGGGAGTTGCGCGCCGTCAATCACCGCTATCTCGACGTGCAATTTCGCATGCCGGACGAATTGCGGCCCAGCGAGCAGGCGTTTCGCCAGCAGGTTTCTGCGGTCCTGCACCGTGGCAAGGTCGAGTGTGCGCTTCACTTCCGTCGCGCATTCGATCAGCAGGCCGAATTGCAATTGGACGACAAGCTCGTTGCGCTTGTCGGCAAGCGAGTCAGCGAATTGTCGGCGGCAATAGGCGACCTCGCGCCGTTGAACCCGCTCGACCTGCTGCGCTGGCCGGGCATCGTGCAGCAATCGGAAGGCGACGTTGAGCCGTTGCTCGCCGAGGCCGGCGCGCTGCTCGGGCAGACACTCGAATCGATTGCCGCAATGCGCGCCAGCGAGGGCAAGCGGATCGCGAAGATGCTCGATTCGCGCTGTGCCGATATCGATGCACTTGCGCGCTCGGTCCGCGAGCGCATGCCGGAGGTCCTCGAGGCGGTGGGCGCCAAGCAGCGCGATCGCATTGAGCGGCTCGATGTCGCGGCCGACCCCGCTCGCCTCGAAGTCGAATTGGCGTTGATCGCCCAAAAACTCGACATTGACGAAGAGCTCGACAGACTCGACAGTCACGTGACCGAGATTCGCGGCATTATCGGCAACGGCGGCGCCGTTGGCCGAAGGCTGGACTTCCTGATGCAGGAACTCAATCGTGAAGCCAACACATTGGGCTCCAAATCCGCGGACACGCAAACGACCAAGGCAGCCGTCGAGCTCAAGGTCCTGATCGAGCAGATGCGCGAACAGATTCAAAACGTTGAGTAGGCGCCCGATGAACGATTCTTCCGCCAGGCTCTTCGTCATCGCCGCACCGTCGGGCGCGGGCAAGACGACGCTCGTCAAGGCTCTGGTGACGCGAAGTCCGGAACTGCGCTTCTCCATTTCCTACACGACGCGCAAAAAGCGCAGCAATGAGGCCGACGGGGTTGACTACCTGTTCGTCAGTGTCGACGAGTTTGCGCGCTTGCGCGCTCAGGGCGACCTGCTCGAATCCGCCGAGGTGTTCGACAATCACTACGGAACAAGCCGGAAACAGGTCGAGCAGCATTTGCAGGACGGTCACCACGTCATTCTTGAAATCGACTGGCAGGGAGCCGCCCAGGCTCGTGAGGCAAAGCCCGAGTGCGTCACGATATTCGTCCTGCCGCCATCGCGGGATGAACTCGAGCATCGATTGCGCAGTCGGCGCACCGACAGCGAGGAGGTCATTCAGCGGCGGCTGCGGGACGCATTGAGCGACATGTCGCATTGGTCTGAATTCGATTACGCGATTATCAACGACGACCTCGAGCGAGCCGTCGCCGATCTCGAGGCGATTCTGGCCGGCCAGGGCGATTCCTGCGCCACGGCAAGTGCGGCGGTGCGTGACGCGGTACTGCAAATTCTTCCATGATCAGTATTTGCCCGCGGCATCTGGCACTCACCGCTCAACCTGCGGTAAACTGGTGGGTCTTGTGAATTGAAGATGGGCCGGGCGCTGGATCGCCCAATCCGGAGGAAGAAACAACATGGCCAGAATTACGGTCGAAGACTGCCTGGACAACATTGGCAACATATTCGAGATGGTGCTTGTCGCTTCAAAGCGCGCGCGCCGCGTTGCTCATGGCGCTGAACCGATGGTCGAGCTCGAGAATGACAAGCCCACGGTCATCGCCCTAAGGGAGATCGCCGAGGGCCACGTGACCCCGGCAATTCTCGAAGAGATCGAGCAGCCGGTAGTGGAAGACTTGTTACAGACGGACCTTGCCGACGAGATCTCGCCCGTACGCGGAATTTCTATTGGCGGTTGATTGACGACTGAACGCCGCCTCGTTCCCGGGGCTGCGTGCCATATCCGGCCAACCCCGGCCAGGCAAATCTCCTCCAGACGCCCGTCGAGTCGATCGCGACACCGGCGTCGTCGGTGGGGCCCTTGCATCGATGCGTTGCAGCACAGCGATAGATTCCCCGCCGCGCGGCTATTCGCGGTTATTATTGAGGCATGGATTACGCCGCGACATTGCTTTCCAAGTTGCCGGGCGCGTCTCGACGCGACCACGGTCTGCGGCGCCTGATCGGCTCGTTGGAGTCCTACCTGCCGCCCGAGCAAATCCACATGATCATGCAGGCCTACGAATTCGGCGCGGCCGCGCACGACGGCCAGACGCGCAAGACCGGTGAGCCGTACATTTCTCACCCGGTGGCGGTTGCCCAGGACCTGGCCGACATGCACCTCGACGCGCAGGCGATCGCCGCAGCTATTTTGCATGACGTTGTCGAGGACACCGACGCATCCCTTGACGACATCGAGGGGAAATTCGGTACCGAGATCGCACAGCTCGTCGATGGCGTCAGCAAACTCGATCAAATTCAGTTCAGAAGCCGAGCCGAAGCGCAAGCCGAGAGCTTTCGTAAAATGATGCTTGCGATGATCGGGGACATTCGCGTGATCCTCGTCAAGCTGGCGGATCGCCTGCACAACATGAAGACCCTGGAGGCAATGCCAGCGGAGAAGCGCAAGCGCATCGCGCGGGAAACGCTCGACATCTACGCGCCAATCGCAAACCGCCTCGGCATAAACCGCATGAAAGTAGAGCTTCAGGACCTCGGCTTTCGCTATCTCTACCCGATGCGTTACCGGGTGCTCGACAAGGCGCTACGCAAAAGCAAGGGCAGCCAGCGCCAGATCGTCAAGCGTATCTCGGAGGAATTCGGCAAGACGTTGTCAGACGAGGGCATCGAGGGCGACATCATTGGCCGCGAAAAGCATCTCTATAGCATCTACAGGAAGATGGCTGAGAAAAAGCGCATGCTGGGCGACGTTGTCGACGTCTACGGCTTTCGCATAATCGTTGAAGACGTCGGCACCTGCTACAAGGTCCTCGGTCTCGTACATGGCCTGTACAAGCCGATGCCCGGGCGTTTCAAGGACTACATCGCGATACCACGCGTTAACGGTTACCAGTCTTTGCATACCACGTTGTTTGGCCCGAAGGGGCTGCCTCTCGAGATACAGATTCGCACACGCGAAATGGATCGCGTCGCCGAATCCGGCGTCGCGTCTCACTGGCAATACAAGGCCGACGACCCGGCCGACGCGACACCACAACGCCGCGCTCGAGAATGGCTGGCAAACCTGGCCGAACTACAGCGCTCCGGCACGTCCGAAGAGTTTCTGGAAAGTGTCAAGGTCGACTTGTTCCCCGACAAGATTTACGTGTTCACGCCAAAAGGCGAAATCATGCCGCTGCCGAGAGGCGCCACGACCGTGGACTTTGCTTATGCCGTGCACACCGATATTGGCAATCGCTGTGTCGCTGCAAAGATCGATCGCGGCCTCGTGCCATTGAGAACCCCGCTCGAAAATGGCCAGTCCGTCGAAATTATCACGGGCCGGGGCGCCAAACCGAATCCCAACTGGCTTACGTTTGTGCGTACGGCCAAGGCACGAACCGCGATACGCCAATACATGAAACAGATGCGCTCCAGCGAGTCGATTGATCTCGGCAAACGCTTGCTGGATCATACCCTCAAAGACCTCGGGTCGTCGCTACGCAAAGTCGGCAAGGTGCGCATGAAGGCGGCGCTCGAAGAGCTCGGCCTCGAAGAAACCTCGGAGCTGTTCGAACAGCTCGGGCTTGGCGAACGTCTCGCGCCCTTGACGGCGCGTTTTATGCTCGGCATCAACGCCGAGGGCGAGGCCGAGCCCAGCAAGGCAAGCCTGGTTATCGCCGGCACCGAGGGCATGGTCGTCAGTTATGCGAAGTGCTGTTACCCGATTCCGGGTGACGACGTTATGGGATATCTCAGCTCCGGCCGCGGCGTCGTCATCCATCGTAACTGCTGCGGCAATCTGGTCAATTTTCGCAAGCAGCCGGAAAAGTGGATCGCCGTCACCTGGGAGAAAGACATCGATCTCGAGTTCGCCAGCCAGATTCAGACCGACACACAGAACAGACCGGGCGTGCTTGCCGAGGTCGCGGCGACAATCGCCGATTGCGGCTCGAATATCGAGCAGGTCGAGGTGCTCGGGCGTCACGAAGACTGCTCGATGTTGTCATTTCTGTTGCAGGTCAGAGATCGCACTCACCTTGCACGGATAATGCGCGATATTCGCAACATGAAGAATGTGATTCGCGTAAGTCGCGACTGTGCCTGATACGCAGTACGGAGCATCAATGAACAAAGAAGCCATTCACAGCGACAATGCGCCAGCGGCGATTGGCACCTACTCACAGGCCATCCGGGCTGGCGGACTCGTGTTTCTGTCAGGTCAGATTCCACTGGACCCTGCAACGATGGAACTCGTCGGCGGTGATTTCGAGACCCGAGCAAGACGCGTATTCGATAACCTGACCGCGGTTGCGGCAGCGGCCGGCGGCAGCCTCGATCAAATCGTCAAGTTGACGGTTTTTCTGACCGATCTCGATAACTTCGCGACCGTAAATCGGGTCATGGAGGACTACTTCGCCGTGCCGTTTCCGGCACGTGCGGCACTGGGTGTCGCATCGTTGCCCAAGGGCGCCGACATAGAAGCAGACGCGATTCTTGTCAACAATGTCGCAGGAACAGATTGACGCGGCGTCACCGCTGACCGTTCTCACGGGCGTCGGGCCGGCGCTCGCGGCCAAGCTCGAGCGGCTCGACCTTTACCGGGTTGAGGACCTGCTGTTTCTGCTGCCGCTGCGCTACGAGGACCGAACGCAACTCGTCAAGCTCGGTGCACTGGTTGCCGGTACGCGCTGCCTCGTAAGCGGTGAGGTCCTGCTTGCCGAGACCGTCTATCGAGGGCGCCGCAACCTGCTGGTCCGCATCGCTGACGGCAGCGGCCAGCTCACATTGCGATTTTTTCACTTCTCCAGGTCTCAGCAGGCGCAATTCCAGCCTGGTGTTCGCGTCACATGCTTCGGCGACGCCCGCCAGGGGGCCGCCGGATTCGAGATGATTCATCCCGAATATCGCTTGCTTCGGAAAGGCCAGGATGCGGCGATTAGCGACTCGCTCACGGCGATCTATCCGGCGACCGAGGGTGTGCAGCAGGGCCGGCTGCGAAACCTGACCGACCAGGCCTTGCGCATGCTGCGTCAATCGCCGCCGGCCGAGCTGTTGCCGCGTGATATTCGCGACAAGCTCTCGATGCCGTCGCTTGCCGAAGCAATTGTTTACCTGCATCGGCCGCCGCCCGACGCCGACATCGAGCTCATGCAACGGGGGCGCCATCCCTGCCAACAGCGCCTCGCATTCGAGGAATTGCTGGCGCATTACCTGAGCCTGAGGAATCTGCGGGCGCTGGCGGATACCGAAGCTGCTCCGGCGCTGCGAGATGGCGATGCAGAGGTCGCCCGATTCATCGACGCTTTACCATTCGACCTTACCAGCGCGCAGCAACGTGTCGTCGACGAGATAAGCGCCGATCTTGCGCGCGCGCATCCGATGATGCGACTGATCCAGGGCGATGTCGGCTGCGGCAAAACCGTGGTCGCGGCAATAGCGTGTATCAAGGCGATCGCCTGCGGTGTACAGGCCGCCATAATGGCGCCAACCGAGCTGCTGGCCGAGCAGCACTGGCACAGTTTTTCCGAGTGGTTGCGACCGCTTGAAATTGAACCAGCCTGGCTCGCAGGGAGTCAACGTGCAGCGGCACGACGTAAGGCCGTCAAGTCGATTGCCGACGGCAGCGCACAGCTAATTGTCGGCACACATGCATTATTTCAGGAGGGCGTAAGTTTTCAAAAGCTGGGCCTCGTCATTATCGACGAGCAGCACCGCTTCGGTGTTCACCAGCGCATGGCCTTGCGTGACAAGGGCGTCGACGAGCAGGGGCATCCACATCAATTGGTCATGACCGCAACGCCGATTCCGCGAACGCTCGCGATGGCTGCATATGCCGATCTCGATACCTCGATCATCGACGAACTCCCGCCCGGTCGCCAGCCCGTCAAGACGGTTGCGATACCTGCAACAAGGCGCGATGAAATCATCGCGCGTGTGCGGTCGGCATGTGCGGCCGGGCAACAGGCATTCTGGGTGTGCCCGTTAATCGAGGAGTCCGACGTGCTCGATTTCCAGGCGGCCGAGGCAAGCTACGCAATGCTGACCGAAGCGCTACCGGAATTGCGCGTTGGCCTCGTCCATGGGCGCATGCGGCCCGCCGAGAAAGAGCGGGGCATGCAGGCGTTCAAGGACGGCGTGATTCAGGTACTCGTTGCAACGACCGTCGTCGAAGTCGGCGTAGACGTGCCTAACGCGAGCCTGATGATCATCGAGAATGCCGAGCGCATGGGTCTGTCACAACTACATCAGTTGCGCGGCCGGGTCGGGCGGGGACCGATGCAAAGCCATTGCGTGCTCGTCTACAAGCCTCCGCTTGGCAGCAATGCGCGCAGCCGGCTCGCCGTGCTGCGCGACACTAATGATGGCTTCATTGTTGCCCAGCGTGACCTCGAATTGCGCGGCCCGGGCGAGCTGCTCGGTACGCGCCAGACCGGCCTGCCGGATTACCGCATCGCGAATCTTGTACGCGATGCATCACTGATGCCTAAGGTGCAGCTCGCGGCTGAAGCCATTCGTCGATCGTCAGCCGAGGATGCAGCCGCCATCATCCGCCGCTGGCTCGGTGACGCCGGCCGTTACGGTAAGGTCTAAGCGGCGCAACATCAGATCAGTGTGTTAGTTTACGGCCACAATAAAGGGGTCGGATCCAATTTTCCTTGGCGACGCTCCTGACATATAAGACCATCCTTTGGAAAATTGGATCCGACCCCTTTTGTGGACCCCGTAATGAAGAAGATCTTGCCCCGCTCCCTGCCGCCAGGCGTTGCCGCACAGCTACGCAATTACGGCAAACTGATGCGCATCGACAAGCCGATCGGGGTCTGGTTGCTGTTGTGGCCAACACTGTGGGCATTGTGGCTCGCTGCTGCGGGACACCCGGATGGCGGACTGTTCGTCGTATTTGTCCTCGGTGTGTTCTTCATGCGCTCCGCCGGTTGTGTGCTCAACGACTTTGCGGACCGCAACATTGATCCATACGTCGAACGCACTCGGTCCCGCCCGATCGCATCCGGCGCAGTTGCACCCGCGGAAGCACTGACGCTGTTCGTCATCCTCGCGCTGATGGCGGTCGGCCTTGCCACGATGCTGAATCGGCCGGCGCAATTGCTCGCTATCGTCGCGGCGGGGTTGACTCTCGCCTATCCGTTCATCAAACGCTACATCTCGACTCCGCAGCTCGTCCTCGGCGTGGCGTTCGGTTGGGCCGTACCGATGGTCTTCGCCGCCCAGACCGGCGCGACGCCACAACTGGCCTGGCTGGTGTTCGGCACTGCGCTGATCTGGGCCGTCATCTACGACACGTTTTACGCGATGGTCGATCGCGAAGACGACCGCAAGATCGGCGTCAAATCAACCGCATTGCTTTTTGGCGACACCGACCTGTTTGTGATTGCCGGCCTGCAATTGCTGATGGTGCTGGCGCTTGTCCTTATTGGTGCCAGCGCCGAGCTCGGAATAACGTACTACTCGTCGGTCGCCATCGCCGCCGCACTAATGGGTTATCACCAATGGCTGGCCCGCGATCGGCAGCCGGCTGGTTGCTTCGCCGCGTTCCTGCACAACCGCCACATCGGCATGGTCGTGTTCATCGGCATCGTGCTTGATTACAGCTTTACTCCGCCGCCATTGTAGGAGCGCCTGAAGGCCCTCCTACGAATTCCGGGCGGCCCTGGCGACCGCAAGGACGCTGACCTTGTCTACGCCGCCTTGCAGCAATGCGCTCGCAAGCTCACGGCAGGTTTCTCCGGTCGTGATGACATCATCGACGATCAGCACATGCGTCGCATGAATAACAGAGCGCACTTCGAAGGCCCGCCGCAGATTGCGCCGACGCTGTTTTGCGTTCAATCCGGATTGGTAGGGCGTCGGGCGCGATCGCACGACTGCTTTGAGTATCGGCAAACCCGTCGATTTTTGCAGCGGCTTGCACAGCTCGCGCGCCTGATTGAATCCGCGAACAGCGTGCCTTTGCCAGTGCAGAGGCACCGGCAGCAGCACGTCGATATCGGACGGCAGTTCTGCGAATGCGCTTTCGAGGAGCGCGCCGAGCGCCGGCACATAGAATAGCTTGTGACGAAATTTCAGCGCCTTGATCGCCGCATCGACCGGAAACTCGTACGAAAACGGCGCCCGTGCCGCGACGAAGGGCGGTGGGCGAATCTGGCAGTCCGCACAGGTGACATCCGAACGAAGGGGCGCGCCAGCCGCTTGTGCACATCGCGGGCAGGCATGATCGATGCGCGGAAGATCATCGGCACAGCCGATACAGACGAATCTCTCCCCGTTTTCGCAGTCGACGCCGCAAAACACACAGCGCTCAGGCATGAGACTGTCTTCGATCGCGCGTCCGGCCCGCTCGAACAGGCGACGAACATTGACTGCCTGAAACCGGCGCATGCTGTCATTGTCGCTGTCGCACGTCAGTCTTGGGAGCCACGAAATCGCGCCCTTTGACCAGAAAGCGTGGTAATTTAAAACACGCACTCGCTCGACTTCCTGTCATGCATTCCGAAGACGACATCGCAAAGCTGAATGTCCGCGACGTTCGGCGCCGCTTTGACCGCGCCGCCGGCAGCTTCGATGACGTCGACTTCGTACATCGGGTTACGCGTGACAGCCTGTTCGCAAGACTCGAGCCCATGACCATCGACGCCCGCACCGTTATCGACCTCGGCTCAGCAACGGGCACCGGCAGTCGCATGCTCGCGCGGCGTTTCCGGCGGGCACGAATCATCGCCGTCGACATTTCCCGCAACATGCTCTTGCGGTGCCGTACGAAAAAGTCTTGGTTTTCACGAGTATCGGTTGCGCAGGCGAACGCCTGCGCGTTGCCGTTTGCAGACCAGAGCGTCGATGTCGTGCTGTCCAATTTACTGCTGCCCTGGATCGATACTCCGGCGGCCGTGTTCGATGAGGTAGCACGTGTTTTGCGTGAAGACGGGCTGTTTGCGTTCGCGACTTTGGGCCCGGATAGTTTGCTCGAATTACGCCGCGCGTGGACGGCAGCCGACCACCACGCGCACGTAAACCGATTTTTCGACATGCACGCCATTGGCGACGCGCTCGTTCGCACCGGCCTCAGGGACCCCGTTCTCGACGTAGATCGGCTGGCCGTCAGTTATGAAAGCACGGGCTCGCTGTTTCGCGATTTAACGGCTATGGGTGCGAGAAATTGCCTTGCGTCGCGCAATCCTGCGCTGGTCGGCAAGCACC
>Ga0255058_10001039_pt1 | contig 15871 bp, 11 predicted proteins | sample Cases_109_9_MG_FD_188637 | JGI IMG/M metagenome (GOLD analysis project Ga0255058, IMG submission 188637) | Seawater microbial communities from Amundsen Gulf, Northwest Territories, Canada - Cases_109_9 | ecosystem: Environmental > Aquatic > Marine > Gulf | place: Canada: Northwest Territories... | reverse complement strand
CTCTGGGCCTGTCCTTTGAAACGCCTTGTTGCGAGCGCGCCACCCCCGTGAATAGAGTCCTGCTCCCCCTCATGACCAGCGTGTTGTTTTCCGGCAGCTACATTGCAGGCAAGTATACGACGCTCGATCTGGGCCCGCTAACCACCACGCTGCTGCGCTATGTAGTTGCCCTGCTTTTCTTGAGCGGTCTCCTGCTGCACTACAAGCGTAGCGCCTTGGTCCTTCGCAGCCGCGACATCGCCCCGGCCCTGCTGCTGGGATTGTTCGGAATCGTGGGTTATCACTACTTCTTCTTCTTGAGCCTCCGGTATACGGAAGTCGCGAATACCGCCATCATCAATGCGCTGAGCCCCGTTTTGACCGGTGTGGCGGCAGCCCTTCTGATCAAAGAGCGACTCAGCCGCGGGAACTACGCCGGCCTCGTCGTCGCCTTTCTCGGAGTGCTGATCCTGCTCTCCGGTGGAGACATCGAAACGATTCTCGCGGTCCGGTTCAACAAAGGAGATCTGCTGATGCTCCTGTCGGTCATCAGCTGGGTGGTGTATGCGCTTTTGATCAGAAGCATGCTGGACAGATACTCCGGATTCACATTGACTTTCTATGCAACTCTGTTCGGAGTATTGATGCTGCTGTTCCTTGCACCGGCGGAAGCCCCACTGGGCGAAATTCAAGCGATATCCCGCGCATCGCTACTGTCGGTACTCTATATGGGGATCTGCGGATCGGGGCTGGGTTATCTCCTGTACAATTTGAGCATTCGCGAGATCGGAGCCACACGTACGTCGAGTTTCGTCTACAGCGTCATTCCGCTCATGGTTGCCGTGCTGGCGTTGCTGTTTTTCCAGCAGCCGATAACACCGACAATGATCGCCAGCATGGTCCTCATTCTCGTCGGCCTGCACATGATGCTGGCGGTGAAGCCCCGGGAAGCGCAAGCCTCCCGCGGGGGTAGACGTGCTCGCGAACATCCGCCGGCGGGAAAAAGTGATGAGTGAAGACTGGATTATCCTCAGTATCGCCGTCGCAGGGTTCTTTTACGTCTCCGGCATAGTGCTCGCCGTGGACGCGGTGATGACGGTTCGCACCTCCCAGGGTTCCATCGCCTGGATCGTGAGCCTGCTCACTTTCCCTTATGTGGCAGTGCCGCTGTATTGGGTCTTCGGACGCAGCAAGTATCATGGCTACATTGACGCGCGGCGTACCGAAAGCAAAGACATACAACCGATTATCGATCGGGTTGTTCCCGCAATGCCGGAGTTCGTCGCCCATCTCGAAGAAAACCATATGAACTTCCGGGTCATGGAAGAGTTGGCCGCCATGCCGTTCACCCGCTACAACGACGCAGACCTGCTCGTGGACGGCGAGCAGACATTCGCCGCCATCTTCGAGGGTATCGAGTCCGCGCGGGAATACCTGCTGGTGCAGTTCTTTATCGTCAAGGACGACGAGCTGGGCCGCGAGTTCCAGGCAGCATTGATGAACAAGGCGAGATCGGGTGTCCGCGTGTATTTTCTCTACGACGAGATCGGCTGCATCCGGCTGCCGGGAAGCTACCTGAGGGAGTTGAAAAGTGCGGGCGTTGATGTGAGCCCGTTCAACACGACAAAGGGACTCCGCAACCGATTTCAGCTCAACTTCCGAAATCATCGCAAGGTGATGATCGTGGACGGGCGCGCCGCGTACACTGGCGGTTTGAATGTCGGCGATGAATACATGGGTCGGAGCCCGGCTTTCGGTTCGTGGCGCGATACACACATCCGCGTTCGGGGACCGGCCGTTCAGGCGGTGCAATTCGCTTTCATCGAGGATTGGTATTGGGCAACCCACCGGGTGCCGGATCTGAACTGGTCTCCGAAACGATCGGATAGGGGTGATAAGAATGTTCTGGTGATTCCCTCGGGCCCCGCCGACGATCTGGAGACCTGCGGGTTGTTCTTCTTGCACGCCATCCATTCGGCGAAAAATCGGGTTTGGATTGCGTCCCCCTACTTCGTCCCCGACCCCAAAGTGGTTGCGGCGCTGCAGATCGCTGCATTGCGGGGCGTAGACGTACGAATTCTACTGCCGGAAAAGGCGGACCATGTTCTGGTATGGCTTTCGTCCTTTTCCTACTACGGCGAGACCCAGCCCTATGGTGTCAGGCTTTTTCGCTACCAGCCGGGATTCCTGCACCAGAAGGTCATGCTTGTCGATGACGACATCGCGGCGGTAGGAACGGCGAATCTGGATAATCGCTCCTTTCGCCTGAATTTCGAAATCACCCTGATGATCGTGGACAAGGGATTCGGTGTGCGTGTGGGTGACATGTTCGAGCGGGATTTCGCTAACTCGCGCATGGTCGAGCAGGGGGAACTGGATGCGAAACCCTTTTGGTTCAAGTTCGGTGTCGGAGTCGCGCGCCTCCTGGCTCCGATTCAGTAGCCGCTGGCGACCACTCAGTCCTGACTCTGGGTCGTGGGCGCCGTGGGAGTGGCATTGGCATTGACGGCCTGCCGTTGCCGGAGCGCATTCTGTTTTTCCAGGCGATCCTGCATGTCTTTTTTGAAAGTCAATTTTTTTGTCTGACAGGCCGCGGAGCTGCACCCGTTGCTGTAGATCTTTGCGCGGCTGCAGAAGCTCGTCTGGCATTTCGGGTCGATTTGCTGCACGAGCTGGCAAAGGCGGCTCGCGCATCCCTGCCATCCGGGATTCGCGAAATCCTTACGCTTGATATTCGCGAGATTCTCGGATTCGGTGCTGGTTTGCGGCTGGGTCGCTGTTCCACCCTGCAGCCGGGTCTTGTCCGTATTCTCCCGGGGTGGCTGGCGCGAGGAAAAATGGGTGACACCCTTCTCGTCCACCCACTTGTACATCTTGCCGGCCTCGGCCGCCGAGACAGCGAGAAAGGTCGCCAGAATGAATACTGTGAAACGCTGCATGGGAAAAATGCCCGAGGAGACAGCCACCCCGTTCGTGATCCTGATGTACAGAGTATAGAGGCGCATCCTGGCAGCGTCCGGAATCGGAGCACAGCTTGCCGTCAGCGCGAGCCTGCCGGTATTCTCGATTCCGGGATTCATCGTCGTCATCGAGGAGCTGGCCGTGGAATCACAACGCTTCTATCTGCGCGCCGCCGCAATACTGGGCGCGCTGGCCGTCCTGCTGGGCGCCTTCGGCGCCCATGGTTTGAAGTCCGCCCTGGGCGCTGACATGACCGCGGTTTACGAGACGGCGGTGCGTTACCACTTCTATCATGCACTGGCTATCCTGGCGGTAGCCGCTGCGGCAGACTGCTTTGCTTCCGGTGCCTGGTGGCGGTGGGCGTGCCGCGCCTGGGTTGCCGGTGTCATATTGTTCTCAGGCAGTCTCTACCTGCTGGTGATCTCGGGAACTAAATGGCTCGGCGCCGTGACGCCGGTGGGAGGCAGCGCCCTGATAGTGGGATGGGTTTGTCTGGCCGTGGCAGCCAGCGGGTACGCGGGCCGCGGCCGCGCAACATAGCCCGAATCGTGGCTTGTCCGGGCCTTGGCTTTTGGGTTCTCATCATTTTCCATCGTATTCTTCGAGGAGGCACGTATGTCCGATTGGACCGTCTATTTATCCGGTGAGATTCACACGGACTGGCGCGAACGTATCGTGTCGGCAGCGCAGGACCTGGATCTACCGGTTACCTTCACGGGCCCGGTAACGGATCACTCCACCAGCGACGATTGCGGTGTCGCGATCCTTGGCGACGAGCCTTCGTCCTTCTGGAAGGACCACAAAGGCGCCAAGGTCAACGCCATTCGCACAAGTACCCTGATCGACCGGGCCGATATCGTTGTGGTCCGCTTCGCAGACAAGTACCGGCAATGGAATGCGGCGTTCGACGTTGGCTATGCAGCCGCGAGAGCGAAGCCGGTGATCACCTTGCACGACCCTGATCTTACTCACGCGCTGAAGGAGGTGGATGCTGCGGCGATGGCGGTTGCCCGGACTCCGGAGCAGGTTGCGCAATTGCTCGCCTACGTGACCCGGGGTGAGCTCGCGCGGTGAGGAGTTTCTGGCTTGCGCAGGCCCTCGATGCCGAGCCGGCGTCACCGGTTCCCCTGGATCGCGATCTGCGTACCGATGTGTGCATCGTGGGCGGTGGATTCACGGGCTTATGGACGGCGCTCGAGCTCAAGAACCGCGATCCATCGGTGGATGTCACCATCCTCGAAGCGCAACTGTGCGGCTCCGGCGCCAGCGGGCGCAACGGCGGATTCGTCATGACCTGGATGTCGAAAGCCAGCACTTTGCTGAAAGTCTGCGGCAACCAGGAAGGTGTGCGTTTGCTGCGTGAGTCGCAAGCTGCCGTGCACGCTATTGGAACCTTCTGTAACGAGCACGGCTTAGGCGCGCACTTCCGCCACCACGGCTGGCTGTGGACCGCGAGCAACGCGAGACAGCTGGGCGCCTGGGACGAGACCGTGGAGGTGCTCGCAGGGCACGGCCTCGAGCCCTTCGATCTGCTGCTGCCCGGCGAGGTCGCCGGGCTGGGCGGCAGTGAACGGCAAATCGCAGGCGTTTTTGAAGGCGGCGTCGCCACGGTGCAGCCTGCGCTGCTGGCGCGCACCCTGGCACGCGTTGCCGCGGCCAAAGGCGTGCGCATCCACGAGATGACGCGAATGACCAGACTCCGGGGTGGATCGGTACCGGTTGTGCACACCGACGGGGCCAAGGTGACGGCGGACGCGGTGGTGCTGGCCCTCAACGCCTGGGCCCACGAGTTGCCGGTCTTTCGGCGCAGCATCCTACCCATCGCATCGGATGTGGTCATGACCCTGGCGGCGCTGGACCGGCTCGAGGAAGTCGGTCTGCATACGGGCATCGCCATTTCCGACTCGCGGCTGCTGGTCAACTACTATCGCAGCACCCCCGACGGCCGTCTGTGCTTCGGTAAGGGCGGCGGCGCGATCCCCTTCGGCGGCCGTCTGGGGCACCGATGGGACGATGTTTCCCCGCGCCGCGAGGAACTCCGCCGGGAGATCGCCCATTACTATCCATCCCTGGCCGGTTTGGGGATCGCCGCAGCGTGGCGCGGACCGGCGACGCGTACCGCCACGGGGCTGCCTCATTTCGGCCGCTTACCTGGCGCGGCAGCCGTCGTCTACGGCCACGGCTACACCGGCAACGGTGTGGGCCCTTCTCACCTGGGCGGCAAGTTTCTGGCATCTCTGGCTCTGGGGGCGAAGGACGAGTGGGCGGGATCGCCCATGGTGGAGGACCGGCCGGCGCGATTCCTGCCCCTCGAGCCGGCGCGCTACCTCGGTGGGCAACTGGTTCGCGCCGCAGCACGGCGCAAGGAGATGGCCGAGGATGCGGGCCGCAGCCCCGGCCGTCTGGATACGGCACTGGCAGGACTCGCGCCCAGCGGCCTCGCTCCCGTCGGGAAAAACTGACTCGGGGGAAAATAAACGCCCGCTTCGGGTTGCGCCGGCGGTCTGCGGGGAATGTGACAAGGTCGCCACTTTGGTGGCCGAAGACCTTCCCGGGGGGCCAGCGCGGGGCTCTATGGTGGGAGCCGCGCCGCGGCTTTCGGAACGCGTTAAACCCTTGATCCGGGGGAGAAATAATCGCGGTGCGGCGGTGCGCCGGCATTGTCTGACGATTCCTGCCAACGAGGACACATTGCCGAGCTAAATTCCATCGCGAAATAGGCCGCTACTGGATACAGGGCAGCGAAGTAATCGCAACATATTCATTTAATTCTTCAGGGAAATCCTATGTCCACGGGTAAGGATCGACGTAAGCATGTTCGACAGGCGCGGGACGAAAGAGTCATCGTTCAGATCGTCTCGTCGACCCGCGACACGCTGCCGCCTGGAACGGTCGTTCGGTGCTCGACCAAGGACGTATCTACCCGGGGGATCAGAATTCAGCTGGAGCGGCAGCTGCCTGAGGGTTTTCTGGTGGAGCTCTGGATCGAGATCTCCAACCACGGCGGCAAGTTCTTTCTCGCCGGCGAGGTCAAATGGTGTCAGGAGCTCGACGACGGTAAGCGCTATCTGACCGGCATAGAGCTCAAGGAAGGAGATACCGAGGACTTCAACCTGTGGCAGGAAGTGCTTAGCGCTAATGAGACCGCCGCGCTCGGCGACGTGCGCGAGGCATAAGCTCTCCGTTCGACCCCCCCCCGAGACCGCCGACGCCAGTCCGGCCGGCTCCACCACCGCTGAAACTGTTGGCCTGGTCGGTAGTCTATTGGGTATTGTCTCCAAATCACCCCGATCGGCGGCAGTCAGGCCGCCGGCCGCCTGGTAACCTTATGCACGACCGGTTGACGCGCACCCTGGCGAAAATCGCGCCATTCACGGGACTGGACGACGAGTCCCTGGCAAAGGTGGCGAGCTCTTGCCGTTTCGAACGCTTCGAGGCGAAGCGTCAAGTCATCGCCTACCAGGACGATTCCGCGGACGTATTCTTCATCGTCTCCGGCACCGTGCGCGTGGTCATCCATTCCCTCTCGGGCAAGGAGATCTCCTACCGGGACCTGGAGGGAGGAGAGATGTTCGGTGAGCTTGCCGCCATAGACGGAGAGCAACGATCCGCCAGCGTGGTCGCTGTGACGGAAACGTTGCTGGTGGCCATGCCCGAAACTGCTTTCCGGGAGGCCATCAGGAATCATCCGAAGGTGGCGGAAGCCGTATTGCAGCGCCTCACGCGGCTGGTGCGTCTGTACTCCCAGCGGCTCTACGAGATGCGCACCCTGGATGTTCAGAGCCGCATCCGCGCCGAGCTCGTGCGGCTCGCCGAGGACTCACTGGGCGAAGACAACACCGCCACCATTTCCCCGCTGCCCACCAGCGCCGACATCGCGGCGCGGGTCAATACCCGCCGCGAAGCCGTTTCCCGGGAGCTCGCGAGCCTCACTCGACGGGGCCTCATCGAGCGCCATCAGAAGTCCCTGATGATTCGCGACTTCGCCGGTCTCAGTCAGCTGGTGGAATCGATACTGGGGGAGTGATCCCTCTGGTCGAGAATGGTTTTCTCCCGCGACCACCAGAATGGTGCCGATTTTGGGCATTGCCGCGGGATTTGCTCTATATAATTTAGAACTTTAAATATTTCATCTTTCCGCTTGATATCTTTTGACTAATCCGTAGTCTTGGGATGGTAGAAAATAATAAGGGGAGGCTTGTGTGGGTCGCCTGAATTTCCAGGTGCTCGGGACACACACGTGAAGCCAACAGACACGTCGCAGCCGGACTACTTCCACCGTGTGGTGGACTGTCAATGGGCGTGCCCCGCTCATACGGATGTGCCGGAATACATTCGGCTGATCGCCCAGGGCCGATTCACCGCCGCCTATCTCCTCAACCGCGAGTCCAACGTTTTCCCCGGAATTCTCGGGCGCGTTTGCGACCGACCCTGTGAGCCCGCCTGTCGCCGCGGCCGTGTGGACGCCAAACCCGTGGCCATCTGCCGTCTGAAACGGGTGGCCGCGGACCATCGTGATGAAATCGAGGATCGGCTGCCGGCGATCCCCCGGGAAAAGAACGGTAAGCGCATTGCGCTCATCGGCGCGGGCTGCGCTTCGCTAACGGTCGCAAACGATCTGATGCCGTTGGGTTACGAATGCGTCGTCTACGAATCGCTGAGCCGGACCGGCGGCCTCATGCGCGCCAACATCCCATCCTTTCGCCTGCCCGCACGGGTGATCGACGAGGAGATCGATACCATCATCGATTTCGGCGTGGACCTGCGTCTCGATACCCCCGTCGACAGCCTCGAGGCTCTGCTCCATGAGGGCTACGACGCCGTTTTCATCGGCACGGGCGCACCCACCGGGAAGAACCTGGAGCTACCTGGACGTGATCAGACCGAGAACATCCATGTGGGAATTTCCTGGCTCACGTCGGTGGCATTCGGGCACGTGCACAGTATCGGTGAGCGGGTACTGATCGTCGGTGGCGGAAATACTGCCATGGACTGCTGCCGAACGTCCCTGCGTCTCGGCGGCAAGGACGTCAAGGTGGTGGCGCGAAAGCCGCGGCATCTACTCAAGGCGTCGGGCTGGGAGCTCGAGGATGCGGAGGAGGAGCGTGTCGAGCTGTTGCTCAACCATTCACCCGACGCTTACGTCATCGAGAACGGCAGGCTCACGGGCATGAAGTTCTCGCGCGTGGAATGGAACGAGGGCGAGAATGGAAGGCTGGTGTCCACCACCGTGGACGAGGTGGTGCTTCCCTGTGACGACGTGATCCTCGCGGTCGGTCAGGAGAACGCCTTCCCCTTCATAGAGCGGAACATCGGCATCGAATTCGACGAATGGAATATGCCCGTCGTCGATGAAACCACCTTCCAATCCACGCGAAGCGAGGTGTTTTTCGGCGGCGACGCCGCATTCGGCCCGAAGAATATCATCTGGGCCGTGGAGCACGGTCATCAGGCGGCGATCTCGATTCACAATTACTGCCGGGGGGCTTCGGTGAGCGATCGTCTTCCACCGAGGATGCATCTCAGTAGCCGCAAGATGGGTATTCATGAATGGAGCTATAGTAACGACTACAGCTCTATGGTGCGGCGGACGATGCCTCGGGTCGACCTCGAAAAGCGCTTCAAGGAGCTCGAGATCGAAGTGGAGCTGGGATTCACGGTGGAGCAGACGCTGCAAGAGGTCGAGCGTTGCCTCAACTGCGATATTCAGACCGTATTCACCGATGCGCTGTGCATCGAGTGCGACGCGTGCATAGACGTATGCCCCGTCGATTGCCTGACCATCACGCACAATGGCGAAGAAGAAGATCTGCGTAAACGGCTCAAAGTCGCGACACTGGATGCCGACCAGCCGATGTTCGTGTCCGGGTCGCTGAAGCAGACTGGCCGGGTCATGGTGAAGGACGAAAATGTCTGCGTACATTGCGGGTTGTGCGCCGAGCGCTGCCCGACCGCTGCCTGGGACATGCAGAAGTCGACTCTTCGCGTGCCCTACGCCAGCGATGAAGCCGGCGATATCGAGTCATGGAAGCCCTACAGAAAGGCGGGCTGAACGATCTGGTCATCAAGCTCGCCACCGTCAACGGGACGGGATCGGCGAGCGCCAACAGTCTGTTGATGCGGGGCATCTTCCGCATGGGTATCCCCGTCATGGGGAGGAATTTCTTCCCCTCCAATATCCAGGGCCTGCCTACCTGGTTCGAGATTCGCGTCAATCATCGGGGCCATCTCGCGAATTCGGGCCGCGTCGACGTGATGGTGGCCATGAACGCCGAAACCCATCGGCAGGATCTGGCCGAGGTAAGTCCCGGCGGTACGCTCATTTACGATTCCACGTGGCCGCGCGATGCCACCTTGGTCCGCGACGATGTCGAGATCCTCGGCGTCCCGCTCGCCCAGATGTGCAACGACGCCTTTAGTGACGTACGTGCCCGCATTCTGATGAAAAATGTCGCCTATGTCGGGGTGGTCGCGGCGCTGCTCGATATGGACATGGAGGTGCTGAGAGAGCTGCTGGAAGAAACCTTTGCCGCCAAGCCGAAGCTCGTGAGTCCCAATCTCGAAGCCATCGATCTCGGTTTCCAGTACGCGAAGCAGAACTTTCCGTGCCCACTGGCGACGCATTTGAAAAGACTGGACAAGACCGGAGAGAACATCCTGATCGATGGCAATACCGCTGCTGCTCTCGGTTGCGTGTACGCCGGTGCGACGTTTGCGGCCTGGTACCCGATCACGCCGTCGACATCGCTCATGGACGGTTTTCGTGGCCTTTGCGAGCAGTTTCGAAAAGACCCGGATACCGGGAGAAACCGCTTCTGTATCGTTCAGGCGGAAGATGAGCTCGGTGCGATCGGGATGACCGTCGGCGCCGGCTGGAGTGGTGCGCGTGCATTCACGTCCACCAGCGGCCCCGGGATCTCGCTGATGAACGAGTTTCTGGGTTTCGCCTATTTCGCCGAAGTGCCGCTGGTGCTGTTCGACGTGCAGCGGGCGGGGCCGTCTACCGGACTGCCGACACGCACCCAGCAATCCGATCTGCTTAGCTGCGCCTTTGCGTCCCACGGCGATACGCGGCATGTGCTGTTATTCCCGGCGAACCCGGAAGAGTGCTTCCATCTTGCCGTCGCCGCGTTCGATCTCGCCGAGCGGTTGCAGACGCCGGTGATCGTGATGAGCGATCTGGACATCGGCATGAACGACTGGATGTGTCAGAAGCTCGAGTGGGACGATGGCTACCGGCCGGATCGCGGCAAGGTGCTCGACGCCGAGGCGCTCGAGCAGCTACCCCAGTTCCAACGCTACCTCGACAAGGATGGCGACGGGATCTGCTACCGCACCTACCCCGGCGTGCACCCCAAGGGGGGATACTTTACCCGTGGCTCCGGGCACGATGTGACGGCCCGTTACACGGAGAAGCCCGACGAGTATCAGGATGGCATGGACCGTCTCACGCGGAAGTTCGAAACGGCGACCGGGCTGCTGCCGGCCCCGATCCTGCACAGCGCCCTACAGACGACCACCTGGGGCGTGGTCTCTTTCGGGAGCTGCGACGGGGCTATCCGGGAATCCGCCGAGCTACTGGCCGAAAAAGGCGTGCACGTCGACTATCTCAGAGTTCGCGCATTCCCCTTTGGCGCCGACGTGCAGACATTTCTGGACAGCCACGAGCGAATTTTCGTGGTGGAACAGAATCGCGATGCGCAATTGCGGTCATTGCTGACCCTGGAAATGGACGTCGAAAAGGTTCGACTCATCTCCGTCCTCCATTACAGCGGCGTGCCCATCGATTGGGCGACGATTTACACGGCGATCTACGAGCAGGTCAAGCAGAGCGCCGCCGCATGACATTCATCGCCAAGCCCAGGATCAACTACGCCGGTCAGGCCAGGAACGCCCTGGGTCTGGCCATGCACGACTACGAGGGCAGGCTCTCGACCTTGTGCGCCGGCTGTGGGCATGATTCCATCAGTGCGGCGCTGATGCAGGCGTTCTTCGAGCTCGATATTGCGCCACACAAGGTCGCGAAGTTCTCAGGCATCGGCTGCTCGTCGAAGACGCCCGCCTATTTCCTCAGCGCGGCCCACGGTATCAACGCCGTGCATGGGCGCATGCCCGCTGTCGCCACTGGATCGAATGCGGTACACAGGAGCCTGTATTGCGTCGGTGTATCCGGTGACGGCGACTCGCTCTCCATCGGCTTCGGCCAGTTTGCGCACGCATTGAGGCGCAACCTGAAAATGCTCTATATCATCGAGAACAACGGAGTCTACGGGCTCACCAAAGGCCAGTTCTCGGCTTCGGCGGATGTCGGTACCAAGGCCAAAAAGGGCGAGGTCAACGAGCAGCAGCCCATCGACCCGGTGGTTACGGCCCTCGGGCTGGGCGGCACATTCATCGCACGCGGCTTCTCCGGCGACAAGGAACAGCTCGTGCCATTGATCAAAGCCGGCCTGAACCACGACGGATTCGCAATGCTCGACGTGCTGTCACCTTGCGTGACCTTCAACGATCACGAGGACTCCACCAAGAGCTATGCGCACACGCGCCAGAACTTTCACCGGGCCGTTCGCCTGGATTTTGTCCCGCCGGCGCAACCCATCAGCGCGCAATCCCTGGAGGGGCAGACCATTTCGGTGGAGCTGCACGACGGCAGCCACGTTTTGTTGCGCAGGGCCGGCGAGGACTATGATCCGACCGACCGGTCCCGGGCCTTCGCCTACATTCAGGAGCACCAGCAGCGCGGCGCGATTGTTACGGGCTTGCTTTACATCGACGAAGACCGTGGGGACATGCACGCGCTGGCGCACACGGTCGACGAAGATCTGATCGATATTCCCTACGAGGATTTGTGCCCGGGGGCGGACGCCCTGGCCGAGCTCCAGAATCGATTCCGGTAGCGCGGGTTAAATCTACCGCTTCGGCAGCAGCGTTGGCTTGCCAAGCTCGAAGCCTTGCGCGTAGTCGACGCCTATTTCACCGAGAGCCATCAGTATTTCCTTGCTCTCCACGAATTCCGCGATGGTTCGTTTGCCCATCACGTGTCCAATCTCGTTGATGGATCGCACGAGCTCCCTGTCAATCGGATCCTCGACGATGTCCTTGACGAATACTCCGTCGATTTTGAGAAAGTCCACTGGCAAGCTCTTGAGATAGGCGAAGGACGAAAGTCCGCTGCCGAAGTCGTCCAACGCAAAACGGCAACCGAGCCGGCGCAGCACCTCGATGAAGCGCATGGCGCCCGCCAGGTTGGCGATAGCGGCCGTCTCGGTAATCTCGAAGCAAACTTTCGAAGGTGGCAAGCTCGTCGACGCGAGTTCGGTTGTTACGAAGATCAAAAAGTCTTCGTCGGCCAGGGATACGCCTGACAGATTGATCGAGCACAGAAAGAGCTTCTCCAGATGATCCGAGTCGCGAGTCAGCAGGCGAAACGCCTCTCGAACCACCCATCGGTCCAGCTTGACCGACAGGTTGTATCGTTCGGCTGCGGGCAGAAACGCATCCGGCAGCACGATATTCCCATCCTCGTCGCGCATCCGCACGAGCAGCTCGTAGTGGGTGTCCTCGCCGGCAGAGGTGGATAGTGGCACTATGGCCTGGCGCGCGAGCTCGAATCTATTTTCCTCCAGCGCCGTTTGAATGCGGGTCACCCACCGCATCTCGCCGTGCCGGCGCGCCAGCTCCACGTCCCCTTCATGGTAGATGTGTATGCGGTTGCGGCCATGATCCTTGGCCGCATAGCAGGCGGCATCGGCCGCGCTGAGAATGCTGGACACCGTCTGTCCACGGCCCTGAATCGGCACAACTCCGATGCTCACGCCGATTCCGAATACCTGCTTCTGCCACGCAAAGCGAAAATCCTCGATCGTACGGCGCAGCGCGTTGGCGACACGCTCCGCCACGTGCATGGAGCAATTCTCCAGCAGCACGCCGAACTCATCGCCACCGAGACGCGCCAACGTATCCTGGCTTCGCACCTGCTGCGCCAGCACGCGTCCGAGTCGCTTCAACAGCTCATCGCCAGCCACGTGCCCACAGGTATCATTGATGATCTTGAACTGATCGAGATCCAGATAGCACACTGCGTGTTCGCTGCGGCCGTCTTCGGCGGATTTTAACGCGCGCTCGAGACGGTTCTCGAACTCACGTCGATTCACCAGTCCCGTCAGCGCATCGTGAGCAGCCTGGAATCGGAGTTGTTGTGAAAGCGCCCGCGCCTCCGTGATGTCCTCCACCGCCGCGAAAACGCGCCGCCAGTCGTGCTCGTGCGCCTGCGGTACTTCCATGGTTGTACGAATATGAAACCGGGCGCCGTCGAGGCGAGTATCCTCGCTTTCGGTAGTCACTCGCCGCTGGCCACTTGTCAGGTATTGCAATTCTTCCAGTAATGTCGGCGAGGGTGAGGTACGTAACCGTCTGTGGTGTTCGTCGATGAGCTGCCGCTTGTCGTCGGCGTGATAGATTTTCAGCGTCGCTTCATTGACATCGAGTATTCTGATGCCGGCCCCGGCTCGCGCCAGAAGCTCGGGACGGTCCCGGAAAGCGGCACCCAGGTCCGTCACGCCATCGTTGCGCAGCTCATCAAGCAGCGCTTTGACTTGCGACCAATCTTCTTCCCAGAGAGAAATGGGGGCCGCCTCGAACAAGCTCCGGTAGCGCTGCTCGCTCCGCTCGAGCGCTTCCTCCGCCTCCCGGCGTTCCGTCACGTCGATGCGTATGCCGACCATGTGACCGTCTTCGGTGTGATGATCGCGCGTCTCTATCCAACGTCCGCCCCGAGCGGCCTCGATCGTGGAAATCCCGTTTCTCCACGCGGCGATGCGTTCTTTCACGAATCTCTCCCGATCGTCGCGATCGGGGTGAAAACCCGTTCGCTCCGCATAGGTAGCCACGATCTCGCTGAGCGGCTCCCCGGCATCGAGCAGATCGACGATATCGGGATACATTTCGCGGTAGCGCTGGTTGTGCAACAACGGGCGGTCTTCGTTGTCGAGCAGGATGAACCCGTCGTTCATGCTCTCGATGGCATCAGTCAGCAGGGACATGGTCGCTTGAGCCTTGGCCTCACTCTGACGAAGCGCCTGTTCGGCGTCCTTTCGGCGACTGATATCCAGTGACACCGTGACGATACCGATCACCTTTCCGGGACGGTCGCGCAGCGGGACCTTGGTCGTCAGGAGGGTGCGCGCAACGTCGTGGACGTCTCGGAACTGCTCTTCGAAATAAGGCAGCGGTTCACCCGTTTCGACGATTTTCCCATCGAGACTCTCGGTGTAGGAGCCGTAATCTTCGCCCAGCAGATCGGTTGCCGTCCTGCCGACGGCCTGTTCGGGCGTGACGCCATACAGATCGGCCTGAAAGGCATTCATCAAGATGTACCGGAAGTCCGTGCCTTTGACATTGACCATCGCCGGTACGGCATCGATGACAGCCTGCAGGGTCTCGCGGCTCTCGCTGAGTGCGGCGGCGCCACTGAGGCCGGTAACGCGGGCCCTGCCACGCGTGCTCTGGTCACGCGCATCGTCGGTGCTGTGAACGTCTATGTCGGTGGGTTTTCTCATTCGACGGGCTAGGAAAATTCTAGCACAAGCTCCGATAGGCATTGCGCGGATGCCGCCCGGTGTCCCCAACGTAACCGATGCGTAGAATACAGGTAACCGTCCCTTGCTACGTGACGTTAGTCATGTGGCGTTAGCTCTGCTCCCTTTGGCGTGACTTCTGATTTCCGATGGGGGAACTTCTCAATCATTTTCATGTGTTCCCGCAGGGTGATCTGAACTGGTGTTACGGCGAATAGCCCCGGGTAGAGCTCTCCAAATTTCTCGCCGGGGTCACGCATGACGTTGTAGAAATCCATGCCCGGTAGCCCACCGTGGCCCTCCGTAATATGGACCTTGAAGTCCTCATATCGGATTGCGCCGAGGGTGCCGCCGCTGTAATGAAACACCGTGTTGCGCCGGCCATGGTCTTCGCCAAGCAAGAGCAACGCCGTCTGATCGACGCCATCCGTAACGCGGTCATTAGGGATATTATCAAGCGCCCCACCCAGGCGGGCGGCCGTTGTGAAAAGATCAGTGAGGTGCAGGATGTCCACCGGGTCCTGGTTGGGCGCGATCATACCCGGCCACCAGGCCATCGCCGGCACGCGCACGCCGCCCTCCAGAACATCGCCCTTGCTGCCACGTAACCATGAGTAGCCGGAATTCGGATAGAAGGCGTACATTGGTCCGTTATCGCTTATCCACATGACCAGCGTGTTCTCGGCGATGCCTTCGCTTTTCAACGTGTCGAGCATTTGCTTCATGTGCGCATTGTGGGCCGCCATCTCGGAAGCCTGGGCATTGACCTTATCGACATGCTTGTCATTGTGATGGGCCTTCGATCCCTGTAACTGCTGCGTGTAGGTTGCCCAATAGATAAAAAAAGGTTTATCGCCCTTGGCGTTGTTTTTGATATAACTCGTAATTTGCTTGATGGACTCGGCCTCAAAGGCTTCCTGTCGATCAGGACCAAGTTTGCCAGCGATTCCCTCAATAGGTTTGCGTCCCTTGCCTTTACGCCCGATGTAACCGGCCACCGACAGATCAATTCCGGTTCGCTTCAAATATTCCTCTTCCCCGGGGAAGTCATAGAACATCGCCTTGTGGGCACTCGGTGCGTCCTTATACAGGTCGTATGAACCGGGCCAGTTGTCTGGTGCACCATTCCACAAACCGTAGTACGCGTAGTCGTAGCCCTGGTTCTCCGGCAAATGCTCGGGTTCTTCGCCAAGGTGCCACTTGCCCCACATGGCGGTGTTGTAACCCGCCTCGGAGAGCACCTCGGCCACCGTCACTTCCTTGCCCGAAAGCCCGTCGGTCTGTCCTGGCCAGAGCACAGATAGCAGTCCGGTGCGTACCGGATGGCGGCCTGTATTGATGGCAATTCGGGACGG
>Ga0255058_10001038_pt1 | contig 15877 bp, 12 predicted proteins | sample Cases_109_9_MG_FD_188637 | JGI IMG/M metagenome (GOLD analysis project Ga0255058, IMG submission 188637) | Seawater microbial communities from Amundsen Gulf, Northwest Territories, Canada - Cases_109_9 | ecosystem: Environmental > Aquatic > Marine > Gulf | place: Canada: Northwest Territories... | reverse complement strand
TGGTGGTTCTCGATGACGATGCCGATCTCGAAGGAGTGATCGCCGAAATGCGCGGTCCCGAGGACGAGGAGTCGGATGACGGCGCCAACGACGACGACGGCGACGGCGACGGCGGTAGTGACGAATCTGATGACGAGTATGTCGAAGACGACGGCGATGTTGAGGACGGCTTCGACGACGAGCAGTCCGGGGATGAGCCGAATCACGCCGGCGAGAGCGACGACGGCTTCGCTGGTGACCGCGACTTCGAGCAAGAAGACGACCTCGAGGACGAGGGCGACGTTGAGGATGACGAGTATGTCGAAGACGATGTCATCGAAGACGACGGCATGGCCGGCGAAGATCAGGTCGGGTTCGAGGTCGACGGCTTCGACGGCGAAGATCAGGTCGGGTTCGAAGAAGACGGCGCGAGTGACGGAGAGTCGGGTAACGGAGAGTCGGGTGACGAGAGTGGTGACGGCATCGACTGAGCCACCAGGGCCATTATTGATTGCCTGTTCGATCGGCACACGGCCCAAGCAAAGATCCCCCCGCCTGATTTTCACGCGGGGGGATTTTCTTGCACTACGTCATGGTTTTTTCTCGCAATTTCGGTAATTCTTTCGGCTGACATAACGCGGGCAGCGGGAGCGCAGCGTATCTTGTTGACGATTACTCCATCGAAGCGCCGGTATCCCTGCAGCGCACTGGCGCTCGCGGCGATCCTGTTATGCTTGCTGGCCGCCAGTCCTGCACAAACCCAGACCGCCCGCGAGCTGTTTGTCGACGGCAACCGACTGGTTCGCGATGACCTTTACTGGGCTGCGCTTCTGCGCTACGAGCAGGCTGCCGAACACGGCATGGATACACCGCTTTTGCACTACAACCGGGGCATCGCCCATTATCGCGCGCAACAGCACACGCGTGCGCGGCAGTCACTGACGAAAGCCGCACGCTCGCCCAAACTTCAGGTTCTGGCGCATTACAATCTCGGTCTCAACGCCTACGCTGGCGGTAATATCGATGAAGCGCTCCGCTGGTTTCGGCTGGCGCGCGATCAACAGCAGAACAAACAGATTGCGGGGCTGGCACGTCGTGCCATCGACCGGCTACGCTCTCGGCGCATTCAGGCGGATTCTGTCCTGGTACAGGCCGAGCAACGGCGTAAGCGCAAGAAGCTCGGCGAGTTCGACTTTCGCGCCAGCGTTAGTTTTGGCAATGACAACAACGTATTCCGCGGACCAGACGTACCGTATGTCGATTTTTCGGACCCCAATCTGCCGCTCGTCAATCCGGTCATTCAGTCCGGCGCGTTCATGCCGATCGACCTGAGTGCAAAGTACACAATCAATAGTTTCGAGCATGAATCTTTTTTCGGCGCCTACCGTCTCGGCGGCCGCTACTACCAGGACAAAGCGCTGACAAACGCCAATGAATTCGTGCACGAGGCGAGTTTCGGCAGTCACTATCATCGCAAGGAAGGCGCGCGGACTCGCGAAGTGTACAGCGCCTTCAAGGTTGCTCAGCATGACGAGACCTATTTCGACCCCGACGACGGCACCATCCGCAATGTCGGTGGAGTCAGTGCGGGTGATCGCTTGAATTACGTGCGCTACGGTCCCGAGCTCCGGTTCCGCCAGTCTCATGAGAAAATTTCGGTCGGCGCACAGTTAAAAGGTCAATTGTGGAATTATGACGAGGCTCTTACGGCCCCCGAGTATGACCACGAGTATTTCCTGCTCGGTGCCCACGCGCAGTATCGTTTCAAGCGGTCATCGCTGCTGCGTCTAACAATAGAAAAACAGAGTCGCCGATATGGCGAGCGGCCCTCTTTCGATCTCGACGGACAACAACGGCTGGGCACCCCGGCGCTGCGTTACGACTATCTCGGGCTCGGCCTGCTCGCGCGGCAACGAATTACGCGAAGCATGTGGTTCGGCATCGGTTACGAGCGTACTGACCGACAGGACAAACATGCCGGATACAATGATTACATCCGCAACGCCTATGAAGTTGAATTCCACTGGTTGGCCAGCACGCGCTTCGAAATTGACTTAACCGGCTCCTATCGCAGTTACGACTTTGCAAGCGCATTCGCTTTCAATGACCCGGCTATCGGCAGCAAGACGCTGGAGGTCACCCACGCGGAAGTGGCCGCGACTTACAGGATGACACCTCACCTGAGCCTGCTTGTCGAGCTCGAGCTTCGTGACTCCGTGTCGAACGACACGCGCAACGACTACAGTCGTAATCAGTTCGTCATCGGGGTGCGTTGGGAACAGTAGGAGGGCCTTCAGGCCCGATGGAGCCCGACCCGATCGCAGCTCGTCGCTCTCGCACCTCCCTGTGCTCCGCGACATAGGGTCGTCCTGACCGTCGTCGCTCTCGCACCTCCCTGTGCTCCGCGACATAGGGTCGTCCTGACCGTCGTCGCTCTCGCACCTCCCTGTGCTCCGCGACATAGGGTCGTCCTGACCGTAAAGGCCCTCCTACATTGCAGACCACCTGTTTGCCTATGTTTGCTAAACTGCCGCGCTTCACCAACGCCGCTATTCTCGCCGCCGATGGATGTCACACCGATCCTCGAGTCCCTGAACGACGCGCAACGTCAGGCCGTGACGTCGCCCGCCGAGCCGATGCTCATCATTGCGGGTGCCGGCAGCGGCAAGACTCGCGTACTCGTGCATCGAGCCGCATGGCTCATCGATGTCGAGAGCATAGCGCCGCAAAGCCTGCTGGCTGTTACGTTTACAAACAAGGCCGCTGCCGAGATGCGTGGGCGCATCGAGGCTCTGCTTGGGATGCCCGTCAATCACCTGTGGATCGGTACATTTCACGGCCTGGCCCATCGCCTGCTTCGGCGGCATTGGCGTGACGCTCGGCTACCGCAGAACTTTCAGATCATCGATTCCGACGACCAACTGCGGCTCATCAAGCGGTTGCTGAAGAGTCTCGAGATTGATGACAGTCGTTGGGTGCCGCGGGAAATCCAGTATTTCATTAATGGCCAGAAGGACGAAGGTTTGCGGCATCAGCACCTCGACGACGAGGGAGACCCCAATCGCCGGCAACTGATTGCACTTTACGCGGCCTACGAGGAAATATGTGAGCGCGGCGGACTTGTTGATTTCGCGGAGTTGCTGCTGCGCGCACATGAGTTGTGGCGCGATAGCCCCGAGCTGCTCGCACACTATCGGCGTCGCTTCAGCCATCTGCTCGTCGATGAGTTTCAGGACACGAACGCGATTCAGTACGCCTGGTTGCGGCTGCTTGCCGGAGAGACCGGCGTGCCATTTGTCGTTGGTGATGACGACCAGTCCATATATCGCTGGCGTGGCGCAAGAGTCGAGCACATTCTTAGATTTCAGAAAGACTTCCCGTCCGCGAAGGTCGTCAAGCTCGAGCAAAACTATCGTTCGACAGCGACGATACTCGGTGCCGCGAACGCTCTGATTGCAAACAACAACTCTCGCATGGGCAAGAACCTGTGGACCGATGGCGCTGACGGCGAGTCGATCAAACTGTACGCGGCCTACAACGAGCGTGACGAAGCGGATTTTGTGATCGCCCGCCTGCGCGACTGGATTGATCAGGGTAACGTCCGCGCCGACGCGGCTATCCTGTATCGCTCCAACGCACAGTCACGCGTGCTCGAAGAAGGACTTATCAACGCAGCAATACCGTATCGAGTTTATGGTGGCCTGCGCTTTTTCGAGCGCGCCGAAATCAAGGACGCTCTCGCTTACCTTCGTCTGATCTCCAATCGCGATGATGACAGTTCATTCGAGCGCGTCGTGAATCGCCCGACGCGGGGCATAGGCACGCGCACTGTCGAGACAGTTCGTGCTTACGCGCGCGCGAACAGTTGCCCGATGTGGCCCGCCGCCAGGGCAATTGCGGGCAACGAACTCAACAGCCGCGCGGCCAATGTTGTACTCGCGTTCCTGAACCTCATTGAGCGCATGGCCCGCGAAACTGCCGGCCTCGATCTGCAGGACCAGGTCGATTACGCCATTCATGCGAGTGGACTCATCGATTTTTTCAAGAAGGACAAGGGCGAGCGGGGCGAGACGCGCATCGAAAACCTGATGGAACTTGTCAGTGCCGCAAAAAGTTTCACACCCGACCCGGCCGAGGAAATGTCGCCGCTCGATGAATTTCTTTCGCATGCCGCGCTGGAAGCGGGCGAAGGACAGGCGGACGCCTGGGAAGACTGCGCGCAACTCATGACAATGCACTCGGCCAAAGGCCTCGAGTTTCCGCTCGTGTTTCTTTGTGGCATGGAGGACGGGCTATTTCCGCATCAACGCTCCATCGCCGACCCAAGCGGGCTCGAGGAGGAGCGGCGGCTTTGCTATGTCGGCATCACGCGCGCCAAGCAGACTTTGTACATGACCTACGCGGAGCAGCGTCGATTGCACGGCATGGATAAATTGTCACAGCCGTCCCGATTCATCGCCGAAGTTCCCGACGAGTTCATCGAGGAAATTCGACCTAAGGTGCATGTATCCAGACCGGTGCGTTCGGCTCGTCGCTCGACCGCTACCGCATTTCAGGAACAGCCGGGCATCCGCCTGGGTCAGCGGGTGCGACACGGCAAGTTCGGCGACGGCGTCATACTCAATTGCGAGGGGCAGGGCGCGCATGCGAGGGTCGAGGTCAATTTTGAGACCGCCGGCACAAAATGGCTTGTTCTGAGCTATGCAAATCTGGATCTGATGTAGAGTATCATCCCGGTGGCGGCACGCGATGCGCCGCTTTGAGGCCTGTCAACAAAAATGAAAATACTCATACTCGGCGCGGGTCAGGTTGGTTCTTCGGCGGCATATCATCTGTCGCGCGAGGAAGCTAACGAAGTCACTGTCGTTGACCTGCAAGCGGACGTGCTACGGGAATTACAAGACCGCCTCGACATACGCACTGTCGTCGGTCACGCCGCATACCCGGAAGTGCTCGAACGCGCCGGCGCCAACGATGCGGACATCGTGGTCGCGCTGACGGATTCCGACGAGACCAATATGGTTGCCTGCCAGGTGGCCTATACGAAGTTTCACACGCCAACGAAGATCGCCCGAATTCGCGCGGCCGAGTACATGAGTTCGAAGAAACTGTTTACACAAGACGCGATTCCGATTGACGTTCGTATCAGCCCCGAGCAACTCGTTTGCGAACACATCGAGCAATTGATCCTCTATCCAGGCGCATCCCAGGTACTTGACTTTGCCGGCGGTCGTGTGCGCCTCGTCGGCGCGCTCGCGGATCGCGACGGCCTGCTTGTCGGGCAGCGCATTGCGACACTCAAGGAACATGTACCAAATACCGAGGGTCGCATCGCCGCGATTTACCGAAAGGGAAAGGCATTGCTGCCCGACGGCGACACGGTTATACAGGAAGGCGACGAAGTTTTTTTCATTGCCGACCGCAAGGACATTCGTGTCTTCATGAGCGAGATGAGGCGCCTGGAGGACCCGGTTCGGCGAGTGGTCATCGCCGGCGGCGGTAACATCGGCGTACAGCTCGCGCTTGCGCTCGAGCTAACCAACCAGGTCAAAATCATCGAGCGAGATCCGAAGCGCGCACGAGCGATTTCCGAAAAGCTTAACAAGGCCATTGTGCTGGTCGGCGATGCGGCGGACGAAGAGCTGCTGCTGGAGGAGAACATCGACAGCGTCGATGTGTTTTGTGCGCTGACAAATTCCGAGGAGGCCAATATTCTCAGTTCTATGCTCGCCCGACGGCTCGGCGCACACAAAGTCATGGCGCTCATCAATCGTGCGTCCTACGTTGAGCTCGTTGAGTCAAGCGACATCGATATCGCCATCTCGCCACAGCAGGTGACGATCGGTTCGCTGCTGGCACACGTGCGCCGCGGCGACGTAGCGAGAGTTCATTCGCTGCGGCGTGGCGCGGCAGAGGCGATCGAGGCTATTGCGCACGGCGACGCGGACGAATCACATGTCGTTGGCCGCAAGATCGAGGAAATCGACCTGCCGAAGGGAACTGCTATTCTTGCTTTGGTACGCGGTGATCGGGTCGTCATTGCGCACCATGACACAGTGATCGAGACCGACGATCACGTTATTCTGTTCATGACCGACCGGCGCAAGGTAGAGCGCCTCGAGCAATTGTTCCAGGTCGGTGTTTCCTTCGTCTGAGACTGTCATCTAGCGATGAACTGGACCGTCGTACAACGTATTCTCGGGCTGCTGCTCATGATGTTCAGCTTCACGATGCTGCCGCCCGTGATCATCTCTCTGCTTTATGACGACCAGTCGTGGCTGCCGTTCGTAGAGGGCTTCGGGTTGACACTTGCCGCGGGCATCGTTTGCTGGCTGCCGGTTCACCGCTCGCATAAAGATCTGCGGCTACGCGACGGCTTTGTTATCGTCGCGGCATTCTGGGCCGTGCTTGGCACCTTCGGCGCGGCGCCCTTGTACTTTGCAGACATGCCGTCCATCTCCTTCACCGACGCCGTCTTCGAATCGATGTCCGGCCTGACCACGACCGGCGCCACCATACTGACCGGCCTCGATGAGTTGCCGAAATCGATACTCTATTACCGACAGCAACTGCAATGGTTTGGCGGCATGGGCATTATCGTCCTGGCCGTCGCCGTCTTGCCGATGCTGGGCATCGGAGGCATGCAGTTGTACCGTGCCGAAACACCCGGCCCGGTTAAAGACACGAGACTGACGCCGCGCATTACCCAAACCGCCAAAGCCCTTTGGTATGTGTATGTGATGTTCACGCTGGCTTGCGCGGTCAGCTACATGGCGGCCGGCATGGGCTGGTTCGATGCGCTGTGCCATGCGTTTTCCACGGTCGCTATTGGCGGCTTCTCAACGCACGACCTGAGCATAGGCTACTTCGCAAATCCGGTGATTGACCTCGTCGCGATTGTCTTCATGTTTGCCGCCGGCATCAACTTCTCCCTGCATTTTTTCGCATTTCGCAACCTGTCCGTGAAACATTACGGCCGTGATCCCGAGTTCCGGGCGTATGTCGTGATGTTGATCAGCTTGTCCGTCATCGTCATTGCCGCGCTTTTTCAGTTTCAGACCTTCGACAGCTCGGGTCAGACATTTATCAAGGGTCTGTTCCAGGCGGTGTCAATCGCGACGACAACTGGTTTTACAACGGCGAAATTCGCAGCATGGCCTGCTGTGATACCGGTGTTGCTGGTTTTTTCCAGTTTTGTCGGTGGCTGCGCGGGATCGACCGCAGGCGGCATCAAGGTGATTCGCTGGCTGCTGGTTTACAAACAGGGCCTGCGCGAGATTGTTCGGCTCGTGCACCCGAGCGCGGAAATCCCGGTCAAGCTGGGCAACACCGCCGTTCCCCATCGTATAATCGACGCGGTCTGGGGGTTTTTCTCCGTCTACATCATCGTGTTCGGCGCCATGCTACTCGCGATGATGGCGACGGGGCTCGATCAGGTGACAGCGTTTTCGGCCGTCGCAGCAACACTCAATAATCTCGGCCCTGGGCTGGGCGATGTTGCATCGGGCTACATGTCACTGACCGACGTGGCAAAGTGGATTGCAATTGCCGGAATGTTGCTCGGGCGCCTGGAGATCTTCACCTTACTTGTCCTGATCACGCCGACCTTCTGGCGCCACTGAGGATCGCTGCTTGAGCGCTCCATCGGGTAACGAGGCAGCGGCGCATCTGCTCGACCGTGTCAGTGTCACTACGGGCCGGGTCGTCTCCTGGCTGACGCTGATCATGGTCATCACCACGTTCATCATTGTGGTCATGCGCTATGTATTCGATGCCGGCCTTATCTGGCTGCAGGAGTCAGTGATCTGGATGCACGCGCTGGTCTTCATGATGGGCGCCGCATACACCTTGCAGCAAGATGATCACGTACGCGTCGACATCTTCTATCGCGAACTGAGCGTGACGCGCCGTGCGTGGATAGACATTGCCGGGTCCATGATATTCCTGCTGCCGCTGTGCGCATTCCTTGCTTATCAGGCGTATGACTTCGTCGCCGTATCGTGGTCGATGCGCGAGGCGTCGCGTGAGTCCGGCGGCCTGCCTTATCCACTGATGCCCATGCTCAAGTCGATGGTGCTACTGATGCCGATCGCCGTGGCGCTGCAGGGTGTGGCATTGATGCTGCGCTCGGTGGCCATCATCAGGAGAGCCTGACGATGGAGTGGGTCGCGTTACTGCTGTTCGCTTCGGTCATCATAATTTTGCTGGCCGGTTTTCCGGTCGCGTTCACAATGGGCGGCACCGCGCTGGTATTCGCGGGCCTCGGCGTCGTGGCGGGTGTCTTCAACGATGCGTTGTTGGCCAGTTTGCCGAATCGCATCTTCGGCATCATGACCAATGAGACGCTTGTTGCCGTGCCGTTGTTCGTTTTCATGGGCGTCACCCTCGAACGCGCGCACATTGCCGAGGATTTGCTCGAGACGCTGAGCAGTTTGTTCGGCTCGCTGCGCGGTGGGCTTGGTGTATCCGTGACGCTGGTCGGGATGCTGCTTGCGGCCAGCACCGGCATTGTTGGTGCTACGGTCGTGACGATGGGTCTGCTATCCCTGCCGACAATGCTGCGGCGAGGCTATTCACCCGAAATTGCGACCGGAACGATTTGCGCATCCGGCACGCTGGGCCAGATCATTCCACCGTCAATAATTTTAGTGATGCTCGGCGACGTCATGGCGTCCGCCTATCAGCAGGCACAACTCGAGATGGGCATCTTCTCGCCCGAGACCGTGTCGGTCGGCGATCTGTTCGCCGGCGCGTTGATTCCCGGCTTGTTGCTCGTGGTTTTCTATATCGCGTACATTATTATCGCTGCACTGCTCCGGCCGTCGCTCATGCCGCCGCACGCGCGCGAACCGGACGACCAGGTATCGCTCGGCCAGATATTGAATGCGCTCTTGCCGCCACTGTTTTTGATCTTTGCCGTTTTGGGTTCGATTCTTGCAGGAGTCGCGACCCCGACGGAGGCGGCCGGCGTCGGCGGCATGGGTGCGCTGTTGCTGGCCCTGTTGCGCCGCCAGCTGGATCTCGCCCGCTTGCAGGAAATCATGCTCAGTACGTTGCGCATCAGCAGCATGGTATTTCTGATTCTGATCGGCGCGTCGATATTCTCACTCGTGTTTCGCGGCTACGGTGGCGATGACGGTGTCAGGGCCGTACTGGAGGTGCTGCCTGGCGGTGTCTTCAGCGCCGTTGTCGTCGTCATGCTCGTCATGTTCCTGCTCGGCTTCGTGCTCGACTTTATCGAAATCACATTCGTCGTTGTGCCGATCGTCGGCCCGATACTGCTGTCGATGGGTCTCGATCCGGTCTGGCTCGGCATCATGATCGCGATCAACTTGCAGACCTCGTTCCTGACGCCGCCATTCGGCTTCGCGCTTTTCTATCTGCGTGGCGTTGCGCCGCCGAGTGTGACGACAGCGCAAATCTATCGCGGCGTGATTCCATTCGTCGTGATTCAACTTTTGGCGTTGCTGCTGTTGGCCGTTTTTCCCGAACTCGTTACCTGGTTGCCCGGTAAGATTTACGGCAGCTAGGCCGAATCGGGCCTGGTCGCTCTCCTACTGCCGGGTTTCGAGAAACGCCTGCTCAGTGATGCGTTGATTCTCGACAGACTTTTTCAAGAACTCCGAAAACGATGCGTGGATTTTGGCCGCGGCAGGATCTGACGCCACAAGCTCACCAATCACCTCCTCGGTCATGGACTTCAGATGCTGGATTACGTCATCCGGAAACCGACGGATCTCGACGTTCGGATCTTCCATTAGCTGTTGCAGCGAAAGCGCATTGCCATGCGAGTACTCGGCAGTCATGTCCGTCGTGATCGCCTGGCAGGCGATGCCGATGATGGCCTGCAGATCCGGTGGCAACGATTCCCAGGCGGCCCGGTTGACGATGCATTCCAGCGCCGGTCCGGGCTCATGCCATCCCGGGTAGTAGTAATATTTTGCTGCCTTGTGCAGTCCAATAGACACGTCGTTGTAGGCACCGACCCACTCGGTCGCATCAATTGCCCCGGTCTGCAGTGAGGTGAAAATATCGGAAACCGGCAGTATCACCGGTGTGCCCCCGGCGCGACGCAACACGTCACCGCCGAGGCCTGGAATGCGCATTTTCAGGCCCTTCAGGTCTGCAACCGAGTTGATCTCCTTATTGAACCATCCGCCCATTTGCACGCCCGTATTGCCACACGGAAACGGCACCAGGTCGAATGGCTCGTAGAGCTCACGCCACAACTCGAGGCCGCCACCGTAGTAAAGCCAGCCGTTCAGTTCGAGGTAGGTCATGCCAAACGGGATTGACGTAAAAAACTGAGCGGCGTCCACTTTGCCCCTGTGATAATAAGAGGCGCCGTGGCCCATCTCGACCGCGCCGCGACTTACGGCATCGAATACCTCGAATGCCGGTACCAGCTCGCCGGACGCATAAACCTTGATCTTCAGCCGTCCGCCCGAGGCTGCCGCGATGTAATCCGCAAGATTGTCGACCCCGATGCCGAGCCCCGGATACTTCGGCGGCCACGAGGTCACGATCGACCATTCGAAGGACTCCGCCGAGCGCTCAGTGCCGGCGGCACAGTCGCTGGTCCGCGGTGCGCATGCCGCAAGCCCGGTCGCCGCCGCAAGGCCGCCGAAAAATTGTCGTCTTTTCATGGTCCGTCCCGATGGCCTTCCAGAATATCCGGCTGTGTGATAGTCGGGATGTAATCGTACAGACAGTGTCCGATATGATCGAGTTCGACAGGCCGCCTTCGTCGAAAGGGGTCAGTCGACCGGCCAGAAAAGTGACCTGGTGACCGGCAGCATTCCGCTCAGCACCTGCCATTCAATCACAATGCCGATGTGGGCCCCGATCGAACGACCGGGGCCCGTCCGTCCCTGGTCCGGCCGGCAGGCTGGCGCCCGGGCCTGCCTTCCATGGCCTGGCCCACGGTGGGGCCACGCCAATGTGCCCGAGCCAGCCCCACCTCCCGGCCGGTACAAAGAGCTTCGCATTGATGTCGCGGCACTATGGCTATTCGTAACTCGTTGATGCATTAATAAAGGCCAGCTTGCATTGAAATCTGGGGAAATCAGCGAAAAATGATCGGCCTGCTGCAACGGGTAACGCGCGCCAGTGTTAACGTCGATGGTCAAACATTGGGCGAGATCGACCGCGGCCTGCTCGTCTTTGTCGCCGTGCATCGCGACGACACCGAACAGGATGTCAGCCGGCTCGCGGAGCGCATTCTGACGTATCGTGTTTTTCCCGACTCTCATGGCCGCATGAACCGCAGCGTGATCGACGAGACCGCCTCTCTCCTGCTCGTGCCGCAATTCACGCTGGCTGCCGACACCAAAAAAGGCACCAGGGCGAGTTTCACGCGAGCTGCCGCGCCGGATATCGGCGAGCGATTCTTCGATCATCTGATCAAGTTGTGCCGGGCACGACTCGAGCGCGTCGAAACAGGGCGTTTCGGCGCCGACATGCAAGTGAGCCTCGTCAATGACGGCCCTGTTACCTTCTGGCTCGAGAGCTGAGGCCGCAGCGACGCTGCGTGACGTTCGCACGGACTTGTTGGGTCGCTGGAGGTATTATGGGTATATGGTGCCCGGCCCGGCCTGGCGCATTTCTGAAAACACGTTACGGGGTTACGCCCCAGGAGACTAGAGATGTTTTCCAACATCGGCGCCGTACAGTTACTAATCATTCTAGTCATTGTGCTCGTCATATTCGGCCCGAAGCGCCTGCGAACGCTGGGCTCCGACCTTGGCAAATCCATCAAGGGTTTTCGCTCTGCGATGAGCGAAAATGACCAAACCGGGCAATCCGAGCAAATCGGTGACGCATCGCAGCAGGAAGCGAACTTCGACAACACGCCGGTTGAAGAGAACCGCAAAGAAAACGATTCCTGATAAACGACTACGATGTCCGGCATCGGCTTTTCCGAACTCATAATCCTGTTTGTCATCGGGCTCATCGTCCTGGGGCCCGAGCGGCTTCCGCGCGTCGCGAATCAACTCGGTGGCTGGATCGGCCAGGCGCGGCGCATGACGCGCATAATGAAGCGGCAGCTCGAAGACGAACTCGATTTCAAGAAAGACCTTAGCATTCAACCGCCGGCACTGCAGGCACCGCGCAATGTCGATAAGGTTTCACCGCCGAATGATGACGCAAGCAAACCCGCCGGCGCTGGCGGCGTCGAGCAATCGACGGGCAAACAATCGGCCGAACAGGCCGCCGCCGAGCCCGAAACCAGGAACCGCGACAAGAAGAACAACGAGATGACCGGTGGCGAGCGAGACGAGTAAGGCAGAAGAATCGCTCGCCGAGGGCACCTTGCTTTCGCATCTGGTCGAACTGCGCGGCCGGCTGTTAAAAGTCGCCGCAGCGATCGTCGCCGTATTCGTCGTGCTATTGCCGTTTGCGCGGCAAATTTTTGCGCTCGTATCCGAGCCGCTGCGCAAGGTCTTGCCCGGCAACCAGATGATTGCAACGGCTGTGGCGTCACCATTGCTGACGCCGTTCAAATTGACGTTCTTCGTCGCACTGTTTGTCGCAATGCCGGTTGTGCTCTATCAAACCTGGGCCTTCGTCGCTCCGGGCTTGTACAAACAGGAGAAACGCTTCGCAATGCCGTTGCTCGCTTCGAGCATCGTCCTTTTTTACGCTGGCGTCGCGTTCGCCTACTTCGTCGTGTTCCCACTCATGTTCAGCTTTTTCACGGCGGTTGCGCCCGACGGCGTCGAGGTAATGACCGACATTGCCGCCTACCTCGACTTCATCTCAATGATTGTGCTTGCGTTCGGCATCGCCTTCGAGGTGCCGGTTGCGACAGTATTGATTGTTTGGACAGGTTTAACCACGCCCGCGAAGCTCGCCAAGGCGCGACCATATGTGTTCCTGCTGGCGTTTGTCATGGGCATGTTTCTGACGCCACCCGATGTCATCAGTCAGACTTTGCTTGCCGTGCCCGTGTACCTGCTCTATGAACTCGGCATTCTCATGTCGCGATTTTTCGTGCCAAATCGTGAAAACAGCGAGGACGGCGACAGCGGGGCCGATGGCTAGGTCTGGCACGCACGCTGGTTTTCTGAAACCGATCGTATTTCCAGCAGTCAACTAACTCAGGCAAGAAAAACCGTCAAGTAGAAAATTGCGAGAGAAATAGTGTTTAATGCCGAGTGCTCCGTAACGGTGATATCGATGGAGTACTCGCCCTGCCTGCCGCCCGAGCAATCGGGGCCAGCCACCAACAGGGAAAGAACCGGGGGAATAAGATAATGAGTGACTCCGATGCCGTCACGGCAGACGACTACGCACACGACGCGGAACTGTGGGGCCATCCAAAAGGCCTTTACGTCTGTTTCACGACCGAGCTCTGGGAGCGGTTCTCATTCTACGGAATGAAGTACCTGTTGCTGCTGTACCTGACCAAGTACCACTTATTCAGCGACGAAGCGGGCCTCGATGTGCTCGGCGCCTACGCGGGGCTTGTGTATGCGTTGCCCGTCATCGGTGGCCTGATCGCCGATCGCTACCTCGGCATGCGCAAGTCAGTACTATTTGGCGGCATCCTGCTGTCCATCGGACACCTTCTGATGGCCGTCGAGGGCCACAAGGCGATTTTCTACGCCGCGGGCACGAAGCTGACAGAAAGCCTGACACTTGCGTCGGGTGAGATCCTGACCGCGGGCACGGTGCTGACGGAGAGCATTGCCTTCCGTGACACGGCGGCTCTCAACGTATTCTATTTCGCGCTGGCCCTCATCGTCATGGGCGTTGGTTACCTGAAGCCGAACATATCCACGATCGTCGGCAAGCTTTACGCCAAAGACGACCCGCGCCGTGATTCTGGGTTCACGATTTTTTACATGGGCATCAACATCGGCTCATTTGCAGCCACGTTGTTGTGCGGCTACCTCGGCGAGACCTTTGGCTGGAAGTACGGCTTCGGCGCGGCAGGCATCGGCATGATCTTCGGTTTGTGCACGTTCTTATACGGCCAGAAATACCTGATGGGCCACGCGGAACCAGCCGACACCGAAAGCCTCAGAGAGAAATTACTCGGCCCGATCAGCCGTGAGTGGTCGATCTACCTGTTGAGCCTGCCTGTGCTCGGCGTGATATGGCTGCTCGTGCAACACGAACCCATGGTGCTGTTGACGCAGAACGTGTTCCTGATCGTGTCGATCGTCGGCATCGTTCTTTACTCGATGGTTTACCGCAAGACCGAGAGCAGCAATACAACGGCGTACACTTTCGCCGCCAGCGCAATCCTGATTGGTGTTTATGCGGCCGGTGCGAATCTGGATTTCCTGCCCGGTAATGAAAATCTCGCCGAGTACGCTGTATACGCGGCAATGCTCGTTATTGCCGGCTTCGTCATTTACGGATTCAAAACGCATAACTCTGCGGAATTCGGCCGCACTGTCGTGCTCATGGTCCTGATACTTTCGACCGTGGTTTTCTGGGCGTTGTTCGAACAGTCGGCCGGCTCAATGACGCTGTACGCAGACCGTGTCGTCGATCGGGAGGTCGGAGGTATTACCTTTACGGCGGCACAGTTCGGGTCGCTTAACGCGATATTCATCTTTATGCTCGCCATTCCCTTCGCAACGCTGTGGATCTGGCTGGCAAAACACAATCTCGAGCCATCGACACCCGTCAAATTCGCCCTCGGCATTATCCAGGTCGGACTCGGTTTCGGTGCGCTGGTTTTGGGCTCACATTTCCCCGATCAAGCGGGTAAGGTTGCTGCGATCTGGCTGGCGCTGGCTTACATGCTGCACACGACGGGCGAGCTGTGTTTGTCCCCGGTCGGCCTTTCCGCGGTGACGAAACTATCGATCGGCAAAGTGGTTGGCGTCAGCATGGGAACCTGGTTTCTCGCCACGGCATTGTCCGAAACGGTAGCGACCCGCATGGGTAAGATGGCCGCCATCAGTAGCGACGGTGGTGAGGCGGCCGATGTTGCCACCGCACTCGTCAAGTACACGGAGCTGTTCGAGTTCCTGATGTACTTCGGCGTCGCGTTCGGCGTTTTTATGCTCCTGATTTCGCCGCTGCTCAGACGCGGCATGCACGGCGTACATTAATCAATAAAACAAACCGGAAAATTTTATGAAGTATCTTGCCAAAATTATTGCGGGCGTATTGCTTGCTGTATTCATCACTGCATGTTCGCCGCAAACGGCTGACAAGACAGCGGATGACTTCGTTGCCCGCGCCAATGCCGAACTCAAGGAGTTGCGCAATGAGGTCGGCGCGGCCGAATGGGAGTGGAGAACCAACATTACAGAGGAGACCGCGGCCGCCAGTGCGCAGGCCAACGAGCATTATGCCGAGTGGCACAGCGGTATGGTTGCCCAGTCGTTGCAATACGATGGCGAAGCGCTTGCTCCCGAAACACGTCGCGCGCTCGATCTGCTGAAGCTCGGCACGTCAGAGCCTGCGCCCAATGACGCGGCGAAACGCAAGGAACTCACGCAGATCGCGGCGGACCTCGCCAGCATGTATGGTGCGGGTAAGTACTGCCGCGACGACAGCGACTGCCTGTCGCTGCCGGAACTCGAGGACATCATCGCGCAAAGCCGTGACTACGATGAGTTGCTCGACGTATGGCAAGGCTGGCGCACGGTATCCCCGCCGATGCGCAACAAGTTCCAGCGCTTCGTCGAGTTGGCCAACGAAGGCGCGAGCGAACTCGGTTACAGCGACCTCGGCGCGATGTGGCGCTCCGGTTACGACATGAGCGACGCGGCCTTTCAGCAGGAAGTATCGCGACTCTGGGAGCAGGTAAAGCCGCTTTATGATGAGCTGCACTGTCACGTGCGCGCCAAACTGGGCGACGTCTACGGCGAAGACAAGGTGCCGCAGGATCAGCCGATACCCGCGCACCTGCTTGGCAACATGTGGTCACAGA
>Ga0255058_10001037_pt1 | contig 15898 bp, 13 predicted proteins | sample Cases_109_9_MG_FD_188637 | JGI IMG/M metagenome (GOLD analysis project Ga0255058, IMG submission 188637) | Seawater microbial communities from Amundsen Gulf, Northwest Territories, Canada - Cases_109_9 | ecosystem: Environmental > Aquatic > Marine > Gulf | place: Canada: Northwest Territories... | reverse complement strand
TCCTCGTGCAAGAGCGTAGAGAATGCCGATGCGGTGCTTGCTACCAAGGATCCGGAGCGCCTCACTGAGTTCGGCCATTTCTGGGTTCATCATCTTAGCCCGAACGAGGATTGGGCGTGCAGACGAATTATAGCACCGCACGTACCCGGCGACCCCGAAGATGCTACTTCCAGACTATCTCCGCAGGATCGGCCGCGAACGGTCCCAATGCCTCCTTCCATTCGTACATGATGAGGGCGTCCATTACCTCTGAATCCTCTCCCTGACGCTTCTTCTCCATCTCAGCCTTCAGACTCGAGAGCGCAGTGTGCACGTCTGGGCCGAACAGCGACTCCAAATACTCTGGTGGTATCCGAGATCTAGAGTCGTCCGCGCTGCCATCGTCGTTCAAAGGTGCGGGCGAAAGAGGTGGAATGTAGTAAACGTTCGGATGGGTGCCGAACTCCGGATGCAGCGGAAGAGCGATCTTCCACTCGTTAATGAACCTCGAAACCGGGCTGGACTCGTCATCCAGGAATCCGATCCAGGCTGCGCGTCCCGGGCAGGTACGGACGCATGCCGGGGCGACACCTTTCTCGATCCGCGGGAAGCAGCCGATGCAGTGTTGGCTGACGTTACGCATCTTGTTGAAGTAGATCTTCTTGTACGGACAGGCCTGGGCACACTCCTGGGCGCCCTGACACTTGTCCTCATCGCGCAAGACCAGTCCATCCTCAGGGCGCTTGAAGAGCGCTTCGTTGGGACACGCCTCGACGCAGGCAGGGCTCGAACAGTGGTTGCAGAGACGAGGGAGGTAGAAGTAGTACGGGTTCGGCCATTCGCCGCCGCCCTCGTCTTCGTCCCAGTTGGGACCCCAGCGCGCACCGTCCGTGACTTTCGCACCTTCGCCTATTCGTTGAAGGTGCACGTCCCGTCCCTTGCCGCCACGGAGGACCTCGTCGTAGTTATAGGTCCAGCCGCCGCCGAACTCGTCCCGGGTGGGCAGCTTGCCGGTCTGCAGCTTTCCGTCCTTATAGCCGCCGCCCATGCTCTCCCAGTCACGCGGAGAACCCCGGCCGGGCTTTGTGTTGACGGTCATCCACCACATCTGCTCCGTGCCCCCTTCTTCCTCTTCTGTCCAGAGCACTTTGCAAGATACGGAACAGGTCTGGCAGCCAACGCACTTGTTCAGGTCGAACACCCAGGCCAGTTGTCGTTGACCGTTTTGTTGTCCGTTATTCGTCGCCATGGTTAGACTCCTGCGCTAAGCCTGCACCGAAGCAGGCGCCTCTTCCGCCTGCTCGCCGACAGGCGCTTTTTCCACGTCGACGCCAATCCCGCGGTCGACCGGGATCGGCTGCCAGTTCCAGGGTCGATAAGTGAGGTGGCCGTAGCCGCCAGCCATGTGCAGCCACTTGACCATTCCCGGCTCCACGTCAGACTGGCTAAACCACTTCTTGTGCTGATAAGGCTCGAAGCCGTTGTAGAGGACAACCACTCCAGGCGGTGCTGCTGGCGATAGTTTCGCCGCCAACTCTACCGATCCAACGTCGTTGTGGATTCGAACGGGATCACCGTTCGCGATGCCTCTTTTCGCCGCCTCATCAGGGTTGATGAACACAAACGGCTCTCCGCGGTGGGTGTTCTGTATGATGTCGTTGGTCATGTTCATGGAGTGGATGCTCCAGCGGGGGTGGCCACTGATGAGGATGAAATCGCGGTCGCCGCCGTGGTTGGGATTCTCCTTGTGCATCGGCAGCTCTTCGCCGGCCTCCAGGAACCAATCGTGATCGATGTAGAACTGCGCCCTGCGGACAAGCGTCGGGTAAGGCATCTTCTCCTCTGTATGCCATCGGAACGGGTTGTGCGTCTTGTCCGGCTCAATCGTTGAAGCCTGAGATTGGCCCATCCCGATCAGACCCCAGTTCTGCCAGCGGGCGGTACCGGTTTCTCGCAGCGTCTCCAGCGTCGTACCTTCTGGCAGGATGCCGTAGGCGGCGTTGTCCTTGATCGCCTCTTCCCAGAACACCTCGTCATCACGGAGCTGTCCTTTGAGCGTCGCACGATCTGTCGCGCCCTCCGGATTGACCGTCTGACCGAAGCGAGTCTTGATCTCCTTGATCCCCCGCTCCTTGGCGCGCTGCTCGATCTTCTCGGCCAATAGAATGCCGATCTGACGGTCGGACTTGGAATCGCCCGCCGGCTCGACGGCCTTATCGATGAGGACGAAGTTGAGATGGTGGGGAGTTGGCATACTGTGACCGATCTTCTCGTAGTGCTGCGCAGCGGGCAGGATGTAGTCGGAATACAGTCCCGTTGTGTTGATACGAAAGTCGACCGAGACGATAAGCTTCAGCTTCGGCCAGAGATGCTCAAGCAGCTGGACCTGACCGCCCCGGTGCCGTCTCAGAACGTTGCCGCCAGCCTCGAAGAGGACACGGGGCTCGACGTCCTTCCAAACGTTCGCTAGAGCGCGGTCCCACCAGCCCTTCTCCATCGCCTCATCCAGATACTCATCGAAAGTGCGTTTCATGGAGGGATCGGACCAGGTCTTGTTGTTCCAGCGCTCTTTGTAGCCAAACTGGTGATACCAGAGGAAGGCGGGTGGGATCATTCCCCCGAAACCGGCTCGGCCGGCGGCGCCCATCTCCAGCGCCTTATTGATCGCCATCTCCAGCGTCATCGTCGGGTCGTCCGCAGTCAGGAAGCGCATGCCTCCTTGTACCTGCGCGTACGCCTCGCGAGCCGCATCCTGACCAAGCTCCTCCTTCGAGGTCGCCAGGGCAGCGCCGTCAAGGCCGGCGATCGCCCAGGAGCGGGTACCAGTGCCCTGCTTGCCCCAGTTGCCGGTGAGCGCAAGGAACAGCGCCATCGAGCGCTCCATGAGATCGCCGTGGTAACACTTGCCTGTGTTCCAGCCGCTGAGTATCTTGGTGCGCTTCTTAGCCGCCTTCCGCGCGATGTCGCGGATGTAGTCCGGACTGATGCCGCAGATCTTCGCGGCGTCCTCCGGCTCGTAGTCCTTCAGCCGCTCGCGGAGCCGCTGGAAGACCGGCTCAACTTCGATTTCGGTGCCATCGGTCAAGCGCGCCTTGAAGGTACCTTCCAGCGCCGGATCAAAGTTTCTCAGCGCAAGCGTGCCCCGTGGAGCGGCGACGAAAGTTTCGTCCTGCTATCGAACCAGTAGAACTGGTCTTCCTTCTCGCCGAAGGCGAACTCGTTGCCCCTCAGGAACTTGCCGGTGTCCTTTCGCACCAGAAGCGGCAGATCCGTCTGCTCTTTGATGAATCGCCTCTTGTACAGACCCTCGTCGATGATGACCTTGCACATCGAGAGGGCGAGAGCAGCATCCGTGCCCATACGCACGGGAACGTGGTAGTCGGCGTGAGTCGCTGATGGGCTGAAGTCCGGGGCGATCGTGATGACTTCCCCGCCGTTGTAGCGAGATTCAGCGATGTAGTGGTACCAGTGCAGTCCCGCATACACGGGGTTGTGATGCCAGATGAGGGTGAGTTCTGCGAGGAACCAGTCGTCCATCGACGAAACGGGGTTGAACTTACCCCAGGTCATGTAATAGCCGGGGCTGAAGTCCTGGAACTCCGCGTTACCGTCCGTGAGCGGAGATCCCAGAGCACCGAGATGTCCGCGCGCACCCGCGGCGCCGAGCTCTGGTGTCATGAGCGTGATGATCGACTCCGGACCTTGGTCCTCAACGGCGTCTAGCATCCCGTCGGCGATCTCTGTTAGCGCCTGATCCCAGGAGATCTCCTCCCACTTGCCCTCGCCGCGCTCTCCCGCGCGCTTGAGCGGCGTCGTGACGCGGTCCGGCGCGGTGTGTTGGTAGGCCCAGCAAGCGCCCTTCTGGCAACCCATGGGGTTCATGTCGGGCACGCCGGCCTGGATCGTCGGGAGCGTTCCAGCCTGCTCCTCCCGCACGATCTTGCCGTCGCGGACGTAGACGCGGTAAGGACAACCGCCAGGGTAGCAGTCAACGGCGTGGCTTCCCCAGGTGACCTTGTCCCACTTCCACTTGTCGCGGTAGCGATCTGCCCAGTTTTGTACCTTCTCTGTCGTCATAGTCGCAACCTCCGGTTAGCGCCTTAGAACTCCTCGGGTGGCAGGCGAAGCCACCAGAACCTTAGCCCTCCGTATGAGCGGGTGACATGGGGCAAGGCCGCAATGCCTTGTGGTGGATTGCCCGACACGGTCAATTGGCGGGCGTCGGCAGGGGTTGCTGCCGCACCAGACTCAGGACGGTTCGAAGCGCAGCGTGGATCGCGAATCCCGCGACGAATGACGGGATCGCCCCACCCAGCCACGTGACTTCGTCGGTCAGTGGATAGGGCAGCCTGAGCGTGTCGTCGAATAGCCAACGGGTGACATCCTGCCACCACGCTGCGTCTGAAGGCGCGATCCAGTGGTAGAGGAGAAAGCCAAACGCCCAAGCGATGCCCGCTGAATACGGCATCGAGAGACCGTCCTCGCCGCGCGTCAGGACGAAGTCGGCGATCACGACACCCACCAAAGGTACGAATAGAGATGCCAGTAGCAGAAGCGAACCTTCTACCGAAAGCAGATCGAACGCCAGTGATAGAATCAGCGCGATCGCGCCGCACGCGATCGCAGCCGTCCTGGAACCAACAGGGAGCACTGCGTTCGCGGCCTCGCCGGCGGAGTGCGCGTTGACGAACACCTCGTCAGTCTGGAGGATGAGCAGAATGACTAGCGCCGCCACGCCAAGCTCCATTCCGACCACGAAACCGGCGATGTCTCCGGTCTCGACCGCTGGAAGATAGACGACCCCGAGGCATCCGATCCAAGCCGTCGTCACGGCCAGCCCGAGGAAGCTGCCACCGAATGCGCTGGCGGTCCCGGCGCTGCGGCGTGCGTAGTCGGCGACGACGGGAAGCCATAGGAGTGGTACCAGGAGCATCACGTCGACAGCCTGCCAAAACTCGGGCCAGCCACCCGCGGCAGAGCGCTTGAGATACGTCGGGATCTCGAACTCCATGTAAGCCGATCCGGTGATGCCCAATGCCACCAGTAGAACGATCCAGATGCCGGCGCGACGGAGAAGCTTCCGGACGACGAATTCCGGCCCCGCCATCACCAGGCCGAGACCCGCAAGCGTAAACACGAGCGCCCAGAGCGGGCGCAGCCCAACGCCAATAGCGCGGTCACTGACAAGCTGCGCAGCATCAGAGATTAGATACAAGGCGAAAGCGCCCCAGATCACGTTACGAAGCAGCAATAAGATGCCGACGAACGGCTTCGATCGCGCCCCGAAGGGCCGTGCGAATAGATCAGTGCTGCCCAGGCCGGTGTGCGCGGCGATCGCCGCCAACGCGCCGATCAACACCCCGCCAAGTACCGCCGCTACAGCGACCGCCAGGAACGCCATCTCGATACTGAGGGCCGGCACGAGTAGCGAGCCGAACGGCATGATGTAGAGCGTGACGCCAAGCGTGCCCCAGAGCGCAAAGTGGTCGAGGAAGCCAAACGGCTTCGGTTTCATACCACCTTCTCGACTTCCACCGGGACGACTCGGTCGACTTGCTGCTGGACCCAGTTCCAGCGCCAGTAGTTCAGATGTCCGTAGCCACCGGCCAGGTGCAGCCACTTGATCATTCCCGGGACGACGCTGTCGTACGGCTTCCAGTCACGATACTGATACGGCTCCCACGCGTGGTAGACGATGATCACTCCCGGACGGGTCGCGGACGAGAGCTTCGTCCGGATGTGGAACGCCTCGAAGTCGTTGAAGATTCGAACCTCATCGCCGTCTTCAACCCCGCGCTCTTCAGCGTCCTTCGGATTCATGATGACCAGCGGATGCCCCCGATGCGTACGCAGAAGCGTCTCATTCACCGCCCAAGTCGAGTGAATGCTCCAGCGCTGGTGACCGCTGTTCAGGCTTAAGGGATAGTCGCCACCCATCTTCGGAGGCGGCTTGTGAACGGGGACCTCCTCACCGGCTTCCAGGAACCAGGGGTGATCGATGTAGAACTGAATGCGGCGGGCGAAGGTTGGGTAAGGGAGCTTCTTTTCGGTATGCCAGCGTAGAGGGGAGATCGTTTGGTCTGGCTCGATGTCGCTCGCCACGTTGAGGCCGACTGCATCCGCGCCGAGGCCGGTGAAGCGAATGATCCCCTTCTTGCGAACTTCGGCCAGGTCCGTCTTCTCCGGCAGCGCGCCGGCTCGCACCGTATCCTTGACGATCTCATCAGCCAGCTTCTCCTGATCGTTCTCTTTGATCGCGCCGTGGAACGTGAAATCGTCGTACAGGTCGTTCAAGTTGAACGTTCGTCCACCGTCGTCCTCGTAATCACCCAGACCTCGCTCCCTGGCACGCTCCTCGATCTTTTTGGACAGGAGCGTGAACATCTCCCACTCGGATTTTGCTTCACCGATCGGCTTCACCGCTTGGTCCGTGAACGTCAGGAAGTTGATGTGCATCGTCGGGAAGCGGAAGTCCACCTTCTCGTAGAACCCGGCCGCGGGGAGTACGATGTCCGAGAAGTAGGCCGTCGTGCTCATGCGGATGTCCACGGAGACGATGAGGTCCAGCTTCGGCCAGAGATTGTTCAGTAGCTGCTTGAAGCCCCCCCTTGTGCGGCGAAGCGTCGAACCTGCGACCCCTAGGTAGACACGCGGTGGCTTATCTGGAGCCGGACGCTGCATTCCGTCCCACCAGCCGAGATCGATCGCCTCCTTCATGTATTCGTCAAAGGAGCGCTTCATCGTCGGATCGTTCCAGTCCGGGTTGTTCCAGACCTCCTTGTAGCCAGCGTGGTTATACCAGTAGAAGGCGGGGGGCACCATGAGAGGCGTCGCCGGAAGGTCTCCGATCGTGCTCCCTCGTACTTCTCCGCGCTCGGTCTCGATCGACACCATCTCCTCGGTGAGCGTGTCATCCTCGTCGAGCAGTCGCTTCTCCTCTTCCCGAGCTCTGCGCCCGAACTTGAGGAAGCCCTCGAGGCCGACACGCCGCTTCAGCAGGTGGCTCGGCAGTAGCTGAGCGCTGTTCCATCCCCGCATTCCCGTGCCTTTACGGCCGAAGTTGCCGGACAAGGCCATGAGCAAGGCCATCGACCGCTCCATGAGGTCGCCGTGGTAGTACTTGTTGGTGCTGAACCCCTGCAGAAGATGGATCGCCTTAGCGTTCACGACTTTCGAAGCAAGGTCGCGGATCATGTCAGTCGCAACGCCGGTGATACGGGAGGCCTTTTCCACTGTGTATTCTTCCAGCCGCTCACGCACGATCTGAAACGCGGGCACGACTTCTACTACAGAGCCGTCCGCGAGCGTTACGTTTGTTGCGCCGTCCAGCGAAGGCTCTGAGTCACCAAGGTCCAGCGTATCCAGCGGCGCGCGAACGATGTCACCCGATGCGTCGAGGAAGTACAACTGGTCCTCACGTCCTTCGCCCGTGAGCTCGTCCTCGCGCAGGAAACGTCCATCGTCGCGGCGAACCAGGAGCGCGAGGTCGGTCTGCTCCCTCACGAACGCCTCGTCGACGTTCCCGCCTTCGATGATCAGACGACAGATAGCCAGCGCAAGGGCCGCGTCGGTGCCAGCCTCGATCGGTACCCAGAGGTCCGCGTGGATCGATGATGCGTTGTAGTCCGGGGCTACGCAGACGATCTCCGTGCCGTGGTATCGCGCCTCGTTGATGAAGTGAGCGGACGGGATCCGTGTATACACAGGGTTCATGTGCCAGATGAAAATCAGGTCGGAGTGGAACCAGTCGTCGACCGACGAGACGAACTGGAACTTCCCGAACGTCTGATAAAGCCCGACGTTGAAGTCCGACGTCAGCCCGTTGGAGTCCAGCGTCGTGCCGCCGATCAGTCGCATGAGGCGCCACGACGGTTGAGCGCCGTTGATGGTGCCACCGTTGCCGGAACCGAACTCGTGGATGATCGTCTCCGGCCCAGACTCCTGGATCGCGTCGACCGTCTTGTCTGCGATCTCCTCGAGAGCCTCATCCCAGCTAATGCGTGTCCACTTTCCTTCGCCGCGCTCCCCCACTCGTTTGAGCGGATACTTTAGGCGCTCGGCGCCGTGCATCACCCGGCTGAACGATGATCCCTTCTGACATCCGCGCGGGTTCATGTCGGGGACGCCTTTCTCGATACACGGATAGATGCCGGACTGCTCCTCTCGCCATACAATGTCGTCTTTGCTGTACACGCGGAAGGAACATCCACCCGGATAGCAGTCGATGAGGTGCGTACCCCAGGTAACCTTGTCCCACGTCCACTTCTGCCTGTAGAGGTCCTCCCAGGCACGGTAGCGGTACTCCCTGAAGACGCCTTCCTGCGCCGTGCTTGCGAACCGGAAGCCCAACCGCGTGAGGCCAAGACCGACCGCAACGCCGCCCGTACCGATCAGAAACGCTCGGCGCGAGAAACGCCTCACGATGACCAGCCTTCGCTGCATCTCTTCTCGAGGAATGCCAGGTCCTTGGTGCACACGTCCTCGACGAACCGGACCAGCGAGCCGTACAGGGGGAGTGCCTGCATGTGCTCCAGCTTGGCGCGCAGCGATGTCAGCCAGAGGACGGGGTGACGGGCCAGGAAGTCACGCTGTGCGAGGACATAGGACTGGGCATCGCCACCTGACTGCAGAGCCGCCGCCTCCTTGAAGGCAAGGTAGTGCAGGAACTCCAGCTCCGTGCACAGATGGTCCGGGAGATCGCCGGGCTGGTGCCGGAGGCCGAAATGCTCGTAGAACCTGACGAGGTCCTCCAGAATCTCCTGGCGTCCGCGCCGGTGCGACCCTTCGTAGGGCGGGCATGGCGGGCGCCCCGGGCCAACTTCGAAAAGGCGCAGATACTCCTGCTCCACCACCTCGTCCGAAGGGCCAGAGCCGACACTCTGGATAGACCCGGTCCGCAGGGCGAAGGGAAGGCTGGGAGCCAGCGCGTCGAGCTCATCACGCAGAGCACCTGAAGTCAGTGCGCTAGCGAGCTCGGGCGTGGGGTATGACAGGGCGTTGGCGAGAAGAACGTAAAGTGATGCGCGCGCAGCGGCCGCCACCTCGTCGCCAGTGCGAAGTCCTTCGAGCGTCACGCCGTTCATGGCGGCGGCCTCTTGAGGGTCCCCGGGTCCTTCGTGAAGCCGCCGAACATGCTCTTCCACTCGTAGGCCACGAGGGTGTCCAGCATCTCGGACGTCTCACCATTGCGAGTCTTGGCGATCTCTCCCTTCAGCGTGTCGAGAACGCGATGGACCTCTGGGCCGAACAGCGACTCGAGGTATTCGCGCGGGATGCGCTCGGACCCCTCGATCGCAACGCCATCGTCATCGATGTTGGGCGGTGACAGAGGCGGAACGTAGTAGACGTTTGGCTCGGTCCCGAACTCGGGATGCAGCGGAAGAGCGATCTTCCAGACGTTCACCAGCTTATGCACCGCGCTGTCGGGATCGTCCAGATAACCGAGGAAGCGTACTCGCCCGGGGCACTGCCTGAAGCAGGCTGGAGCCACACCTTCCTCGATGCGCGGATAGCAGAGGATGCATTTCTGCGAGACCTTGCGATCGTGGTTGAAGTAGATGCGCTTGTACGGGCAGGCCTCCATGCAGAACCGATAGCCATGGCAGCGCTCCTCGTCGATGAGCACGATCCCATCGTCGACTCGTTTGTAGATCGCCTGACGCGGGCACGCGGCCAAGCAGGCGGGGTTGGTGCAATGCATGCAGATCATCTGGAGGTAGAAGAAGTACGAGTTCGGGTACTCACCCGAAGCCTCGTCCTCCTCCCATAGCGGTCCGCGGCCGTCGGTCTTCGGCTGGAGGAAGGCGTTGGTTCCTTGTTCTCCAAAGAAGACTTCCTCGTGGTTGAACTCCCAGGCTTCTCCAAACTCCTCACGCAACGGGATTCGGCTGACCTGCGCCTCACCGTCGCGGAACCCGCCGCCCATCTCTTCCCAACCACGGGGCGATCCTTGGCTGGGCATCGTCGGCACGAGGTTCCACCACATGTAATCGGTGCCTTCCTTGTCCGTCCAGAGAGTCTTGCAGGCGATCGTGCACGTCTGGCAGCCGAGGCACTTGTTCGTGTCGAAGACGGCAGCGAGCTGCCGTTTCACCTTTGGCGGTTCCTGCGTCAAAGCCTTAGACCTCTATCTCCAGTGGCTCCCACTCCGCAGACGCGGCCTTGATGCCGGCGCGCTCGCGGTTCGAGCCCTGCCAGACTGCGAATCCCGCCTGCGTCGTCATTCCCGGCTGCAGTGCGGCGATACCCTCCTCGTCAACGTCGAACGACCGAGCGAGGACGACATGCCACGCCTTGTCTTGATAGCGAGCGAAGGCGGTAATCGATCCGTTGCCTTTGCGTACCGTTGTTCCGAAACCCTTGGCCGTCACGCTGAATGGCGCGCCGAGGTCCGCACGCCAGTACCAGGCGTTGACAGGCCTTTCGACGGAACCCATCGACTGAAGAGTTGCACCCTCAACCACGGGCAAGAGAACGGCGACGCCGTCGCCGAAGCGATCGGTGTCGTCAATGCGGCCATCTTCAGTCGGATCGGGCCACGACAGACGAAAAAGCAGCGCCTCCCCGTTGTGAGCGGCGGAGACTTCAAGAAGGCCACTTTCACCGTACGGCTTCTCGCGCCACGAGTTGATCACGTAGTGCGACGGCTGCGACCCGATCGGCGTCGGCTGCAGCTGAACGGTCTCGCCTGGCACGGACGACCATTCGCCCGCCGTCGGATCCAGCAGGTGATCCGTGGATGCGGATAGCCGAGTAGCTCTGACCACTCGTCAAGTGTGTCCAACAGCCCGAGGCTCAGCTATCGGGCACCCGCCGCAAGGCTTGTGGGGCGTGGCCCCACAAGCGTCCTTTCATGTTACCCGGTGACGTGTTCCGGCCAGGGACGACGAAGGGACAAACGACTCTCAAGCATGCTGGCCACACCCGCAGCGTCGTCGAGCCCGAAGTGCGGCACATTGACTTCGAACTCTCTGTCGGTCACCAACGCGACCAGCTCCGCGACGGGTGAGACGAGCTGGTCTTGACGCGCCCGACGTGAGATCTCAATCTTCATCTTCCCCGCAGTCCGATAGCCCTCGGTCAGGACGATGTCGACCCTGTCGGAGACCATGGCCACCAGGTCGTCGAGCGAGCGCTCACAATCGAGCGCCTCAAGGAGGGCAAGCTTCCCCCGCCCTGCGATCATCACGATGTCACCGCCAGCCTGAGTGAGTCGATAGGTATCCTTGCCCGGACGGTCCATATCGAACCCGTGCGCATCGTGCTTGATCACGGCAACGCGAAACCCGCGCCGCTTCAGCTCCGGCACGAGCTTTTCCAGGAACGTCGTCTTTCCGGCGCCGGAGTTACCGACGACGCTCACGATCGGAACGGCTTTAGAAGTCACCAGATCACGTTACTTCTGCCCGAGGATGAGCGTTGAGCGTGTGCCAGTATAGGACAGGTTTCGGGAGATCGTCCCGTTCCATGAGTTGAGCGACAGTCTTGGCGGTATAGGTCAGGTCGAGGTCGACATCCTCCGTCTCTGACATGATCCGCTTGGCCTCGCGGCAACGCGCCGTCGGGTGTCCGTATCGAACCGCCTCCGGATCCGCGATCGCCGTCAGGTCCTCGGCACGAAAGCGCATTGACGGTACGTCCGCACCGTTCCGCCTCAGGAACTTCAGCGTGCGGCCCGCGAGCCGCGCAACTCCGCGAGGTCCAGTGCCCGGCATGTCGCTTACCTGCACGCCAACGATTCGCGTGTCCAGTTTCGCGAGACGAAGTCCAATGAGAAGACCCGCCGCCGTCCCGTTCGAGGCCATGGGCAGGACGATCGAGCCCGGCTCTGGCAGCTCACCACCGTCTATCTGCTCTCGAAGTTCGAGAGCAGCGTTGACGTAGCCCAAGCATCCCCTCGCCGTCGAGGCACCCACCGGAATGATGTACGGAAACCGGGGCGGAACACCGGGTCTCACCGTGCGCCCAATCGCGATTGCGGACTTCAGGACCGTGGCGGGAAGGTTGCTCGCTCGCACAACTCGGGCCCCGTGTCGATCGAGAGCCGCAAGGTTTGCTGCGACTTCCTCAGTGAGAGGTTGTTCCATAAGGACAACCGTCACGGCGAAGTCGAGTGCGCGCGCGTAGATCGTGGTCGCGAGGCAGTGGTGGCTGCCGGTCGCACCGAAAGTGATGATGTGCGATGCGTTTCGCTGCTGGGCATCGGCGAGGACGAACTCCAGCTTCCTTACTTTGTTGCCCCCATAAGTTGTTCCGAGCAGTCCATCGTTCTTAATCCAGAGATCGGACGTCCCGAGGTGGCGTGCGAGAGAGTCCAGCCTTCGAACCGGGCTCGAGCGAGGGCACAGGTCAACCTTCGGCACGGTCCTCTCGAGGGCGGGGAACCGCGAAAACAGCGGACGGACAACGGTGGAGATCACATTTACACCCTTGCTTCGTTAACCATCAAGTCGTCTGTCCGCCAAATCAGATCATAAGTAGGGTTTTGCCTGACCGTACCAAGAATAAGGCAACGAGACAGCAACCAGACGAGGTCTGATCTTGTGACTTTCGGCCCTTAAGAAAGACCTTCTTCTGCTTACGACTTGGCCTTCAGATACTTCTCAGGGTCCGCCTTGAACGCCTTTTCGCAAGCTTTAGCGCAGAAATAGTACATCTTGCCTTCGTGGGTGTGGGATCCCACCGCTTCGCTGGCCTTGACTCCCATACCACACACTGGATCCTTGCCCGATGTCAGTTCCTTCAGCGCATCGACGCTGATGCTTGATGTGAACATAGTCCCTCCTTAGGTTTACAGCCGTAGCCACACCGTAGACTCTGGCGCCCCGCGTCGTCAGTCAGGTGAAGCGCCAAAGGAGCGTAGGGCGTTTCCCGACAAGCGTTCCGGCTACCGGTTGGTGCCGGACGGAGCGCTAGGCGCTCACTTGAACCAGAATTGGGCGCTGGGGTATCGGCTTGCTCACCCAGGTGCGGAGTATGTTGTACGCGAATATGACGAGGGCCAAGCTCGCGAAACCACCAGCGACGGCGATTTGATCGAACCGAAACGCCGACGAACCCCACGGGCCAAGCGCGTGTCCGACGCGGAATATCACGGCCAAGTTCAGAAGGACGAAGGTTGCGTCCACGAGGCGCGGGCTGTGGAGAGGCTTGCCGGCGAACACCGGCAGCACGCGATAGCCTACACCGAACATCATCTGAGTCAAGAAACCAAGGGCGAGCGCGTGCCTCGCGGCGCCGCTCTCCAGAAAATCCGGCCTGAAATCGCCGGTGACGGCTGCGGTCCCGAACCAGACCTCGATCGCGACGGCCACGAACAACCAAACGAAGGCCATGCGGATCAGCCTCGCCTGTCCCTTGAACCCGGGGGGCGCTCCCTCGTTCGCCGACGGTAGGTGGAGGTTGAGCGCCCCTACGTAAGCTAGGACAGAAAAAAGCATGACGTACGCCGTCGATGCCTGAATCCAGTCCGGGCGCGACCATCCTCCGTAGGCATCCACCCACCCGGCGCCGACGCGGCCAAGCAACGCTACGTTGAATGCGATCAAGGCGGGCGTAAAGAGCCTCACGTCGGGCGCCCTCAGACTGAGGAAGTGCGGCAGTACGCGAATCGAGACGCCCAGGATGAACAGCATCAAGAATCCGAACAGATACATTTCGAGGAGTGGCCCCGTCTTAGCAGAAACGATCACCGTGCCACCGTCACTGACTAGTCCGGCGATCACCACAACGTTTGCGATGGACGCCGCTACGAACCACGCGCAGGCCGCAACGAGGTAGCGATCGTAGTTTTTGCGGACCTTCGGCAGCAGCATTGCAGAAATGATCGCTGCGAACGCCAGCGCGCCAGCCAGCTCAAGGAACCCAGATAGAACGAGCAGCACACCGCCGAGGGTGCCCTCTGCCCACGGCTGAGACCCGACCCGAAGCAGCACGCCCGCTACAAGAAGGGCTATCGCCGGGAGGGCGAGCGCCCTTAGCCGAAGGTTTGTGTTCTTGAAGCGAGGCAAGACATGGAAGGCGACGCCGACCAGAAATAACCCGATAAAGCCGACCATCTGTAGATGGCCGTGCGCCTGGATCAAGGGTGACCATCGGGCGCCGACGCCGACGTCATGCGCTCCGCCGAGCGCGACCAATATGCCCAGAGGGAACCCGATGAGAATCGCGAGCGCGAGGCTCGACAGAACGCCGATTACGTAGAGCTCCAGCGAGCGCGACGGGTGCCTCTCGACGGCTGGTAGCGCGGAAGCACCGGAACGCCGCTCGGCGTACTCGTTCAGGTCGCGGACGAGCGGAGCTGGGTCGACCTGGCGCATACGAGCGAAGAAGCCGATCGGCTCGTCGGGGCCATCGTTGTCGACGAACGCTCCGAGCCCGTGGCTCTCGAAAACGGACTCGATACCAGGGTAGCGGGCAAGGACCTCCCGCACCGTCGCCCCAGGGCGAATCACGGGCCCGTTCGTTCTGGGAGCGGGTCTTTGCTTGTCGCCGATGCTCAATCCGACGGTCCGTCTGACGCACCTTCGGTGCCGTCTACGTACGCCTCGGAATCGATGGCTCTCTCGGTAATTACCTCATACATCAAGCCCCATCGTATGGGGGCTTGCCCTCGGGCCACTCGGTCCGAACTTCCTTTGAGTACACGTCATTCAGCACGTTTACGAGATCGGCATGCCGGATGAGGACACGCATGTCGCCGGTGATCTTGATCGTGCCCTTCATTCCAGCGCCAACAGGGTCGACGAGGCCCGCTGCGACTCCCTCGAACACACTGGCGGGAAATTCGAAGATGAAGTCAAACTCCTTGCGCGGCGGAGACTCCTTCACTTCCTGATACTCCACACACTTGCCGTCATCCAGGTCCACAACGAACCGCCGTTCAACCCCCTGACCGAGATACGGCGATGAATCGTCGCCGCTAATCTCAGCGAGCACGTGGAACTTCCCGCGCGGAGCGTTCTTCTCGACGTCCGGATTCCGATTGAGGAGGTCTTTGATTTCGTCGTACCAGTCGGTCGTATAAATCGCCGGCATTACTGTCCTCCGATCAATAGATCCGGTCTTCCCGCTGCCAAACGCGTGGCAGGTCGTAGTCCTCCGCGATCGTCTTAAATGCGTTGTACCCCGGCGCCGCGGTGATCCCGCCGCCTCCGGCTGAAGCGCCACCCATGTACAGCCCCTCAATCTCCGTTCGATAAGGCAAGGCTCTCGGCACACCAAGAGTCATCGATCCGGGGCGGCCGTGGGAGAAGTCACCCTCCGGCATCCCGATCTTCTTCTCGATATCGAAGGGCACGTACAACTTGTCGGCGATGACGTTCTCGCGCGTCATGTTCGGTGCGTATTTGCCCCACAAGTCCAGGAAGCGGGCATTGTATGTCGATCGGACTTCGTCCCACTCGTCCGCGGTCAACGACGAAGCGTTGGGGAAGAAGAACCAGCCGTTCATCGCGTGTTTTCCGGGCGGCGCCTGGCTCGGGTCCCAGATCGTGTTCACCCATGTGCCCGCGCCGGGAGTCTCAGGCACGCGATGCCCATACGCCTGAAGAATGTATTGCTCAATCTCGTTTGCGTTCTCGAAGCCGACGATGGTGTAGAAGCAACGGTTGATATCCGGGTCTTGTTTAGCGCACTTGTAGTCCGGCGCCTCGTGAAGCGCGAAGGACGGCGTGCCGAGGACGTGTTCCGGGCCGAAGCGCCAATTGCCCATCCGCTCCTTCCTGAACAGCTCGAGTTTGTTCCACCCGATCAACTCCATGAAGGTCGTCCGCGGGTCCGCGTTGGAGACGACGATGCGCGCGGCGATCTCCCTCCCATCTTTCAGCCGGACGCCGGTGGTGCGGCCGTTGGCGGTAAGGATTCCGGCGACCTGGTGGTTGTACCGGAGGTCGACACCTTCGTTCAGACACGCGCTGGC
>Ga0255058_10001035_pt1 | contig 15907 bp, 18 predicted proteins | sample Cases_109_9_MG_FD_188637 | JGI IMG/M metagenome (GOLD analysis project Ga0255058, IMG submission 188637) | Seawater microbial communities from Amundsen Gulf, Northwest Territories, Canada - Cases_109_9 | ecosystem: Environmental > Aquatic > Marine > Gulf | place: Canada: Northwest Territories... | reverse complement strand
CGCTCTTCCCACGGCGAACCCGAAGTGACGCGCTGTCTCGGCATCAACCGATGCTAGGCCGGCACTTGGTAGCTGGTACTCGGTACTCGGTACTCGCGACTCGCGACTTCTGACTTGCAACTCAAACGTGTCACACCCAACAGATACGGTGTTGGCATGATGAGACGAAAGACACCAGACATCAGCAACGACACGGCGCTCGAAGCGTGGTTCGCCGACGCCGGCATCGTGGTGGAGACCGTCGAGCGTTGTCCTATCGCCGCCTGTGAGCACTGTCGTAGGACACTCGTACGGGCGGCGTGATTTGCCTCGCACCCGAGGGATGCAGAGCTAAACCGGGTTCGAGACAGCACTAGGACAGCACTAGGAACAACATTCGACGGCCGTGCGATCGTCGGCTTCAGCCCGACAACGCTTAGCTGTTGCCCACCAACACCGCCTCGCCCATCACATGACGGTCGGCGGCGGTCAGGACTAGGCCCTGATTTGCTCCCTTTGTCTAACGGCGCGGCATTTCGTCTATATGGAGCTTGTGAGAAACGCCAAGATGCGAAACAGGCGATCCTCTTCGCCCTGCCGAGTGAACCCGAGTCTGGCTCCAGGCGAGACCGGCGAACTGACGGTGACATTCGACGATGAGTCCGGCTGGGTCGTCTGCTTGATCCCAGGCCACTACGAGGCAGGCATGAGGATGGAGGTCGTCAACCAGAAGTAGGTCGGCCAACAACCAAATGACTAGAAGGGCTGCCCGGGACGGACCCGCATCAGCCAGGCCGCCCGGCGCTGGGCGGGCCGACGCCTCGGACCTTGGTGGGTCAGGGCATCAGGGCGTTCAGTCCTGGCATCCTGTCTTGTTTCCCGTCCCTGTTCGCGTCGAAGCACGAGAAAAGCCAGTCCCGCTCAGGCGCCTCGGGGTCGGTCGCCAGGTAGGCGGCGAAGAAGAACGTGGTGCTGCGATTGTAGGTCTCGGCGGGGTCGAGTTCGGTCTCCCTGCTGAGGGCGCCCTTTAGGTAGGAGTTGAAGCCCAGTTGGCACGCTCCGTCTTGGGCGATCGCAGTCCGGGCCGCCGCGATGATGCGCTGGAGGTGCGCGTAGATTTCCTCGTCAGACCCCAGCGTGGCGGCTGCCGCCTCGGGGGCCTGCTCTCTTACAAACTCCACGACGGTAATCCCTCGGGTTGCGGTCGTGTTCGGGTCCATGGTCGCTGGGTCAGCGTTGGCGGAGGCGCTGGCGCACGAGGCGGCCAGCAAGCTCGCTGCGATGGCGGCGGCGATGGCCTTCATACCTTGGTATGTCGGCAGCAACGGCTGATACCTATAGGCGTCGGTTCGAGTGCTGGACCCCTGCCCTTGGGCGCGCCTGCCGTACGCTCTTGGGCCAGAGTTGAAGGTCTCCAGCAATGATCATCCGCACCGACCGGGCATGGACGCCACGCATTAGAGGGCGTACCGATCGGTGACTGGTCGTCTCGACAGAAGTGGAGCCATTTTCCCGCTCTTGCCACTGCGTGGCAGGCCGCTCAGGCCCCGGCTCCGCAAATGGCCTTCGCCGATACAGACCGTATCTTCCTGCGGAGCCTCTTAGGCCGTCCGCATGCCGCTGCCTCCGAACGGACCCAATTCCGTGAGATCTCAACCAGGTACGAGACAGCCCGAGAAACTCGACGGCCGAACCAGCGTCCGCCGGTCAGCGCGACGGCGCCTACCTGGCGTAGGTGCCCATCAGCACCGCCTCGCCGAGCACATGACCCTCGGCGGCAGCCAGGACCTCGACCTTGGTCACACCCTCTGCCAGATCCAGTTCGGCATCGAGCGCCAGCACGGTGAAGAAATACCGATGCGTACCTGAGGGAGGGCACGGGCCCCCGTACCCGGTTCGCTGCCACGAGTTGAGGCCCGCGGTCCCGATCGCGCCGACATCCTCGGGCATTGATGAGGTCACTGGGATGTCAAAAACAACCCAGTGATCCCAGGTGCCCCCAGGAGCATCCGGATCGTCCACGACGAGGACCAACGACACCGCCCCCTCCGGAGCACCCTCGATTCCCAGTTCGGGAGAGACATCGGCACCGTCGCAGGTGTAACGGTCCGGGATCATGCCTTCATGGGTAAATGCCGGAGAGGTCAGTTGGATGGCTGCCCCTCGAGTGGTGGTGCTGGCTGCCGGAGTCGCCTCCGGCGGCGTGGTGGTCGTCGTCGTCGTGGTGGTTGTCGTCGCGATCGGCTTGGTGGTAGTCGTGGTGGTCGGTGCCGTCGTTGAACCGGAACATGCGGCGAGCACCACGGCGCCGACCACCGCGGGGCCGACCAGCAGCACCAACCGGTTCGTCATCGGACGCCGATAGTTGAGCCAGGTGCCCTCATGACGGAGAACCCTCATCGGCCCAGGAGTCGAGCACTGCAAACGCCTCTTTCTCCGAGTACGGCCCATCGTCGATGCGCCGCTCGAGAAGCATATCCATGATCTCCCCCACTATGGGCCCCGGCTCGAGACCGAGGTACTCCATTACCTGGTTGCCATCGATCGGTGGGCGCATGGCGTCGAGCTCCTCGCGCTGACCAAGCTCCACGATCCTCTGCTCCAACTCGTCGATCCGGTTGGAGATGGCTCGAGCCCGCTTTGCGTTCCTCGTCGTCACATCGCTGCGCACCAGCTCGTTTAGGTCCTCGAGAAGTGGGCCGGCGTCGCGGACGTAGCGGCGCACCGCGGAATCCGTCCAACCCATCTTGTAGGTATGGGGCCGCATGTGGAGGAAAACCAGCCGCGACACGTCCTCCACCACGGACTTGGGATAGCGGAGCTCGGTCATCCTCCTCGTCGCCATCCGGGCACCGACCACCTCGTGGTGGTGGAACGAGACACCTCCCGGGCCGAACTCTCTCGTATCGGGCTTGCCGACGTCATGGAACAGAGCCGCAAGCCGGAGTCGCAGTCGCGGGGAGGTCTTCTCGACCACTGCGATCGTGTGCGCCAGAACATCCTTGTGGTGGTGGATCGGGTCGCTCTCGAGGGCCAGAGCGGGAAGCTCCTGGATGAACTCGTCTGCCAGTCCGGTCGCAACGAGGCCGGCCAACGCCCTTCCGACATCATCGCCAACGATGAGCCGATCGAATTCACCCCTGATCCGCTCGGCCGACACGATATCGAGTCGATCGTGCATCCGATGCACGGCGGTCACTGCCTCGTCGGTCGGGGCAAAGCCCAACGTCGATACGAAGCGGAACAGCCGCAACATCCGCAATGGGTCGTCACCAAAGGAAACTTCCGGATCCAGCGGGGTCCGCAGCAGGCCCGCCTGCAGGTCGCCAAGGCCGCCGGTTGGATCGATCATCTCGGGTGTGCCCTGGTCACCGCCTGGGATGCCTATGCCCATTGCGTTGACGGTGAAGTCGCGGCGGAACAGATCCTCCTCGATACTCTCTGAGAACACCACCTCCGGCTTCCTGCTGTCGTCGCGGTAAACCTCAGACCGGAACGTCGTGATCTCGTAGATGTGTCCGTCGCGGATCACGCCGATGGTTCCGAACCGCTTGCCGGCGACGTATAGGTCTGCCGCCCACGGCCGGACGATCTCTTCTATCACGTCCGGTGTTGCGTCGGTGGCGAAGTCGAGGTCGACGTTCCGCCGATCGAGGAGAGCGTCGCGAACGCTTCCGCCGACCAGGTACAGCTCATGACCGGAGGCACCGAAGAGCGCCGCCAGCTGGCGCGAGGGGCTTGCCGGGGCCAGCGCTGCCTCCAGCCGAGGGGGAATCATGCGAGTCGCGACTCGCGACTCGCGACTCGCGACTTCCAACTCAATCTTCTCTCCACTTGTTTGCCAGGGCGTCGGCGTACTCGTTCCACGTGTAGTTGGCGTGACCCTTGATCCAGACCAGCTCGACTTCGGGGCGATCACCGTACGCCCGGTAGGCGTTCTTGACTAAATCCAGGTTCTTCGGAACCTTGGAACCATCCGGCCCAGCTCTCTTTCGCTGCCAGCCGCGTTGTTCCCAGCCGCTCGCCCACTCGTTGATGGTTTTGACCGCAAGGTCCGAATCCGAGTGGACCGTGACAGACGTGCCGTCAGGGACCAGCTTGAGGCCCTCGATCAGGGCAACCAGCTCCATCCGGTTGTTGGTGGTGTCGGGGTCGAATCCATGCGCCTCATCAATGATCTGCCCGTCGACAACGTATACCGCTCCCCAACCCCCAGGACCAGGGTTGCCGGCACACGCCCCATCGGTGAACACACCGGTGTCGGGATCACCATCGGTTACGACGGGGGTGGATGCCGCTCCACCCTCATCGCGACATGATTGACACAACCGTGGCGTCCATCCCGGGTATCGGTCGAGCACTCGCTCGGGAAGCGAGAACGTCGACCCGCAGCTCTCGCAGGTGAAATCGGCCATCGCCCGAGGAGGGTACCGGCGTTCCCACCGCCGATTCCGCAAATAGGGAGCGATCCGATCTCTGTTGACGAGGTCAGTGCGGAGCCGTGGCCCGAGTGGGCCGCCACGCAATGGCAAGAGCGAGAAACAAAGGCGAAGCGGATGCAACCACCGGGCCTCAACGATCAGAGAACTCCGCTGAGCCGGGGCCCCAGCGGCCCGCCACGCAGTGGCAAGAGCGAGAAACGAAGCCGAAGCGGATGCAACCACCGGGCCTCAACGACCAGAGAACGAAGGCGAACCTCTGTCGAGAAGACCGGTCACCAAATCCGCGGTCTTAGTTGGCGACTCGCTCCAGGCGCCGCCCCTGTGCGGCCGCTTTGAATTCCGTCACCGAGGCTGCATGCGACGTTGCCGCTTCAAAACTGATATCGCCGTTCTCGTATAGCTTGAAGATGGCCTGGTCGTAGGAGCGCATGCCGAAGAAGTCCCCTTCAGCGATGTCCTCGACGATCTCGTCCAGCAGGTCCGGATCAGCGATTCTGGCTGCCACCCGTTCGGTGTTGACCAGCACCTCGACTGCGGCGACCCTGCCCTTGCCATCGGCGCGCGGGATGAGCTGCTGGCTCACGATGCCTTTGAGGTTCGTTGCCAGCGTCTTGCGGATCTTCTGCTGCTGGTGTGGAGGGAAGAACTCAACGAGCCGGCGGATAGTCTCGACGCCGTCGAACGTGGGGAGGACTGCAATGATGAGATGCCCGCTTTCGGCAGCATCAATGGCCGCCGTCATCGTTTCCATGTCGGGAAGTCCGCCTACGAAGATCACGTCGGTGTCCTGGCCGACCGCGGCGGTGATCCCAACCGAATACGAGGCGGTATCGACTCCGATCTCGCGCTGAGAAACGATCGACTGCTGGTCCGGGTATAGGATCTCGATCGGATCTTCCAGTGTCACGATGCTGGTTCGCCTGGTGGTGTTGATCCGGTTGATCAAAGCGCCGGCCGTGGTCGTTTTGCCGGAACCGGCCGGCCCTGTCACAAAGACGAGGCCGGGACGTTCGTCGGCAAGCTTCTCCAGCACCACCCCCGGCAAACCGAGCTCGCGAAACGTGCCCTTGACGGGCGACACCCTGCGCAACACCAGGCTGACGGAGCCCCGCTGCCTGAAACTGGAGACGCGAAAACGTCCTCGCCCCGGTCGACTGATGGCAAAGTCGGCTTCGCCGGCCTCGTTGAAGGTGTGCCTGGCGCGGTCGGTGATGATGCCGTTGAGATAATGCTCGGTGTCGTCGGGACTCAAGGTTGGCAGCTCGGCACGATGGACGACACCATTGATCCGAAACACCGGAGGTGAACCGACCTTCAGATGCAAATCCGATCCTCCGACGCCGCTGAGCTTGTCCAGCAGTTCATCGAGAGAAGGCAACGGTGAGCTCACGGGCAAACCTTCCAAACGCGGTCCCATACAGTTTCGTATCGGCCAACTCCGGCAAGGGCTTAAACGACATCCCAATACGGTGAAATCGCCTCAACGGCCCGATCCAGGGCACGATCGGCAGATCCGCCGACGCTGCCTGAGAATTGGAGACCAGATGACGGGTCGGCGTGCCCACGAAGGGTGGCGGAAACCGAGCCGCGGATGGCATCTAGGTCGTAACCGCCTTCGAGACAGAAAACGGTTCGTCCAGGAGGCACCAGCGGCGCCAACGTGGAAGCCATCATCGCAAAGTCATCGTCAACCAGGCGGATATCTGCGAGCGGATCGGCGATGTGTGCGTCATATCCAGAACTCACCAGGAGCCAGTCCGGGCCGAACTGCTCGATGATCGGGACGATGACCCTGGAAAAGGCCTCCTCGTAGACGGCTCCGTCCGCACCTCCAGGAACGGGGATGTTGACGGTGGCGCCCGTTCCGCGACCCTCGCCGATCTCATCGGTCCATCCGGTACCCGGATAGAACGGGTATTGATGTACCGATGCGTATAAAACATCCGGGTTCGAAGCGAAAATCGCCTGGGTGCCGTTGCCATGGTGAACGTCCCAGTCGACGATGGCCACCCGTTGTCCCGAAGTCACCAGCTTGGCTGCGGTCACCGCCACATTGTTGAGCAAGCAAAAGCCCATGGCTCGGTCGGCCTCGGCGTGGTGCCCTGGGGGACGCATGACCACGAAACCCACGTCGGCCGCCCCGGCCTCGAGGCTCCGGACCGCGGTGGCACCGGCGCCCGCTGCGTTGACGGCGGCCTCCCACGAGCCAGGGGAAGCGTAGGTATCGGCATCGATGCTGCCGCCTCCCTCTGCGCACAGACGCTCGAGTGTTGACATGAAGACTTCGTCGTGAATGGCAAGCAGGTCACTTTGGGTGGCGGGATCTGCATCGACCTCCACAACGGTGAGGCCAGACCGGATCACGCCGTCGACGGCGGCGATGACCCGATCGGGTCGCTCAGGATGGCCCGGGGTCGGCACGTGGTCGAAACTCGAAGGATGGGTGACGAGTGCGACCCGCATCGGCCGCATCCTTGCACAGTCCAGCGCCCACACGTACTACGTGGTACGCAATACGTAATACGTAAAGATGCGGAACCCTCTCACACCCCACGGTCACCGGTACCCTGCCCATGTCCGCTGGTCACCGTGGAGGGGAAATGTCGGTTACGGAAAGCGCACCGCCCGTGCAGCAGCGCGGCCGGTGGCCGGGGCCGATCCGACTACGACGTGGTTGGGCTCGAGCCGACGCTCGCCCTTGGAACGACAGGACGCCCGATGCCAACCTGCGCATCATTCGGGGTGGCGCTCCCTTCCTGGACGCGTGCACCGCCTGGCTCATCGGCAACGGAGCTCCATCTGTGCTCTCCCCTCCCCTGGGCTCAGGCGCGGCTCGGACGTGGGAGTCTGTCGGCTACCAGCGTTCGGTCCCGCTGGCATTGATGCGTCTCGAGTTGGCGCAGCCCGTGCCCGCTCCCGACCACCTCGTCGTCTCGGACGACGTGGTCCTCGGTGACCTTCTTCGCATCGATCACGCCGCCTTCGACGATTTCTGGCAGTTTGACCGAGTCGGTCTCGAGGAGGCGATCAACGCAACCAGCAATGCGAGGACGCTGACCATCCGCGGACCCGAGGCCGAGCCGGTGGCCTACGCGGTCATCGGCCTCGGGCATGCCATCTCCTACCTGCAGCGCCTTGCCGTTCACCCGGACTGGCAACGCTCCGGCATGGGCCGCTCCCTGGTGCGCGCCTCGGCACGAGTGGCACGGACCGCGGGGACGCGGGCGATGGTGTTGAACACCCAACAGGAAAACGAAGCAGCGATACAGCTCTACGCATCAGAGGGGTTCGTCACCCAGGCGGAACCCCTAACGGTGCTTCGCCGGAGCTGAACGCCAATGCCGCCGCGCCTACCAAAGCGCTACCGGCTCAACGTCCGACTCGGTGCGGACGGCGATGTCGAGGAGTGGCTGGCGACGGACGAGCAGCTAGAACGACCGGTCCTCGTTCGGTTCCCCGGCCCCGCCGGTACATCCGACCGGATGGATGGCTTCCTGAAGGGGGTTCGCGCCGCAGCGGCGACGAGTCATCAGCACGTCCAAAAGGTCTTCGCCGCCGGCGAGTTCCACGGCTCCGCCTTTGCCGTTGCGGAGTGGGATGGGGCAGTAACCGTCGCCGATCGTCTCGAGGTGGGAGAAACCATCCCGGTCGCCGAATACCTGCCGAATGCAGCGGGGCTGGCCGACGGGCTCTCCGCCTTTCACTCCAAGGGTGGGATCCACGGGGCAATCGATGCCGCTGCCATCCACTTCTCCGCCGCCCATCCGGCCCGCCTCGCCGGCTTCGGACGGATCCCGACCACGTCGACCCAGGAAGAGGACACCGTCGCCCTTGCAAACGTGCTCCGCACCGCCATCACCGGGAGCGACAATCCCTGGGTGCTGCCGTCCCAGGTGGCCGAAGGGTTGCCGGGATCTGTGGACGAAGCATTGACTGCGGCGACCGGAGGCTCTCTCGACGCTGCCGAACTCGCCGCCGCCCTCCGCGCCATCCCGTTCTCGCCGCGTCAGGAGGCGCAGACGGCCTGGTCCCCTCGCGGCCTCTTCGCCTTCGCCGCGATCGTGGTGGCGATCGTCCTACTCGCCGGTCTCGGCCTTCGGCTCGACATCGATCCCGATTCACCATTCCTCTATCCGGCCGCTTCCTCGGATCGAGAACCGACCTCGCCGACGACGACAATTCCCGTCGTCGAGGCACCCGTCGATCAATCGGTGGCAGCGACCGCGATCGCCTACGACCCACTCGGGGACGGCTCGGAGAACAATGACGCTGCCGGGGCCGTACTTGATGGCGACCGGGCGACGAGTTGGCAAACCGAGCGCTACCCGGGTCCGCTGCTCGATACAAAGGCGGGCGTCGGCCTCGTACTCATCGCCGACGGCCCGATCTCGGCCATCGAAATCTCTGGGTCTCTCGATACGCGCTACACGCTGGCATGGGCAACGGAGCCCCTACCCACCTATGACGATTGGCTGCCTGCCGGATCGGGGACGCTGCTCACCGGGATCACGCGACACCAGGTCCCGGCCGGGGAAGGTGCGTGGCTTATCTGGCTCACCCACCTTCCGCAGCAGCCAGACGGCACATTCGCCGCAGAGATCTGGAGCATCTCCCTGATCCCGTAGCCGGCCACCAGCCCCCAACGATGACCAGATCTACTCGACTACTCAGCCGCACAGCGACTCGGCCACTCGGCTGCGCGAGAATCACCCGACAATGACCAGCCGTTCCTCGGAAGACCGCGAGCTGATCCGCCGCTATTTAGCAGGCGACGCCGACGCGTTCGATGCGCTCATGACGGCTCACCAGGCCCGTGTCTTCTCCATATGCCTCCGCATGCTGCGCGACCGCGACTCTGCGCTCGATGCCACTCAGGACGTGTTCCTCACTGTGTTTCGCAAGGTAGACCGTTACAGAGAACAAGCCGCGTTCAGCACGTGGCTGTACCGGGTCGCCGTCAACACCTGCTACGACCACCTCCGGCGCAGTAAACGCAAACGAACCGAAGCTATGCCTGACCACCTCGATCCACCTGATCCAACAAGCGGCGATGCCATCGGCGCAGTCGAGCTTCGGCCCGATATCGAGCGCGCCCTGCAAAGCATCGCACCAGAGTTTCGCGCTGCGGCGATTCTCGTCGACCTCGAAGGCATGTCGCTACAGGGGGCCTCCGATACGCTTGGAGTGCCGATCGGCACGGTCAAAAGCAGAGTCTTTCGTGCCAGACGCCAATTGGCAAAAGAACTCGGGAACCTCGCTCCCCCTCCAACGCATCCAAACGAGGAACCATGAACGACCGCGACCGAAACCTGATCGTCTCCTTGCTCGACGGGGCGCTCTCCCCGACCGAGCAGGAAGAGGTACGCGCTCGCTTGCAGATCGACGCCGAGATGAGGGCCGCCTACGAGGAGCAGCTCGCGGTCTCAACCACACTGCGGTCGGCCCCCGCCGTATCGATGAGCGCCGACGAGCGCAACGAACTGCACGGTGCGCTGAGGGCCGGGTTGTTTCTCGACGACACGGCCGCGGTCGCGCCCGTCGCCGCTCCCGCCCGAAGGTGGAGCCGGTGGTGGGCACCGCTCGCCGGTCTCGCCACCGCGGCCGTGATCGTCACCGCAGTCGTCGTTCTGCCAGGCATGTTCGGTGGTGAGGACGCCGCCGAGCTGGTCAGCGCACCGGCGCCGCAGACGACCGCAGCGGCCACTGCCCCCTCGCTGGAGGCTGACCCGCTTGCCGGCGTAGCCGAGGACTCAGCCGGGGAGCGGCAGGCCCAAGAGCCGACATCGACCACAGCGGCGGCCGCCGCCGAAACAGCAGAACCCGATGCCACGCTGTACTCGCTGGCAGCGACGGCCCCGCCGGCCGGTGAGCTCGAGCTCCCCGTGCTTGGAGACGATTTCGATGCTGATGGTGTCGAATCCGCCGCTCTCGACTCCACCAGCAGGACGACGATCGATTACGACGCCGCTGCAGGATGCTTCGGCTCCGCCGGTAGCGTGATCGGTGAGGCCGTGCTGGTCGGTACGCTCTCGGTGAGTGGCGACAACGTGGTCGCGGTCATCACCGACGCGACGACAGGGGCCGAGACGGTGATCATCGTCGACCTCGTGACGTGCCAGGTGACCTCGGCAGGACCGTGACCAAGTCGGGCCAGGACTAACCTCGCCTGCATGGCGAACCAGGACGGCGATTACCCCGCGCAGATCGCGGACTTGCTTGAATCGTTCGCAGTCAAGATCCGATCGCTAACGGTCGACCGGGCAGAGCGGTCGATCACGTGGGCGGCGTTCGGTTTGTTGTTCGGCACCATCAGCGCCCTCATCACGATCTGGCTGCTCGTCGCATTCTTCCGAGCCTTTGGCGAGCTTGTCGGCCAGGAAGTGGCCTACGCCATCACCGGGGGCATACTCATCGTGGTAGGAGCGTTGCTTTGGATACGACGCTTTCCCAAAGACGACGAGACGGGCCAGGAATGACAATGACAGAAAAGGTTCTCATCCTCGGTTCGGGTCCCGCTGGTCTGACCGCGGCGATCTATGCCGCGCGCGCCGATCTGGCCCCGGTATTGATCGAGGGGTTCGAGCGCGGCGGTCAGCTCATGCTCACCACCGATGTAGAGAACTACCCGGGATTTCCAGACGGCATCATGGGGCCTGAGCTCATGGAGGCGTTTCGCAAGCAGGCGGAGCGGTTCGGTACGAAAATCATTTCGTCGGACATCACCAGCGTCGACCTATCCGAACGACCGTTCAAGGTGTGGGTCGGCGAGGACCTCTACGAGGCCGAGACGCTGATCATCTCCACCGGCGCCTCAGCGCGGTGGCTCGACGTTCCAGGGGAGCACCGTCTGCGCGGCTATGGCGTGTCCGCCTGTGCCACCTGCGACGGGTTCTTCTTCCGCGACAAGGACCTGGCCGTTGTCGGGGGCGGGGACAGCGCGATGGAGGAGGCGAGCTTCCTCACGAAGTTCGCCTCAAAGGTCACGATCGTTCACCGACGTGGCGAGTTCCGCGCCTCCAAGATCATGGCGCAGCGAGTCCTGGACAACCCGAAGGTCGACGTCGTGTGGAACAGCGAGGTCGTCGAGGTGCTCGGCGATGAGTCGGTCACCGGCGTCCGGCTCAACAACATCGAGACCGGGGAACAGTCCGAATTGGCGGTCGACGGCATGTTCGTCGCCATCGGGCATGACCCGAATACCAGTTTCTTCCAGGACGAGCTCGAGCTCGACAAGGGCGGGTACATCGTCACCGAGCTCGGCACCACCAAGACTTCGGTCGAAGGGGTCTTCGCCGCCGGGGACGTGGTCGACCACGTATACCAGCAGGCAGTAACCGCAGCCGGGATGGGATGCGAGGCGGCGTTGGACGCCGAGCGGCTGCTAGAAGCGTGGGAAGTTTGACGACCCGGTTACGGTTCAACCTTTGACACGTCCACACGAGGAGAACTGATGGGAAAGAACACAACCGAAGCGACCGACGCGACGTTTGCTGAACTGGTTGGTGAGTCCACGCCGACACTCGTCGACTTCTGGGCAGAGTGGTGCGGGCCATGCAAGATGATGGAGGGACCTCTCGAGGAGATCGCCGGAGAGCAATCTGGAAAACTCAACGTCCTCAAACTCAACGTTGATGAGAATCAGCAAACCGCGATGCAATATGGCGTGATGAGCATCCCGACCATGATCGTGTTCAAGGACGGCCAGGAGATGAAGCGACTCGTCGGAGCGCGTAGCAGGACACAGCTCGAGGCCGAGCTCGCCTCGTTCGTGGCTTAGAGCTCGCACCGATAGGTGACCGGTCGTCTCGACAGAATTGGAGCCCATTTTTTTCCGCTCTTGCCACTGCGTGGCAGGCCGCTCGGGCCCCGGCTCAGCGGAGTTCTCTGGTCGTTGAGGCCGGGTGGTCGCATCCGCTTCGCCTTCGTTTCCCGCTCTTGGCTACGGCCCGCTCGGGCCACGGCTCCGCAGGAATGGTTTCGCCACAGAGTTCAAATCGGGCCCCATCTGCGGAGCCTCTGGTTTCCCGCTCTTGGCTACGGGCCGCTCGGGCCACGGCTCCGCAAACACCATCGCCGACACAGACCGGATCGCGACGCCTTTGCGGAGCCTCTTAGGCAACCGAGGAGCCGGTGAGACAGTTCCACGCAGGTGATCGCGGGGAGCCGGTCCGGGACATTCAGCGTCGCCTGGCATCGCTGGGCCGGCCCACGGATCCTGACGCTCTGGGGGTCTACGGCACCACGACAGTCGCAGCCGTCACCGACTTTCAGCGCTCCCGGGGCCTGCCACGGGATGGAATCGTGGGACCTGAGACCTGGCAGGCGCTTGTCGATGCTGGATACAGCCTCGGAGATCGCATGTTGTATCGACGGGTCCCGATGATGCGTGGTGACGACATCTCCCATTTGCAGCAACGGCTCAACTCGCTGGGGTTCGATGCCGGAAAAGTCGATGGCCTGTTTGGCTATTCCAGCCTGAGCGCGGTCCTCGACTTCCAGCACAACCGGGGAATGGCGGAGGATGGCATCGTCGGTGCAGCCGTGGTCGAGGAACTCGCCCTCATGCAGAGAGAGACGTCGAAACGGGGGAGGGAGGTGGTGCGGGAACAGGCGTGGATCGCTTCGCTGCCTCACCCGATCGCCGGGGCGCGCATCTACCTCGACCCTGCCTGCCCCGATGAATCCTCGGCGAGCCTGACGTGGCAGGCCGCCATGGGCACATCCGCAACATTGCGTGAAGCCGGAGCGATGCCATTGCTGTCGCGTAGCATCGATACCCTCCCGGCCGAGCGAGTTCGCGCTAGGCGGGCCAACCGGCTCGACGCCGATCTCGTGATCTCCCTCACCCCCGCCGCCGGGTTCGCAGAGGGAGCCTTCTACTTCGGCACCGATTTGTCGTCCAGCCCGGCGGGACGAGTCCTCGCCGCGACGATCGGCTCCCGGCTGGGACTACCCGTTGCGGCCAGAGCGACTCCGATGCTGCGTGAGACCCGTGCTCCCGCAGTGGTGGTAGCCACCGACCTGCTGACCAGCGCGACCGGCAAGATGATCGCCGCAGAGATCATCGAGCTTTTCCTCCATGGAGTACCTCAGGAGAACAGCGCTCGGTAGATCTGCTCCAGATCGTCGAGGGAGGAATACCGAATCACGAGCCTGCCGCCTTCGCCCTTTGGCTTGATCGAAACCTCGGTGCCCAGCCGATCGGTCAGTCGTTCCTCGAGTTCGATGATGGCGGCGGGCCTAGCCTGGCGGGGTCTGCGGCTTGGTGGTGACGCATCGGCGACAGCCCGCTCTCGTGCTGCTTCTTCGACACTCCGGACCGACAGTCCCTCGTCGACCGCCCGCCGGGCGATATGGAGGGCGTAGGCAGGATCATCGACCGATAGCAGGGCTCTGGCATGGCCGGCCGACAGTTCCCCTCGGTCCAGCATCCCTTGGATGGCGGGCGGCAGTTGTAGCAGTCGCAGGGTATTGGTCACAGCACTGCGACTTTTTCCGACCCGATCTGCGACGTTTTCGTGCGTCATGCCAAAATCTTCCAGGAGGTTCTGGTAGGCTGCGGCCTCCTCGAGCGGCGACAGGTCTGCTCGCTGTAGGTTCTCGATGAGGGCTTCTGTGAGGTTCCGCTCATCGCTACTTGTCGGCCGGATCACTGCCGGGATTTTGGACATGCCGGCAAGCGCGGCAGCCCGCAACCTTCTTTCCCCTGCAATGAGGATGTAGGCGCCCTGGTCGGCCCCTGGGCGGAGCACAATCGGCTGCAGCACCCCTACTTCCCGGATCGACGCCGCCAACTCCTCCATCGCCTCATCGTCGAAACGATGCCGAGGCTGCCGCGGATTGGGCTGCACCGCGGCAATATCAATCTCGGCAAAGCCGGCGACAGGGAGATCGACCGGGATCAGCGCGTCCAACCCACGACCCAGCCCGCTCTTACGTGCGGCCATGACGCCTCCTAAACTCGCTGGTGAGTTCGCGATAGGCGATGGCTCCACGGTTCATGCGGTCGTATGCCTCGATCGGCTCACCGTGCGAGGGAGCCTCGGACAGGCGAACCGTCCTCGGGATCACCGTCTTGTATGCCCTCTTCCCAAAGTGATCCCTAACCTCCTTTGTGACTTGCTTGGAAAGCGTGGTGCGCCCGTCATACATAGTGAGCACGACACCTTCGACATCTAGTTGAGGGTTAAGGCTGGTTTGCACCAACTGAATGTTGCGCATGAGTTGCCCGACACCCTCCAGCGCGTAATATTCGCATTGGATGGGAATCAGCACTTCGTCTGCGGCCGTAAGGCCATTGATGGTGAGTAGTCCCAGCGACGGTGGGCTATCGATCAAGATGAAATCGTAATCGTCGATCACAGTTTTCAGGGCGTTTTCCAGACGATGCTCTCTGGAAAACATAGACACCAGCTCGATTTCAGCGCCGGCGAGCTCGATCGTGGCCGGCACCAGGAACAGGTCGCGAACCGAGGATGGCTCGATAACGTCCTCTGCCGCAACGTCGTCGACCAAGAGATCGTAGGTGGAGTGTTTGATGGCGCTGCGGTCGACGCCAAGACCGCTTGTGGTGTTTCCCTGCGGGTCGAGGTCGACAAGAAGCACTCGTTCGCCCTGAAACGCAAGCCCGGCCCCGAGGTTGATGGCGGTCGTCGACTTCCCGACGCCGCCCTTCTGGTTGGCGACAGCGACAATGGTGGCGTTTGGCATAGGAAGGCTCAGAACCCTTTCAATTGCGTGTCATCCTAAGGTGCCATGCTGGCGAGTCAAGGATACCTTCGGGTGTTTCCAGCAGCTGAATCGTTTCTCCGGGTTCAGCTGTGGGGGTCTGGGCGGGCGGACGCGACCGACTGAGCCCGATGACGGCGGTGCCTCCTATGTCGAGCGTCGTTCGTGCCGCATCCAAGGCATCGATGATCGGCAGGGAGGCCCTGAATGTGGCCGCGCCATACCTGCTGGTGAGATGACTCACATCGCGCTGCACCGCAACGGCATTGGTCAGACTTAGGATTCGCAGCGCTCGTCCCGCAAGAGCAGTGCGCCGCTCCGATCTATCGAGCAAGGTCACGGCAATCCCCGGGTAGGCGATGGCCAGCGGGATGCCCGGGAGTCCAACCCCCGACCCAACATCGATGAGGGTCGATGGTACGTTGTCCACCCAGCCTATCCCGAATACCAGCGAGTCGGCGACGTGGCGGTCAATGATTCGAGCGCCTTCGGCAGGACCAACCCCGCCCGCCGGTACCGCCTCCGAAACCAACCATTCGGCGTAACGGGTGAGCAAGGCAAGTTGGTCGACCGACAATTCGACCCCCGCCCAGCCGGCGGCGCGGCGCAGTGCGCTTTCGGTATGTTTCACGGGAAACATGCTACGAGGCTCCGCAAATAGGACGCGATCCGGTCACTGTTAACGAGGTCAGTGCGGAGCCGGGGCCCGAGCGGCCCGCCGCGAAGCGGCAAGAGCGGGAAAACCAGAAGCTCCGCAA
>Ga0255058_10001034_pt1 | contig 15916 bp, 10 predicted proteins | sample Cases_109_9_MG_FD_188637 | JGI IMG/M metagenome (GOLD analysis project Ga0255058, IMG submission 188637) | Seawater microbial communities from Amundsen Gulf, Northwest Territories, Canada - Cases_109_9 | ecosystem: Environmental > Aquatic > Marine > Gulf | place: Canada: Northwest Territories... | reverse complement strand
AGGCCTTACCGGTGAAAGGCCAAAAGATCAAATCTGTATACATTCCATACGATCCGGAGATATCGTAGGGGAACATACCATAACTTTCTGCAGTGGCGGCGAACGGCTCGAACTGGTTCATAAAGCACAAACGAGGGATTCTTTTGCTATAGGTGCCATTCGTGCAGCAAAATTCTTGTCCGGAAAACCACCGGGTTTCTATAACATGGAAGATGCCTTGAGAGATAAATGCTGAAAAAATGCACGTATGCCATAATGGCATAACATGCTTGTAAAAACGGCATAAACTCCATAGCCAGAGAAATACAAATTACCATAAGTTTCATATTAACAAATACATATGATATTTAGGAGTTATATGGTATATAGTTTGCGTATTTCAAAATACAGAGTTTTTGTGATTAGGTGAAAGTTATTATTTCTGTCTTGCATTGTCAGACAATGCCTATTTCACATTTATATTGTATATAACAGAATTAACAATCAGAGTATACAGAAGCGCTGAATTTATTATTTAAGGAGAATTTGATGGAAAAAATCATAGGTATCGATTTGGGAACTACTAACTCTGTTGTAGCTGTAATGGAAGGTGACCAGCCCAAGGTAATAACAAATGCTGAAGGAAACAGGATTACTCCTTCTGTAGTGGCTTTTACTGATAAAGATGAGCGTTTGATAGGACAACTTGCCAAACGACAGGCGGTTATCAACCCGAAAAATACAGTATTTTCTATTAAACGTTTTATGGGCAGGAGACATAACGAAGTTGGACAGGAAGAAAAACTGGTACCATATGCAATCGTAGGCAATCCTGACGAATTAGTAAAGGTAGAAGCAAGGGGAAAGAGTTTTACACCTCCCGAAGTCTCTGCAATGGTACTTCAAGATCTTAAGAAGACGGCTGAAGATTATCTGGGTACAGAAGTAAAAAAGGCTGTGATTACTGTTCCTGCTTATTTTAATGACAGTCAAAGACAGGCAACGAAGGATGCCGGAACGATAGCCGGTCTAGATGTGGTTCGCATCGTTAATGAGCCGACCGCAGCATCTTTAGCATATGGTATTGATAAGAAGAAAAATGAAAAAATAGCTGTTTTTGACCTTGGTGGCGGAACGTTTGATGTTTCAATACTGGAAGTAGGCGAAGGGGTTTTTGAGGTACTTTCTACGAATGGTAACACACATCTTGGCGGAGATGACATTGATCAGGTACTACTGAACTATATTGCTGACGAGTTTAAGAAAGAGCAGGGTATTGAGCTCAGACAGGATCACATGGCTTTGCAACGTCTTAAGGAAGCTGCAGAAAAGGCTAAATGCGAACTTTCAACTTCGACAACTGCGGAGATTAATCTGCCTTTTATAACAGCAGACCAGGCAGGACCAAAGCATCTGACTATGAGTTTGACGAGGGCGAAATTTGAACAATTGATAAATCATCTTGTCGAGAAGTGCCGCAAACCATGTGAGCTTGCAATGGAAGATGCAAAAGTCAGTCCTGGAGATATAAACGAGATAATACTTGTGGGCGGAACGACAAGGTCGCCTATTGTACAGAAACTGGTAAAAGAGGTTTTTAAGAAGGATTTGAATAAGAGCGTAAACCCGGATGAAGTTGTTGCACTGGGTGCTGCAATTCAAGGCGCCGTTCTTGCAGGTGAAGTTCATGATGTCTTGTTATTGGATGTTACACCGCTTTCATTGGGAATTGAAACCCTTGGGAATGTTTGTACAGTCCTGATTCCACGAAATACCACAATACCGACAAATAAAAAAGAGATATTTTCAACTGCGGCAGATAATCAAACTGCTGTAGACATACACGTTTTACAGGGCGAACGTCCAATGACTGCAGATAACCGGACACTTGGGCGTTTCCAATTAGCTGGAATCCCTCCGGCTCCCAGAGGTGTTCCGCAGGTTGAGGTCTCTTTTGATATTGATGCAAATGGTATCCTTCATGTTTCAGCTAAAGATCTTGGGACGGGTAAGGAACAATCTATTCAGATACAATCATCTTCCGGATTATCTGAAGAAGAAATCAAGAAAATGCAAAGTGAGGCTGAATCACATGCCGAAGAAGATAAAAGTAAGAGGGAATTAATAGATGTGTTGAATCAGGCTGATCAGGCAATCTATTCGACTGAGAACACCTTAAAAGAACATGGTGATAAGGTTGATGAGGCAGAGAAGGCCAACATAGATCAGGCGCTGGAAAAACTTAAGAAGGCGAAAGAGGGAACTAATGTAGAAGAAATCAAGAAGGCAATAGAGGAACTGCAGACAGCTTCCCATAAACTGGCACAGGCTATGTATGAGGCATCAGCACAGAAGGAGCAGGCCGCAGGTGCGGGTGCAGAAGCTGGCGCAGAAGCGGATGCCGGTGCGGCAACGGAAGGAAGTGAATCTGAAGGAAAGGACTCTAAGAAAGGTAAAGAAGGCGGAGATGTCATTGATGCAGATTATGAGGTAAAGGAGTAAGGTGTTATAGACTACCAAATTGTTTACCGGAATTCTTGAAGAACTAATAATGAAAAAGTCGGGACATCCCCGGCTTTTTTATTTTATAGATATAAGCACAGAACATCTTTCTGCGGTTTAGGATGGTTTAAAGAAGGATTTTACTCAACTAAAGTATTTTCACGAAAGACCTGAACATGAAACTGGATAAGAAGAAGATCTTCTTTATTGCAGGGATACTGATAAGTATTGTCTGCTCATGGCTTTTTGCGAGAAAGATTGAGTGGTCTCAGTTGAGTGTGGCACTTAAAGATGCAGAATATATATATATCATACCTACATTAATACTCATCTTTGTGAGTTACTATTTCAGGGCGGTTAGATGGTCTGCATTAATTGCGCCCATAAAGAGAGTCTCTGTGTTGAATCTGTTCTCTGCAACAATGATTGGTTATATGGCGAATAGTGTATTACCGGCAAGAATTGGAGAGATTATAAGGCCTGTTATGGTTGCAAAGAAAGAGAAGATCAAGGTGACCGCATCATTTGCCACGGTTGTGATGGAGAGGATATTTGATTTGTTAAGCATTATAGTATTTGCATCACTGCTTTTCTTCTTCCTGCCTGCAGAGACATTAAAGGACAAGAGTGTTAGTATGATTAACCATGCCGAGGCATCAACAGAAGTTGTAAAGGCAAAATATGTTAATGAAAAGCCGGGAGTACCTTTGTCTGTTATTAATGAGGAGAGTGAGGCAGAGGCCTCAAATATAATAAAACAATTGAAGAAATGGTCGACTGTAATGGCATTCTTTGGGATACTTGCAATAACGTCACTCTTTTTATTATCATTATACCCCAAAAAGGCGGGTGCAGTTTTTGAGAAACTGCTTTTCTTCTTCCCGCATCATCTAAGGGATAAATCGGTTAATTTACTTCATTCATTCATCTCAGGTCTTCAAGTACTTGGTAACAAAACACATCTAATATGGATAGGAATCCTCTCTCTCACTATATGGTTGCTCAATGCCGCATCAGTATATGTATTGTGCTATTCTTTTAATATAGGATTATCATTTGCAGGAGCTTGTTTTGTTATCGTTTGTTTATCCCTGGCTGTGGCACTACCTCAGGCGCCTGGTTTCATAGGTGTTTTTCACATTGCCACACAGAAATCCTTAGATGTTTTTGGTGTTGGATTGTCATCAGCACAGAGTTTTGCAATTATACTATGGGCGCTGAGTATCATACCTATTACAATAGTCGGATTCCTGTTTCTCTGGAGAGAGGGGATGAGTTTCGGAGAGATATCGCATTATGATGAGAAAGTACCGAAGTAATGCAATGATAGAAGCGAAAAATTCGAAATCTGAATATCTTTCCTTTGCGCTCTTTGCGACTTTGCGGTGAACTCTTTCTGTTACCTATATCTCCGTCTTCCGGGTTTTCTTACAGAGAATATGCGTATGGTGTACAGTATTACTACCCCTGCCGCAAAACCTCCTATATGTGCCCACCATGCAACACCGGCACCTGATGTTGATGCCGTGATAGATGTCGCACCGTTGAAGAATTGAATAACAAACCAGAAACCAAGGACGACCATTGCCGGAAGTTCTATTACCTGTATGAAAATAAACAGAGGGACTATGGTGACAACCCTTGCGCGGGGAAACGTTATCATATATGCTCCAAGCACACCTGCAATTGCTCCACTTGCACCTACACATGGAATGTTTGATTGGCTGTTGAAGAAGACGTGAACGGATGAAGCGATAATTCCGCAGATGAAATAAAAGGCAATGTATTTAAAGTGTCCCAGTTTATCTTCAATATTATCCCCGAATATCCAGAGAAACCACATGTTGCCGATAAGGTGAATAAACCCTCCGTGCAAAAACATTGATGAAATGAACGGAAAAAATGTACTTATAAATGTTAAGTTAGAAACATGGGAATAGTAACTGACTTTAAGTGGTACTACACCGAATTTCATTATAAATTCACCTAATTCTGATTCCAGGGAAAGTTCATACAGGAATATGAGAATGTTTATGATAATGATCCCTATTGTAACATAGGGAAATGTACTTGATGGATTTTTGTCTCTTATGGGTATCATTATCGCTTTCTAATCTTATAAAAGGCTAAAGACTTATCCCCGATTCTTCCTGTCTCATCTGTCTATCTCACACTGGCCATTACCTTGTTGTAAGGGAAATGTCTGCCCGGGCATGCCGTTTTACGAAAGGTTCTATGCATTATGACTTGATTTCTGGGTATGTTGCAGCGTTTCTGAAGATAATTTATTAAATACGTTAGAGACGAAATTTGTGAGTTTGTCGGATAGTCATTCTCAAAATTACCAACAAGGCATATTCCCACGCCATGTTTGTTATATTCACCATTGCCGGCATGTGCACCATCTATCTGGTCATCCCATCTGTTTCCGACCTCTATCTGGCCGTCTCTTGAGCCGCTTCCGTTTCCTATTAAGAAATGATAACCCAGTCCGTTTACCCATCCCCTCTCATTTTTGTGATATTTGCCAATTGAGTCGGCATTACCTGAATTAGAAGCACTGTGATGTATGACAATATATTTCCATGGCCTGATCTTGAATTTATTCAATTCACTCATGATAGAGTCTGGAATAACTATTTCAGGTTTAAGCTTTTCAGGTTTGTAGACTGGTGGCAGAGTTGATACGTGTGTACTGCTGCAACCACATAAATATAATAAGACCGGTACTATTAGGAAAAGGAACTTCAAACATGGCCATTTGCATTTGATCATTATTATCTCCAAAATAGAATACTGTTTTATTTATCGAAAAAAGGCTGTATTCACTAAAGAAATGGTTATCTGGGAAATTGATTTTAGACTAACGATAAATGTTAAGATAGTTGAGGGGCTACGTAATCGTTCAAGAAAAGTGATGTATCTCAATAGATTGTTATGTTATCAATAAACTTTCCAGAAGTCAATGGATAACGTCAGTTTATTATATAATACAGTTATCTTGGTTCAATAAGTAAGTGCTGCTTGCTGGTTCAATCAGAATTATCAGGACATTTTGCATTCGACAAAACAGTGGATATCTTTTTCTTAAAAGGTGGGGTGAAATCACCCCAGGTAAGGAGTTTTTCGGCCATCCTTCATAACCTGTTTATATTCCTGCAAATCCCGCAAATTTTAGAGACAATTCACCGAATTGCCTGGGAGAAATCCCCCCACCATACATACGTTAAATTGGAACGCCACTACCTTCTCCGGGGCATGTTTTTATATTTTTAAGTCTCTCATCATCAACATGTTAGATCGAAGATATCCAATAGTTTTGGCGGATAAAATAACTTTGGCACATAGTTTGAGTTAAGAAGGGTTGTGAAAATTAAAAGGAAACAAATTATTCAAACATTTGGAAAGGAGACAAAAGAACTATGGAAACTAAATCAGCCGTAAGAAACTTAATATTTCTTTCTAATGTAGCGAAAGCATTGAAGCAGATGCCATCAATCTCGACTGTAGAAAGCACAACAATTGACAATGCAATACTAATGGATTTGGTTCTATTAGAAAATAATGCATCAGCCGGGAGTGTATCATTAGTTGTAGATTTGGATCCAAATGCAAATCAGAGTTTGGGTGAGGGTTTTATTGCTTTAGAGAATCCAATGACTTTTGCTCACAACTTGAATTAAATAGAGTTATGAAAATTAAACTAAATTAGAAAAATGAACGATTACTGTGTAAGGAGAAAAAGGAAGTAGTACATAAGGATGTACTCGTTACCAGGGCTGAAGTATTGAAAGGTTAGATTCACTATATAAATAGAGATCCATGCGGTTTAAGGCAGTTGCGCAAAAGCTTGTAGAAGGGGTTGCCGGAGATGAGGCTTTACTTGCTAATGCTTACTGCTGAGAAAAACAGTTAAATACTTTTATTATAAATTCCGGACGGAACAATTAGGCAGTTAAAAGGAGTTTGATTATGACTACTGCGTTATGTGAAACAAAACACGATTACGAATTAAGAGACGGAATTATTACATTTGATGCACTTACAGGAAAGGTAGCAATTTGTGAAAGTAATGGTGTTAAAGAAGCAGGGATAGCATTCGGAGAATATTTGCTTTATGAAGGAAAGATAGATGAGTACGAACTGGAACTGGCGCTCAATTTCCAGAAGGAAAAACATGTTGCCTTTGGGGTATTAGCAGTACAGGAGAAGTTTTTGGATAACAGTCAATTGTGTGCTGTTCTGGATTACCAGAGACTCAAAGGGAAAGGGCTCTTTGGAGAAATAGCAATTGAGCTGGGATTCTTAAGTAAGGGTGATGTTGACACCCTTCTTGATATGCAGAAGGGAAAACATATTCGAATTGGCGAGGTATTAGTCTTGCTTGGGGCTGTTACGAGGAAAGAGATGGAAGAAGCATTAAAAGGATTTCATGGTTTGATGTAAAGAATACATAAATATCATATGTCGGCACTAAATAGAATCAAAACTTAAGTGATTTCATGAATTAGTGCGAGGACAAGTAAAGAATATGACAGGAGCTAAGGGCTCAGGAGGGATATCACTTATGTTCTAATTAGTAAGAACATCTTAATTTACTATTATAACAAAAAAATCTACAACTTCAGCAATGAATGAATATACTGATTTGCTTCTTGGGACCAAAAAAATTACATAAGAAACCTGGAGCTAATGATATTATTTAACGTTCCGTTTGTTAGCAAACAGGTGTCTTCTGAACGTAACGTTTGTGTGACCAAAAACTGAAAAGTAATAAAAGGAGGAGAAGTTATGTGGAAACTAAAACACCAACTTACTAACAAAGGATTTACAATTATGGAAGTACTTATCACGATTGGTATAATCGCAGCGTTAACAGGTACAGGAGCTGTAACCGTCAGTAAGGTAAGGACTGCAAATCAGCAAACAACGTGCGTAAATAATCTGAGAACGATATCTCAGGGTCTGCAATTGTACTATAATGATCACATGTCCTTCCCAGAGGATGGTTATCCTGACGATGGCGATGATCTTTACCCACTTTCTACCGACCTCGCCAGCTACATAAATAATAAAGCTACGTTTGTATGCCCTGAAGATAATGATGCAACCAGTACCGGAAGCTTCGCAAGTTATGATCCGTACTATGTGGCAAGAAACGGCCCTTATGACACTGAAGAACTCGCCATCGGCTGTCCCCGCCACAGAGGAGGAAATAATTCAACAAGCGCATTTTCCACAGGCTCTACAGAGATTACAAGGGTTGGTACTGTACTGGCTAACGGACAGGCGATGCTGCCGGATGGAACCACTGCACAGAGAACTATTAACAGTGTGGGCGATGTACTGAAATTCGATGATGGGAGCACCGTTACAGTAACAAATGCTTCAGGTGGGAGCTATGGCTGTATCCTCGTACAATCTGTCCAGCTTGCTGATGGAACCCTGTATAGCATAATAAAGGTACAGGACAATGGTACCATAGATGTTCAGGTTACGTCCGGCTCTAAATTCGAGGTTGTTACACCGAGCGCAATCGTAGGCGTAAGAGGTACGCAGTTTACGGTACAGACCAGTGCTAATGGCATAGCAGGTTACAAAACTGATGTATTGCTTACCTCCGGGATTGTAGTGGTAACGGACCGTGAAACAGGTAAACCAACTATATTAAAAAGCGGAGGTACAACGTCTACGACCACGGGAAATACTCCAATGCATTCACACTGGCATACACATGCAAATGGTGAAAGACATAAACACAACCATCCACCCAGAAATCAGGCACATCATGGCAAACCCAAAGCAGGTGAAGATGATGTAGATGAAAGTGTAGTAGGCACAATTATTTGTCACAAACCGGGCACATCTGAACAAAGAACCATAGAAATATCATTAGATGATACCGAAGGCTTATCAAATCATTTAGGGCATGGTGATTCTATGGGTGCATGCCAGTAAAGTAGTATTGATGATGGTGGTGGTAATAAATGTGGATTCAGGAAAAAGAAAGAATGTCTACCGGTGACCTATAGGTGACTATAGATGTACAGTAATAAGATGGCAGTTATTGAGGTAATGAAATGAATAAGTGGATGGCAATAGAGTTAAATATTAATTTTATAAATAAAACCTCTTTTAGGAAAGGATGACCTGATTGTGGTAAAAGAGCAAAGAACCAAAGAAGAGATGATAAGAGTTGCGGAACTGAGAAAGCAGCGGATCGTAGAAAATCTAGTAATTTAGACTATTTATTACTGAACTTAGAGATGCCAGACAGGAGAAGAGGGAAAGATAGAAGGGGCAAATAATGCTGGTTCAGACTTACCAGTCCGACACGTTTTTCTGACTGGCAAGCCGAAACCAGCGGTAAGTCCGTCTATGAACTTTATTAATTTCAAGGTGGAGATTCCCCCATCCATATTTTATGGTTTGCAGGCGTGAGAGTCTGCAGACAGGAGTATAGAGGCCTCCTTCTTTGTTTCAGGAAGAGGTGTCTTACTCTTTAAATGTTATTCAACACGGTAAAGGTTAATGGATGTGTCAGGAAGTGATTCGGTTATGCTTGCAGGTAAGCTTTCTGTTGAAGGCTGTGTTTCAAGCTTGTTGAGTGTGTGGCATGCCATGTATTCCGAGTTTTCGTGCCTTTTCACGGAATTGTTTCCTGTCAATCTTGGAGAGTCTTGAAGCAGCGGAAATGTTTCCCTTGGTCCTTTCGAGGATAGTCTGGAAATACTTTCTTTCAAATTCCTTCTTTGCCTCGGCGAATGGTATATCAGAAAGTCGGGTCTTACGAGGGTTTTTATGCAGTTTCTGGATGAGAGATGGTACGTCATTAAGTTCAATCATTGGAGGGTTAGCCAGGATGACGGCCTGTGTTACCATGTTCTCCAATTCTCTAACGTTGCCGGGCCAGGAGTAGCGTAAAAACTTTTCTATTACCTCAGAGGAAAATCCTACTAATTGCTTCGAGAATTCTACACACGCCATCTCCAGGAAATATTTACTCAGCAGGAGAAGGTCTTCAGTCCGGTCTCTAAGGGGAGGAAGCGTAATGCGAAACTGATTGAGACGATAGTAGAGATCCTCTCGAAATTTCCCTTTATGCACGCTTTCTTCCAGTGTAACATTAGTGGCGGCAATTACTCGAATATTTGCATGTTTGCATTTTGATGATCCTACCCGCTTGAATTCTCCTTCCTGCAGGACGCGGAGTAGTTTTACCTGAAACTGTGGTGTTGTTTCACCTATTTCATCCAGAAAAAGTGTGCCGCCTTCGGCTTCTTCTATCAACCCGCACTTCTGTACTGAGGCGCCGGTGAAGGCTCCCCGTTCATGACCGAAAAGTTCACTTTCAAGAAGTGTATCCGTAAGGGCACCGCAGTTAACAGGTACAAATGGGTATCTGCTCCTGTTGCTCATGGTATGAATTGGATTAGCTATGAGCTCTTTTCCGGTTCCACTCTCTCCGGTAATAAGGACAGAGGAATTTGTTTTTGACACCAGGCGCACAAGCTCCAGGACTTCCTCAATTTTTTCTGAATTGCCGACAATTTCCGGGAAATCACTCCGTTTTGTAGTGCGTTTCTTGATGGTAAACCTATCCTGTTTTTTTAGCATATCCTTCATGCCTGTAAGGACGTGTTCCGTTTCTTTTTTGACTCTCTCCAACTCATAATTTTTCTTTGATAGTTCCCGAATCTGGTTTTGCTCCCTTCTGATGCGTTCGATTTTTGCATGTAATTCTTGAAGATTGCATGGTTTTGATATCCAATCTGCTGCACCGGCCTTAACTGCCCCGAAAAAGTCGTAGTCTTCGGAGTAGCCAGTACAAACTATCACTTCTAATGCGGGATGTATCTCCTTTAACTCCTTTAAAAGATCAAAACCCTTATAGTCAGGCAGACAGATATCCAGGAGCGCTATGTCATATATGTTTTGATCTGTCAGGGCCTTGGCCTCGCTCCCATCCTTAGCCATGTTGACCTGATATCCAAAGTTCTCCAGATAGCTTGCAAACATGGAACGGATATTATCCTCATCATCAATTACGAGGATATATCCTTTGGTTTTTAACGCAGGTGTAGTGATATTTTCTTGTATCATGATTTATGGCCTTTATTATTATAAGTATAAAGGATACTAAGTTATTATCGGAACAAAGGTTGAGAAGATTAATATTTTTTAATATGCCGGCTGGTTTTTTATAAAGAGAAAAACCTGTCCAGGTAATAAATATCGCCTTCATAAGGACTTGCACTGTAAGCTTGACCGAAAAAATAGTTTTATAATACCAAATAGCTTCCCTTGTTTATAAAATAGGATTTAATAGTTACGGATATTTCACCGCAAAGTCGCAAAGAGCGCAAAGAAAGCAAATTTTTGTTGTAGGGGTTCAAAATCTTGAACCCCTACTCTCTAAAAAATAATAACTTTGTGTTCTCTTTGTCTGGTGTGCTGAACTGTTACAAATTTTCGAGTATTAGGGGCAGTACGGAGAAATGCATGATTTGTGAAAACAGGACGTGGTTGTTTGTTTTATTTTCGATGGTATTCATCGGATGTTACGCAACGATTGCGCAGGTATTGATAATCCGGGAATTCATGGTGGTCTTTTTCGGTAACGAACTCTGTTTTGGAATAATTCTCGGTACATGGCTTTTTGGTGTTGCATCTGGTGCGGCAACAGGAGGAAGGATTGTAGACAGGTTAAGAGAACACGTACCTGCATTTACGTTAGTACTGGTATTAATGTGTGTAATCCTGCCTCTGGAATTAATCTTAATCAGGGTGTTAAGGTACATCCTCAACGTGCCTGCAGGTCAGTACATTCCAATATTATCGTTACTTTTTTCATCTATACTTATTATCACACCATTCAGTTTTACTATTGGCTTGGTATTTCCCCTTGCATGTAAAGTGGTTCGGGGATTTACGCGGGATTCAGCCGTGGACATTGGTTTTATGTATGTACTCGAATCCATTGGCAGCCTCATAGGTGGTTTACTGTTTACGTTTGTTCTGGTCTCCAGGTTTCAACCGTTTGCGATAACGCTGATCCTTGATTGTTTCCTGTTTCTAAATATCTTATTAATGCTTTTATTCCTTGAAAAAAGATTCTTTAAGAGAGGGTACTCTTTTGTATGTCTGTTACTTTTCTTTGTAGCTTTTGTTTTACTGGTTTCAGGTACAGTTAATAAGATTGATAATTATTTTATAAACGCAAGATGGAACTCCTCCAATCCTGATATAAGGCTTTTAGAATCAATAGACTCAAGGTATGAGAATATTGTAATTGGTGTCAGGGACGATCAATACAGTGTATTCGGAAATGGCCAGTATAACTTTGCCTTTCCTGATGATTATGAAAATTCTCAAATAGCTCATCTGGTAATGACGCAACATCCGGCTCCAAAGCGGGTATTGCTGATAGGTGGAGGGATGGGCGGTTTAATCAGGGAGATGTTGAAACACTCAATTGATGAACTGCACTACATTGAACTGGACCCTGTTCTGATAGAATCAACGAGGAAATATCTGCCGCCGGACGAATTAGAGGCATTGTCGGATAAGAGGGTAAAGATGTTTCATGTTGATGGGAGATATTTTGTTAAGAGAGCAGGAAAGGATGACAAATACGATTTAATATTTGTAAATATTCCTGACCCGTCTACGGCGTTTCTTAACAGGTTTTATACGTTAGAGTTCTTTCAGGAGGCGAATGATATCCTTGAGAAGGAGGGTGTTCTTGCGACGGGGGTATCGTCTGCAGTAAATTATCTCGGAGAAGAAGTGGGTAATTATGTAGGTTCTATTTTCCAAACCATGCATAGTGTATTTCCGCACGTAATTATTTCTCCGGGACAGACAAATTATTTCTTCGCAAGCAATTCGTTTGATACTGCCACATTCGATATACAGGCATTGACTAAGCGTTATGTTGAACGTGGTGTCCACTCCGAATATTTTTCTGAGCACGTATTCCATACTCTTTTGCCGCCTGGGAGGGTTAAATTTATCGGGGATGAGATTAAAAGTAGAAAAGGCCTCAGTGTGAATACAGATACAAAACCTGTTACTTATTTCTTTAATCTTATGTTATGGGACAAGCTTACCGGCAGTCAACTGGGAAGTGTCCTTAAATTGTTTGAAAGAAGTCATCTGGAAATAATTCTAATCCCCATCTTCGTGTTCCTTGTCTGCAGGATAGTGTACGTTATTGTTTTCAGGCGTAGTCTTGATGCTCAGCAGAGATTCAATAGCATAGCGGTTGTTGCAACAACCGGTTTTGCCGGGATGGCGCTTGAGATCATTCTGATATATACATTTCAGAATATATATGGATATGTGTATGAAAAGATAGGACTGATCATTGCAGTGTTTATGTTCGGTTTAGCCATGGGAGGAGGCCTTAGTAACAGGATGATATTGCAGAGAACAACTGCCGGAGAAGAAGGGTTACCTGACAAGGTCAGTGAGAGGCAGGAGAAAGAGTGGATAAAGATACTCATAGTTTTGGAAGTCTCTATTATTGTCTATGCCTTAATAATGCCTTTAGTCTTGAATCAACTCTCTTTTCTGTTCTTTGATTCCGAATATCTGTTTATGGTTCTTGTGGTAATAACCGGTGTACTTACAGGCATCGAATTCCCGATATCAAGTAAGCTGTATTTTCTGCGAAAAGGGAAGCTGGGCGCAACCGCCGGGACTATTGACAGTGCAGACCATACAGGTGCTTTTATTGGTGCTATACTTACGGGCGTGCTTTTTGTCCCCATATTTGGGATAACGGGGTCATGTGTAATAATAGCAGGGCTGAATTTGATGAGCCTGTTATTTCTAATATACCATTTCTCTCAGAAGAGGAGGGCTGGTGATTGACTATTGAGTATCGCCAGTATTTAAGTTTTATTATAAAACAATATTCAAATCTGCTTGATCTGATGTAAGGCTACCTGTCTGTACCGAACGGGTACGTTCGGGCGGGAACTATTCTACTACAGATGGCAATCGTAGTCCGTCCATGGCTTCCCTGCCGGGTTCCGGTTCAATCATGATGATTGTTATTTGAGGACGACCCTGTGGGCAGCTTCAAGTCCGACCCTGGCGGGAACCTGAATCCGCCAGAAATCCTACACTCGGTCCTTACGACTGAATCGCCTATTGCTTCTTGTATAAGCGTTATATATCCTTATTTTTCATGACAAAAAGGGTATTTTTTTAACTAATCATAACTGCTTGATTTAGTGTCTGTTATGTCGCTATCACATTAACTGGCAATGGTTTATAATTTTATTCTTTTCCTGTTGATTCCTGTGGAGTTCTGCTGTTTACGCTGGAGTTGACTACGTTTTGACTACAATTTGACTACAGTAAAATGTATGGGTCGCTTCTTGTACGAAGTTAGAACCTGTTTACTGCAGGTAGAATAATATCTTCGATATCTTAACTTCTTTTGTTGTATCTATGGGCTTCAAGTTGTCAGGATTCTTGCTTCCATCTTGCCGTCCACTGTCAACTGCCTCCCCTTCCTCTTTATCATCCCCTTCTTTTTCTTGGAAATCATCGAGAGTCTTCCTGCTTTTCTCCATATTGGAATACAACTTAAGAGCCTTTTCATACTTACTTTCATTGTAAAAACTCTCTAGTTGTACCATCACGTCACTGGAATCAGTTTCCGGAATAACTTGAGGGATGGTTTCTTTTTTTTCACCTGAAAGTTGCTCCAGAGTAATCACATTCTGACTGTCAAGCCTGGCTGTAACCTGATTAACAGTTTCTTCCTTCTCGGACAAACTCTTTTGATATTCCTCAGCAAACACATTCAGATTATAAATTCTGGTTGTTAATTGGTTGATGATTTCAAATTGGTTGATGATTTTATCTCTCTCTGAGACAGCTTCTTCCTTCTCTGGCAGTCTATCATGGTACTCCTCGGCAGACTCATTCAACTTGTCAATCCGGGATGTAAGCTCATAGATGATTCCTTCTTTCTCGGACAGATTCCTCTGGTATTCCTCCGCAGTCTCTTTCTGTCTATCTGCCTGCTCTGTTAGTTGCTGGATGATTTCATCTCTCTCTGAGACAGCTTCTTCCTTCTCTGACAGTCTATCATGGTACTCCTCGGTAACCTTATTCTGCCAGTCAACCTGAATTGTTAGCTGGCTGATGATTCCTTCCTTCTCTGACAGTCTATCCTGGTACTCCTCGGCAGACTCGTTCTGTCCATCTACCTGGGCTGAAAGTTCGCGGATGGTCTCGTCTTTCACTGACAAGCTCTTTTGATAGTAAACAAACAGAGTGTGTCTGCTCTTATCAACCGGAGATGCAAACTTTTGGATGATTTCCTCTTTCTCTGACAGGTTCTTTTGGTATCCATCAACATTCGCCCGCAACTCGTTATTGCTATTTAAGCCTTTTTCATTCTTACTACTGAGGTTGGACATTTCTGTCGATTCTTGAACATCCGTATCATTTCTCAAATCGTATCGTAATTTTTCCAACATAGCCCTCATCCCCTCATTTCAAATAGTTTTAAAATTCCACCAGAGTAATGCGCAATTAGTGTACCCTAGCACATATAATTGTTCTACAAATCTATGTGATTCATAAGCCATGTGGTTCAGACAACTTATAAATTGACAAGAAAAACTCATCCTACACATGACAATGAAATTGATAAACATGTGTTTCAAATTAATACTTCTTTTCTTGGAAAATATTTTTGCAAGTCGTATTTCTCGGAAAAATCAAGAAATGGGAGCCTTATACACACATAGGTTAAAAGTAGTTAGGCACCCTCCCACATGTAACTTCACAAAGCAGGGGAGGCGTTTATTGGACGAGGTTAGAACCTGTTTGCTAAAGGCTGCGTAGATAATATTGATTAATGCATACTGACCTGATCCCCAAAAACTGACATATTTAAATCCAAGTTGCTTCTTTTCAGGACTGAATACACGTCAAATAATAAATCACGGGAATTACACTTTAATTTCTATCTACTTACTAATTAACTTGTTACAAGTTAATTAAAGTTTACAAAAATACATTGGTATCGCATTTGCCCTCTTTACTATGTTTTACTTTATATTGACATAACAGTAATCAGGAGGAAAACAAATGCGAATCAAAATAATTATTACATTTTTATGTATTGCGTCTGTTTCTATTCTTACCACTGGTTGTTTATCAACCACTCAAAAAGGTGCAGTTATTGGTACGGGTGTAGGTACAGCAACTGGCACAATGGTAGGAACATTTACAGGAAACACGGCAATGGGGGCTGCACTTGGCGCTGGTGCAGGCGCCGTGAGTGGAGCATTGATAGGAGACCATTTGGATAAAAATAGAGAAGATCAAGAAAAAGCAGAAATATATAGACAACTTGAGCTTGAGAAACAAAAAAGCTCAGTCAAAGAGAAAAAATATGCAAAAA
>Ga0255058_10001033_pt1 | contig 15916 bp, 13 predicted proteins | sample Cases_109_9_MG_FD_188637 | JGI IMG/M metagenome (GOLD analysis project Ga0255058, IMG submission 188637) | Seawater microbial communities from Amundsen Gulf, Northwest Territories, Canada - Cases_109_9 | ecosystem: Environmental > Aquatic > Marine > Gulf | place: Canada: Northwest Territories... | reverse complement strand
TATGGCAGAGCTAGATCGCGATCATGCGTCCTATGAAATGGGGATGCACACGGAGAGGCTTGCCGGTCGTACCCAGCAGGTTTTCTTTTTGCCCGAGGAGGAGGAGAACTTCACCTACCCTGGAGCTTTCGACGTCGACTTCAACAAGCGCATCGAACTCGACATAGCGGACATGGACACCAAGGCCATCAACGTCGAGCTGCGTGCGCTCATGGGCCAGGGTTACGGCACCATCGTGGTGAAGAATCCCGGCGCCAAGCATTCCATCGGCGTCGGAATTCTGAATCGCCTGCAGCTCTATTTCGAGGGTAGCCTCGGCTACTTCGGCGTGGGTCTCATCGATGGTCCCAACGTGCGTATCTCCGGGCGCGTTGGATGGTCCTGCGCCGAGAACATGATGGCGGGAACCGTGGTGGTGGAGAAGAACGCGGGTTCCACTTTCGGTGCTGCCATCCGCGGTGGGGATCTGGTGTGCAAGGGCGACGTGGGAAGCCGCACCGGCATCGACATGAAGGGCGGAACCATCATCGTCGGTGGTCGCACGGGCGCCTTCAGCGGCTTCATGATGCAGCGCGGCCGCATGATTATCTGCGGGGACGCAGGCAAGAACCTGGGCGACTCCATGTATGACGGAACCATTTACGTGGGTGGCAACATCGCGGATCTCGGCGTCGACGCCGTGGCAGGCGAGATGACCGAGCTGGACGTATCGTGGCTGAAGAAGAAGCTCGCCATGTACGACGTCGCGGTGCCCAACGGTATCGAGAACATGACCAAGATCGTATCCGGCAAGCAATTGTGGAACTACGACAACCTGGAACCGACCGAAAAGAAGCTGGTGCTGTAGCACTCGGGAGAAAATCGCAATGAGTAGCAAGACGGTCAAGTCGGGAACCACCCGGGCGGACGTGTCCGAGCCGGCGGAGAGCGAACGCTACAGGCTCGGGAAAAGCTTTCTGTTTCCGCCCGAAGTCATCAATGACATTCACATCAAAGCGGAGCTCGGGCGCTATCGCATGCGCGGATTCTCGCTGTTCAAGAAGATCCCCAGCTGGGACGACCTCACTTTCCTGCCCGGCACCCTGACGCGCTTCGTCATCGAAGGCTATCGCGAGAAGTGCGATACCAGGACCGTGCTCGGGCCCCGTGCCAAGCGTCCGCTGGAGCTGGACATTCCTGTCTACATCACCGGCATGAGCTTCGGTGCCTTGAGCTACGAAGCCAAGACCGCGCTCGCCCGCGGCGCCACCATGGCCGGCTCCGCCACCTGCTCTGGAGAGGGTGGCATGATTCCCGACGAACGCCGTTACTCGGAAAAGTGGTACTACCAATGCATTCAATCCCGCTACGGTTTCAATCCCCACCATCTGAGGCTCGCCGACGCCTGCGAGTTCTTCATCGGACAGGGGTGCAAGGTGGGGCTGGGCGGGCACCTCATGGGCCAGAAGGTCACGGATCAAGTGGCGGAGATGCGCTCCCTGCCGGCGGGGATCGACCAGCGCTCACCAGCCCGACATCCCGACTGGCTGGGCCCCGACGATCTTTCCCTCAAAATCGAGGAGATCCGCGAGGCCACCAACTGGGAGATCCCGATTCAATTGAAGCTGGGCGCCGCCCGTGTGTACGACGACGTGCGCATGGCGGCCAAGACCGATCCGGACTGCGTCTACATGGACGGTATGGAGGGCAGCACCGGCGCCGGCCCGCATCTCGCCACCGAGGAAACCGGGGTGCCGGGGATCGCCGCCATCCGTCAGGCCCGGCGCGCGCTCGAGGACGTGGGCAAGTCGGGGGAGATCTCGCTCATCTACGCCGGTGGCATTCGTAACGGCGGCGACGTGGCTAAGGCATTGGCCTTGGGGGCCGACGCCGTGGCCATCGGTCACTCGTCGCTGATGGCGCTCAACTGCAACAAGGATATTCCCGAGTCGGACTACGAGAGAGAAATCGGTGTTCCCGCGGGATACTGCTATCACTGCCACACCGGGCGTTGTCCGGTGGGGGTCGCGACCCAGGATCCGCAGCTGCGTGCGCGCCTGGATCCGGATGCCGCAGCCGAGCGCGTGTACAATTTCCTGCACACCCTGACCATCGAGTGTCAGATGATGGCCAGGGCCTGCGGCAAGACCGACGTGCACTCCCTTGAGCCCGAGGATCTGGCCGCGCTCACGTCGGAAGCATCCGCCATGGCGCAGGTGCCGCTGGCCGGTACCCAGCATACCGTCGGTCGTCCCGACATGACGCGATTCTAGAGGAGCGAGCCGATGGCCAAGAAGGGTAACAAGAGCAAGACGGGCGCCGACGATGTCGATCGCACCATCGATGGCTCGGGAATCGACAGCCAGCGGGAGCAGGAGATCGGCCAGCACATCGGCTACCGCTACGACGTCAACCTGGTTCCGGATTACGCGCGCCTGACGCCGTTTCTCGAGAGTTACATGGAGACCATGGGTTGGGAGGATCTCAACTGGCTGGAAGACGTCCACATGGGCTACGAGGAGGGCCGCCCGGCGGTCTTCGATCGCAATATCAACGGCTGGGTCAGCATCCCCGAGAACATGCAGCTACCGGACGGTCAGCAGGACCGGGACATGCTGGCGCGCGAGCTGCTGGTGAAGTTCCAGATGTCGCGGCGCCATCCCATGGTGGATCTCAACAAGGCCTACGGAAAGTTCTGATTCGGTGCCGTGTGCGGACTTTTCAATGGGGGCGTGGTAACCCAATCGGGTTGAAAGCCGAGGATCCGCGCGTTGCCGGGAATTGCCGGATTGAAGAGGCTGTTGTGCCAGTAGGTGAATTGAAATGCCGGCTCGGATTCCGCCAGTTCTTCTACCTGGCACCGCAGTCGATAATGTTGCCCGAATTGCTGGAAGTCGAGAGTGCACCGGGCCGATTCCAGCAGCCGGTCAACCAGGGCGGCGCGCGGCGCGAACAGGGCCGTCATGTCGTCGCTGAATTCGTCGGGTCGTTGATAGTAAGCGGCCGCGAGGAAACGCAGCGCGCTTTCGTGGCGCTCGGCGGGGTCCCGGGTTCTTCTCACCAGGTGTTGAAACCGGGCCGTCACTTCCTGTGACGCTTTCTTACGGATGAGGACGACAATGTGACCCTGATTCGTCTCGCCGGGTGGCAGGGACACCCGGGGGCGCATTCCCGGAGTTGGCCGTCCGCCGGACTGGCGCACCGACAGCTGGCGGATTCGGCACTGCCAGCCGAGAAACTCGTGGCGCAGGTTGCGAGCGGAAGGATCCAGCGGCGCGACTTTCAGGTTATTGTCGTCCATCACTAATCAATCAGGCGAATCGACCAGGTAACTGCGCGAGGCACGCATGCCCACTGTTTCACCCGGCCATCATAACGGAACGAACGCCTGCACATGAACGCGGCTCTGGGTGGCGTTCTGGCGGCGGTTTCCTGGGGCAGCGCGGACTTCATCGCTCGATATACGGGCGGGGCCCTCGGCCATGTCAATGCGCTGTTCGGCATGCTGGCGGCGAGCGCATTGGTTCTGACCGGTATCGTGCTCGTCATGGATCTCTCCATCGCCCGGTCGATGGCAGGTTGGTGGCTGTTGTTGTTGATGGGTGTCGGGCTGACGCTGGCAACCCTGTTGCTCTACCAGGGACTGGTGCGCGGCCCGGTGACCGTCGCCGCGCCCATCGCAGGCACCTTTCCGGCCTTCAACATCTTCCTCGCCCAGGCGCTGGGCGCGCGACCGGCGGCCCTGGAGTGGGCGGCCATGGCGACAGTCATGGTGGGCGTGTTCGTGGTGGCACGCTCGGCGCGGCACTACGAGACCGGCGGCCACTACACGCGCGCTCAGCTTCGCAGCACGGTGATGATTTCGCTGGGGGCATCCTTTTCGTTCGCCGTGACCGTGGCCGCGGGCCAGGAAGCCGGGGCCATCTATGGCGACGTCCAGGCGGTCTTTCTCGGCCGCTGGATAAGCCTCGCCTGTTGCATCCTGTTGCTTGGGGTTCGCCGCGAGCTTCCGCGTATCCCCGTGCGTTGGTGGCCGCTCCTGGGAGTGCAGGGAGTGCTGGACGGCAGCGCGCTGGTCGCTGTGGTGGCCGGAAGTCAGGGCGCGGGCTCGGCGGTAACCGCCGTGCTGGCATCGGGCTTTTCCGCAGTAACCGTGCTGCTGGCGCGGGTTTTCATTCGCGAAACCCTATCCTGGGGGCAGTGGTCAGGCGTCGCGATAATTCTCGTCGGCGTCGCCACGCTGTCCGGTCTTCAGGCATGATCGGCGTATGTCTGCGCTCCCACATCGTAGGTTGGGCATCGTTAGCGTTTTTCTGTGCTCCTACATGTTGACCGAGCCAACCCGGAGGATGGCGAGATGATCCCCGAGGCGTTTTCGAACAGCCCGAAGTTCACCCCCTGGTGGTGGGAGGCGGCGCCGCCGCGGCCGGGGAACGGCGCCGCCTTGCCCGGCAACGCCGACGTCGCCGTGGTCGGTGCCGGTTACAGCGGCCTCGCGGCGGCGCTGACCCTGGCGCGCGCCGGACGACAGGTGGTGGTCGTGGATGCCGAGGCCCCCGGCTACGGCGCCAGCAGCCGCAATGGCGGGCAATGCGGCAGCGGTAACCAGAAGTTCACCGCCGCCCAGCTCGTCGCCACCCACGGACAGAAGAAGGCCCGTGAGCTGGTCACCGAGGGTTTGGCGATGTTGCGTCACCTGGGTGATTTCATAGAAGCCGAGGGCATCGAATGCCATTTTTCCCGCGTCGGGCGATTCCGGGGCGCGGCAATTCCACGCCACTACGAAGATCTGGCCCGCGACATGCAGGACATGCACGAGCTTGCCGGCGTCGAGGGGCACATGGTGACACGTGCCGAGCAGCACGCGGAGGTCGGCAGCGATTTCTATCACGGCGGCGCCGTGCTGCCCAACGACGGCTCACTGCACCCGGCTCTCTACCACCGGGGTTTGCTGCAACGGGCCGAGGAGGCGGGTGTTCAGGTCATAGGCCACACACCCGTGACGGGTGTCGCCTCTCAATCCGGGCAGATCACCGTGCGCACGGCCCGCGGCCGTTTGCAGGCGAGCTGCGCACTGATTACCACCAACGGATACACCGGTGCGGCGATGCCGCAATTCGAGCGCCGCATCATTCCCATCGGTAGCGCCATGATCGCCACCGAAGTCCTGGATCCCGTGCTCCTTCGGCGCCTGATGCCTAAGAACCGGGTCGTCGGTAGCAGCTCGCGTATCTATCACTACATGCGGTTATGCTCGGAGGGTAAACGATTTCTGTGGGGCGGAAGGGTAAAAGGCTGGGGATTACCCGATGACCCATCGGGATATGTGCACCTGTATCGCGATATGGTGCGCGTTTTTCCCGAGCTCGAGGGAACGCGCATCAGCCACTGCTGGTCCGGATACGTCGCTTATACCCACGACGTCTTTCCGCACCTGGGGCATCGGGACCGTGTCTATCACGCCATCGGCTACTGTGGCTCGGGTGTCGCGCGCGCTACCTACTTCGGTCACAAGATTGCGCTGAAGATGCTCGGCGACAGGGAAGGCCGCACCGCTTTCGACGATCTCGACTTTCGCAACTATCCGGTGCATTTTCTCGCACGGCGCATGGTGCCCACCGCTATCGAGTGGTATCGATTTCGGGACTGGCTGGAGCGCCGGGACTGAATCCACAAATGACGGCACGTCACCCTTCCGCCCGGTATACTGAGACTCTTTTGCAAGGGAGGAATCCTCATGAGTGAGACAATGGATGGTAGCGGACTGGCCGGCAAGGTCGTCGACTTGGACATCAAGGCGGTGAGCGAGCGCTCGGGCTGGTTCATGGCCCTGGGCATTCTCATGATCCTGCTCGGTGTGGTTGCTATCGGCGCGCCGTTCGCGACGGGGGTCGGCGTCAGCCTCCTGGTCGGATGGCTGCTGGTGATAAGCGGCGTCGCCCACGGTATCCACGCGTTCAAGGCCACCGGTTGGCGCGGCGGGCTGGTCCAGTCTCTGTGCGGTCTTCTGTATCTCGGTGTGGGCGTGATGATGATCACGAGACCTGTTGCCGGATTGCTGGCCCTGACGGTTACGGTGCTGGTCTATTTCGTCGTTTCGGGCATTTTCAAAATCATTCTCGCCATCCGCGTGGAAAAGCTGCCCCAGCGGGGATGGGTAACCGTCAGCGGCGTCCTGTCCCTGGTGCTCGCGATCTACATCGGCAGCCAGTTCCCCACCAGCGCCCTGTGGGTGATCGGCATGCTGTTCGGTATCGAAATGATGTTCAGCGGCTGGGCATTCGTCATGATTGCCATGGCCGCCCGGCGCAGGAAAGATGAAGAGAGCCCCGCTCCGGCGGTTGAAGTCAGCCAGGCCGGGGAAGCGACTGCTGGATAGATAACTGGATGGAAGACAGCATACGGGACCACCCGGTTTCGTATGCTGTCCCCACACACCTCTCGTTCCTGATCCCGGTGGTTCCGGGCGGCTGACAAAGCCCCCGAAACCGCACCCTGTGACCGGTTTCACCATCGTTTTCCGGCGCCGGCATCAGCGGGGACTATGCTTCTGAAGTGTCCTCTAAACCCCGCATTCCGGCGCACTACATCTGCGTACACTCCGATGCAGACCGGCGCGCCGCCTGACTCTGAAAAATCTTCCCAGGCGGGAGAAGCGCAGCCGGAAGCCAGACAAGCCCCGGCTCCTCGGAATGCCGAGACCAGCGGCCAGGGCCCCGCCGAGAAGGTGTCCTCGAACGGCCAAGGAAAAGATCCGGATTCGCGCTTCGAGGCGACCAGAAACGCCACCATCATGCTCGTCGACGATGAGCCCACCATCGTCGACATCCTCAAGAACGTTCTCGAGGACGCGGGCTATCGCAGCTTCATAGTAACTACCGACTCCACGCGCGCGCTGGAGCTCATGGCGGGAAACAAGCCCGACCTGGTGCTCCTGGATGTCAATATGCCGGAGGTGACCGGGCTCGATATTCTGAACAGGATGCGCGGCGACGAGGCCTTGCAGCACATCCCGGCCATCGTTCTCACCGGCGCCACGGACTCCGCTACCAAGCTGCTCGCTCTGGGTCTGGGCGCCGCCGATGTCCTCGGCAAGCCGGTGGACCCGAGCGAGCTGGCGCTTCGGGTGCGCAATACTCTGACCGCCAAGGCACATCAGGATCGGCTGTTGAACCTGGACGAGGTGACGGGCCTGCCAAACCGCCGCTTGTTCTTGGAGAGATATGCGAACGCCCTGTCGCGCGCCGGCGAGGCGCGCAGCGAGTGCGCCCTGCTGCTGATCGGTCTGGACCACTTCCAGCAGGTCAACGACTCGTTGGGCGCTGAATTCGGCGATGCGCTCTTGAAGGCAGTTGCGGGCGCGTTGGAAGAGCATACGCGCGAAAGCGATCTCCCCGGATTGTCGGGGATGGACGAGGAAGCGATCGCGTTGTCCCGCGTCGGCGCCGCCGAGTTCGCCTTGATCATCCCGAATCTGCCCCATGTGGAGATCGCCGACCTGCTCTCCCAACGATTACTGTCGATGCAGGAGGAGCCGTTTCACCTGAGCGGTCGCGAAGTCCACATCACTGCCAGCATCGGCATTACGGTCTATCCGGGAGACGGCGAGACCACGGATGGATTGCTCGCGAGCGCTGAGGCCGCCATGGCGGAAGCCAGAAAGAGCGGCGGTAACACCTACCGGCATCACTCCACCGAGCACAACGACAAATTCCAGGAGCGCCAGAAGCTGGAGGCTGCGCTGCGACTGGCTCCTGCTCGGCACGAGTTGTTTCTCTCGATTCAACCCAGGCTCGAAGTGGAGTCGGATCGCGTGTCGGGCGTGGAAGTGGGGCTGCGCTGGAAACACCCGAAGTGGGGCGTCGTGCCACGCGAGAAGTTTCTTCCGATTGCGGAAGAGACCGGGCTCATTGTACCGGCGGGTGAGCAAGCCCTCTATCTGGCTTGCGCGTTGAACAAGCGGTGGCAGTCGTCGGGTATCGAAGCGATTCGCATGTCCGTGAATGTTTCAGGCCGGCAGTTTCGCGATGTGGAGAATCTTGTGAACACAGTACAGCGAGTCCTGGAGAAGACTGGCCTGGATGGAAAACTCTTGATTCTGAAATTCCCAGAGGCCGTTCTCATGGAGAATCCCGAAAGGAATCTGAAGGCCTTGCAGGATCTCAAGCACCTGGGGGTCGAGCTATGTCTGGATCACTTCGGCACCGGCCTTTGTTCCATGGGCTATCTGCGACATTTCCCCCTCGATGAGATCAAGATCGACGCCTCTCTAGTCAAGGACGTCCCGGCAAACACGGACGCGGCCGCGGTCGTTATCGCCGCCATCAAGCTCGCGCAAGGGATGGGGCTGAAGGTCGTCGCGGAAGGCGTCAAGTCGGAAGATCAGCTGGCCTTTCTCAAGAAGTGGGGGTGTGACGAGTTTCAAGGGCAACTCTCGGTCACGCGGACGACCGAGTGGCAGGAAAGCGTACGCAAGTCCGCACAAATACCCACTCGCAAAACCAAGAGCGCATAGACCGATACAATGCCAGTCACTCAGAATAGAAACGTCGTCGAACGGGACAGCAGCGATTCCGCGCCGCTCGACAACAAGGCGACGCAGCAGGACGGCCGGCTCGAAGAGTTGAAGCAGGCCACCATCATGATGGTCGACGACGAACCAATAATCATCGAGACGTTGGAAAATCTCCTCGAAGATGCTGGTTACAAGAACTTCGTGTCGACGACGGATCCGAAAAAAGCCATCGATCTGATGGAGTCCAAGAGGCCCGATATCGTGCTCCTGGACGTTATGATGCCGGAAGTCACCGGACTGGATATCCTCGAGTCCATGGGAATGGACGAAGAGCTCCAGTATATTCCGAAGATCGTCATTACAGCGGCCACCGACTCCGAAACCAAGTTGAAAGCGCTGGAGCTCGGTGCGACCGACGTGCTCAACAAGCCGGTGGACGCAAGCGAGCTGGCTCTCCGCGTGCGGAACACGCTCGCCACCTGGGCCAATCAAGATCGCCTCATGAAGTTCGACGAGTTGACCGGACTTCCTAATCGGCGTTTATTCATGATGCGTTTTGCAAAGGCGCTGGTGCGGTCCAAGCAGGATTCCACCAGCTTCGCCCTGGTGCATATCGAGCTCGATCACTTCAAGAAGATCAACGACACCCTGGGCAACAATACCGGCGACGGCCTTTTGAAGGGGGTGGCAAAAAGATTGGAGCACTGGCTACGCGATTCCGACATCGCCACAATATCCGGTGTCGAGGCCGACGATATCGCGTTATCGCGTATTGGCGGGGACGAATTCATCCTGATTCTTCACAATGTGGGCAGAATGGAAAACGCCGCAAAGATCGCAGATGACATTTTTACCGAATTGCAAAAGCCGTACCGGGTAAGCGGCCGCGGGATCTTCGTGACTGCCAGCATTGGTATCGCGATGTACCCTATGGATGACGACGAAGTTTCCTCGGAGACCGCCGACAGCGAGGTCATGGATACGTTGCTCGGCCACGCCGATATCGCTATGTCTGATGCAAAGCGGTGCGGCAGAAACAGGATTCAGCAGTACTCCAGGGAGCTCAATGCCGAGTCTCGGGAGCGGTTGAAGTTCGAAACGCAGCTGCGCCAGGCGATGGATCGGCAGGAGCTGTCTTTGATGTTCAAGCCGAAAGTCAGCGTCTGGACCGATCAGGTAACGGGCGTCGAGGCACTGCTGTGCTGGCAGAATCCGGATCTTGGCGAGGTCTCGCGCGAGCAGTTCGTTCCGGTCGCGGAAGAGATGGGGCTTATCGTGCCCTTCAACGAGTGGGTGATAGGTGAAGCATGTAGGATCGCGTCCCAATGGCAATCACCCGGCATCGCATCGGCACGTATCACGATCAGCGTGTCGAGCCGACAATTCGATCTGGCGAGACTCATGCTTGCTATCCGTACGGCTCTGAGCGGTAGCGGTCTGTCCGGAGAATGCCTCGGGGTCGAGTTCACGGAGAGTATTTTTGTCGACAGTCCCGAACAGAACTTGAGCGCTCTGCAGAGCATCAAGGACATGGGAGTGGAAATCTCGATTGGCCACTTCGGCACGGGCCACTCATCGCTGAGCTACTTGAGACGTTTTCCGGTGGACAAGTTGAAAATCGATGGATCCTTTGTCGAAGGAATTCCGAAGAATACCGATAACGCGGCTATTGTCGCCTCGTTCATACTGATGGCTCACAGTCTCGGATTGACGGTCATAGCCGATGGTGTCGAAAGCAACGAGCAGCTCGAGTATCTGAAAGATCGGGGCTGCGACGAGTTCCAGGGGGAACTCTTGATCAGGCCTTTCCCGGCGTCTGAATTCCTGTCACAGGTGATGGGCGAGGGCGAGTGACGCTGGTTTCCAGATAACTTCGTAGGTTGGGCATCGCGGCACTCCCGCGAATCGGTGCGTCGCGAGCAATCCGCGTTCTGGTACAACATCCGGGCTAATTGATCCAGATCAATACGGATGTGCGCGGCGTTGCTAGCGTGGAGCCAGCACGGTGCCCGGCCGTGGCCGGCGCGAGGAGTGTCGGCTTGGCCACGGGAACTCAAATTTCTTTCTCCACGCGCGGGAGGCTCAAGTCATGTCGCTACTAACCTTCATGATCATCCTTGCTCTGCTGGCCACCGTAGGCGCCCTCGGCGCCGGCCTTGTTTCCATGATGCGGGGCGGTGAGTATGACCGCCAGCACGGTACGCAGCTGATGACTGCACGTGTCGGATTCCAGGGTGTTGCGGTGGTTCTGATGTTGCTGGCGCTGTACGTCGCCAACGCTTGAACAAAGGCTGAACCGCGAGCCCGCGCTCCCGCGCAGTTTGCCGGTTAGCTATATTGCCCTGCGGCGGCGCTGGTGCCGCCATCGACGACCAGCGTCTGACCAGTAATCCAGCTGGCTGCGCCGGTGGCCAGGAACACGGCGGCGCCGGCGACGTCTTCCGGCTCACCCAGGCGCCCGAGGGGATAGGCGGCCAGGGCCTTGGCTCGGTTTTCCGGGTCCTCCCACAGCGCACGGGCAAAATCCGTGCGTACCAGGCCCGGCGCGATGCAGTTGACGCGGATATTTTCACGACCCCATTCCACGGCCAGGTTGCGAGTCATCTGCATGTCGGCGGCCTTGCTGATGGCATAGGTGCCCAGCCTGCGGGTGCCCTTGAAACCGGCGATGCTCGAGACGATGATGACGGCGCCGTCCTTGCGCTCGGCCATCTGTGGAATGACGGCGCGGCACAGCCACAGAACGTTCTTCACGTTCGTTGTCATGATCTTGTCGTAGGCCTCGTCGCTGATTTCCAGTGACGGTCCGAAATGCGGATTGACCGCCGCATTGCAGACCAACACGTCGATTTTGTCCCATTGCTTCAACGTATCGCTCACCAGCGATCGTAGCTGGTTCCGGTCCGATACATTGCAGGGAAGTGCGATGGCGTCACCGCCCGCATCGCGGACGCTCGCCGCCACCTCGTCGCACGCTTGCGTCTTGCGGCTGGAGATCACAACCCGTGCGCCGGCACTCGCCATGGCTTCGGCGATCGCCCTGCCGATCCCCCGCGAGGATCCCGTTATGAGCGCAACTTTGTCTTTGAGAGAAAACATGAGCCTGGGTCCCCCGGATTTAGATTTCGGCAATTCGGCATCCCTTGGACACGAATGACGCCGCCCGGACGTCGTAGCGCGCAAAACGTTCGTCCACAGTTTGTCCCCGCCGGTAGCGAATATAGATCTGCTGGATGATGACTGCGAATTTCATCACCGAGAAAGCGTAGTACCATTGGATGTCGTCGACATCGAAGCCGCTGCGCTTGCAGTATCGTTCTATGACTTCTTCGCGGCGGGCGAATCCCGGTTGCCAGGTCGGCATCGCGGCCCACTCTATCCACGCCGGATCGTCATCAGGTTCTACCCACTGGTTGAGCAGATAGCCGAGATCCATGAGGGCATCGCCGCTGGTGCACATGTCCCAATCGAGTACGGCAACAGGAATCGCCGGATCCCGGGGCTCGACCAACATGTTATCGAGCTTGTAGTCGTTGTGCAGAAGCGATACATGACGCGTCGCGGGTCGGCGTCGCTCGAGCCAGGCGATGAGTTTCGCCATCTCGGCATTGTTCTCGTGGGCGGCCGCTTGCCAGCGGCCGCTCCAGCCCTGTAGCTGGCGCTCGACAAAGCCCGCTGGATGCCCCAGAGCGCCAAGCCCGGCGGCGTCGCGGTCGACGCCATGCAGACTGGCAAGCACGTCGACCATCATCTCACCGATTCGGTGGCGAAGCTCCGGTCCGCCCGCCTCCATGGCAGGCATCCGGTTGCGAATCACGATACCGTGCCGCCTGTCCATGATCTGGAAGGGCGCGCCGAGTATGCTCTCGTCGGCGCAGTAGAGATGACTTCTGGGGGCCAGTGGAAAGTGCCGGTACAGCTTCGAGAGCACGCGAAACTCGCGCTGCATGTCGTGAGAGCCGGGGGCGAGTGGCCCCAGGGGTGGGCGGCGTAGTACGTATTCCGTGTCACCGAATCGGACCAGATAGGTGAGATTGGCGTGCCCGCCCCGAAACTGGCGCAGGGTGAATTCGCCATCCGTCACCGGGAGTTGCTCGCGCAGATAGGGCTCGAGCCGTTCCAGGGCGAGCCCTTCGTCGCGACGTGGCTCGATCAGCTCCGGATCATCGTCGCAGGACATCACAGCTTGCCGTCGTTCTGGCCACCACTCACGCGCTCACATCGCTCCGTCTGCTCATGGTTTCGGCTAATCTGGCAGAGACCGTTGAAGCTGGCAATTCGTCGAGCCCGCTTATCGCCGTGGATCGCAGCTCAAGGGTGCAGAACGCGGGCCTGTTGCCGATACTCAGTATCAGGATGAGCAAACGTACCCGCTGGCTGCGCGACCAAATCGGCACCTGGCTCGACGAAGGCCTGATCGACGCAAGCCAGGCCGAGATCCTGCGCGCCCGTTATCCCGTTGGCGATCAGGGTACTCCCTGGAGCCGCATAATCGTCTCTTCCGTCGGCGCGATCGTATTCGGCCTCGGCATCATCCTGTTCTTTGCCTACAACTGGGCGGATATGCACAAGGTCACCAAGCTGGCGCTGGTTTTCGGCGCCCTGCTGGCGGCCCACGGCACCGGCTTCTATTTGTCGGCCTCGGCCGATGCGAAACGCGGCCTGGTGGAAAGCCTGCACGTCATGGGCACGATGCTGTTCGGAGCCGGAATCTGGCTGGTGGCCCAGATCTACAATATCGACGAGCACTATCCGAACGCCTTGTTCGTCTGGGGACTCGGCGCACTCGCCCTGGCCTGGGCGATGCCATCCATCGCTCAAGCCCTGATGGCGGCGCTGTTGGTGTTTCTCTGGGGCTGTTTCGAGGTGTTCGACTTTTCTTCTGCCAATCATTCGGGGCCATGGGTCGTGCTGCTCGGCGTACTGCCGCTGGCCTGGTTGCAACGCTCGCGCGTCCTGTTGTTCTTCGCCCTGGTCGCCTTCATCACGCTGTTCGCCTTCAGCGCCGGGCAGGTGGAGGGCGATCTGGTCATTGCGACGCTCTTTTACTTTGCCTGCCTGTACCTGGCGGCAGGCCGGCTCAGCACGCGAGGCGCATTTCCCGAGAGTGCGCCGCTTTTCAGCATCGTGGGATACGGTATCTACCTGGTTCTCATCTATCTGTTCAGCTTCCACGAGGTTGCACGCGAACTGGTCCGCCTGAATCCTGAAGGCATGCTCGAGTGGTCGTACGTCATCGTTCCTTTGGTCGCTTCGCTGCTCGCCTGGTTGGTCCTTCTCGCCACCGGGGCCTGGCAACGGGCCGATGGAATTCGGCGCTGGGAAACGGGACTGATTCTGGTCGCCATGCTGCTCGTACTGATCGCGCAGCTCGGGGCGTCCCGTGGAGACGTGGACATCGTGATGTTCGTATTCAATCTCGTATTTCTAGGTCATTGCATCATCATGATTGTCCGCGGCACGGGTCGACTGGATTGGAAACAGGTGAGTCTGGGATGCGTGTTGTTCTCGGCACTGGCATTCGCGCGCTTCCTCGATCTATTCGACGACCTCCTGATGCGGTCGCTGTTCTTCCTCGCTCTGGGAGCCGCGTTGTTCTTGATCGGCAACTTCTACTCGCACCGCAAGAAGCTGCAAGGCGTCAGCCATGCGTAGGATCCTGATACTTATTTGCATTGCGGCCCAGGTACTGGTGCTTGGCGTCATGGCGGGCGAGCGGGAATTCATTCTGAGCACCGGCGAGAGAATCCGTTTGCGCACCGCGCCCATCGACCCGCGGGACCCCTTTCGCGGGGATTTCGTACGGCTACGTTATGAGATTTCCGCGATCGCCTCCGGGCAGATCCGCGCAAGCGTGCGCGATCATGCAAAGGAAAAGGGCTATCCGGTTTACGCCGTACTCAAGAAGGGAGAGGAGGATCTCTACGATCTCGACTATCTCACCGACGAGAAACCCGGTGACGGCATTTTTTTGCGTGGCCGGGTCAGCAAGGACTGGCGCATCGTGGGCAGAGGCAGTGCCGTGGCCGTAAAGTATGGAATCGAGCAGCTATTCGTGGAGCAGGGCAGCGGAAAGGATATCGAGCGACGGCGGGGCACCCGCGACAGCCTGCAGGTACCCATGGAGGTGGAGGTTGCCGTCAGCTCGGGCGGCACCGCCGTGATTCGGGATTTTCGTTGGAGCAGGCTGGGCATGAGCCTGAAAATGCTGCGCTTCCATCGTCGCAACCGCAATACGAACCTCGATGAAGTCACGGAGCCCTTGAGTCCCATGCTCGAGATCAGTTTGCAGAACGTTTCCGAGGCGCCGCTGATCGTCACCGATCCCGGCAACCATTGCGGTTTTCATATGGAAACGACAGCCAGGGTGGCTAGACAGTACCGCGCGGCCTATGAAGGGTGCCGGGATATCCGGGTGTACGGTGAGGATCTCATCGAGCTTGCGCCCGGCGAGTCCTATACCGTATCGCTGGATCTCAGCGAGCCGCGCTGGTACGTGATCGTGGACGGCCACACCGGCGAAATAGGCAGGTATGCGAGCAACGACAGTTTTCGCATCGTCTATCGTGCACCGACCACCGGGCTGGCCATCGCCGGCGACCGGGAGTGGAAGGGAAAGGTGCCGAGCAGCGCTTTTACGGCGTTTCAGGTTCTCGACTGATACCCTGCCTGAGGTGTGCTGATTGCAACTTGATCTGGTTGGCACTGTCAGAGAAGCTCGAATCCAACGGCGGCTTTCCGCCACCCGTTCCAGACACTCGACAGCTCGTGCTACCCCGGTCCGCTTACCAACCCATTGCGGTCAGTCCCAGCGGTTCAAGGTAAACTGCCTCGAAAGAACTATGGGCGATGCTCATGGCTGGTGGTTCCTATCGGCGGCACTGGTCGAGTCGCGATATCCGGCGGGACACGCTTTGCCCGCAAAGGGCCTCGCTGATACCGTATACTGTGTGCGCCGAATCGCAGGCGATCAAGCGCATAGAGCCGAAGCTCCTATATCGGACGGAGACTCAGGCAAGGGGGGATAGCGCAATGGCTGGTGTTTCCTGGGAAATCAAGGGTACCGAATTCGGCAACTGCAACTGCGACTACGGCTGCCCATGTCAATTCATGGGGCGACCCTCATCGGTGAACGGCGATTGCAGGTACACGATGTTCACCCAGATCGATGAGGGTCAGTATGCAGATGTGAGGCTCGACGGGCTTCGATTCGTATGGATGGGCGGCTGGCCCGGCGCGGTGCACGAGGGTAACGGAGTTCTCCAGCTCATCATCGATGATGGTGCCGATGACGCGCAGCGCAAGGCGATTCGGCGCATCGTCTACAACGAGGACACGGACGAGCTACTGACCAACTACTCGATCTACTGTGCAATGTGTACGACAATTCACGAGCCGATTGTTGCGCCTATCGAGCTGGAT
>Ga0255058_10001031_pt1 | contig 15932 bp, 13 predicted proteins | sample Cases_109_9_MG_FD_188637 | JGI IMG/M metagenome (GOLD analysis project Ga0255058, IMG submission 188637) | Seawater microbial communities from Amundsen Gulf, Northwest Territories, Canada - Cases_109_9 | ecosystem: Environmental > Aquatic > Marine > Gulf | place: Canada: Northwest Territories... | reverse complement strand
TTGTCGCGCGGATGGCGGCCTCCGCCTCGGCCAGATCGGTAATGACCCCTGCCTTCACCCCCCGCGAACGCTGATGTCCGACGCTGAGGACGCGCGCGCTCTTGATACCGCCGGGACTATTGCGCCCCGCAGGCACGAGTTCAGCGATTAGGCACACTATCTTGTTGGTGCCAACGTCGAGCAAGCCGACTATTTCGCCTCGCCTTCGCTCTGACTGGTTCCGGCTCAGCATTTTCAAGACCTCAACTCGCTTGGGTGGGGAGTTTTGTAGACGGGCGGAGTGTGTCGGGGCGCACGGTGATGCGCCCGCGACTGCGCAAATCGACGATCACATCGCGACCGGAAAGGAGTTTGCCGAGATCGGCAACCGAAGACAGCGCCTCAAACGCCATCGCCTCGCGGTCCGCCCCAAGGTGAACCGTCACGCCATTTGTCAGCCGTAACGTCCAGCGGCGCCCGCCGACGCGCTCCGCCATTACAAAACGTTGCGCAATGGCGGGATAGCGCGCCACGAGATCAAACAGCGGTTTGGCTTCATCCGCCGCACCTTCTCCCGCAACGCGTGGAAGGCCGCGTTCTTTGCCCGGCTTCACTGCGCTCAGCACGCGCCCCGTCGCGTCGATGAGATATTCGCGATTGCCGCGAATCCACAGCGCCGCGGGCTTGCGCTCCGTCACATGGACCTCAAGGGAGCCGGGAAAAATGCGGTTGATTGTAGCCGTCGCAATCCAAGGCAACCGCTCAATTCTTTCGCGGGCGGCACCGCTATCGATGCTCAACAAAGAGCGGACGTTGGGCAGGTCGAGCGCATCGAAAACGTCGGCATCTGGCGTGCCGCGCTGCCCGCTCACCGTCACTTGATCGATCCGCAGCCCCGTCCAGTAGAGAACCTCATCGACCTCTGGGAAAAACGGTGCCATTGCGCGCAGGTGCCTACCGCCGTCGGTCAAGACGCTGAATGCAAATGCGCCCGATAGCCCTGCGAAGACGATGAAGCCAAGCTTGAGCCCAAAGGAGCGCCGGCGCGGCGAAACAGGACGTCGCCTTCTGGCGCTGCCCATAACGGAAGCTTTAGGGGAGACCGGAGGAAGGCCGCTGCTTGGGGTTAGATCGGGTTGCAGCGTGGCTTGCGCCCGCCCAAGATACCCAACACCGATCCCTACCTGTTGCAACTCGCGTCCTCAACCATCCAACGCACGAGCTCGCCAAAGGACCAGCCCGCATATGCTGCCATCTCCGGCACCAGCGAAGTCTCAGTCATTCCGGGCTGGGTATTGATCTCAAGACATATGAGCTCGCCCGTACCCGCTTCGTCGTAACGAAAGTCTGCCCGTGCCGCGCCACGGCAGCCGAGCGCCGTGTAAGCCTGACCTGTGTATTTCCGGGCCAATTGGTAAACATCCGGTGAAAGATTGGCCGGCAATACGTGCTGTGATCCTCCGGGGGCATATTTTGCCTCGTAATCGTAGAAGGCGAGCCCATTCAGGGGCACGATCTCGACAACCTCGGTGACGAACTCGCCGATCACCGCGCAGGCGAGTTCGCGCCCTGGAATATAGCGCTCAACCATCACGCTCTCCTCCAGGGCCCCGCCCTCCGCGATCAGTTTGGGCGGTCTATCGGCACCCTCGCCCACGATGACGACCCCGACACTGGAGCCTTCCGCCAGAGGCTTGACGACGTAAGGGGGGGCGATGACATGGCGCTCCAATGCCTCCTTGCGCATTACGACCTCAGCATCGGCCACCGGCACGCCGGCCGGGCGCAAGACATCCTTTGCGCGCTCCTTGTGCATTGCGAGTGAAGACGCAAGAACGCCCGAGTGCGTATAGGGGATGGCGAGGCATTCCAAGACGCCTTGTATGCAACCGTCCTCGCCGAAGCGGCCGTGCAGTGCGTTAAAGCAAACGTCGGGCTTGACCTGCACAATTCTTACAGCAACGTCGCGATCCACATCGATCGTTGAGACGCGATAGCCCTCGCCCTCCAGCGCGGCAGCAACGGCCTTGCCGGAACTTAGGCTGATCTCGCGTTCAACAGACCAGCCGCCCATGAGCACGGCAACGTGGTTGCGCTTGCGCTGCGGTGCCTGCCCGATCATGAGAAGGCGGCCTCTGCCAGCGCTTCGCCGGTCGGGCGCCCGGGGTTAGGTAGTCCTATGCGAATGATTTCCCACTGCAAAGTAACACCGGACTTCGCTTTGACACGCGCACGCACGGTTTCCCCAAGCCGCTCGATGTCCTCGGCGCTAGCGCCGCCCTCGTTGATGAGAAAGTTGCAGTGCATGTCCGACACCTTGGCGCCGCCCACGCGTAGACCGCGGCAGTCAGCATCGTCGACAAGCTTCCAAGCGCTAGCATCGGGCGGATTCTTGAAGGTCGATCCCCCAGTGCGCTCTCGGATAGGCTGGTTTTTCTCGCGGTAGTCCGCCACGTCCTCCATCTCACGTAAGATTTCTGCCGGATCACCCGGCTTTCCTTGGAACAGCGCTTGGGTCAGGATGAATTCTTGGGGCACGCTCGAGTGTCGATAGCGAAAGCCCATGTCAGCGAGAGACAGCGTGTAAATTTTGCCCTCGCGATCAACAGCGCGCGCTTCGATGAGAACATCCTTGGTCTCACATCCGTGCGCACCGGCGTTCATGCGCAGCGCGCCGCCGATTGAGCCAGGAATGCCCCTGTAAAACGCGAGGCCCGCTATTCCGGCCTCGGCAGCAGCGCGCGCAACCTTCACGTCTGGTACCGAGGTGCCGGCTCGAACCCGGTGGCCCGGCTCGGCGCTGACACTGGCAAAGCCGCGGCCCAAGCGAATAACGATGCCCGGCAGGCCACCGTCGCGCACCAGAAGATTGGAGCCGAGACCGACGACCGTCACCGGCAGGTCGCGAGGCGCTCCTTTGATGAAGTAGGCGAGATCGGCTTCATCTGCCGGCGAGTAGAGCACTTGTGCAGGGCCGCCAACCCGAAACCACGTGATGTCGGACAATGGCGCATTGGCAGTCATGCGGCCCCTAAGATCGGGCAGCTTCTCTTTGAGGTCCGCGGTAATGTCGGGAAAAGTCACGAGGCGCCTCCGGTGCACTTTCTCATTGCGCGCCACCGGCGCAATTCCTCACAGCGCGCCTCCGGCACACTTTCTCACAGCGCGCCTCCGGCACGACGCGGCTCTTCGGTGCCGAGCCAGTCGGGCAGCCCATGCGCCCATTCCGTCGATACCCCGGCGCCGAGGCAAACGACCGAGTCGCCAGGACGCACGCTACGACGTAGCAGCGGGATAAGATCGCGTGGACTGTCTATCGCGATAACCGCGGGATGCCCGGTCCTTCGAATGCCTTCTGCCATCGTGTGCTGGTCGATGCCGTCGATCGGCAGCTCGCCGGCCGTGTAGAGCGGCGCCACGATGACGCTGTCGGCATCGCGAAAGCTCGCGCAGAAATCGCCAAAGAGATCGCGCACACGCGTATAGCGGTGCGGCTCAAACACCGCGATCAGGCGACCGCTGGAACTGCCGCGCGCAGCCCCCAGCACGGCGCTAATTTCCGCCGGGTGATGCGCATAGTCGTCGTAGATCGCTGCGCCATTCCACATGCCAGCCAGCTCATAGCGCCGCTTGACGCCGGGGAAGTTCGCAAGGCTCTTGTGGATCGCTTCATCGGAAATGCCAGCCTCGCTCGCAACAGCAATTGCTGCGAGCGCATTGAGCGCATTGTGCTCACCGGGGAGCGGGATCGTCCAGCCGCGGATTATCCGCTCACCGCCGCGCACACGCCGGCCAAGTTCGGCGTCAATCAAGAAGCGGTGTCCCTCGTAACGCATCCCGTGGAGCATAAGGTCTGCACCCTGCGACGTGCCATACGTGAGAAGCCGCCGCCCGTCGCGGCGCAGCTCCAACCGTTCGACCATGTCGCGTACTACCGGGTGATCGATGCACGCTACGGCAAGCCCATAGAAGGGAATGTTGCGCAGGAACGTCTCGAACTCCCGGTGCATGTTTTCGATCGTCTTGAAGTGATCGAGGTGCTCGGGATCGATGTTGGTCACGATGCCTATCTGCGTCGGCAGCCGCACAAACGTCCCATCAGACTCGTCCGCCTCCACGATCATCCACCGGCCGTTGCCGAGTCGCGCATTCGAGTCCCAATCGTTGATGATACCGCCAGAGATAACCGTGGGATCGAGCCGGCAGTCTGCAAAGATGTGGGCGATGAGCGATGTCGTCGTCGTCTTACCGTGCGTGCCGGTCACCGAGATTGTGGAGTAGAGCCGCATCAGCTCTGCCAGCATCTCGGCGCGGCGGATGACGGGCAGGCCCTTGGCGCGCGCCGCTTCCAGCTCGGGATTGCCGCTCCTGATCGCGCTTGAGATCACAACCAAGCGTGCGCCGACGAGATTGACCTGATCGTGTCCAATGAAAATGCGAACGCCCTTGGTGCGCAGGCGGCGCACGTTGGCGCTGTCCTTTTGATCGCTGCCCTGGACGGAATAGCCCTTCTCAAGCAGGATCTCGGCAATGGCGCTCATGCCGATGCCGCCAATCCCGATGATATGGAAAGTCCCGATCTCGCGGGGCATCTGCATGGTCGTCGTTCCCCTGGTCCCATCTTGCTGCTGACTAAAGCCGACAGCTTCGTGGCTGGCTCATGGCGGCAACTGCGCTCTGCTGTTGCCCTACCTCACAATCAGCTCGTCCACGAGGTCGGCCAGCCGCACCGCCGCATCGGGCCTTCCCATACTCTTGGCAACCGTGGCCGCTGCGGCAAGTTTACCTGAATCTGCGAGCAGAGCCTCGATTTCTCGCCCTAGACGCTCCGAAGAGAGATCTTTCTGCTCGATACACCAAGCCCCGCCCGATTCTGCAAGCCTCATGGCGTTCTGGAGCTGATCATTGTCCAGCGCATGCGGCAAAGGAACCAGGATTGACGGGCGTCCAAGGACTGTCAGCTCAGCGATCGTGGATGCCCCCGAGCGCGCGATCACAAGGTGCGCACTGGCGATCTGCCGGGGCAAATCGCGAAAAAAGGGAGAAACCTCAGCGGCAATGCTGTTCGTTGTGTAGGCGGCAACGACACTATCGACGTCCTCCTCTCGAGCCTGCTGCACAACGCGGAGACGATGGCGCAGATCCGCCGGGAGCAGTGCCAGCGCTGGCGGCACCGTTTCGGAAAAGAAACGCGCGCCTTGGCTGCCGCCGAAAACGAGCAGCGTGATCTCACCGCGCGCGCCAGGAGCCCAATAGGGCCGGCTTGCACAATCAATTACGGCTGAGCGAACCGGGTTCCCAGTGAAGCGCTCCTTAGTGCTCAGCTCGTCGTCCAAAAACTTCGTCGCATCAAATGACGTTGCAATGCGGGTCACGCGCTTAGCCAGCATGCGGTTGGCACGCCCCAAAACGGCATTCTGCTCGTGCAAAGCGGTCGGAATTCCCCGCAAGCTTGCAGCCACGAGGGGCGGGAACGTCGGATAGCCACCGAAGCCAATGACGACCTTGGGCTTGATCTTACCTAGGAGAACGTGAGCCGACAAAAGCCCGCGCCCAAGCATCCACGCCGTGTGCGCCATTGCAAATGGAGACCGGCCAGAGAGCGTAGCGGCCGGCACGCGATACACGTTGCGCGCGGGAAAGCCGGCTCCATACCGGTCCCCTCGCATGTCGGTCACGAGATCCACACTACGACCGCGGCGTGCCAGCTCCTCGGCGAGCGCCTGCGCCGGAAACAGGTGCCCGCCCGTGCCGCCAGCTGCGAGCAGGACAGATGTCTCCACGTTCGTCACTTTCGTATTGGCCCCATGGGCCGCAGATCGGCGATCGTAGGCCCCAATCGTGGCTTCTTGAGGCGCGTAGGGTCAGCCCGGTGCCGCGTCAAAGCGAGCAGCATGCCAAGCGTGATCGATACTGCAATCATCGAAGAGCCGCCCGCCGAGATGAAGGGTAGCGTGATGCCCTTAGCCGGCAGCAATCCGACGTTCACCCCCATATTGATCAATGCCTGTAGCCCGAATAGCAGGGCAAGACCTTGAATGGATAGACGCGTTGCGCGATTGGGTTCGCGCGCCGCGGTGTTGAGCGCGCGCATGACGACAAAGGCAAAAAGACCAAGCAGAGCCAGACACGCCACGATGCCATACTCCTCGGCGACCACTGCGAAAATGAAATCGGTGTGCGCGTCGGGCAGAACCGTCTTGATCGTCCCTTCTCCTGGTCCGCGGCCCAAGAACCCGCCTTCGGAGAACGATTGGATCGCGCGATCGACTTGCGAATTGTCACCGGGCGTCGGCGCAATGAACCGGTCGAAACGCAAGCGCACATGATTGAATGTGGTGTAAGCGAATACCGACCCAAGCGCGCCACATATGCCAACGATAAACGCACCGACTAGCGGTTGCCCCGATAGAAAGTAGAGAGCGGCCCATACCAAGACAATTAGCAGCATTTGACCAACATCGGGCTCGATCAGCAGGAGCCCTGCCATGAGCAAGACGAGAAAGATGGCGATAGGAACGGCCGGCATCTCATTGCGCCTTTGGCTTTCGGCAAAGAGCCAGGCCGATAAAACGACGAATGCCGGCTTGGCAAACTCAGAGGGCTGCAGCGAGTATCCAAAAAGCGAGAGCCAACGCCGCGCTCCTTGGATATCGGAGCCGAAAAAGTGTACCGCGATCATGCCTGCGATAGCCGCAGCGAACAGCGCCAGCGCAAAGCGTCGCACGGCGAGTGGCGAGAACAGTGACACCGCCAGCATGATCACCACACCAGCGGCAGAGAAGATCACATGCCGTTCAACGAAGTAGAACGTCGGCAGACCTTTCTTAATTGCAACCGCTGGGCTCGCGGCGAGCGACAACACCAATCCCGCACCGACGATCGCCAAGATGGCACCCAGAAGCACGTGGTCTACGGTGAACCACCAGTCGGCAACCCGGCTCCTATCAGCGCGCGAAACCCTCATGCAGCCCTCGTCTTAAGCGCAATTCCCGGCAAAGCGGCGACGAGGTCCCGGAAGGCGTCGCCGCGTATCTCAAAGTTGCGATATTGATCGAACGAGGCACAGGCGGGCGACAGGAGTACCACAGGTTCGAGCGCGGCGCTCGCCGCAGCATCGCGCGCGGCCGCCGCCACCGCGATGTTGAGCGTACCGCAGCGCTCAAACAACACCTTCCCCTCAAGCGTCGCGGCGAATTCATCTGTCGCTTCGCCAATCAGGTAGGCTTTCACGACGCGCGGAAAATAAGCTTCAAGGCTTGCAATGCCCCCGTCCTTCGCCTTGCCACCAAGTATCCAATAGATGTCACCGGGAAATGACAACAGTGCCTTCTCGGCAGAACCCGCATTCGTCGCCTTTGAATCGTTGATGAAGAGCGTGCGGCCAACTTGTCCGAGTTCTTCCATGCGGTGCGCAAGCCCTGGGAAACTCTTCATATGCTCCGCGATCTGTTCTTTCTTTAGCGGAGTGGGAAGCAACATCAGCGCGGCCGCTGCGGCGCAAGCATTCTCAGCATTATGCACACCACGCAGCGAGCCGACGCCGGAAAGACCTGCGACCTCCAAGGCCTCGCCCTTCTCTTTGAGAATGACATGCGCGCCTTCAAGGCCAACCTCGCATTCGGAGCCCGGCTGCACGGAAATCCTTAAGATTTTTTCCGGGCCGCCACCGCGAGTACCCGCGCGTAAATCGTCGTCGATCATACGACAGTAGCGATCATCTACGCTGATGACCGCCCTCTTCGCGCCCCTCGGCAATCGCGCTTTTACTGCGGCGTAGTTTTCGATCGTGCCATGCCGGTCAAGATGATCGGGCGTGATGTTCAACAGCACGCCAACTGTCGCATCGAGGCTCGGCGCCAGATCGATCTGATAAGATGAGCACTCCACGACATAGTGGCGTCCTGGCGCGAATGGCTTAAGCGACAGCATGGCCGTCCCGATGTTGCCGCCCACCTCAACGTCACGGCCTGCCGCGCGCAGAATGTGCGCAATAAGCGCCGTCGTCGTGGATTTTCCGTTGGTGCCGGTGATGGCAACAAGAGGCACATCGAATGGTTCGATGCGTCGCTCGCGCGCAAATAGCTCTAGATCGCCGATCACCTCCACCCCGGCGAGCTTCGCCGCCTTAACGGCCCAATGCGGCTCAGGATGGGTAAGCGGCACGCCCGGCGCCAACACCAGCACACCGAAGGCGAGCCAATTGGCTTCTTGCATATCCACGATGGGGATGCCAGCGGCGGCGGCCGCCTTACGACTTGCCTCATTGTCATCCCAAGCCGCAACCTTCGCACCGCCCTCAATCAGGGCTTGTGCGGTGGCGATGCCTGAGGTGCCGAGCCCAAAGACCGCAACGGGCTTGCCTACCAAGGTCGTTATGCGAATCATGCACGGAATCTAACGCAATTCGTTCAAAGCAGGTCGCAGATCAGCGCAGTTTTAGCGTGGCCAGCCCGACCAGTGCCAGCACAACAGAAATAATCCAAAAGCGCACGACAATGGTCGATTCCTGCCAGCCCTTCTGCTCGTAGTGGTGGTGCAGCGGCGCCATTTTAAACACACGTCGGCCTGTCGTTTTGTAAGAGGCCACTTGGATGATCACCGAAAGCGTCTCCAGCACGAACAGGCCGCCAACGATGGCCAGGACGATTTCGTGCTTGGTGGCCACCGCAATGGCGCCCAGCGCGCCGCCCAAGGCAAGCGATCCCGTATCGCCCATGAAGATCATGGCAGGCGGCGCGTTGAACCACAGGAAACCAAGGCCCGCGCCAATCAGCGCCCCGCAAATGATGGACAGCTCGCCGGTGCCCGCTACGTAGTGGATTTGCAGATACTGAGCAAACCTCGCGTTACCGATTAGATACGCGATAAGCCCGAAGGTGGCCGCCGCGATCATCACAGGCACGATCGCAAGCCCGTCAAGACCATCGGTGAGGTTGACTGCGTTGCCGGCCCCCGCAATCACGAGCACGCCGAAGAGAATAAAGAACGGCCCCAGGTAAAAAACCATGTTCTTGAAGAAGGGAATGGTCAGCACACCGGATATGTCCGGCGGACCAAGCCACATCACGCACGCCGTGGCGATCGCCGCCACGAGGACCTCGACGCCGAATCGCAAGCCGCTCGAAAAGCCAGACGTGGTGCGTCGCGTCACCTTCAGGAAGTCATCGTAAAAGCCGACGCCCCCATAAGCGAGCGTGACGCCCAAAACGATCCAAATGTACAAGTTACTGAGATTGGCCCACAGCAACGTGGACACGGTGATGCCGGCGAGGATCATGAGCCCGCCCATCGTTGGCGTGCCCGTCTTTAAGAGATGAGTCACAGGTCCGTCTTCGCGGATCGGCTGGCCTTTGCCCTGTTTGACGCGCAGCAGATCGATGATGCCGGGGCCAAACAACAACACGAATATGAGCGCGGTGAAGATTGCCCCGCCGGTGCGGAAGGTGATGTATCTGAAAACGTTCAGCACCCCGATCTGGTCGCTGAAGTTCACGAGTTCATAAAGCATCCCTCACCCTCCGATGGCGATTATCGCAGCGTCTACGCGCCCCGATCCGCCCCGACACAATCTTTTTCACCGCTGCGCATCAGCGCGTTGACAAGCGGCGCCATACGCGATCCGAGCGAACCCTTTATCATCACCACATCGCCACCGCGTACTGTTGCGACGAGCGCGGCTTCGATGCCATCCGACGTGTTGGCCCACTCTCCCTGCTGGGCCACCGGCAAGACCTGAAACAGCCGCTGCATGTGAGGCCCACAGGCAAAGACCAGATCAGCCTCGGCGACGTCAACTGCTTCCTTTAATTCCTCGTGCAAACGGCCTGCTTCCTCGCCCAATTCGAGCATATCGCCGAGAACTGCAATACGGCGCGGATATTGTTCGCGCGACACGGTCGCCATGGCGGCAAGGGCGGAGCGCATCGAGGCGGGATTGGCATTATAGCTCTCATCAACAAGCAGAATCGCGCCATCGGCGCGCTTCACCTCAATGCGCGCGCCGCGGCCCTTGGCCGCCGTGAGGCTAGCAAGTGCGCTAACCCCACCTTCTACGTCAGCGTCGAGCGCGATGAGTGCGGCTATAACAGCAAGAGAATTCTGTGCAATGTGTGCTCCCGGTGCGCCCAATCGATAGGCTACGCGCCTCTGTCCGGCCCGCGCGATGACATCGGAGCCGTTAGCCCCCAGCGTCAAAACTTCGGGACGCACATCTGCCGCCTCGCTCTGACCAAACGAAACGACGCGAATACCGTGGGCGCGTGCGCGCTCGTCTAGGAGCGCAAAGAAAGTATTGTCGCGGTTGAGCACCGCCGTACCGCCCGGCTCTATTCCCAACAAGATCTCCGATTTGGCTTCGGCAATCGCATTGACCGATTCGAAGAATTGCAGATGAACCGGCTCCACCGTGGTGATGATGGCAACGTGCGGGCGCACCAGCTTTGCGAGCGGCGTGATCTCGCCAGCGTGGTTCATGCCGATCTCGAATACACCGTAGCGTGAATTCGCCGGCATGCGCGCCAATGTCAATGGCACGCCCCAATGATTGTTGTACGAATTCTCGGCCGCATGCGTTTGTCCCAAGCGGCTAAGACACGCACGCAGCGCTTCTTTGGTCCCTGTCTTACCAACGCTGCCGGTCACGGCGACGATGCGAGCATCGCTGCGCGCGCGCGCTGCGTGTGCGATCGCCTCCAAGCCCTTGAGCGGATCCGCGACGCGCAGGAGAGCGCCGTCTGCCGGCGCGCGCGCATAGTCGCTTCTGACAACTGCAGCGGACGCGCCGCGTTCGAACGCAGCCGGCACAAATTCGTGACCGTCGCGCTTGTCCGTCAGAGCAACGAACACCTCACCCGGCGCGATCGCACGTGTGTCGATGGAAAAGCCCACGATGGGCACGGCTGGTGTGCCGTCGGCCACCCCACCTGTGGCCCGCACCAGCTCCTCCCACGTCCACAATGCTTCGGCCATCCTGTCAGGCGCGCTCCAGCGCTTTGCGCAGCTCGTCATGATCTGAAAAGGCGAGCATCTTATCACCCACGATCTGACCGGTTTCGTGACCTTTTCCAGCCACGACGAGCACATCACCCTCACCCAGCATGGCGACGCCCGCGCTAATGGCTTCGGCGCGGTCGCCAATTTCCTGCGCCCCCGCCGCTGCCGCCATGATCTCGGCGCGGATCGCTTCCGGTTTCTCGCTACGCGGATTGTCGTCAGTGATGATCACCACGTCAGCGTTCTCAACCGCAATTTGACCCATGAGGGGGCGTTTTCCCTTATCGCGGTCTCCACCACAACCCAGGACACAGATAAGTTTTCCCGTCACGAACGGGCGCAACGCGGCGAGCATCGCGGCGAGCGCCTCAGGCTTGTGCGCATAATCGACGGCCGCCAGACCGCCGCGCGCCTCGCCCACAATTTCCAAACGGCCCTTGACGCCCTCCAGGCTCTGCAGCGCGGGCAGCACGCGTCCGGCAGGCTCTCCCGTCGCAACCGCAAGGCCCGCTGCAACGAGTGCATTGGAGGCTTGGTACTCGCCGAGCAGCGGCAGACGAATATCGAACGAGCGCCCATCGTTGCCCACCGACAAACGCTGCGCGAAGCCTTCGCGCGTCAGCCGTTCCAATTTCAGGTCTTCGCCCTTGCGGCCAACGGTCAGCACCTTGCGGCCATTGTCTTGCGCCGTCTTTATGACCTCCTCAGCACCGGCACCGTCGGCGTTCACAACGGCGATTCCACCCTCCGGCAATAGCTCGGAGAAGAGGCGCAACTTGGCGGAAAAGTAATCGTCGATTGTGGGATGATAGTCGAGGTGATCGCGGCCCAGATTGGTGAAGGCCGCCGCTTTGAGCGTCACACCGTCGAGACGGTATTGATCGAGGCCATGCGAGGACGCCTCAAACGCAACGTGCGTCACGCCATCGTCCGCGAGCTCAGCCAGTGTTTCGTGCAGCGTGACGGGGTCGGGCGTCGTCAACGAGCCGTAGATGCCGCCACCCGGCTTCATCAGACCTATGGTCCCGATTGAGGCGGCCTTGTACCCGAGCGTTGTGAAGATCTGGCGCGTAAAATCCGCAACCGACGTCTTCCCGCTCGTCCCGGTCACAGCAACGGCCGTCTCCGGCTGCAGACCACAAAAACGGGCGGCCATAAGAGCCAACTCGCGACGCGGCTCGCGCACACGCAGAATTGGAATCCCTTCGATGTCGGGAATGTCAGCGTCCTCGTACGCGAGTACTGCGATCGCGCCTTTGGAGACGGCATCCTCAATGAAACGCGCGCCGTCCACCTTGGCGCCGGCGATTGCGACAAAGACGAAGCCAGGACGAACGAGGCGGCTATCGGCTGTCAAACCGGCGACCCGCACGCTCCCGGCGGCATCGGAGACCGGAACGGCGGGCCCGAAGAGGGAAGATAGAAGCATGCTGCATCAGTCCGCGTTAGGGGACGCGTCACCGAGTTTCATATTTGGCGAGGCGCGTGGCGTCAAACACCCGGTTGGATTGTGCAGCCGCTGCCTCAGATGTGGGCAGCAGGCCCAAAAGCGGCCCGATGCGCCTGATGATGCGCCCCGCGGTTGGCGCTGCGTTTCTGCCAGCGAACACTTCCCCGCCCGAATCTCCAGTTCCCTTCGGCTCGAACAGCAGCACGAACACCAAATATTTCGGCTTATTCATGGGAAAGGCCGCAAGAAACGAGGAAATCACCGCATCCTTTTTATATCCGCCGGCGCCGGGGATCTCCGCTGTGCCGGTCTTGCCGCCAACGGGATAGCCGGCAACGTCTGCGCGCTTTCCGGTGCCCTTCGGGTCGGTGACGTTGCGGCGCATGATCCTTCGAATATCATCACTGGTCGCTGGCTTGATGAGCGGCACCGTGTCACGTTCGGCATCTGGCTGGCGCTTGACGAACGTCGGTATCACGCGGTGACCACCGTTGAGGAGCGTCGCCGCAGCGGCCGCGAATTGCAGTGGAGCCACCGCAATTCCGTGACCGTATGACGTCGTGATGATCTCAGACTCTTGCCACTGATCGGGAACTTGCGGGGCGGCAACCGGCCCGATTTCGGTCTTGATAGGATCGAGGAGCCGCAGCCTTTCCAGAAATTCACGCGATCGCTGCGGCCCGGCCTCGAGCGCCAACACCCCGGCACCGACATTCGACGACCGAATGAATATCTCAGCCACCGAAAGCGGCCGGCCTGCGGGATGCAAATCGCGGATGGTGAAGCGGCCTACAGTGAGCGGCTCGCGCACGTCGACCAGCGTGTCAAGAGAGACGACGGCATTGTCGAGCGCCATCGCAACAGTGACCATCTTGAAGACAGACCCCAGCTCGAATGTGCTGCTGGCGACCTTGTCGATGCGTGAGGGGTCGAGGCTCATGACCGGCCGTGCCGGATCGACATCGGGAAGAGATGCGGAAGCCAAGACCTCGCCGGTATCGATGTCGAGCACGATGCCGGCGGCCCCGCGCGCGCCGAACCGGTTTAGCGCCGTGGCAAGCTCTTCCTCCACTGCGTATTGCACGCCAATATCGATCGAAAGGCGCGCGGGCGCGCGCTCGGCCAACGTCGCCCCGTATACGGCTTCAACACCGACCACCTCATCGAGATAGCGCTCAAAGCCCGCAACACCCTTGTTGTCGATGTTGACGTGACCCAGCACATGTCCGGCGAGTGCACCACCTGGATAAGCGCGCCGCAGTTCGCGGCGAAATGCGAGCCCAGGCAGCCCGAGGTTGTGAATACGCTGCGCCGTCTTGGGCGACAGGCCGCGTCGGATCCAAACAAAGCGGCGGCGGCGGTTGGAAAGGTTTTTGCGCAGCTCAACCTGATTGAGGTCGGGAAAAATGGACGCCAGCTTTTCGACCACCTCGTCGCGATCGATCACACGTGCGGGGTCGGCAAACAGTGACTGCGCCTCGACGTCGGTCGCAAGCAAGTGGCCGTGACGATCAACGATATCGGGTCGCGCGAAACTCTCCGCGATGGTGGCATTGAGCGAAGAAGTAACTTGAAACTGGCTCGACAGCGCGAGGCGGACGAGTTGTCCGGCAACCGCCATGAAGGCTACTGCTATGGCCAAGCTAGCAACTAACATGCGCAGCCTGCCGCTCGCCACGGCGTCACCCAACTTGCCCTGAGGCCGCCGCGCAGGCTTGCCTCCCAGGGGTGTGATGGTAATGGCGCGCTCCATGTTACTCGCCTCTCCAGGCGCGCGCGGTACGTTGAGCGGTGTCGGAGAACACGTCCGCCATAGCTTCGGCCGGCACGGCGAACAACTGGCGCTCGGTTGCCGGACGAAGTCCTTGTGCTCGGGCTAAGGGCTCGATGCGTTCTGGCCGGCCAAGATGCGCGCGCTCCGCCTTCAGCACGGCAATGTCGCGGCGCGCTATTTTTATGGCGCGCTCCTTAGCTTGGACACGCCGCTCCAGCTGTCGCGTGTCGTAGTTGATGCCATAAAGTGCAAATGCGCTTGTGAGCGCGATGGCAAGGGCAGCAAGAATGTGCAGACGCATCGGCGGCGGCCCTCCCGCACGCGGGGTTACTATTGCTCGATCGAGGGCAAGCCCAGCTGCACCATATCAAGAGGCCATGCGGGGGCTTCCGTGCGGACAGCGGCCCTCAAGCGTGCCGATCTGGCGCGCGGGTTCACCTCGAGTTCTCCTTTAGAAGGAGTTAACGGACCCGGGTTAAGAATATGAAAACTTGATAGTTCTAATTTTATGGATTGCTCCGGCAGGTGGCGCGAACCCCTGATTTTCTTGCCCGAGCGGGCGCTCAAAAAGCGCTTCACAATGCGGTCTTCGAGTGAGTGAAACGTGACCACCACCAGCCGTCCGCCTGGCTTCAAGCACCGCTCGGCTGCACTCAGACCTTGCGCCAGCTCGCCAAGCTCATCGTTCACGTAGATACGCAGGGCCTGGAAAGTGCGCGTCGCGGGATGGCGGCCGGCGACCTTGCGCCCGCCGAACACGCTTGAGACGACCTCGGCCAGCGCGCGTGTCGTTTGTAACGGCGCCTTGGCACGCGCAGCGACAATGGCACGCGCGATCGCACGCGAGCGGCGCTCCTCGCCAAAAATGTAGATGATGCGAGCGAGCGTTTCCTCATCGGTTACGTTGACGATGTCGGCCGCGGAACGCCCTTCTGACGACATGCGCATATCGAGTGGGCCGTCCGACTGAAACGAGAATCCGCGCTCAGGATCATCGAGTTGCATGGAGGAAACGCCAACGTCGAGTACGACGCCATCGACGAGATCGAGACCTCGTGCTTGCGCAACGGCATCAATCGTACTGAATTGCGCCTCAACAAGGGTCAGCCGATCATCAAATTTCGCGCAGATCGCTTGCGCGTTCTCAATCGCCCTCGGATCGCGGTCGAGCGCCAGGAGGCGGCAGTCGGCCGCCTCTAGAATCGCACGCGTGTAGCCGCCTGCGCCAAATGTCCCATCGATGTAGATTTCCCCGTCTTTTGGGGACAGGCTTTCCAGGACTTCGGAAAGCAGCACGGGGATGTGGCGCGAACGCTCTGGCTCAGTGGAGGAGATCCCTGGCCGCCTGCGCCGCCCAATCATCCCCGTGCTCCTTCATCACCGCCCTCCTCCGAGGAGGATTGGCGGTTCCCCGCGCTGAAAAGCTTCCGAGTATGCTGAACTTTTTCCCGCGCACGCTCGCGCCGTTTGGCGAAGCGACCCGGCTCCCACATTTGAAACTTGTCGCCAAGGCCGACAAATGTGACTTGGGTTGTGAGACCGGCGTGCGCGCGAAGACTTTCAGGAAGGCCGATGCGGCCGTCCCCATCGAGGCTGAGAACTTGGACGTCGCCGTAGAGCGCGACAGACAGCTCGTCTCGCTCATCCGAATAGTCCGGCAGGCCCGATAGAAGCCCGTCGATCTTTTTTGCAAGTCTCTCGCCGCCTGCATCGAGCGCCGGAGCATCGAGAGAA
>Ga0255058_10001030_pt1 | contig 15939 bp, 15 predicted proteins | sample Cases_109_9_MG_FD_188637 | JGI IMG/M metagenome (GOLD analysis project Ga0255058, IMG submission 188637) | Seawater microbial communities from Amundsen Gulf, Northwest Territories, Canada - Cases_109_9 | ecosystem: Environmental > Aquatic > Marine > Gulf | place: Canada: Northwest Territories... | reverse complement strand
CCAGATCACCGAACGCAGCCTGTGCCGCAATGTAACCAACCTCCACTTCGCCGGCCATTGTGTCCATGGGTGCAACGCTCAGGAAGGTGAAGTTCAGGGCAACATAAAGAGCCATCACGACAATCGTTCCGCTCATCAGAATGAAGGGCAGCGTGCGCTGAGGGTTTTCGAGTTCGCTGGAGAGATAGGTTGCAGCGTTCCAGCCGGTGTACGCGTAACTGACATATATAAGAGAGACGGCGAAGGCACCGCTGGTCAACAACACCCCATCTCCAGCTTTTGGCAGAAAACTAAGCGGTTGCGGCACATCGGCTATCGTTAGTGCGGCCAGACAAAATCCGAGGATCACACCGACTTTCAGAATCGTAAAGATTACCTGCAGGCCACCACTATTTCGCCGGGTGCTTGCGTGCACGAGAGTGAGTGCAATCACCAGAGTCACCGCAAGTGCCTTCTCCAGCATATCGGATGACCCGCCGGGAAGGATCGACGTCGCGTACGCCGCGAAGGTAATCGCTGCGAGAGCGGTCGGCGCCGCGAAGCCAATGGTTGCCGACACCCAGCCGGACACGAAACCAGCCGCCGGGTGATAGATCCTTGCCAGAAAATTGTACTCGCCGCCGGAACGCGGCATGGCAGCACCCAACTCGGCGTATGTCATCGCACCGCAAACCGCTGCGACGCCGCCGATCGCCCAAAGCATGAGCAAAACGAAACCGGAACGAATTTCGAGGAGTTGAAACCCCAGGCTGGTAAATACGCCGGTGCCAACCATGTTGGCGATAACGACGGCAATCACGGTCGGATAACGAAACTTGGCCACGGTTAAGTTTTATCCAGAAACGACTGGATTGAAGGTGTAGTGCAAAACGATTCCGATGAACACGATCATGCCGATGTAGTGGTTGTGAAGAAACGCGTTAAAACAATTTGCGGGTTGCCTATCCCGGGCGAGCCACTGGTGATACACCATCGATATGCCCGCAACCAAAACCGAAGTGTAATACCAGGCACCGAGGTCGGCCATATCGCCGATCAGGATTAGTGCGAGCAGCATCAGGATCTGCAGACCGCCGATAACGAACAGATCCGCGTCGCCAAACAGAATCGCCGTCGATTTGACGCCGATTTTCAAGTCGTCCTCGCGGTCGGCCATCGCATAAAACGTATCGTAGATAACCGCCCACACCAGCGCCGTTCCAAACACGAGCCAGGCCAGTTGTTGCGTCTGACCCGTTTGCGCAGCGAACGCCATCGGTACCGCCCAGCCAAAAGCCATGCCGAGCACGAATTGCGGGATGGAAACAAAGCGCTTTATGAACGGATAGATGACAGTAAGCGCGGCCGCGATGACGGCAAGCACCTGCGCCTGCCGATTAAGCATTGCTGCAAGGCCGATTGCGATCAGCGCGAGAGCGACGAACAGGGTAAGCGCCTCCATCGGTGCGACGGCGCCCGAAGCGATCGGGCGGGATCGCGTTCGTTCGACATACGGGTCGATTTTCCTGTCGGCGAAGTCGTTCAGCACACAGCCGGCCGAGCGCATGATAAATACGCCGAGCATGAATACGATGAAGATGCCGCCATCGGGGTGGCCTTCGCCGGCCAACCAGAGCGCCCATAGCGTGGGCCATAACAGAAGCCAGGTGCCGATTGGCTTGTCGAGTCGCATCAGCTGCGCATAGTTCGAGAGCTGTGTAATAAAGCCCGGAAGAATGCTGCCGTCTGCTTGCCACGTTTTCATTTGACGAAGGTTATCAGACCTTGCCGTATCGGCCCGCATCGCCGAGCCAGCGGCGAACGATTTTGACGCACAGGCCGGCTGAGGATCTGCGCATCGACTCCGCGGCAAGCTGCACTTTGGGCATGAGTTCGGCGTCGCGGCTGAGGTTTGCGATGCGGTACTCCGGCAGCCCGGTCTGCCTCGTGCCGAGGAGCTCACCCGGGCCGCGAAGCTCGAGGTCCCTCTGGGCGACGAGAAACCCGTCGTTGGTATCGCGGAGCACGGCCAGGCGGCTGTGCGCAAGATTCCCAAGCGGCGGTTTGTACAACATCACACAATGGCTTTGAGTTCCGCCTCGGCCAACTCGACCGCGCAGTTGATGCAGCTGCGACAGGCCCATGCGTTCGGCGTTCTCAATGATCATCAGCGTCGCGCTGGGCACGTCGACACCGACTTCGATGACGGTCGTTGCGACCAGCAACTGAATTTCGCCGGCCTTGAACGTACGCATCAACTTGTCTTTCTCGGCAGACTTCATGCGGCCATGCACGAGGCCGACCTGCAGGTCCGGTAGCGCATCACGCAGCATCTTGTAACTGGCTTCGGCTGCCTGGTAGTCGAGAAAATCCGATTCTTCGATAAGTGGGCACACCCAATACGCCTGTTGACCCTTTATGCAGGAGGAGCGCACCCGCTCAACGACTTCATCGCGACGTGTTTCCGGCATCGCCACCGTTTGTACTGGCTGTCGGCCGGGTGGCAGTTCGTCGATGACCGACGTGTCGAGATCCGCGTAGGCCGCCATTGCGAGCGTTCTGGGAATCGGTGTCGCCGTCATGACGAGTTGATGCGGTTGTCCCCGGCCTTTTTCACCTTTTTCCCGCAATGCCATACGCTGGTGGACACCAAAACGATGTTGCTCATCGATGACGACCAGGGCCAGTTGTTTGAACGTCACGCCCTCCTGAAACAATGCGTGCGTGCCGATGACAAGCGATGCACTTCCGCTTGAAATGGCTTCCAGTGATTGTCGTCGTTCGGTTTGACGTTGGCTGCCGCTTAGCCAGGCTGGCTCGATGCCGAGCGGCCGAAACCAATCGCAAAAATTTCGCCAATGCTGTTCGGCGAGGAGCTCCGTCGGTGCCATCACAGCGACTTGCACACCGCTAGCTATTGCTTTCAGGCATGCAACTGCAGCGACCACAGTTTTGCCGGAACCGACATCACCCTGGATAAGGCGAAGCATCGGGTACGGCGCCGCAATGTCTCTGGTGATTTCCTCGATGACCCGATTCTGTGCCGCAGTCAGCTCGTACGGCAGGTCGTTGATGAAGCGATCTGCAAGCTCGGTTCCCGCAGACAATTCTGGAGCGCCTGCCGTTCTGGCGATGTCGCGGAGATTCCGCAGGCTCAGGTAATGCGCCAGGAGCTCCTCGAAGGCGAGCCTTTGCTGGCATGGGTGCCTGCCTGCCTCGATGCTTGCAAGATCCGCGTCCGGCGGTGGTTGATGTAAATAGAGTAATGCGTCAAACAAGGCCGGCATTTCGTACTTTTCGCGCATGTCGTCCGGCAGTAGTTCCTCTGGGGGCGAGGACTTCGCGATCTGCAACACCTGGCCGGCCAGGTTTCTGAGACGGCCCTGCTGCACGCCTTCGGTGGTTGGATAAATCGGCGTAAGCGCGTCGCTGAGGACTGGATTTTGCTCTGGCTTCAGGATCCTGTATTCCGGGTGCACCATCTCCATGCCGAGCGGACCGATGCGAACGTCGCCAAAACAGCTGAGCTCGGCCCCGGTCTTGAATTGAGAATGCTGCTGTTTCGAAAAATGAAAAAACCGCAGCGTTAACTGACCGGTTCCGTCGCTAACCCTGACTAACAGGTTGCGGCGGCCGCGATACACCACCTCCGCCAGCAAAACCTCACCGCTGACCAGGCAGCGATTGCCGGGCAACAACGAACCGATCTTGACAAGGCTCGTTCGATCCTCGTAGCGATTAGGCAACAGGAACAGCAGATCGCCGACACGGTGAAGATCCAGGCGGGCAAGTTTCTTATTAAGGGCGGGACCGACGCCCGTTAGAACGGTGAGGGGCGAATCGAGATTGATCACACTGCGAGGATCGCCTCAGCCTCGACATCAGCGCCTTTGGGCAACGAAGCGACGCCGAGAGCGGCCCGGGCCGGATAAGGCTCCTGGAAATAGTCGGCCATCACGGTGTTAACGGTCACAAAATTGTCCAGGTCGGTCAGATAGATCGTAAGCTTGACGATGTTGTCGAGATCACCGCCCGCCTGCACTGCAACTGCCTTGAGGTTTTCGAACACGCGCCGAGCACGCGCCTCGAAATCGCCATCCACTATTTCCATCGTCGCCGGGTCGAGCGGGATCTGGCCCGAGAGAAAGACGAACTGCCCCGACCTTACTGCCTGCGAATAGGTGCCTATTGCCGACGGCGCACTGTCAGTATGTATCGCTTGCTTTTCCATTGGTTCTCCGCTTCTTATCTCAGGCGCAATCTCGTGATACCCGCATGACATCCGGCATATTGCGAACGTTGCGCATGATCCTGGCGAGATGTTTCCTGTCCTTGACGGTCAAAAGAAAGGACAACATTGAACAGTCTTCATGCCGGCCGAGTACGGCGACCTGCTCGATGTTCGAGCCGGAGTCCGCAATTGTAGCGGCAACTTCTGCTAACACGCCCGTCTTGTTTTCGGTGTCCACCTGAATCTGACTCAGGAAGTCACGATCTATATCCTTTTCCCAGCTAACTGCAATCCATTTTTCCGGTTGTTTACGGAAATTACTGAGGTTGCCGCAACTGTTGCGGTGAATCACGATGCCCCTGCCGGTGCTCAGGTAACCCATGACGTCATCGCCAGGGATGGGATGACAGCACTTGGCGTAGCTCACTACTACGCCTTCTGTACCTGCAATGACGAGGCTCGCTGCTGCGGGCTCGGTATCGCCGTCCTCGTTTACGCCAACCAGGAAGCGGGCTGTCAATGGTGCCAGCCGCTCGCCCAGTCCCAGTTGTTCGAATAGTTCGGTGGTGTCCTTGAGGCCGAGTTCGTCGAGGGCCTCGCGCATCCGGACTTTGCCAACTTTCCGAAGCGATGAATCGAGATCCTTCAGAGAGCGGTCCAGTAGTCGCTTGCCTAAATCGACCGATTCGCTCGACCGCATGTTCTTCATGTAGTGACGAATGGCGGACCGGGCCTTAGCGGTGACGACGAAGGTGACCCAGTTCGGATTGGGTTTTGCGCCGCGGCTCGTTATGACCTCGACCGTCTGACCATTCTGCAGCTGGGTTCGGAGTGGCACGAGATGGCGATCGACTTTCGCCGCCACGCAACGATCTCCGACATCGGTGTGCACTGCATACGCGAAGTCGACCGTAGTCGCGCCTTTCGGCAAAGGCATGATGTCGCCTTTGGGCGTAAAGACATAAATCTTGTCGGGAAACAGATCTACCTTGACGCTCTCGAGGAACTCCTCGGAGCTGCCCGACTCCTGAATCTCAACCAGATGAGCAAGCCACTCACGGGCGCGCCGCTGCGGTGTCGCGCTCGATTTGTCCTCAGCTTTGTATTGCCAGTGCGCAGCGACTCCGGATTCGGCGACGCTATGCATTTCGACCGTACGGACCTGTACCTCGAGCGGCAATCCCTTGGGACCGAATAATGTCGTGTGCAAAGACTGATAGCCATTGATGCGTGGAATGGCGATGTAATCCTTGAATCGACCGGGCATGGGCTTATACAGACCATGCACCAGCCCAAGGACCTGATAGCAGGTATTCACGTCATTGACGACGATGCGAAAACCATACACGTCGACAACATCGCTCAGCAGGCGCTTTTTCCCGGACATCTTCCTGTAAATGCTGTACAGGTGTTTTTCCCTGCCGACGATCTCGGCCTCGATACCCTCAGCATCCAGCGCCTTCTGCAGATCATCGGAGATTTTCTTGACGATCTGTCTTTGGTTTCCTTTCGCCTTTTTGAGCGTGTTCTCAAGTATGCGGTGGCGGAACGGATACAAATAGCGGAAACCGAGCTCCTCCAGATCGACCTTCATGTGATTGATGCCGAGGCGGTTTGCGATCGGCGCATAGATCTCCAGCGTTTCACGGGCAATACGCGCCTGTTTCTCGCGGGGCATCGCATCGAGCGTCTGCATGTTGTGCAGGCGGTCGGCGAGTTTTACCAGAATGACGCGGATGTCCTCGATCATCGCGAGCATCATTTTGCGAAAGCTTTCGGCCTGAGCCTCGGCCCGGCTCGTGAACTGAATTTGATCGAGTTTGCTGACGCCGTCGACCAGTGCCGCGATTTCGCGGCCGAATTGCTCTTCGACATTCTCCAGTGTTGCGTCGGTGTCCTCGACGACGTCGTGGAGAATGGCTGCGGCGATGGTCTGCGCGTCCATGTGCATGTCGGCCAGTTCTTTGGCGACCGCAACGGGATGGGAAATAAAAGGTTCGCCCGACATGCGTGTCTGGCCCCGATGTGCGTCCGCCCCGAATTCGTATGCGTGCATGACCTGCTCGATCTGCTCCGCAGGCATATAGGACTCGAGCGTTTCGAATAGCAAACGAAGACGGCGGTCACGCCGTGAAGACGTGCCCGGGATCTTTTCTAATATTGTTGCGGCGTAGTCCATGACTTAGTGTAACCCGAGGACCGGGTCAGCCGCTGCGACGAGACGATGGCGTATTCTTCGCCTGAAACTCAGTCGCCGATGGAAATTCCGCGCATTGGAATTATCTCGTCACTAGCCTCCGGCTGCATGAATTCCTCTGTGGCCGGCTGTTCGACTTCCTCGAGAATTGACGGCGTGATGTGTCCGTCTGCAATTTCACGTAATGCGACAACCGTCGCCTTGTCATTCTCAAGCTCGACGAGGGGGTCCGCACCATGAGCAACTCTTCTGGCGCGCTTGGCTGCAACCAGTACCATCTCAAAAATATTTTCGATGTTTTCCAGACAATCTTCGACCGTAATTCTGGCCATGTATCACTTACTCCATTTCGCCTAAAGAAGGCCATTTAATAACGCAGACCCACCAGTGTACTGCAAGTTAGGGTAAACAAGGAACCTCTAAAGCGACGATGATGCTTGTGCCTTATGCGACGGCAGGTGCCAAAACGATATCAAATCGATAAAGCGGAAGGCCGGTCAACTCATCAGCGATTGGCTTCGCGATCAACAAGTGGCGCAACTCCGCAGGTGCTTTCGCGATTTCCTCATCCTGCTCGATCAATGGATCCCCGTGGAAATACATCTGCGTTGTCAGCTTGTCGAATCCCGGCCGTGATACCTGGAAGTGAATGTGCCTACAACGCCAGCCCTCTTCGCCGAGGAAGGACAAGGGATACGCGCCTGGCTTAATCGTCTTGAAACCGAATCGGCCTTCGGAATCCGTTGTCATCAGTCCCCAACCCTGGAAGTTCGGATCCAGGGGTGCTGTATTCGGGTCTTCGGGGTGACTGTACCGCCCGACATGATTCGCTTGCCACACATCTACCAAGGCATCGTTCAATGGCCGTCCCTCAGCATCAAATACCTGGCCACGAACCAGAACGGTATCTCCTTCAGCCGCCTTGGAATGACCCTTGATCAGCGTCAAATCCAGGTCCGTATCCGCCTGCTCTTCGATTGGATGAAACGGGCCCTCGACCTGCTCGGGAGTTGGCACCAACGCCTTGGCAATACCGGGGCCCAACAGGGACATACCGGCGGCGATACCAATTTGCTTGCTGACATCACGACGGGAAACCGTTTTACGCTTCTTCATCATTTGATACCTGTTTAATGCATGACTCTTTGGACCCGCGCCCTGAGGCTCGCGCACATTATTTTATTTTCATGACCGGCGCCTTTGAACACTGATTCAAGCTCAGTTACGGCAAGGTCCAGATCGTCATTGATGATGACGTAATCGAATTCCTCCCAATGCGACATGTCGCCGAGGGCATCTTTCAAGCGTCGCTCGACAACGGAATCGCTGTCGGTTTTTCGGTCTCTGAGGCGCCGCTCAAGTTCCTCCCGGGAGGGAGGCAGGATGAAAATTGTGATGCAATCGGCTTTCGACTGCCGCACTTGTTGTGCGCCTTGCCAGTCGATTTCCAGAACGACGTGATTGCCGTTGGCGAGATGTTCTTCAACCAGAGAGCGGCTCGTGCCGTAGTGGTTGTCAAAGACGAGCGCTGACTCGAGGAGCTCGCCTTTGGCGCTCAGCTCTTCGAACCCGGCTTCGGATACGAAGAAGTAATCCTCGCCTTCGACTTCGTTAACGCGTTTCTCACGTGTCGTATAGGAGGTTGAAAATTTCAGATCGGGGTTTCGATCGACGATGGCTTTGACGAGCGTAGTCTTGCCGGCTCCGGACGGGGCGGCAATAACGAATAGTCTGGCGTTATTCGACATTCTGGATCTGTTCGCGCATTTGCTCGATCAATACCTTGAGTTCGACGGCAGCTTTGGTCGTCTCCGTGTCTGCGGATTTCGAACCCAGCGTGTTTGCCTCGCGGTTTAGTTCCTGCATAAGGAAGTCCAGTCGCCGACCGACGGGTTCGTCGCTTCCCATCGCTTCGCGAATTTCGCTGATGTGGCTATCAAGGCGATCGAGCTCCTCATCGACGTCGAGCTTTTGCGCGATGATCGCGAGCTCGGTCTCAAGGCGCGCCGGATCGGCCTCGATATCCAGCTTGTCGATACGTTCCTGCTGGCGCTTGCGAACGGCGGCGAGAACCTCCGGCATCCTGGCCCGGACTCCGGTCGATATGGTCATGATGGCGGCGCAGCGCGACTCAATCATTTCCGCAATTCTCTGACCCTCCGATGCGCGCATTTTGCCGAGCGCGTCCAGGGTGTCGGCGAGAAGTCGGCTTGCTTCATCATAAAGAGGGCCAGTGTCGATTTCGGTTTCGGATACGACCCCCGGCCAGCGAAGCACATCGACTGGATCGATCGCCCGGGATTCATGCAGTATCTCGGACAGCTCGTCGAGCTTTGCCCTGAGCTGCCCGACCAGGTCCCGATTGATTTTAAGTTCGGCTGCGCCCGAAATCGCGCGGCGAAAGTGCAGTGAGCACTCTATTTTGCCTCGTTTCACCTGGCTTGCTACCTGATGACGGAGGTCGGTTTCGCTCGGGCGCAGCTCCTCGGGCAAACGAAACTGAACGTCCAGGTAGCGGTGATTTACGGTGCGAAGCTCCCAGGTAAGCGTCCCGAGAGGAGACTCGGCGGCTTGCCGCGCAAACCCTGTCATACTGTTCAACATCCTTTACTCCGTTATTGTTGCTCTTGTCACAGATTTCGGGGCTGGAAGCGAGCCATACTTCGCTTGAGGAATCAAATATTCTAAGCTGCGCAAGCGCCTAGCCGCCAGCTTGAATAAGAAAAATATGTAGGGCCCTTCATGCAAATCGAGTATGCCAAAGTATCTGCACTCGGAGACCGGACTGACAATCAGGATCGGGCGGCGATTGTGGTTGCGGAGGATGCGGCGCTAATGCTGGTTTTTGACGGCATGGGTGGCCACTCGGATGGCGCGAAAGCGGCCGAGACGGGCTTGAGAATTGTCCAGGACGCATTCATGGAAACCACGCTTCCGGTTTTCGATCCACTGGGATTTCTTTATGGTGCGCTCTCTCATGCGCATGACGAAGTAGTGAAAATCGGTATGGATCTCGCGGTCGATTTTCGACCAAGGGCGACTTGTGCGATCTGCCTGATACAAGACGGCGGTTCGTATTGGGGCCACATTGGAGACAGTCGCATTTATCAAATGCGTGATGGCAAACTCGTCACCCGTTCCCGCGATCACAGTCACGTCGAAGTATTGATTCAGGAAGGGGCGATTACGGAAGAAGAAGCACAGGATCACCCAATGCGAAATTTCGTGGAGTGTTGCATAGGCGGCGACGCGCCGGTTCCGGACATGAGTATTACGGCAAAGCAGCCGCTAATACCTGGAGACGTGTTGCTCGCCTGCAGCGATGGGCTGTGGTCCGGATTGAGCGATACCGACATGGCGACAATCGGAACAGGGCCCACAGACAGTCTTGCTGAAAACCTTAAAGCGCTGAGCGTCAGGGCGCTGCACGCGAATGCGCCGTACAGTGATAATACGACCGGCACCGCACTTCGGTGGCTGGGGGAATAAACGCGGAAGCTGGACATTTTGGACACAAGATACGAGTTCATGAATGGATCAGAGGTTCCCTAGAACAACAGGAGATGCCAATGCGTCCGAGTGGTCGCGAACCGGACGAATTAAGACCGGTAGTTTTTACGCCCGATTTTACGAAGCATGCAGAGGGGTCCGTATTGGCCGAATTCGGTGATACGCGAGTCTTGTGTACGGCGAGTGTCGAGGGCCGGGTACCGCCATGGATGCGCGGCGCAGGTCGTGGCTGGGTAACGGGCGAGTACGGCATGCTGCCAAGGGCGACGCACTCACGATCGGGTCGTGAGGCAGCCCGTGGAAAGCAGGGCGGGCGCACCCTGGAAATCCAGCGGCTGATCGGACGCTCGTTAAGGGCAGCAACGGACCTTGAGGCGCTCGGCGAGCGAACCGTCACGCTGGACTGCGACGTATTGCAGGCCGACGGTGGAACCCGAACGGCCGCGATCAGCGGTGCTTACGTTGCGCTTTTAATGGCAATGCAAAGACTTTGTAAAGAACGCAAACTAAAAACGAATCCCGTGCATGGACAAATAGCGGCAGTATCTGTCGGCGTATACAACGGTATCGCAGTGCTCGATCTCGACTACGCAGAAGACTCGCAGGCGGAGACCGACATGAATGTCGTAATGAACGAGGCGGGTCGGTTTATCGAGGTTCAGGGCACAGCGGAAGGACATGCGTTTACGCGGGAAGAACTCGACGCAATGCTCGAACTGGCAAGCGGCGGTATCAGCACGATAATCGAGGCGCAAAACGACGCAATCGCCAGGGCGGACTGTTAACCAAGAATCCGCGACCCCCGTGACAACCGCAATAATCGTCATAGCGTCCGGAAATGCGGACAAGGTTTGTGAGATTCGCAAAATCTTTGAAGGCTCGGACTGCGAGATCGTGTCGCAGTCCGAGCTGGGTATATCCGCCGTTCCGGAAACCGGTGCGACGTTTGCTGATAATGCCCTCATCAAGGCAAGGCATGCCGCGGAGAAATCAGGATTGCCGGCGATAGCGGATGACTCCGGACTGGTCGTCGACGCTCTGGATGGGAGGCCGGGTGTTCATTCCGCGCGATACGCAGGCGCCGACGCAAGCGATGAAGATAATGTCGAGAAGCTGTTAACGGAACTGGGAGAACTGCCGGACAATGAGCGCGGCGCACACTATGAGTGTGCAGCGGTATGGGCGAGTCCGGACGATACGGATGCACCGATATTTGCCCAGGGACAATGGCACGGACGAATACTTGACGAACGACGCGGTGAAGGCGGCTTCGGATATGACCCGGTTTTTCTGGATGAGCAGCTGATGAAGACCGGTGCTGAAATGACTATGGAGGAAAAGAACCGCCAGAGTCATCGAGGCAAGGCATTTCGCGAGCTCCATGCTCATTTGTTCCAATGAACCAGAACATTGAATTGTCGCTGTATGTACACCTGCCATGGTGCGTCAGCAAATGTCCTTATTGTGACTTCAATTCGCACAAGGCCGGAGACGCAGCGCCGAGAGAGCGTTACCTCAAGGCCATTGAGTCCGATCTCAAGTCGGAAGTGTTGCGCGCGGGAGACCGGTCGCTCGTCAGCGTATTCATCGGCGGCGGTACACCGAGCTTCTTCAGCGCCAGGGAAATCGGCCAGCTTCTCGATGTGATAGCAGCGGATTTCTCTCTGCATCCTGACATCGAAATTACGATGGAAGCGAATCCTGGCACGGTCGAGCACGATGACCTCGGTGGCTATGCCGCGGCAGGCGTGAATCGACTTTCGCTCGGCGCTCAGAGTTTCAATGCCGAGTCGCTTAAGAGACTTGGCAGAATCCACGGCCCCGATGAAATTTATGCGGCCTTCGAAGGCGCATCGAAAGCCGGCTTCGAGAGCATCAATCTTGATCTGATGTACGCACTACCAGGCCAGGATCTGGCAATGGCAGTCAACGATGTCACCGAAGTCGTGGCGCTCGCGCCAGCGCACATTTCCTACTATCAACTCACGCTGGAACCGAACACGGTGTTTCACAGCAACCCTCCGGCCGATCTTCCCGATGAGGATGAGAGTTTCGCGATCCAGGAGCGTGGCCACGAGTTGCTGGCAGAGCATGGCTACGAGCAGTACGAGGTCTCTGCCTTTGCGAAGCCGGGACAGCAATGCAGGCACAACCTGAATTACTGGAGGTTTGGAGACTATGTGGCCGTGGGGGCTGGCGCACATGGCAAGGTCACCGCGAGTGACGGCACGGTATGGCGGTATGAGAAACCGAGACATCCACTGGGATTCATTGAGCAGGCGGAAAAAGGCGCCATCGATGACAGGGAACGCCAGGTATCCGTCGCCGACATTGCCTTCGAATTCATGCTGAATGCACTGCGACTGCCGGGAGGCTTCGCGGAATCGGACTTTGCGGAGCAAACCGGGCTTTCAATGGACACGATCAATGAGCGCCTGGAATCCGCGCGCGGCAGAGGCATGATCGAGTCGTTCGAGGGTCCCGGTTGGCGCCCGACGGCCCTCGGATTACGCTTTCAGAACGACCTGACAGCGAGCTTTTTGCCCTGATTTTGCCTATTCGTGGCGATTCGCCTTATGCACAGCAGTTGAGCTATATGTGTTCTTTCCGGCAACTAAGGCCGACATTTCAGCCGGCCCGTCCAGAAAGGGCGGTAAGTCATTGAAATAGCAGCATTTAACAAATTGAGCACAAAATAGACATATTAGTAACGTTGCTTTAAAAACCCCCACTTAGCTCATTCACCCAATTTTTTTCCACAGAGTTATCCACAGGTTTTGTGGATAATCATTGGCGCGCTGCGGGGCTTGCGGGAAGCCCGGCTTCCCTATATCCTACGCGGCCGCTAGAAGCTGCTCTCTACACCGGAGACCCTCAATGAAAGCCGACATTCATCCCGATTACAGCGACATCAAGGTGACCTGTAGTTGCGGCAACGAATTCACCACCCGCTCGACGCTGGGTGAGGACCTGTTGATCGAAGTTTGCTCGGCATGCCACCCGTTCTACACGGGCAAGCAGAAGATCGTTGATACCGGTGGCCGGGTCGACAAGTTCCGTCGCAAGTACGGTCTGAGCTAGTTTTCGGGTCCCAAAGAACAGCATACGCACTATCCCCAAGTTGCTCGATAATTATGCTTCCGGCACCATGGGCTGCTGGGTCTTGCTGACCTGTGCGCGATTTCTAAGAGGAAAAAATGAGCAAAGACGCATATAAGCTTGTAGACCCGAGCGGCGCCGAGATGGAGCTTCCCGTCCGAACCGGCTCGCTCGGACCGGACGTCCTGGATATCGGCCGCCTGTATCGGGAAAAGGGCGTTTTTACCTACGACCCCGGTTTCGTGGCGACCGGAAGCTGCGATAGCGAGATCACCTTCATCGACGGCGAGAAGGGCGTGCTGTTGTACCGCGGCTATCCAATTGAACAGCTCGCCAAGCACTCGAGTTTTCTTGAGGTGTCGTACCTTCTGTTACACGGTGAACTGCCAACTGCAGCGCAGCTTCAGAAATTCGATACGACCGTGCGTACGCATACGATGCTTAACGAAGGCATGCTGCGCTTCTTCAGCGGATTCAGGTACGACGCCCACCCGATGGCCGTGTTGTCTGCCGTCGTCGGTTCGATGTCCGCCTATTATCACGACACGATGGACGTCCAAAACTCCGAGCAGCGCAATATTTTTGCCCACCGCATACTTGCCAAGCTGCCAACAATCGCGGCGGCGGCATACAAGCTCAATGCAGGCCAGCCGTTTGTCTATCCCCGCAATGACCTGAGTTATACCGAGAACATGATGCACATGTTCTTTGCGGTTCCTGCGGAACCGTACGAGATAGACAAGGTGGCGGCGGAAGCGCTTGACCTTTTATTCATATTGCACGCGGATCACGAACAGAACTGTTCAACGTCGACCGTCAGGATGGCAGGCAGCTCCGGTGCGAATCCCTACTCTGCAATAGCGGCTGGAATATCGGCCCTGTGGGGTCCGGCGCACGGTGGCGCGAATGAGGCGGTACTTCGCATGCTCAGGGAAATCGGCGATGCCAAGAACATTCCGCAATTCGTAGCCAAAGCGAAAGACAGGGACGATCCATTTAGGCTGATGGGTTTCGGTCACCGCGTCTATAAGAACTTCGACCCGAGAGCCACGATCATCAGGGAGATGGCCCACAAGGTGTTGCAACAGATGGGCAGCACGGACTCACCCATGTTCGAACTGGCTCTGAGACTCGAAGAGCTGGCATTGAAGGACGAGTACTTCATTGAGAAGAATCTCTATCCGAACGTCGATTTCTACTCAGGCATCATTTACAGGGCGTTGGGAATACCGACGTCGATGTTCACCGTGATGTTCGCTATCGGACGTTGCGTCGGTTGGGCGGCACACTGGCGGGAAATGATCACGGACCCAAGCGCCCGCATCGCCAGGCCGAGGCAGCTTTACAACGGCCCGTCACAACGCGACTACATAAAAATCACAGACCGGTAATTAATCCGGGACGGACTCCGAGTCCGTCCCCAGCAATACCAAAACTGTATTCTTGTCGGCGCGCTGCATCGGTTTGCCATTGACCGGACTGATTGGCGCCTGTCGCATGCCGTCCACCGGAAAGACCGTTGCTTCTATGGACGAGTTGTCGTGGGTGAAACGAAATCCGGAAAAGGTCTCGACGTGATCTCGACGGCTCTTGATACGTCTTTCGTAAACACGAAATTGCACGCTGCGATTCTGCAACGATTCTGCAACGAGCTCGGCACTGTCAGAGAAGACATGCAGATTGACCGCTGAGTTTGCGGCCGCAGTGCCGTGAAGAACCGGACCGACCAGACGGGGCGTGAAAGGCGCAAGTAATTCCATCGCCGACAAGGCAGCCTCTCTCAAAACGCGCAGCAGATCGAGATGCGACTCTCTTCCAAAAAGCTTCAGGTGTTCGCTTACCGCGTGCTCGATTTCGGAGTTGCCCGGTAGCGAGCCGCGCTCAGACATGCCGAGGCGCTCCGCCGCCTTCGTCTTTGCAAGCCGATAATCCTGAATGCCCTGCTCGACGATAATGCGCGCAGCTTCCTGCGCGAGCATTGTCCTGGCACGGTCGTTTCCGTTCGATGCTTTCTTGGGCACGACTAAAAAAGCTCTTCCGGCTCTTCTTCATCCAGCGCAGCGGGATCGTTAAAGGGGTCAACGACCGCGTCGGCCACTTCACACACTGGCACATGCCCCTCACGAAATACTTCGAACATCACTTCGTAACTGGCATCGACGGCGCTGGCGGGGCAGCCGGTTTCTTTGGAGATTCGAACGCTGACAATGCCTTCCGGTACGGGAAGTTGATGCAATGGCACGCCCCTCAAAGCAATTCGATTGAATTCTATCCAAATCGGCAATGCCGTCCGCGACCCTTCCTCACCGGGGCCCAGCGGCAGGTCGTCGTCGTAGCCGACCCAGACGACGGAAGCCAGATCCGCGTTGTAGCCACCGAACCACGCGTCGCGCCGATCGTTGGAGGTGCCGGTTTTGCCCGACAGGTCGCTGCGCTCGAGAACGCGGGCACGCCGTCCAGTGCCGCGCCTGATGACGTCTCGCATCATGTCTTGTATCAGAAAGGCGTTCTGCGCGGAGATCGCTCGCGGTGCCGCATTGATGTCGACAAAAAGCTCCGGCGCGAGCGAAGCGTCCGGTCGGTATGTTTCACCAACATCTGCCATCCACTCGAGCGACATAGTCTCGTTGAGCTCGTCCTGTTCATCTGCTTCGATGACCACGGGCTCTGCGTCGATTGCAGCTTCGCACTCCCCGCAAACGATGAATGGTGCCGCGCGATAAAGCACTTGTCCGTCCGGACCGCTGATCGTGTCGATCACATACGGATTGACTCCAAAACCACCATTGGCAAAAGTCGCGTAGGCCTGCGCCATGTCGAGTGGCGAGGCATTGCCGCCGCCGAGAGCGAGCGAACCGTTTCTCGGTAGCGCAGCGTCGCCGAAGCCGAACGGCTCCAGATGTCTGACAGCATTCATGACGCC
>Ga0255058_10001029_pt1 | contig 15951 bp, 14 predicted proteins | sample Cases_109_9_MG_FD_188637 | JGI IMG/M metagenome (GOLD analysis project Ga0255058, IMG submission 188637) | Seawater microbial communities from Amundsen Gulf, Northwest Territories, Canada - Cases_109_9 | ecosystem: Environmental > Aquatic > Marine > Gulf | place: Canada: Northwest Territories... | reverse complement strand
GGAAGAAGAAACCGCGCTCACTCGCGCGGTAATCATACTGTTTGTCCGCATGCTCGAGGATAACCCAGTACCCAGGAACAAGTGCCTGGGTATAGTTTTCGCCCGGCTTCGGGCATCCAAGAGCCCCGTCGCTCCATGTCAGGGCTTCAGCTTTGACCACCTGCGCATCGCTGACGGCGATGTTTATGCGTTTGGCGAGATCCTCTTTGATGATTTGCAGCATCGATTCCGGCACTTCACCGATTACGTGCGTCTGCGCGTCTCGGGAAATACGCTCGGGCATCCTATTGTTGTTGCCCTGACGCGCTTCGAGTCGACGATTCAACTCGTTCCCGGATTGCATCGAAAGTTCTTCGTTTTTGCTCTCAGGCTCTGTCCGGGTGACCGATCCCTCGCCGGATGCATCGGATGGCACCAGCTCGCCGGCACACCCAGCCAAGCCGACGGCCAATACAGAAACTGTGGCTGCTGCTTTGAGAATGGTCTTCATCGTTGCTATGGTCACTCGCCATAACCATACCAGCAATCAAGACCTGCGTTTGCATCAGTCGCTTTTTCGCTTCGCCGCGCGACCACCGCGGCCGATCAGGCCCGTTGCAAGTGCGGTACCGGTCAGGATGATGCCGCTGCCAACGACCATTTCCTGGGTGAGTGATTCATCGATTAACAGTACGCCCCAAATCACTGCAAACACCGGCACCAGGAAGGTCACGGTTATCGCTTTCACGGGTCCAACACGGGCGATCAGCCGGAAGTACAACAGATAAGCAATACCGGTGCTGAATATGCCCATCAATATAACCGCTATCCACGCTCGCATTGACACCGGATTGTCGGGCCAGAGCCACAGCGCCAGCGGAAAAAGCACCAGGGCAGCACCGATCTGGCTGCCTGCCGCCACGGCAGGCGGGTTTGTCTGCCGTAGATATTTCCTGGCAAAGTTTGCCGCGATGCCATAGAAGGCGGAGCCCAGTATCGCTGCAGATACTGCGATACCGGCGCTATCGAAGCGCAGGCTGATCTTGTCCCACACCAGAACAACGACACCGGCAAAACCGATTAACAGGCCGGCGATGCGGCTGTGGTTCAGTCGTTCATCCAGCCACAACCACGCGATCAGCCCACCAAAGAGTGGCGAACTCGCATTGACGATGGCCGCGAACCCGGCGCTGAGGTAGAGCGTGGAATACGCGAGCAGACAAAAAGGTACGGCTGAATTCAGCACGCCGACCGCAAAAATCGGTTTCCAGTTCGTCCGAAGCTCCGCCATGTTGTTGTGGACGACAAGCAACGGAATCAGGAACAAGGCCGCGATCGCTACCCGTAGCTCAATGAGCGCGACCGCGCCAAATTCGGGTGTCGCAATCCGCATGAACAGGAACGAAGCACCCCAAAGGGCTGCGAGCAAAATCAGGTCGACAATATCTCTGAATTTCATCAAGTATCCGGTTGCGGTACGTATCGCAGCGACGATCTAATAGGATCCCAGCCGGGTGGATTGTACGCAAATACATCACAGGGGCCGGCGTTGTAACGCGGCGAACTTACGGCCGGTCTTTGAGACCCAATTCTCAGTTTTCGGCATTGATGCCGTAATTTCGGGATTTTTCTTGCCCCGAACGACTCTCATTGGGTGATAATCCCCGCGGTCATTGACGATTCAATGACACGTACTGCTTGGGAGAGGCTAATGAGAACGCTATTTGTATCGGGTATTTTGCTCGCACACGGATTTGCCTGGGCGCAGGCACCGCAACAGCCAGCCGTCAGCTACACGTTTGCAGAGCTGCGTTTCGTTGATGTGGACAGGAATGGCGGTGATGGTTTTCGTCTCAATGGATCGTGGCAGCTCGATGGCCACTGGCTCATCGTAGGCGGCATCACGAGCCTGGACTTCAACAACAATGTTGATACGACCACAGTTGAGCTTGGCGCCGGCTACGTCTGGCCTTATCGAAGCGACTGGGATTTTCTCGCGAATGTACGACTTGTCAGGACCGACGTCGATTTTCCTTTGGGCAGCGCCGATGACACCGGCGTCGGGCTGACCGGTGGCATCCGCGGGCTGATCACCCCGGAGTTCGAAATACGGGGATCGGTCCATCATATCAGTCTGGATAACAGCGATACTTACCTGGAGCTTGGCGGCGATTATTATTTCACGCAGAATTTTGCCGCGGGACTGAGCGTTGAATTCGCCGGCGATACGGACGTGTGGACGCTGGGCGCGCGCTGGTATTTTCAATAGCATAGTCTGTTAAGTCCAATCCGGGTCTAATCTTCCAATGGTACGTTGCGGCGCCTGATTCCAGGCGCCAGACCAGCACCATCGACCATTTCCTCGGAGGTCGGGACTGGCCGTGGCACGATACCGACAATGATCTGGATTATTTTCGGTACCTGGTTCAGTGTATATGAGGGTTGGGTCTTCGATTTCCTGCCTTCGGACCTCGAGGCTTCGCGGCGCGGCCTGGTATCGATAGCGTGGCCGTGGTATCCGGTGATTGGATCGGCGGTCACGCTGTCGATCGGATCGCTCCTCGCGCGACTGCGTAATCCCCGGAGTGCAGAATTGCAAAGGCAGTATCGATGACGGCGGCAGACAAAGTGAAACGCCGGGACTTCATGAGGCTGGCCGCGACGGTGGGTTTCGCACTTGCGTTGCCGGCACGCGGGTCAGCGAAACCGGCGGCAATGCTCCGGCGCCGCATACCGGCGACCGGTGAAGAGATCCCCGTAGTCGGACTTGGCACGTCGCACGAGTTCGACCGGCTCCCGCCGGGCGGCACCGAACAGCTCAAAGCCGTGCTGACAACATTGGTCGAACAGGGCGGCAGCCTGATCGATACTTCTCCAGCGTACGGCGATTCGGAACTTAAGCTCGGCGGTTTCTTCGATGAACTGGACCTGCACGACGCAATTTTCATGTCGACCAAGGTACGGGCAAGCGGCATGCAAGCAGGTTTACGCTCGATGGAGCGATCTCAGGCTTTGCTCGGCAAGGATCCGCTTGACCTCATCATGGTGCACAGTCTGCTGGATGTCGATACACAGCTGAAGAACCTGCAGCAGTGGAAGGAAGCCGGCCGTGTGCGGTATATTGGTATCACAACGTCCCGGTCCGGTGGTCACGAGAGGATGGAATCGCTGATCAGATCCGGTGGACTCGACTTCGTCCAAGTCAATTATTCACCGTTTGAAACGGAGGCCGACGAACGCGTGATTCCTGCAGCGGCGGATCACGGTGTGGCTGTCATGACCAACAGGGCCTTCGGCAACGGCGCATACTTCCGCCGCACTCGCGGACATAATCTGCCGGCGTGGGCAGCGGATTTCGACTGTGAGAGCTGGGCGCAGTTCTCGCTCAAGTTTGTTCTCGGCAATGCCGACGTAAGCTGCGCGCTTGCTGCTACCAGTAGTCCGCAACACGTGCTCGACAATGCCAGGGCCGGTATTGGACGATTGCCGGACGCCGCAACGCGTGCGCGCATCGTGCAGCACTTGCGTACGCTTTGAATGGGGACAGTCCCGGTTGAAAAAGGGGACTGTCCCGTCTTAGGGCAGGTGATCATCGAGTTCTTGTATCGTTTTCAGCGAAGGCGGTCGTGACTGCTGCGCACTGGATGCGACCACTTCGGCCTTTGCAAATGCACGCAGCAAATTCTCCCGGGACAGTTTTCTCAGGTTTTCATCGCTCCATCCACGGCGCAGGAGCTCGGCGATCAAATCAGGAAATCGGGAGACATCCTCGAGACCCAGAATGAGTTCGTCACCCTCGGTGCCATAGAAGTCGCTGCCGATGCCAACGTGGTCGACTCCGGCGACTGTGGCCACATGCTCAATATGGTCGGCGACATCGGAGAGCGTGGCCAGTGGCGGCTTGCCATGTTCCTCGCGATACACCCGGCCTATCGTCCCCCATTCGGCATCCGTTTGCGCGTTCTTGAGCAGCGGTATCATGCCGTCCTCCCACAAGCGACGTTCTTCGCTGACGTATGCGGGAATAAAAGTGACCATTACTACGCCACCATTTTCCGGCATTCTGCGCAGAACGCTGTCCGGGACATTGCGCACGTGATCGGTCAGCGCCCTGGCCGACGAGTGCGAGAACATAACAGGCGCTTCTGCAATATCCAGGACGTCGTTCATGGTGGCAACTGATACATGCGACAAATCCACCATCATGCCGAGACGATTCATCTCCCGAACGACCTCCCTGCCGAAAGCAGTAATGCCTTCGTGCCGCGCATCGTCCGTGGCGGAGTCCGCCCAGTCGTTGCTGTGAAAATGGGTCAAGGTCATGTAGCGAACACCCAGGTCGTAATAGCTGCGCAAGGCACCGAGAGAATTGACGATCGTGTGGCCGCCCTCGATTCCGAGTAGAGAAGCGATGCGGCCTTGCTCTTGCGCGGCGGCTATGTCCGCAACGCTGGTCGCAAGAACCAGGTCATCCGGGTACAGCTGGATGATGCGCTGCGCGATATCGATTTGTTCGAGCTGTGCCCGCATCGCGTCCAGCGGCGACAGCGAGCTTGGCACATAAACCGACCAGAATTGCGTACCGACCATGCCTTGACGCAAGCGGGGGATGTCCGTGTCATATTGAGCGCGTACGGAAATGTCGTAGCCCTCGACATCGCCGCCGAATTTCTCACGGATAACCCAGGGCAGGTCGTTGTGCCCGTCGACGACAGGAGCACTCTGCAAAATGTCTTTTGCTCTCGTCAGGGACGCATCTTCATCCTGAGCGAAACCTGCCTGACACATTGCCCACACAGTGCACGCCAGCAACAACGCGCTTGTCCGGGGTATCAACATAAAAAACTCCTGCTAAAAAAGGGGACTGTCCCCATCAAAAAAGGGGACTGTCCCCTCTTGTTGTCGGCCAAGGTCGCGCCTTATACCGATATCGTCCAGTATGATAATGCCGTCCTCGTTGCGGTCAAAGCGCAACCGCAGTATGCGCGCGGCTGTCAATCGCAAAGCCGGATTGGCGTCTGTGAATGCGACCAACGGTACATTGATCGTCTGCAATACGGGTTCCCAAATTGCGTTGTATTGTCGGTCATTAAGTTGCCGTGACTTCAGGTACTGCACCCGCAGTGGTGGCGCAATCGTCATGAAATCGGACACCACCACACTGGCAACGCTTCCCGTGGCGTCTTCCAGATCAATCGTGAAATCGGGGCTGACCGGTTCCACATCTTCATCTTGCAGCGAATCCTCGTCACTCCCATCGTCCTCCGGTAATGTTTCCGTGGATCCACTGACTGAAAACGACAACAGGTTGGCGGCGTTAATCTGCTCCACGGCAAAATCGTCACCGAGTTGAATTGAATATACCGGTGCGGCACCTTCGCCTGCTCGCCAGCCGATGACCACGACATTCGTTCCCTGGCGCCGTTCGTCACGATGCATCAGTTCCTGTTCACGCCAGACAAGCAAATCATCAGTCTTGATCACGGCGCCATCATGACTGCCGGTGGTGACATCGAGGTCCTCGTCAAAGGTGGCTATGGCCGCGAAAGTGGAATCCGTAAATTGCTGTACGTAAGCATGGTCCGGCAACCAGTTGGCGCCGGCGCGCGGGTCGGCCAGGAAGTCGACGAACCGCAGGTCCTTGTGCAGCGTCGTTTCCAGGAAAGCGCTGATATAGGCTTTCGCAATCTGTTGCTGGTCTTCGGCTGGAATGATCGGGGCCAGGTTCAACAGCCACGAGTCGGGCGCTCCCGCATCCTCCCGGCCCCAGGTCGAATTGAACTGGCCGTGATTGGCGCGGTGGATATAGATGCCGGCCTTGATCCTGTACATTTCATCGTCGAGCCTGATCCGATTGAACTGCCGCATGCCGTGATATGCCGGTTCGTCACTGTCATAGCTGCCGTGCAAGGTCAGGAAGTTGACATTGTCGAGTTTCACCCGCCGCTGATATCGCTGATCAACCTGCGCGATCGCCACCAGGGAACGGATCGCGAAACCGTAGTCGAACGCGATGGTCGAGTCGTCGGGATAAAAAGGCAGGGAGTTGAACGCATAAGCTATGGAGACGGCTTCCCCGCCGCGCGAGTGGCCGATGAGTGCGATGTTCTCCATATCAACCATGCCGAAGAAGCGATGTCCTTCGCTCAGGTTCCATTCTTGCCACTGTTTCAGGTGCTCGAGCAGCAACCATGCGCGTAATGGCATTTCCTTGCCGAGAAAATCACCGGACCAGCTTGCATTGATGTAATTCTGATCAACCGATACCACGATAAATCCGCGGCTTGCCAGCAACTCGCCGAGATAGCTGTAACCTGGATCGGAGTAGTCTTCCATGCCGTGATTACCATGCGCGATCAGGACCAGCGGGTACTGACCTGCCGCGTCAGGCGTCCAAATGCGCCCGTTCAATGGCGCGTCTGTGAGCCCGAATCCCCAGTACCGTTCACGCATCTTTTGCTTCAGGTCCGTCCACTCTTCTAATAACGGTGCGGCATTGACGCTTCGTGACTCGAGATCGCGCAGCTCGCCGAACTCGGGCCGGCGCCGATTTACACCAAAACCGTAGGTCAGGAACTGCACGGCAAAATCGCCAGGCAAGGACGGATCTTCAAGCGTCGCCGCGTGCGAACGTTCACCGGACAGGGTCGTAAACGATGTCACAAAGGGATCTTTGCCGTCGTTGGCAAGACTGGCGATCACCGCGACGCTGATAGCAACGGTACTGAGTGACACCGATATCAGCGTGCGGCGTGCCCGCCGGCTCATTTTATGGTACAGCCCACCCGGAATCATGGCGGCTGTTCCGGAAATTGTGCTGACAGCAATAACGATGGCAAACAATGCGGCTGCACTGAGGCCGTGCGGTATGGGGAACGGCAAGGCCCATGCGCCGGGGTCCATTACAGTGCGAAGTATTTTCGCAATACTGGTCGTACTGAGGACGATCAGCGTGACGAATGCGCCGGCAAATACCGACAGGGCAACTCGCGGCACATATTGCAACGCGCGGACCGCTGTCAGGACGAGTGCCACGCAAACTGCGAGTACGACGCTGCCTATCAGTGCGCCGATCAAAAACTCGAGCAAATTTCCCATGCCGGTGTCCATCAGGGAGCCGCTGATCGCCGACATGACAATGACAGCAATCGTCCCGCCGAGTGACGCGCCACGCCAGAATCTGCTGCCTGGATCTGTTCGTTCCTTACCGATAATCACTACTCCATGATCGCAGCGTACAGTTTATTGTTCTGCGCTTCCGGCAGCATTCTGTCTGTTGTTAAACCAGGCATCCAGCGAAAACCGGTCGCTGCCGGTCGGCGCCAACAGCAAAAAGACGATTAGCGCAAGGCGCGTGAATGTGTGGCCCCCGATATCGAACAGCGGTTGCTGCAGCGCGTGACCATAGGTAGTCACGATCAACAGTAAGCCGACAGCGATCAGTGCCTCCCTCGTGCGCCAGCCGATACAGATCAATAGTCCGGCCGCAAGCTCGAGCACGGGAATGCTGTAGCCAAGCAGGTCGAGCAGCCAGACCGGAATCCAGGTCTCGGCAAATCCGTCGACAAAAAATTGCTGCGCATGCACCGCGGGCGTCAGCACAAATACTTTCCAGTATCCTGCCATCAGGAACAGCAGGCCCAGGATCCAGCGAACAATCAGGATGGCGATCGGCCAGTTCTTGTGCATAAAGAGTCCTCTACAAGCAGTTATTCCGGCGTCTGGCTCAGCACCGACATCAGGATTTCGATGCCTTCGATAAAATTGCCGAGACGGATATTCTCATTCGGGCTGTGTTGATTATTGTCGATATTCACCGTCGCCACCTTGGCGGCCGGCACGCCCAGCGTTTCGACAAACGGTGAGATCGGTACCGAACCACCCGAGGTGCGGATCAGGATCGGTTCTTCACCGTACAGGTGACGCAAGCCGGCGCGCGCCATCAAGCCTGCGGCCGCGTCCATCTCGGAGCGATAGGCGGCGTAACTGAAATTGTAGGTGAACGTAACCAGGTTCGGTCGCTCGAGTCTTTCTGCGTCGGTGGGCTCATGGTCGATGACGTAATAGCCGAGACTTTCAATGTGTGCACGGACCAGTCCGACCAGAACCCTCGGATCCGATTCCTTGACCAGCCGAATATCGATTTCGGCGGTGGCCGTGGCGGGAATAATCGTGCGCACCTCCTTGCCGACCCAGCCGGATGACATGCCGCGGATATTCAGAGACGGATACTGAATGGACTCCTGCAAAGAATCTGCGACGGCATCGGGCCTGGCCACCCCCATACGAGCCAGAATTTCCGCTTCATCGTCTGGTACGGCGCTCAGTATTTTCCGTGTGTCGTCGCTGATCGTGACGCCGTCGTAAAACCCTGGGAGAAGCACTCTGCCAGCCGGCGACTTCATGGAGCTCAAAATATGCGCCAGGTGAAACGCCGGGTTCGGTACGAAATTGCCGTAGTGTCCGCTGTGTTGCGGCAATTTCGGGCCGTGAGTGACCAGCGTCACGGTCACGATACCGCGCGCGCCGAAGCCCACCGACGGTTTGCCCGATGGATGCGGCGGACCGTCGAAAATCAGCAACATGTCGGCAGCCAGCAGATCACGATTGGCGACGACGGCGGGGGGCAGGTTCGGCGAGCCCATTTCCTCTTCCGTGTCGATAATGACTTTGAGGTTATAGGCAAGTTCGAAGTCGGCCTGGCCGAACAGGTCCATGGCAACCATGAACTGGGTCATCGGCCCTTTGGAATCGGCGGCCGAGCGGGCGAATATCCGCCAGTCGGGATCGTAGGCATGATCCAGCCGCGCCCAGGGGATGATCTGCCAGTCGCCGGCGTCATTTTGCGCCTTCAGAACCGGCGTGTACGGGTCATCCTGCAGCCATGCCGTCCTGTCGACTGGCTGACCGTCCGACTGCAGGTACACGAGTACAGTGCGGGCCTTGTCCGAAACATGTCGCTCCGCCAGTAACAGCGGACTGCCGGCTGTTGCGATGCGCTGGGTCGTAAATCCCCTCGCCCCGAACGCGTCTTCCATCCATTCGACCAGGCGCAGAATGTCGTCAGGATAATGCCCATCATTCGGCAGGCTCAGGAATTCGCGGTACAGCGCAACAGCCGGACGGATGTTCTGCCCGGCAAGTTCGCGAATGGTATCAACCGGCAACGGTTCCGCCGTTACCTCAAGCGCGGCAGCACTCAAGGTCAGCAGGCACGTGAGAAGGATATTCGGCCGCATTTTATTCAGTCCTCACAGTTCAGATCCTGGCGGTCTATGACCACGCCAGACAGTGTGTCCGTCCGTTCACCTTTCTTGAGTGCCAGCTCGCCGTTGACCAGCAGGTAGCTGACCCCGCTTGATAATTCCGTCGGGTGCTCGAAGTTTGCGTACGGCAGGAATTTGTCGAGATCGATGACGGCGATATCGGCTTTCAGGCCTTCGCGCAGGTAGCCGCGGTCACACAGGGAAAAGAAATCCGCCACCAGGCCGGAACTGCGATGCACGAATCGCTCCAGCGGGAAAAGCGACTGGTCCCGCACCATGTCCTGGTACGCCTTGGGATAGCTGGCATATTTCCTGGGGTGGCCGCTGGAGCCGTCGGAGCCGGTCATGACCCAGGGCTGAATCGCGATGGCCTGGATGTCCGTCGGCTTCATGTTAAAAGACGCAATCGAGGGATCCCCCCCGCGAATGACCTCGATTGCCGCATCCAGCGGTTCTGTCTGCAGGCGTTCCGCAATCTTCTGCAGCGTCATGCCGCGCCAGTCGCTGTCTTTGTCCGTCACCAGCAGCGACGCGGCGCCACCGCGGCGCCACAGGTTCTGCCGCATCTCTTCTAAGATGCGGTCCCGCAGTTCCGGATTGTCCAGCCGCCCGTACATTGCGTCCTGCGAATCCGCCATCACCCAACGCGGCATCAAAGCACTACCGAAACTGGTGCCGGAAGCGCGCCATGGATACTGGTCGGCCGTGATCCGCAGGCCGCGCTCTCTGGCTGCCTCCACCCGCCCGATGACATCGCCACTCTGTCCCCAGACATCGCGGCCGAGCGCTTTCAGGTGTGCGATGTGCGCAGGAATGCCGGCCGCTTCGGCAATGTCTATCAGTTCCCCAACGGCACCGAGCAAGCCGATCGTGTACGAGCTTTCGTCGCGCAAGTGCGAGTCATAAACACCGCCGAATCGTGCCGCGACTCTGGCCAACTCGATGATTTCCGCGGTGTCCGAGAAACTGCCCGGCGTGTAATAAAGGCCGGTCGACAGCCCGATCGCGCCGGCCCGCATCTCCTCCGCCACCAGCTCGCGCATCTGTTCGAGCTCGTCATCGCTCGGCGCGCGATTCTCCAGACCCATAACCATGCTGCGGATCGTGCCGTGTCCGGCGAAAAACGCGACATTGGTGCCGATACCCCGGGATTTCATGGTTGCGATCTGTTGTGGCCGCTTCTCCAGGCCGCGGCCGTCGTTGCCGACGAATACCGTCGTTACGCCCTGCGTCAGGTAATTGACGTTTGCGTTGCGCAACTCATCGATCAGATCTTCGGTCGCGTGCGTATGCGGATCGATAAAACCGGGAACCACGACATAACCCGCTGCGTCAATCGTCACAGCGGCCGGCGCATCGGCTGCAGTATTCATCGATGCGATGCGATCGCCGGTAATGCCGATGTTCGCACTGCGGCCCGGTGACAGTCCGCCATCTAATACCGTGCCGTTGATGATCAGGACATCGAACGGATCCGGGTCGGCGGACTGTTGCGGCGTGCAGGCAAGCAGCCACAGCGGCAGAGTCAATAACAGCAGGAATCGTGTCATGCATTTTCCATCACGGAGTGCCCGTCGTGTTCGGGCTGCGCTAAGCAATGGTGTCATTGAACAATCGCAACCAGTTGCGCCCCAGCAGATTCTCGAGCTGGCTTTCATGCCAGCCGCGTCGCTCCAGTATTTCGATGACCCTGCGAAATCGATCCGGCGCATCGAGTTCGGGTATCCACGGTGGCCAGCGCACCTCGTAACTCGGTTTGAAATATTCAAGCCGCGGTTCATACCATTCTTCCCGGGTAGCCCACGGCGCAATCCCCTGCGGCGGGAAATCGGTCGACAAGCCGACATGCTCATAGCCTGCGATTGACACGGCATGTTCCACATGATCCGTGTAATGCTCGATCGTTGTTTCGCCGCCCGGATCCGGGCCGATGAAATAACCGAGAGCGGCAATCCCGATTACGCCACCCTTGTCTGCGCAGGCGCGTATCTGCTGGTCTGTCTTCGCGCGCGGGTGATTCGGCCGCACCGTGTCACACATCGTGTGCGTGATAGCGACCGGTTTGTCCGAGAATTCTATGCCGTCCAACGTCGTCTGCCTGCCGCAATGAGAAAGGTCGACCATGACGCCCACCTTGTTCATGCGCTCAACCACGTCGACCCCGAACTCGGACAAACCGGCATTGGTGCGTTCCAGGCAGCCGTCGCCGAGGCGATTACGGTAGTTGTAGGTCAGCTGAAAACTGCGCATCCCCAGGGCATGTAACGCTTCCACGTTATCGGCATCGCCTTCGAGCATGGTCGCGTCCTGAAAATTCATCAGCACCGCGGTCTTGCCGTGATTTTTCGCCTCCTCGAAGTCGGCAGCGGACAGCGCCAGCATCAGTTTGTCAGCGTGCTCGATAGCCCGGGCGCGCCATGCGACAAGGGCGTCGATCGCGGTTTGCAAGTCCTCGCGCGGCAGGCTCTCGACGATGCCGGAATATCCGGCCGCCTGTAAGCCGGCGAACTCGGCATCGCCCCAGTCCCTGCCGAAGCACAGCGCGTCGATGACCAGGGCGCCGTCGTACAGGCGCTGCAAGTCTCCTGCTGCGAACGCAGGCAGTGCGCTGACAGTTGCCGCCCCTGCCAGCATTCCCATGGTGTCTCGCCGGTTGATCAGGAATTTCACGGTCTCCCCCCCAGGGTGTCAGTTTGCGTTTACAGGTGCCGGTGTTGACTTAATTGACTTATTCAGCGCGAGACTAAATCAATAACGGCACCTTAGCCCGCTGAATAAGTCAATTAAGTCAACACCGGCACCTGTCTAGTCAGCGATGCCGGCCTCGGACAAAACAGTCAGAATGCCTATTTGCACGGCGATGTGACCGTCCTCGTTTTCCCACCATTCCGAGAGTGCATGCGCATCGCCGCCGATACCGCCGCGGCTCATCGTGACGGCAGGTACGCCGATCGAGATCGGCAAATTGGCGTCGGTCGATGAAATTTGCAGCTCCGGTTGCACGCCGAAGGCAATCGTCGCTGCCATCGCGCGCTGCACCAGCGGCGATTGCGGGTCGCCTTGCGCCGCCGGACGCGTACCAACGCGTGCAACATCGACCGTCAATTCCGCTCCATCCAGACGCGCCGCGTTTTCCTCCTGCAATGCCTGTTCGACCGCAGCCTGCAGGATGGCATCGATATCATCGAGTTTATCCTGGCTGCCGGAGCGCATGTCGACTTCCATCCAGGAATCGAACGCGATGGAGTTTATCGATGTGCCGCCGCCGATACGGCCGACGTTATAGCTGGTCTTTTCTCCAACCGAGGTCACGGCTGGTGCATTCTGCACGAACAGCGCGATAGCTCGACCGAGAGCGTGGTGCGGGCTCGCAAGGCCGAATGCGCCCCAGGAATGTCCGCCGGGCCCGTTGTAGGTAACGCGATAACGATGCGAACCGACGCCGCCGTAGACGATGCGATCGGTTTGACCGCCATCGACCGCAATCAGGGTGTCGATTTTTTCCGCACCTGCGCGAAAAAGATATTTGATGCCGCGCAGGTCGCCGAGACCCTCTTCGCCGACGTTGCCGACGAACAGCACATCCGCTTCGGTGTTGATTTCCGCAGCCTGCAATGCACGGAGAACGCCCAGGACCACTACGAGACCGCGCGTGTTGTCGCCGATGCCCGGTGCATTCATGCGGTCGCCATCGAAGCGCACTGTGACCACGGTTTCCGGCGGAAACACCGTGTCCAGGTGCGCGCTGTAGGCAATCACGCGATCCCCGTTACGGCCTGGACGCCGGCCCACCGCATTGCCCACCTCGTCAATGACGACATCTTTGAGGCCGGCCTCGCGTAGCAACTCTGCAAAGCGCGTAGCGCGTGCATCTTCGCCGAAGGGCGGCGCGGGAATTTCAGTCAGTTCGATAAGGTCGCGGCGGGACTGCGGCTCGATCGAGAGGACATGCTGAAAGGCGGCCTGCACACGTTTGTTGGTCTGCAGGTCTGCAATCTCCTGTGCATAGTGCGGCTGTACTTCATGCCGTGGAGCTTCATCGTCCTCTGCCGCACCGACGTGTGCCGAGAACATCAGCGCCAGCGCCGCGCAGGTCGTGGTACTCGAGAAATGGTTGGGTTTCATTGTTATTTGTCTCAAAGTACCACAAAAGCGACAACACGCCGAATCGGATTCTCGGTGCCGTGAGGAATTGTTCAATATGGATGTGGGCGGCTATGCGAGACTGGTTACGCCAAAACCATTATTGTCGTCGATGCACCTGGCCCGTTCGTTGGCACGATACATCTGGACGCCCTGCCGTATGAAAACGTCGAGCTGGGCAACTACTATCCCTGGGGCACACCGCCGGATCGTCGCTAGCGCCAATCGAGGCTGCCAGGTGGCATGGCGGATGCATTTCAATCGCTCAGACGGGAGAACTCGCCTGGTGAAACACATCCACCACGCCACCTGTTGAAAAAATTTTGGGAGCGTTTCCCGTGGCGCGATGCGAGGCCCGTTATCGCAGCGTTACTGGGTAACCGCAACCTCTCTCCTGACGAACTTGATGTGATGATCGCCGTGCGGGTTGCCCAGAGCACCGCCGAATGAAATGCTTTTGTCGACAAAGCGCACGTCGCCGTCGTGGCCGGCGGATAAGAGCACGGACTTGATGCTTTCCTGCGTCGATCCATCGAGCGGTTGGCCACTGATGATGGTTATGTCGTCAGCACCGCCCGCCGGCGCCAGGCCCTCATGCGCAAACATTTGCAGGTCGAAATTGCCAGCCATCGCGCCGGCATGATGCTCGAACTTACCACCGAAAAGCGGCATGTGAATCGTCTTGCCGTCCACCTCGATTTTCATGCCGCCGGCTTCGCGCGTAATCAGGACCGAGCGGCCTGCATCGTCGACAAATGAGCGGCTTTCGCCCTCCTGCATCTCATGCAGATCGAATCCCAAGTCTCCGCCCGACCAGCTGTAAACCGCATGCGCATCCGCGGTTCCATCGTCGACGGCGATGCGAATTTCCGTCCTGTTTGCCTCATCCGCCAGTGTGACCGCGGCGAAAATAAATGCTGCAGCGATTGCTGCCGATTTAAGTGCCCTCATCAGATTTATGCCCCTGTTGGTGTGCCTATGGAGCGTAGATGCGCCAGTGCCCGGAATGGTCGCAATTTCGTCAAAGGGGGACAGTCCCCATTTCAAAAGGAGACTGTCCCCGGCTTGAAAAAACTAATCGACGGAAAAAATGGCTTCCCATTCCTCACGATTGATGTGTTCTTTGAGTTCGTACCTGAGGTCGAGCATATCGTGGTTGTATCGGCCTATTTCTGCGAAGTAACCGTCCCAGACAGCGTCGGTCTGCTCAACAGCTGCGTCGTGGTCGACAAAAGCTTTTGCGAGGTCCTTCGAGGCTCGTTTCACATGCTTGTTGCGGGCATTCGTTCTCTTTTTCATCGCTTTCAAAGTATTCAGCGCTTCTTTTTGCCGCTCGTCCTTGGCCATGACTGTCTTGACGCTGTCACGGGTATCAGCAATGTACTCGAGTAATGCGGTGGAACTTCCGCCGAGAAGCAATATCGTAAAGAGTGCAATCAACATGTCATTCGCTCCCGGTTAGATAGTCTGAACGGATTTTATTGCGGCACTCATCGCTTTGCTGCGCGCTTTCGCTATCTGCGACCACTCTTCGGGCGTTGTGATGGCAAGGAGTGCGCGGTGGTTCTTCGTGACACGTTGCTGATTTGACCGAATTTCACTATTGACCTGCTCAAAAAAAGCGTCGAAATCGGCCCGGGATGTATCGTAGTTGGCGTTTAACTCTTTGGCGCGCGTTTTTCTTGCCGATATTTTATCGCGAAGTGCTCTCAACTCATCCGCCAGATTATCTACCAATGCAATGGCTTCCGTCTCGCGGGCCGGATCGTCGATCGCTTCCCGGATTTCGCTGCGAAGATCCTCGAAGGCCTCATTTTCGACATCGACGGGCAGGACAACGTCCTTTCCGCCACAGCCGGCAAGGACAAGAGCGAGTGCTGTTGTCGCGAACAAACAGGCCCGGATAGACATGGTCGATTCCCTTCTAGTTGTACTTTATGGAGGTCGTTGTCAGCTTAGCAACAGCGTTACGAAGATGAGCGTGATTGCAATCGGCGCTACGTAACGAATAAGAAAACGCCAGCTTCGATAGATAAATCCGTCTTCGAGTCCCAGCGCTTGCATGGTCATCTCCTTTGACAGCCACCAGCCGACGAAAACGGCGTACAACAAACCACCGAGTGGCATCAAGACATTCGTCGCCAGGTAGGCGATCAGTTCGAACACGTTGCGCTCGCTGAACATCTCTATGGCGGCAAGCGGCCGCAAGTCTGCGATAACGTTGAAGGACAGCACCGTCAGGAGGCCAAAAAGAAATATCACGCTTCCCAGCGCCACCGACATTTTTGCACGGCTGGCGCCGGCATTTTCTTCCAGCCGGCAGATCGCAACCTCGAGCATGGATAATGCGGAGGTGAGCGCCGCCATGAACACGAGCACGAAGAACACGGAGCCGATCCATGCACCACCGGGCATATTGCCGAACGCGGTCGAGAGCGTGACGAAAATAAGACCCGGTCCTTCGGCCGGATCGAGGCCGTAGGCGAACACGATCGGAAAAATCATCAGCCCGGCCAGCAATGCGACAATGGTGTCACCAACTGTGATGACCACCGACGATTTC
>Ga0255058_10001028_pt1 | contig 15965 bp, 13 predicted proteins | sample Cases_109_9_MG_FD_188637 | JGI IMG/M metagenome (GOLD analysis project Ga0255058, IMG submission 188637) | Seawater microbial communities from Amundsen Gulf, Northwest Territories, Canada - Cases_109_9 | ecosystem: Environmental > Aquatic > Marine > Gulf | place: Canada: Northwest Territories... | reverse complement strand
AGGGCAACGTGGGAAGACGTCGCTATTGCCACTTGACTGCCCAGTACTGCACCTTGCATCAGTGGCCAGCCCAATGCAGGGCTGGACCGCTTCCCGCAGGATCTCGGGCGCCTTGGCGCGGCCCACCCCTGACCTGTACCCGCACTCGACCCGCTGTATCCGACAGCTTAGCCCGGTGCCTTAGCCTATCGGCCACATGACCGATTGTGGTGTCGTTACGGGTACCACTGGGCGCTGGCGCGAACCGAATCGCCTTCATGAGGTGGAGGTGGTGGAGGTGCTCCATGAGAAGGCAACGATCTGTATGCGCGGAGCCGCCGCCCGCGGTCATCTTGGCGGCCGGCGACGGCGCGCGTCTTGGTGTGAAAATCTCCAAACCTCTGGCTCCGGTGTTGGGTCAGTCGCTGATTGAGCGATCTCTTCGGACCTGCGTGACCGTCGGCGTACGCCAGTTTTTTGTAGTGGTTGGGCAACTGGAAGAAGAGGTGCGGGCCCACCTTGGAGTGCTTGCAGAGCGCCTGGGCGTCAGTATCACATGTGTGGGCGCCGAGAGATGGTTTCTGGGCAACGGTGCCAGCACTCTCGCCGCTGCCAACCAGATCGGAAACCGGTCCTTCTTCCTCCTGATGGCTGACCACCTCCTCGACCCGGAGATTCTAAACAACCTGTTGGTCGATCCTCCCGCGAGTGGTGAGGTGTGCCTGGCCGTCGACTACGGCGCCCAACAGGTCTTCGACCTGGATGACGCGACCAAGGTCCGTTGTGTCAACGGCCGCATCGAAGGCATCGGCAAGGACCTCGACAAGTGGGATGGCATCGACACCGGGGCGTTTCTGTGCACACCGGCGATCTTTGCGGCCCTGGAGGAGGCCCAAGATGCCGGTCGATATTTCCTATCGCACGGGATCGCCGAGTTGGCATCACGTGGTCTGGTGCGCCCTGTCGACGTCACCGGATACCGCTGGTTGGATGTCGACACACCCGAGGCACTAGCTGAAGCGGAGCGGCGACTGCTTGCCTCCCTGGACAAGGGCCGTCAGGACGGGTTCATCTCTCGATGGATCAACCGTCCGCTGTCGACCCGCCTGTCCAAGTACCTGGTTCGGACGGACGTGACCCCCAACCAGATCACGGTGTCTTCGTTCCTGATCGCCATGGCGGCTTCAGCACTTCTTGCTCTCGGAGGCTACGCTGCCGGAGTCATCGCCGGTGTGCTAATTGTGGCAGCTTCCGTCATCGACGGTTGTGATGGGGAGGTCGCGAGACTGAAGGCCATGGTGACCGCGAGGGGAGCGTGGCTAGACACGATGCTCGACCGCTATGCAGATCTTGCGATCACCGTAGCCATCGTCACAGCCTACGCGAAGCACTTCCCAGGGGCCCTGCCTTGGCTTGCCGGGATGGTGGCAGTATCCGGCTTCATTCTCGTCAGCTACGTGACGAAGGAGTTCACTCTGCGGCACGAGAGTGCCTATCCGAACGACATTCTCGACCGGTTCAAGCACCGTGACCTCCGCTTGCTTGTGATCTCGGTGGGAGCCGTGACCGGGTTCCCCTTCCAGGCCCTGGTTCTCACCGGAGTGTTTTCCCACGCACTCGTCGTGAGCATCATGGTGAGGGGCTGGCGCCGAAGCCTGGCTCTGACGGGCGCTCCGGGGTAGGCCGACACAGGCCACGTCTACCCGAACGGTGCCGTCGGCTCCCCCCTCGAAGTGAGCCACCAAGCTGTTGCCGGGGTGGCGAAACGGCAGACGCTAGGGACACAAGGTCCCTTGGGCTTCGGCCCGTGTGGGTTCGACTCCCACCCCCGGCATGACGACGACGGTTGTTTCGCACATTCAAGTTTGGGCGCAACCAGATGAGGACCCGGGGCACGATTGCGATACGTGTCTGGTTGCTCACGGCCGGCTTCTCCGCTGACCGATCCGGTGAGATGCACAACGTACTAGACGCTGCCCTCGAGCTCTCGCCGGCGGCCTCCTTCCCCCGTAGCGTCGTCCTCTCCGGCACGCGGCGACTTTGCCTCGGCTAGCGTCCGCGCCTTCTCCTCAACCTCCGCCTCCGCGCGACCCGCCCTTTCCTGGGACGCCGCTCCCCGGGAGCGTTGGCCGATGGGGGTGAACAGATCGATCGGCAGCGGGAAGAGGGTGGTGGAGTTCTTCTCCGCCGCGATCTCCGACACCGTCTGAAGAAAGCGAAGCTGTAGGGAGGCCGGCTGCGAGCTGAGCAGGCGGGCGGCGTCGCGCAGCTTCGGGGCAGCCTGTAACTCGCCCTCCGCGTGGATCACCTTCGCCCGCCTTTCCCGCTCGGCCTCGGCCTGCTTTGCTATCATCCGCTTCATCTCCGGCGGAAGGTCTACATCCTTCACTTCTACCGCGGTGACGCTGATCCCCCAGGCGTCAGTGCCCTCGTCGATGAGCTCGCGCAGAATCTGGTTGAACTTTTCGCGCTCAGCCAGCAACTCGTCGAGCTCGACCTGGCCGATGACCGAACGGAGGGTCGTCTGCGCGAGCTGGGAGGTGGCGAAGACGTAATCCTCGATCTCCAGGATCGCCTTTATCGGGTCGTTGACCCGGAAGTAGAGGACGGCGTTCACCGTGACCGACACGTTGTCTCGCGTGATCACGTCCTGCGGCGGGATGTCCAACGTCACGATCCGCAAGCTGACCCTTTTCTTTACCTCGATCCCAAAGGGCACGAGGAAAATCAAGCCCGGCCCCCGGATGGGCCGGACGCGCCCCAGCCGGAATACCACGGCCCGCTCGTATTCCCGCAGAATCCGTAGGCTGGTCGAGAGGGCCAGAGCGCCGCCGATCGCGATCAACGCCAGGAAGGTCTCCATGTCCGTCTACTTTACCATTGCCGCGGCCCTGAACGCCTATCCCCTTCGGAGTCGTACCGGGGGCCGGCAGTCCACCTGAGTTTGGGACGATGCCGAGCGATCCATCGGTGGATGCCCCGCAGCTCGTGTGACACACCGTCGCATGTTCAATCTACCGGGTTGCTGCGTAAGGGGGAGGTGGGCGGGTTCTTGGGCGGGTTTGGTTTGGCTAGGCTAGCTAATTAAGCTCGGAAGGATTAGCTGGGATAGCTAATAAGTCCGCGAAAACTATGTAAGTTAAGCAAAAACAGGTAGTTACCTAGGAAGCTTGTAAGGCAGGCGCTCTGGACCAGACTGAGCTATTCGCCCGTGCTTATAACAGCTAATCGCTCATGGGGATCGAGCGACCGACCGGAAACCTACCGAGTCCCCCTGGGCGGGTTCTTGGGCGGGTTTCGCGCAGGCATCCATACTATCCAACCTCACGAAGCTCCGCACCCTCCGTCATGACCCGCAGCAGCGTTTCGTCGTCCGCCTGTTGGTAGATCTCTTGGACGACGAACGTGCTCTTCCAGCCGCCGGCAGCGGCAACGTCCTTGGCCGGCAGATGCTTTCGCTTCGTCGCGAACGCCCGCCTGTAAGCGTGGTACGCCGCGCGCTTCTGCGGTTCCAACCCCGCGAGCGCCTCCGCGCGCCGCAGCCACGTCAGCGCCAGTTCGTAGCGGACCGGCCTCTGCAGGTTTCGTGGAGCTGGAAAGAGGTACCCAGGCCCCACGAATGGGCGCTGCTCAAGCGCCCAATCGATTGCTTCGCGCGCGCAGGCGTTAAGGGGACACCTCCACCGCCGCCGCTGTTTGTCGGTATCCTGCGGCCAGACGACAGCCCCCCAGGGTGCGCTCGCGGTCCGCTCCAGCTCAAGATCTTCGAATCGGAGACAGAGGATTGGGTAGATTCTTCGGCCCGTTTCCCGGGCGAGACGAAAGATGCAGCGGAACGGACTCATGACCTTCTGTTGGTCCCCGAACCAGCTCACCGTCATCGCGATCTTGCGAGCAACCTCTTCGACTGCATCTGCCCGATCATCAGATGCGACCTCTCGCGTCGGCTCCTCCTTTGGAATCGAGATCCGCTTTATCGGGTTGGAGTCGATGTGGCCGCAGTCCTCGTGGTACTGCCACATCGCCTTGGTCGTCGCCAAGTCCCTTTCGACGGTGCGTGGGCTGACGGGCCGGCCGGCGTCCCGATCAGCCACGTAGTTGCCGTGCGAGTCGATTGCACCTGACAGCCGATCCTGCACGAACCGGTCAAGCTGGCGTCTTGTGAAGCCGCCCGGCTCTAGGTCAGCGCCGAAGTAGTTCTTGGTCATCAGGGCCACGTGATGATCGTGCTGCTGGGACGCAGCTGTCTTGCGGGGCGTGACCTTCTGCAGATAGTCGTCCCAACCCCAGGCGAGAGAGATCGTCCGCGGCGCCGCTACTCCAAGGACAAACTTGGCCGCCAACTCCTGAGCGCGCTCGATGCCGAGCTTGCGGTTTCTGTGACCCAGGGAGCGGCGAACTTCCTTCCCGGTCGCCGGATCACGGAACGAAATGTAGAGTATGCCGCCCTGCTCCTCGTACAGGTTTATGGCGCGACCATAAGATCCGAAGTTCTTGCTCCATCGCGCCCCCGAGCGTCGATCCTTCCGTCCGTCCTTGCGTCGCTTCATGAGTCACTCCTATCGCTTGCATGCTTGCTGACAAGTAAATCATGTAAGATGTAAGTGAAGACGCAAGTGGTAGTTACCTGCCTTTGCGCATCTCTGATAAGGCCGCGTCGACGATCGCCACCCTGTCTACCACCGGGCAGTGCTGCGAGTGCATACGGACCTTTCGCGGAAGGTCGCTGCGGCGAATGCGCGGCCCCCCCGGCTTGCCCGCGTTCTCAACCGTGCCACCCTCGACCAAGCTGTACAATCGACTCTCGCTGTAGCCGCTCTCCAGGGCTGCCTCGCGAATGGACAGGGGCTCCATCAGGTAGGCGCGCCACGCCTCCTCCAGTTCGGCGGCGTGGGCCTCACACAGAGTCGGCGTCCGCTCGTGGCCGCAGCGCCGCAGGACTTCGGCGTCGTCCCGCCAGCCCTCGGCGAGTTCTGCGAGCGGAGCCTTCATCGCCGACTGCCTATCAGGCGCGATCGCGCGATCAAGGTCCTTCTGTGGACCTGTCGCTGCGTTGACGCTGTCACCCAGTACATGGCATTGCCCTCGTGTGCCGAGTTGCATCTCGCGCGGCTCTCGCTTTCGCGTCTCGTGCTGCCCGAGCCCATCACACCCCTGCCAGTTCCTTCACCGCATCGGTGAAAGAGCATTCTCGCACCCGCTCGACAAGCCGGATGTTGTCTCCGCCCGTCTGACAGGCGTGGCAGAACCACACGCCGTCGTGTTCGTTCAGGTAGAGGCTCGGATTCGTGTCGTCGTGGAGCGGGCAAAGCACCGCCCACTCATCACCCCTCGACACCGGCTCACTGAGACCCAGCGAGCTGGCGACCTGCAGGATGTTCACCCGCTTCGCCGCCTCCACAGGAAGACCTTCCGTCTGCCACGCCCTCCGTCTCCCAAAAGCTCTCACTGGATCATCCTCCGCGACCCCTGTGCAGTCGGGGCAGTCGCACCCGGGAACGGACTCCTGTGACGCGAGCGGAGGAGGATCGCCCGGCGTGTGGCCCCGGTACACCGCATTCGCGACCTCCAGCGCGGCGTGCTTCGACAGCCTAGGCGGCCGTCGCGCGTCGATGAACAGATCGACCGTGAGTTCATCGATAGGATCGCGCCCACCCATCACCGTCTCCCCTTGGGCTCAACCCGCAAGGGCCGCAAGGATCGCTCAGCGAAGCCCTTTCCAGTGCTTTGGCAACGCGCAAGGAGAGGCCCGACCTTGCGGGTTCGAATCGGTCAGATACCCGCTTCATCACTGGCGTCTTGCGGGTCTTGCGGGTCAGCGTCACCTGGCTCCGTCGGTAGGTACCTGGCCCAAGCATCCTCGAACCACTCGCGCTCGTAGCCCCTCAGCCCCTTGCTGCCCACAACGCCTGGAAAGTGGAGCATGCGGGGCCTGATCCCGAACGCCCGGAGCAGCTTCGCGACTTGAATGGCCGTGATTGATCGCCCCTCCTTATATTCCTTCCACTCGCGATCCTGACTCGTGAGTCCGTAGAGAATCTCGCTCGTGGCAAGCTTCGGCCTCGACTCCGCGTCGAAGATTTGCCTCACATCCCCAAGCAATCGCACTCCGACTTCGGTCACTTCGTCGTCGACCTTCGCACTGAGCAGCACTGCCGCGTCGCGAGCCTTCTCAGGCCACACGCCGCCTGCCAAGTCCGCGATGGCCAGCAACGGTCTCCAGTTGTCTTGTGCCCGGTCGTCCAGTTCTCCTGGGACCTCGGGGTCGGCACTCTGGAGCGCGTCGAGGTTGTCCTGCGCCCAACGCGCTGCCATCTGCTGGTAGGGCTGAAACTCGTGGAGCCGATCGAACCGGAAGCGCTTCACCTCCTCCTGACGTGTGCGGCGCTTCATGCGGATTTCGATCGAGCGGTCGGCCTGCGTGGGCCACAGTCTTCCGATCAGTGCAAGCGCGATCGGACAAAACGTCGAGAACGGGCGGGGCTCAGAGTCATCTCCCACACACCGCCACACGATCGCCGAAGTCCCTGTATGGCCGGAGTTTAAGATGCCCATTAGCTCTGGACTCCGCCTCACAAACAGATCCACTTCATCGACAAGTAAGCTCGGCGCCAGGTGGTCGATCAGACGAAACGTCACGGCTGGTGTCAGGTTGGCCGCTGCCACCGGACGGTGACAGAGTGCCGACAACATCGTCAGGAGAGTCGTCTTGCCGCTGCGCATGGTCGCGCTCGTGATGGCCAATCGCGGAAGGATCCAAAGCACATCCAGCACGTACGTCATCAGAATCCAGAGCGGGACTGCTATGGCCGCTCCCGGTGGAAGGACGACGTATGTCTCCAGCTCACGGGAGAGGTCGGACAGCAGCTCAGCACCATCGACGGGATCGGGTGATGGTTCGGGATCCGCAGAGACCAGGGCGGTCGCCTGTAAGCCCGCATGCTCTTCCTCGTCGGACAGCGAACCGATAGCCGCATCGACCTCGTTCGCGCGAAACCCGAAGCGGTGAACCAGCTCGTTGCGCACCAGGGCTCGATACACGGGAGGGGCACCACGCAGCCCCTCCGCGACCTCGGCCAGCGCCGCCAGCCGAGCTTCAGGCGGCGGGCCGTCGCCTAGGTTCGCCGCTCCGGTCGCCCGAATGAAGTCTTGGATGGGAGGAAGCTCCCCGCGCGCCTCATCGTGGTTCTCGTGATCGTCACCCGACGTTGTCATTCAGCCGGCCCCACAAGTTCGAGCATCGACGCTGCCTCGTGCTCGGTTAGCTGCAGTTCGCAGGTGCACCGCAGCCAATTTCCTCCTGAAGGACTTTCCACCACTGACGCCGACCATTCGAGTCGCCGCAGGCCCGATCCGGTCCGGTCCGGTTGCGAGAGAATGTCCGCGATCTGGCGCAGGCTCTCAGCAGCCCAACCAGCTGGCATCAGTTCTTTCCGCATGTGGTAGCCTCTGTTGTTCGTGCAGTCGGCGATCACTCCATCAGGAGGCGGCACATCCGTGCCACTCCGCTTGTGTTGACTCCGGCCTCTTGCATTTCATAGATGGTTCGTGCAGCGGCGCCGCCGTCGGCGGCGGCAACGACGACGAATGGGTACGGAGTGGCGGTTGCGATGACGAATTCAATTGCGCGGGTTTTTTACCACGAGAGTGCATTTGCCGAGGTCACGGCAATCTTGAATGCGGTCTCGGATGTGTCTTCAGCGCATCGCCAGCTCCGGGCCCGCTGCGCCTGCCACCGAGCCCAGTTCGTCGTGGAGCGCTACCTGCGATGCACCAGCCTGGAGGCCTCGGATAGGTATATCGTGAAGGAGGAGCACCGGAGGTTTCTAGCTCATGCAGCAGACGTTCTGGGGTGGGAATCGTTGCGGGGGTGGGCGGGGCGACGGAAGGCCCTCGAGAAGCTCGCGTCGCCGCCGGCCTACCCGGGCCGTCCTCGGAAGATGTTCTTCACAGCCTCGGATCTTGAGTGGGCCGAGGATTTCCTCGATCATGCCCGGGAAGTCACGCCGGCGGACATCCAGGAACACATCGATGAGCGAATGTTCGAGGTCGTCTGGACGATCGACGTCTCGATCGAACGTGGCCCGCAGAATATCAGGGGTGCGGCCGTATCCGAATTCATCGACCGTGCGCGGGACGTGATCGAGGAAGCGCGACGTCTGTCACCCGGCATGTATCGACGGCGGAAGAAGAGACTCGCCGCCCGCCTTCTTGCCGAGATGTTCGAGTGCTCGCCCAAGTCCGTTCGAGATCTTGTGCCGGAGAGAGCTGAACCGGGGCTACAAAGAGCAGCCGACGCTGTAGGGAGCTACCTGCGAGCGTTGCCGCGTTTGGCGGACATCAAGCTCAACCGTCCCCCCAACGAAGCGCGGGACGTAGCAGTGGATCCCGGCGCCGTGCGCAGGCTCGCGGAAGACGAAGATGAAGCCAGAGAGCTTCAGGAGAGGGCCAACCGAGCCGGCAGAGCCCGACGATGGTCCTGATGAAGGATCCCGAGGATCTGCACCTCAGCGCGGCTGAGATCATTGTTCTGGCCTTCAATCGCACCTCAACACCAGGGGGGCAAGCTCGTCCCACAGTCTCAACCCGCAAGACCCGCAAGGACGGCTCAATGACGCGGTTTTCGCGGCCTTCACTACCCGCAAGGGCAACTCCGTCCTTGCGGGTTCAAGAAGCTCAGATCGCCGCATGATTACTGACTCCTTGCGGGCCTTGCGGGTTCTCACAGCCCGGTCAGCTCCAGCAGGGTGCTGAACAATTTGACCAAAGGCCCTCCAACACCAACGGGGCCTTCTATCCCAAGGGTGGAGGCGGGGCCCGCCTGCAAGATGCGCGCCCGGCCACCGGGAGGCGCTAAGGCTGTGACCGCGCTTCTCCCAGCGTTGAGCACTTCCCCAATGTGCGGCTGCTGGGTGGCATGAGTTCCAGCGACAGGAAGCGCGAGATGCGCTGAGAGGGTGCGGTCAGCTGCACCGGCATGCTGAGGCAATTCGGTCCCACCACCAAACGCTGCTCAGCGCCAATGGGGCACCTGAATCTGTGCGGGAACCGCGTACCAGCGTCTGGCCGCCGCACGTGAAGGACATTCAGTCTGGACCGAGGCGAATACTCTTTGAGCGGCCTCCGACTTCGATGGGCCGTTCATGTTGCCCGCTAAAGCTTAAGGCATGCCGATATTGGTCGCGCGCTGGGAGGAGGAGCTGTATCCTCCTGCCGCGCTCCGCGCTTTGCTTTACAAACATCTCGTGAACTCACGCGCCGCCGCGAGACCGGTGAGCTCGATCCTCATGGTCCCGGCAGGGTCTCCATGATAGTCAGAAAGGCTGAACACGAGCTCGCGATGTCCAGCGAGACTAGCGACGAACTTGCTAGCTTTGTCTCTTACCCATCCTGCCGACTGGTTCCTCAGAAAAGCCCCTACCTTAACGAAGTCGCGTCTGACATCACCGTCATCAATACGATAGCTAAGGCGAACTTTCTCTCCGGATGTCGACAAGAAGTCAGTGCCGAAGAACACGACGCCTGGTGGTTGCTTCTCCTCGCAGATGAGAGCGATACCGCCGTCGTCTTCGATGGCGCTCCACATGCCATTTAGCATATTGCTCCCTGTGCCCGCCCACTGACTCGGGTCAGCATCGTCCTCGGCCTTGAAGGCGGCCCGCAGCTGGGTGCCCTCCAGCTCTTTCTCGGTGACGTACCCAATCCAACCTTGCCCGAGCCGGGTGAACGTGTCTTGCGCTGTGAGCGGGCGCAGAGCAAATGATGCGACAAATACAAGAACAGCAGCCGCGATGCGCATCCTAGCCTCGTTGGCCGATGGGAGTGACGCGATTGGTTGGTTGGTGCTAACCTAGCGTGCCGATGCTGGTCGCGCGCCGGGAGGAGGCGGCGTGCTGCACTTCCGAGCTATATTCACAGTAAGGGGTTCCGCCCCCCGCGTTTCGGCCTCGGATGATTCTTCGTCTTCTGAGGATTCTAGCCCGTCTGATTGAAATTTTCTGAGAGTCTCAGCGCGGGACGTATATCTCCCACGCGCGTGGAGGGGACTGAAAAGTTTTTGGAGAAGGAGGTACGCTTCTCTTCCGCGCTACGGTATCCCCCATCGGTGCACTCTCATGCCCTTGGCTGCCCAGAAGCGACGGTAGTCCTCCTGGGTTCCGGATACCGGTGCCTCCCCCCACCAGTGCGTGGGATTCTCGGAGGGCCAAAGAACGGCCTCATCAGGGTGGAAGATGGTTTTGCATTCCGGGCAGGTCCACGCCTCGTGGGGTTCCTTCCAATCGGCAACCCAATGGCTGTCGCGGCACTCGTATCGAATGATCTCGTGCGGCGTCTTGTCGACATCCTGCCAGAAGCCGCAATACTTGCACGCTCGGTAGAATCTGGGCCCGTCAGCCTGCCGGGGAGCGTAAAACCCAGTTCGGCGACAGCATGGGCAAGGCTGAGGGTTGTCACCGCCTTCGAGCGCGGCATTCTCGACCCGCCACTCGGCCAAGCTGTATATGAGCGTCCGACACCTGCTCGACAGCGCTACCCTGGTGACCGCTATCATGTCGAGTTGCCTAGCTTCTGAAAGGCGGCGAAGGGTCCACCGAGCCGCCGCTTAGCCGGAAATCTAATCAAAAGCTATGGCCTTCCGCCGCTTCCGTACACCGGAGTTGAAGGCCAATCCGGCGCTCGCAAAAGAACGCTGATTCCACCCGATTCTCGCGTGACCTCGCCCAGGAAGTTCGCCCACCAGATGACGAAAACCCGCAAAACTCGCGGGCTTTGCCCTCCTGCCGCGTGTTCCTACTTGGAACTTGTGTCTAGTTCAAACCCCGCATGGAATGCCAAACGCTTAGCCTGGAAGGCGCGAGGTCTGACGAGGATGCGAAGGGGCGGCCCGGAGGCCGCCCCTTCTGTTTTTGACTCGCGGATCGGCTCAAGAGCCTCTAATTCGAGACCTTTACCGTGAAGTCGATTCCCTTCAATTCCCCGTTTTTTACAAGTCCCTTGACCTTGACGAGGGCTTGCTTGATTCCGTCGGCCGTCGTTACCGGCCCCCGGGCTTTGAAGTGGAAGGTGTCCGCGGCGTTCGGTCCGGCGTCCTGCGGGCTGGTCGCGTTCTCCGTGTAGACGGTCTTGGCCCACCCGGCACCGAGCGGCTGCCTCGTGCATAGCTCCGCGAAAGGCACCGTACCGACCCAGATGTAGAGCGAACCCTTTCCTCGGATCGTGATGAGTCCGCCTTGACCGGGCGCATGAACAAGAGAGCCGAGGGCCTCTTGATCAGCATAATCACCGAGGCTGACGACCCCGGGGCCCCCGTCCGCGCAAAAGGCGGCGATGTCCACCCCAAAAAGCGCCTCTAGATTCGTTTCGGGGTCGTATGCCGGGGGCGGAAAGCCGCCGAGGGGAAATCGATCGACCACGCCCGAGCTTGCTGGCGGACTTCCGTTGGCCGAGATGGCCGGTGGCTGCGTGGTGGGCTCCGCCGGTTCGGTGAGCGACTCACCGCACGCGATGGCGGCTGCCACCGCCAGGACGGATAGGGCGCTCAGAAACGGTTTACGCATCGTGCCTCCTTTCGGCGCATGCTCGCGGCGAGGTCGGCCTCAGGGGGACCGCGGCTTGCCTTCATCCATCAAGGCGAGAAACTGAACCGAAACGGAAAACGGAGGGGTGCCATACGTCCTCGAACGGTTGCGGTCAAAACGGCCTTTCTCTCTATTTGACGGCACTTGTCGACCCCGATCCAACCTGCTGACAGCTAGGCTCGCGGCCTGCGATCTGGAGGTGGAGGAGCGAATGCAGGACGGCTCTGACGTCACCGGGCTTCTTAAGCGGGCGAGCGAAGGCGACCAGGAAGCGGTCGACGCGCTAGTCCCCCTCGTCTACGACGAGCTTCGCAGCATCGCCCACGCGCGGCTTCGTGGCGAGCGTCGCGGCCACACCCTGAGCACGACCGCGCTCGTCCACGAGGCCTATCTCAAGCTCGTCGATATCAACCGGGTGAAGTGGCAGGATCGAGCCCATTTCTTTTCGGTGGCGTCCCGGATGATGCGCCGCGTGCTGGTCGACTACGCGAAAGCGAGAGGGGCGAAAAAGCGCGGCGGGAGCTGGCAACAGGTCGAGCTGGAAGAGCTGGCCGAGCTCCCGTCGGAGCAGGTGCAGGCGATAGAGGACTTAGATGAGGCGCTTACGCGCCTGGAGAAGGTGAGCCCGAGGCAGAGCCGTCTTCTGGAGCACAGGTACTTCGGCGGCCTGAAGCTGAAAGAGTGTGCGGAGGTGCTCGGCGTGTCGATTGGCACGGTCAAGAACGAGCTAAGGTTTGCCCGCGCCTGGCTGGCCCGCGAGCTGAGCACCGACACCGGCGGCGCATAAGCCCGATGTCAAACGACTGGGATCGCCTTCAAGACCTCTTCAAGGAGGTCGTAGATCTTTCATCCGAAGACCGGGCTTCACGGCTGGCCGTCATTTCCGAGACCGACCCTGCCTTGTGCGCCGAGCTCCTCTCCCTGCTCCAAGCAGATTCACTGGCGAGCGACCTACTCCGGCATATCGAAGCACCCGGCTCGGTTATCTCCCCTCTCGTGGAGACGACGAAGGGCAGAGACGAGCCTATCGAACTGGACCTGCTGTCCCGCCTGCAAGATTCACTCGGCGCGCGGTACCGAATCGAGCGTCTGGTTGGACGAGGCGGGATGGCGCTCGTCTACCTGGCCCACGACCTCAAGCACGATCGACGCGTCGCCCTTAAGGTCCTGAAGCCCGAGATCGCGGCGTCTGTTGGGCCGGAGCGATTCATGGGAGAGATCAACATCGCCGCCCGCCTCGCCCACCCCAACATCCTTCCTCTTCATGATTCGGGCGACGCAAACGGGCTTCTTTACTATGTGATGCCGTTTGTGGAAGGCGAGTCTTTGCGCGAGCGACTCGAGGCAGACGGTCCGCTGCCTATTGGCGAGTCAGTCCGAATCGCCCGGGAGCTAGCCGAAGCGCTGGGCCATGCACACGAGCTCGGCGTGGTCCACCGCGACGTCAAGCCGGGAAACATCCTTTTGCTCGGTGGCCATGCCGTTATCGCCGATTTCGGGATCGCCCGGGCCATGTCGGCCGCCGGACTCACTACCGTGACCGAAACCGGCCTGACCCTGGGCACACCAGCCTACATGAGTCCTGAGCAAGTGACCGGAGAGGAAGAACTCGACGGGAGATCGGACCTATACTCGCTGGCCTGTGTGCTCTACGAGATGCTCACCGGCCATCCGCCCTTCGTAGAGGCTTCGGGCCGAAAAGTATTGGCGGCTCATGTCAGAAAGCCGCCGACCAGGTTGCGGGGCCTTCGCCCGGAGGTCTCACCCGCCCTCGCAGCTGTTGTCGAAAGGGCGTTGGCCAAGGGACCCGCGGAGCGATTCGCTACGGGGGGAGATTTCGGCGAAGCACTAGCCGGTGCTTTGCAACCTGAAGGCGCACTCTCTTGGCGTTCCGATAGATGGTGGCGGATGCGGAGGCGCGTGACCAGCCGGGCCGGCGTAGCCGGGATGGCCGGTGCGCTGGTTGTGCTCGCGGTGGCGGCCTCGGTTTTCCGATCCTCGCCACCGCCCACGGCCAGCGGAGAGCCCGTCGCAGCCGTAATCGAACCTCAACTGGTCGTCGTCGCCGACTACGACTCTCCCACCTCCGACTCCCTCCTCTCGTCGGTCCTCACGGGGGCGCTTCGTATAGACCTCGCTCAGTCTCCGGCGCTGCGCATCCTTCCGCCCGCAATGGTTCAAAGTACCCTTGCGGAGATCGGGCAAGAGCGTGGTGCCTTGGTGGACCTTGCCACTGCCCGGGAGATAGCCCTTCGTAACGGTGTCGGCGCTGCGCTTGCGCTCGGCGCCGAGCGCATCGGATCCGAGTATCTCCTGCAGGCCAGACTCGTGGACGCCGCAAGTGGTGATATCGTCGTGGCTGCTCGGGAGCGCGCGAGCGGCGAGGATGACCTTGTGCCCGCGCTCGATCGCCTGTCGGAGGCTCTCCGACAGGGGGTCGGCGAGTCCTTGTCCTCTGTGAGTGCCAGCGCCCCGCTGGCTCGGTTCACCACGCCTTCGTGGCGCGCCCTTCAGAAGCACCAGCAGGCGATGCGAGCCGCGGATATCGAGGGCGACTACAATCGAGCCGCTCAGCTCTTGGAGGAGGCGGTTGCGATCGATCCGGGGTTCGCGGACGCCTGGCGCAAGCTGGCGGTGGTGCTGGCAAACGCGTGGGAACGTCGGTCGCTCCAGAGGAAGGCACTCGCTGAGGCGTTCCGCCACCGCGATCGGCTCGGAGGGTACGAACGCTACCATGTTGAAGGGACGTATTACATCCTATATACGGCCGAGTACGGAAAGGCGATCGACGTCTACCGCGCCGCGCTGATCGAGTATCCCTCGGAGTTCGGGGCCATGATCAACATCGGCTTGGCCCACCTTCGCCTACGCGATTTCGCCGTTGCCGAGGAGTACTATCTCCGCGCCCAGCGGGGGGCGCCACGCGCTCGGCACGGCTACTCCTACGCGCTTACAGCACAGCTGGCTCAAGGCAAGTTGGACGAGGCGAGGCAAACCATCCTATCGGAGGAACGGAATCGGCCCGAGAGCGCTTACACGCCGCTGATGCGCGCCCGACTTGCCGCCTACGAGGGCAACTACGCGGAGGCCGAGGAAACACTTCTCCAGCACCGAAAGCGCTTCGAGGATAACGCCACATGGAGGGTCCGCCTTGGGCTTCATGCTGCCCTCACCGCGGTGGTGCAGGGGAAGGTGAAGAAGGCCGAGGCGCTGCAGCAGGACGCGATGGAGTATCTGGCATCCGCAGGCAGGGGTGGAAGATACCTCTGGGCAGCGGTCCAGCTCGCTTTCTTCCACCTCCTCTACTTGAACGACCAGGCGGGTGCGGACGCTGTCCTTCGAGACGCGGTGGAGCGGTTTCCGTTGGCCTCGCTGGATCCCCGGGATCGCCCCCTTCTCGAACTAGCGCGATATCATGCGCTGTCGGGCAGGCCGGACAGCGCCCGTTCCTTGCTCGATGCCTACGACCGAGACGCCGAGCTCCCAGCCGAGAACGGATATCGTAGATACACGGCCGGTGAGGTGCTTCTCGCTGAGGGGCGGAACGATACAGCGGTTCATGTGCTCCGCTCAGTTGACGAGGTGCCGTTCACTCCCACTTGCCGCGATATCTGCCACCTACCGGCGCTAGCCCGGGCCTATGAAGCCAGTGGCAAGCTCGACTCGGCCGTGGCCCTTTACGAGCGTTTCCTAAGAACGCCGGATTCGGACAACTTTAATTGGCAGGGCCTCTACCGGCCTGCAGCGCTCCTGCATCTGGCCGAACTGTACGCCTCTCGGGGCGAGCACGCGAAGGCTGCTGAGGCGTACGGCGAGTTCATCGACTTGTGGATTGAGGCCGACCCAGAGCTCCAGCCGCGGGTTGAGGCCGCCAAAGATTGGTTAAGCCAACTCAGCTCAACAGAGGAGTAATCTTCGCCCCACGGTAACAACTGTGGAAACAGCGCGGGTCAGCGCGGGCCAGCGCCAGTCATCGCCCGCCGGCGTCGGAGGCCTCGACCAGCGTCTCGCCAGGGCGAAGAAAGTTGGGCGAACTTAGTTGGTGAAAACAGCGAATCTGCAGGTCTGAAGTTATCTGGATCAGATAAGAAAACCGCGAAAGTTAGCGGAAACAGTCAACTTCGCGGTGAGAGGCGCCATCTTTTAAGTCCCTCGCGTCTGCCTTTCCGCCACCCCGGCTAACTAACTGTCAGTAATTTACTTAGAGTCGCGTCTTTCGGCGACTCGCGCCCAACTGGGCGAACTTCTGGGCGAACTTGGCTGGCGACAACGCTAGGATAATAGGGTATAGACCGCGCGATCGCGGTCCTTCTCAGCTGCTCTCAGCTACTTGGCCAGGCACCTCAGTATCTGAAGCGCGGGAATCCGGCGAAACCGCTTCTCGTTCGCCCTGCTACTTCGCCCACC
>Ga0255058_10001027_pt1 | contig 15967 bp, 20 predicted proteins | sample Cases_109_9_MG_FD_188637 | JGI IMG/M metagenome (GOLD analysis project Ga0255058, IMG submission 188637) | Seawater microbial communities from Amundsen Gulf, Northwest Territories, Canada - Cases_109_9 | ecosystem: Environmental > Aquatic > Marine > Gulf | place: Canada: Northwest Territories... | reverse complement strand
GCGAGGATGTGCACAGGGCGGCCCGAATCTGCGCGCACGCAGCAGCGGGCGAGGTCCTGGCGAGCCTCGATCTCGTCGACATCGTCGACCCGCCATTCGCAGCCGCCGCACCGAAAAGCATCAAACTCAAAGGCTTCACCGACGACGCTCAGGTGTCAAGCCTGCCCTGGGAGTAGGTTGCCCGCGGGATACGACAGCTGCGCCGGTTCCGTGACCGGCCGGCTCCCCGAAAATCGCCAAAACGACGGTTCAAGAAACCAACCCGAATTCGCCGATACCAAGGTAGAGGAATGACTTTCGGCTGGTGAATTGGGGGATTCACGCGGGGATTCAGCGACCACATTCGGGCTCGGAGCAGGTGGTATGCCGTGAGCACGACGATGTTCGTCCTCGGCGCGTTGCTTACCGGCGGCGCCGCGTGGGCAAACGAGAACGCGATCCATGCCTGCGTCAACCCGGCCGGAATACCGCGCATCGTCGATAGTCCCGGTGAATGCAGAAGGAACGAAGCCTCGATCAACTTGGGAGCCGGCGGATCGGCAGGATGGCAGGGCCCGGCAGGGGATGACGGAGCAACCGGCCCCACAGGACCCGCAGGGGATGACGGAGCAACCGGCCCCACAGGAGCCGATGGAGATGACGGAGCAACCGGCCCCGCAGGACCCGCAGGGGATGACGGAGCAACCGGCCCCACAGGAGCCGATGGAGCGGCCGGGCCAGCAGGAGCCGACGGAGCGGCCGGGCCAGCAGGACCCACCGGTGACTCCGGGGTGATCACCTTCTACCGTGTCGAAGCCAGTGCTACGGCGGAGACGAGCGCTACCGCCCGGGCGTTCTGCGATGCGGACGACATCGTCACCGGCGGAGGGTTCCTCGGAGTCAAGACAACATCGCACGTCGACAGCAGCAATCCGCTGACCGAGTATGGCATTCCAGTCGCCTGGTCGGTCACCGTCCGAAATGCCGAGGTCACCCCGGACAGCTTCAGGGCCTACGCCATGTGCGCCGACATCACGCCCTAGGTGGGTTGTCGGCAATCCTCCGGCGGGCCTGCCAGCAATGTGACGTCGATCGGGGTGATGGCATCGGCTTGACCGCAGGCCCAAGTAATCGTCATTGGCGACCACCCTTCTAGAACGGTGTCGAGCGGCTCAGAAGAGGCCTTCGGGAGGGCTAACGATGATGACGCCGGCCTCGAGGTCGATTGAAATGACGATCTTGGAGACGAGCGGGACCGCGACATCGACACCCGCAGCGGTTCGGATCGACAGGCGATCCTGGGCAACCCCAAACTCCACCCCAATGACGGACCCGAGCTCGACCCCTCCCGGATCGACGACCGTGCAGCCCTCGAGGTCCTCGGGCCAGTATTCATCGTCGCCGAGCGTGCGTCGCTGACCGGCGGGAACGCGAAATCGAACCCCCTTGAGGGTCTCGGCGGCGTCGCGGTCGACGATCCCAGCGAAGAGGACAAGCAGGTCGCCGCGATGCGGGCGAATGGCCGACACCTCGAGGGTACGAGCAGTCGCCTCGTCGGTGGTCACGGTTGCGCCGGCGATCCAGCGTTGCGAATCGTCGCTGAGAGATCTGACGACTACTTCCCCACCGATGCCATGGGCTCGGCGGCCGTAACCGACATCGATCAGGTCCACGTCAGTCGAGGAACTCGACCTCGACCGAAAGGCCCTCTTCGTCCCCGGCAATACTCGCAACCGAGCGAATGGCCCGGGCGACTCTGCCGCGCCGACCGATGACCCGGCCCATGTCGGACTTGGCCGTGCGTACCTCGGCGACCACGGAGTCGTCACCGTCGGCAACGATCTCGACCTGGATCGAATCGGCGTCGTCGACGATTTGCGTCACGAGATAGGTGACGACGTTCTCGACGATTTCACCTTGCTTCATTCGCTGTCCTCTTCCTGTGCGGGCTCAGTATCGCTGACCTCTTCGCCTGGTACATCTTCCAGTGGCTCCGCCTCGGTTGCTGCTCCCTCTTCGGAACTGGCAACCGGCAACCGGTCACTCGCATCTTGCTCATCGGAACTGGTCACCGGCAACTGGTCACTGGCAACTTCTTCCTCACTGGCATCTTCCTTATCGGAACTGGCAACCGGCAACTGGTCACTGGCAACTTCTTCCTCACTGGCAACTTCCTCGGTTTCCACCTCCGGCTGCCCCACAACATGCACCTGCCCGGGCCATTCCTTGGTGTGATGCTCCCCGATCGTGTGGATCTCGCCCTTGTCGACTCGGAACTGCGCCCACGCCCCGGAGATCTCGAGCAGCTTCTGAGCACGCTCGGTGGGCTGGGCACCCTTGTGCAACCAGTCAAGAGCCCGCTCGTTGTCGATCTCGATCAGCGACGGCTCCTGGCGGGCGTCGTAGCGGCCGATCTGCTCGATGTACTTGCCGTCTCGCGGCTTGCGTCCGTCCATCACAACGACGCGGTACGTCGGCTGCTTCTTCTTGCCCGTCCGTGTCAGGCGAATCTTCACCGCCATGGCTACCTCTTCTTGTCGCTGGGCATCCCCGGGAGTTTGAGCCCCGGTATGGGGTTCTTTCCTCCTGCGAACGCTTTCATCATCTTCTGCGTCTCGGAGAACTGTTTGAGCAGGACATTCACGTCCTGCGGTCGCGTTCCCGAGCCCGATGCAATCCGGCGCTTGCGGCTCCCGTTGATGAGCTTCGGGTCTTGCCGCTCGGCGGGCGTCATCGACCGAATGATCGCTTCGACGCGGGCGAGGTGACGGTCGTCGATCTCAGCGTCACGCAATGCGGATCCGGCGCCGGGGAGCATACCAATGAGCTGGTCCAACGGCCCCATCTTCTTGAGCTGTTGGAACTGCTCGAGGAAGTCCTCGAGGTCGAACGCGGCGTCGCGCATCTTGGCCGCGGCCAGCTCGGCCTGCTCCTCGTCGTACACGGACTCGGCCTTTTCGATCAGGGTCATCACATCGCCCATCCCGAGAATCCGGTCCGCCATGCGGTCGGGGTGGAAGGCGTCGAGGTCGTCGATGTTCTCCCCGACGCCGACGAATTTGATCGGCTTTCCCGTGACCTCCCGGACCGAGATAGCGGCGCCCCCGCGAGCGTCGCCGTCGAGCTTGGTCAGGATCAGTCCGGTCAGGTCGGTGTGGTCGAGAAAGCCGTTGGCCACGTTCACCGCCTCTTGACCGGTCATGGCGTCGAGGACCAGCAGCACCTCGTCCGGATCGGCGGCCTTGCGCATGGCCGCCAGCTCCTTCATCAAGTCGTCGTCGATCTGGAGGCGTCCCGCGGTGTCGAAGATGACCACATTGCGCGAATCGGCTCTGGCCTGCTTCAAGGCCGCTTTGGCGAGCTTGGGCGCCTTTGCCTTGCGATCGACGTAGACGGGCACGTCGATGCGGGCCCCGAGCGTTTCCAGCTGGTCGATGGCGGCCGGTCGCTGCAGATCCGCGGCAACGAGCATCGGCCGTTTGCCCTTGGACTTCTGGTGCTTCGCCAGCTTCGCCGCCGTGGTGGTTTTTCCGGATCCCTGGAGCCCTGCAAGAAGAATGACCAGCGGTGGCGCCGCCGGTCGTACCAGCGGGGCCTCTTCCCCAAGGGTGACGACCAACTCCTCGTGGACGATCTTGATGACCTGTTGGCCGGGGGTGAGGCTGTCGGCGACCTCGACCCCAAGGGCACGCTCACGGACCCTGGCCAGGAAGGTTTTGACGACCGCCACGTTGACATCGGCCTCGAGCAGGGCGAGCCGCACCTCTCGCAGCGCTGCGTCGACGTCCTGCTCGGTGAGGCGGCCCTTGCTCCGCAGACGGGCAAACGTGTCGTTGAGTCGATCGGAGAGCGTTTCGAACATCGGCCCGAGTCTACGAGGACGCCAGATCCACCTCTCGGTCCGCATCTTCGGTCTCGATCCGGGCAATGGCGATCCGTGCCGCGATCACGGTGCACACCAACAGCACGATCGGTGCCACGTTCAGGGCGATGCCGAAGGCATCGAGCTGGTACAGGACGAAGAACGGTGAGAGCAGCGTCGTGTACAGCAAGGCGATGCCCATCGCGGTCCATGCCGGCCGCTGTTCGGGCAGCCGGTACCACAACAACACCACGGGGATGAGGAGCAGCGCCCAGTCGTGCACGACGATGTGGGCCGCGCCGATCAAGGCCACCACGACCGCTCCGCTGAACGCCAGCGCCAGGTCATCGTTCACCCGCCGGACAAACCACACCAATGCGGCGCCGGTCACCAGCGTCAACGCCAGCGACAGCCACGAGATGATCGCCGGGTCGGCGGCGATGTCACTCACGAACACGTTCCACATGGCGAACTCGTAGTAGGGCGAGTCACCGAACGCGTACAGCGAGGGCAGGGTCGGTGCGACTTCGAGGAACCGGATCCAGGCATTGGGGAAGATCAGGAGCGAGGCGGCGATCAGAAACCCACCGGTGGCGAAGCCGCCGACGATGGCGGGGCGCATCGTTCTCCATCGACTCAGCCACCAGAACACGAAGCCGATCAGCAGCTGCGGTTTGAAGATCACGAATCCGAGGATCGCCCCCCCTCCCTTGAGCCGCCCCCGGCTGAGCGCCGCGTATGACAGGCTCATCAACAGGAACACCACGAGCGAGGTCTGTCCGAGCCGGAGCGCAAAGAACACCGGCACGGTGAGCAGGGCGGCAACGCTGGCGGTCGGCCAGGAGGGCACGCCCAGGGCGCGGAACCCAGCCGCCATTCCCACAATCGACAGCACGGTCCAGATCCCCCACGCCGGGACGACATCGATGGCGACAAACGGCAAGAAGAAGAACGCGGTGAACGGCGGGTTGACGAACGGCGGCCCACTCAGCCCGGCGGGGAATGGCCAATCGTACATCGCCGATGCCGCTCCCCGACTCATCAGGGTCGCCGCGCTGTGGAAGGCCCGGAAGTCCCATCCCACCGGGGTGCCGGACTGATCGAAGCCGTCAGGGATCACAGCGATGGTCCATTGCACCCACAGGAATAAGACGATGGCGCCGGCGACGGCCAGTGCCGCGCCGATGGCCAGGCGATGGCGCTCAGTCATCGGTGGGTACCCGCTCCATCTCCACCAGACGGCCGGGCCCGATCCTGGCGATTTCGTCGCTCACCACGAACCCGTTGGCCTCGAACCGGTCGACCTCGTCGTCGGACGACGCCAGCAACACGAACCGCTCGATCGGCGCCGCGGAGAAGCGGTCGATGTAGACCATCACGTCGTCCTCAGGCATCAGTAGGTAGCGGGTGTCGCCGACCGTCTCCCACGCCAACCTGCCCACGTTGGTGAACGGGGAGAAGACCACCGGTCCTCCGCCGTCACCTGCCGGTCCGGCAACCGTTGCGGCGTCGGCGAGCTCGTTCACGACGCCGACCGTTGCGGTGTGCCGATCGGCAATGAGACGGACCGAGGTCACGGTCATCGCCGCGGCGCCGATGACCATCGCGGCGATCACGACCGATGCGGTTCTCCGGTCAATGCGCTCCACCGCAGCAGAGATCGCCGCGATCGCAGGCGGCACCGCCGCGGGCAGGGCAACGAAGAGGTAGCGACCACCCCACTGCACCCCTCCGCCGCCGAAATCCTGGGTGATGAGCACCGCAACTGCGTACACCCCCGCAATGAGCAGCAGGAACCGATACCGCGGCGAGGACCACACCTCACTGCGGATCGCCGCCAGTCCGCCCACGAGCAGCGGGAACGCCAGCAGGATGCCGTACACGTGGACCGGGCCAACGACGAGCAGGACGGCTGCACTGACCATCGCAGCCACGGCGTGGAAGACGTGGCGGCCGGAAGCCGCCTGGTCGACGCGGAGCCACACGATGAGCAGCACCGTGAACGCGGCGAGGCCGTACACGGCGATGATGCCGATGGGATCGTCGGTAACGCGAAGCAGTACCGTCGATCCGGCGTTGACGATCCGTTCGATGGCACTCGGTGCCGTGGTGTCGACCGGTACTGAGAGCGACCCGGCGACTCGCTGCTCGAACAGCAGATTCGCCCCGAATCCGGCAACGGCAGCCAACCCCACGGCTGCTGCGATGCCGATTCGCCCGAGATGAACGGGCCGGATCGAGAACAGCACCAGAGCGAAGGCGACCGCTCCACCGAACAGCAGCGCCTCGTTGCGGAACTGCGGTCCGAGCGCCACCGCCGCGATCAACGGCACGGCCCACCACAGGCGGCCCTGCAGCACGCCGATTGCCGCAGCAACTGCGGCCGCGGCGAGGGCGACGCCGATCGTGTGGGATGTCGAGGTGTACGAATAGATCACGAGCGGGCCGCCGAGACCGATCGCCCACAGCGCCCACCGACCGCTCCCCCGTCGCAGACGCTCGGCGGTGGCGCCGACGATCCAGCCGGCGGCGGCCGTTGCCAGGATCGACAGCGCAATGAAGCCGAACGATCCCAGCGCTCGCACGGCACCACCGAGCAGCAGCGAGGCCGCAACGTGCTTGGCAAATGGGGTATACCGGTCGCCGTTGATCGTCGCCGACTCGATGGGGACCGTGACTTCCTCGGGATCCAGGCCGGCAAATGGGCGCCCCAACGCCCACGGTTCACCCTCCGCCAGAAGCTCGGCCTCGAGTCGCATCCCTCCTTCGTCGGCCAGCCAAACCGGCCCGCTCTCGGTGAAAGGGAGGATGACCAGAAGCGCAATGAGCAGGAGGAATGCATGCACCCCCAGCGGGGCCGCCCAAGCAACGTCCGCTAGCCGGCGCAATGCGCGCGGCTGGTCGCCGGAGGAGGGGGCAGGCGGCTCGATGACATCCGGCTGCATGACGGCGACCCTACCCGGGGGGTGGCGGAAGACCATGGGTTCCTGCGAGACTCGGGGATATGAACCTCACTGTTATCGACCACCCCCTGACCCGGCATTACCTAACCATTCTGCGCGACGAGAACACCGGCCCCGAATCGTTTCGGTGGGCGGCAAGGAGCCTCACCTACACCCTGGTGATCGAGGCGACCAAGCGGCTGAGCCTCACCGAGGTCACGGTGAAGACACCGATGGAAGAAACCACCGGGTACCGCGTCGACAATGTGGTGGCGATCGCGGTGTTGCGAGCCGGGCTCGGGATGCTCGATGCAGTGCTGGACATGATCCCGGACTGCAAGGTGGGCTTCGCCGGGGTGCAGCGCGACGAGGAAACGGCCACGCCCATGGAGTACTACACCAAATTTCCCGATCTCTCCTCGGCATCGGTGCTGATCCTCGAACCGATGCTGGCAACGGGCGGATCGCTGTCCTGGGCGGTTGACAAGGCAAAGGAATCCGGAGCCACCGCCATTCATGCCCTGTGTGTCGTGACCGCGCCCGACGGTGCGGCGCGGATGTACGACGATCATCCCGACGTTTCGGTCATCGCGGCGAGCCATGACCGCGACCTCAACGACGCCAAGTACATCGTTCCCGGCCTCGGCGACATGGGCGACCGTCTTTTCGGCACGCCGTGACCAACCGGTCGGCCGCCGACATCGACACCGAGACGCCATGATCGACTTCACCACCGCAGCAATCGAGGTCATCGAGGGGCTCGAACCCGGCGAGGTGATGTCCTACGGCGAGGTCGCCGAAGAGGCCGGGTTCCCCGGTGCGGCACGCGCCGTGGGAAACCTCCTGGCAACGACCGCGGGGCTCCCGTGGTGGCGGATCGTCACCCAGAGCGGTCGGCTGGCTCCGGAGCACGAGCAGCGCCAGTCGGAGCTGCTGCGATCCGAGGGGGTCGTCGTGCGCGACGGACGGGTCGATCTCGAGAGCGTGCCATGACCTTCACGATGCAGGAGCTGATCTCCGCCAAGCGAGAAGGCAAGGCGCTCACCCAGGAGCAGCTCTTCTGGATCGTCGATTCGTACACCGAAGACGCCATCCCCGACTATCAAATGGCCCCGTTCCTGATGGCGGTGCTGTTCCAGGGGATGGATGACGCCGAGCTTGGTTGCTGGACCGACGCGATGCTCTCCTCCGGCGAACTGCTCGATCTTTCCTCGTCGCCGCTGCCGAAGGTCGACAAACACTCCACCGGCGGTGTCGGCGATAAGATCAGCCTGCCCCTGGCCCCGATGGTCGCGGCATGCGGCGTGGCGGTGCCGATGATGTCGGGGCACGGGCTGGGCCATACCGGGGGAACCCTGGACAAGCTCGAGTCGATCCCCGGGTTCCGCACTCAGATCGGCATTGACGAGTTCGCACGCCAGCTCGACGCCATCGGGATCGTGCTCGCCGGCCAATCCGAAAGCCTGGTCCCGGCCGATCGCCGGATCTACGCCCTCCGTGATGCCACGGGAACGGTTCCTTCGGTCCCACTCATCGCGTCTTCGATCATGTCCAAGAAGCTGGTGGCGAAGGACGATCTCGACGGCCTCGTGCTCGACGTCAAGGTCGGCAGCGGAGCGTTCATGAAGAACATCGACGACGCCCGCGTCCTGGCCGAGACGATGGTCTCGATTGGTCGCTCGTACGGAACGTCGGTGGTCGCCCTGCTCACTGCGATGGACCAGCCGCTCGGTGCAGAGGTCGGGAACGCCAACGAGGTGGAGGAGTCGATCGCAATACTCCGCGGTGAAGGTCCTGCCGACGTTGTCGAACTGACGATGATCCTCGGCGAGGAGATGCTGCTCGCCGCGGGATCAGACGACCGCGAGGCGGCACGGGCGACCCTCGAGGACGCCATCGCCTCGGGTGCCGCACTGGAGAAGTTCGCCGAGGTCATCGCCGCGCAAGGCGGCGATCCCGCGATTCTCGAAGACGGAGCCCTGCTCCCGGCGGCACGGGACACCCAGGTGGTGACCTCCCTCCGGGAGGGAACCGTGTCTCGCTGCGATGCCCTGACGGTGGGAAGGGCCGCCGTCCGGCTCGGCGCAGGGCGCACCGAAAAGGGGGACGAGGTCGACCACGGTGTCGGCATCACCCTGCACGCCAAGGTCGGGGATGCGGTCACCGCCGGGGCGCCTCTTGCCACGGTTCGCTATCGGTCACGCCACCGCCTCGAGGCCTGCCTGGCCGTGTTGGAAACGGCGTGGGATTATGCGGACGATTCCCAGCCGACGCGACCGCTCATTCTCGGGGAGGTGCGATGAACTATGACCCACTGAAGACCGCTGCAGACGCGATCGCCACGGCGACCGGGCGAGACCGCCATGACACCGCGGTCGTGCTCGGCTCCGGCTTGAGCAGCTACGCCGCCGAGCTGGACGGCGCGATCGCCATCGAGTATTCGGACATCCCGAATTTCCCGGTGCCCCGAGTCATCGGGCACGGTGGAACGCTGTACTCGGTCCCCATCGGAGACGGCTCGGCACTGTTCTTCGCAGGCCGGGTCCACGCGTATGAGGGCTGGGATCTCGACGATGTCGTCTTCGGGGTACGGTCCGCCGCACTCAGCGGATGCCGAACCGTTCTGCTGACCAACGCCGCCGGGGGGATCGGCGATCGGATGATCCCCGGAGCGCTGGTCGCCATCAAGGACCATGTCAACCTCACTGCGAGGAACCCCCTCGTCGGCCCTAACGACGACCGGATCGGGCCCCGCTTCCCGGACATGAGCGAGTTGTACAGCGAGCGGTTGCGCGGTTTGATCCGCGATTCGTTCACCGCGGCCGATACGCCGTACCGCGAGGGCGTGTATGCGTGGTTCCTCGGCCCGAGCTACGAGACACCGGCCGAGGTGCGGATGGCCGAAGGCGCAGGCGCAGATCTGGTCGGCATGTCCACCGTGCCCGAAGCCATTGCGCTGCGGCACATGGGCGTCGAGGTTGCCGGGATCTCGCTGGTGACCAACTACGCGGCCGGGATCATCGACGCGCCCCTCAGCCACGACGAGGTGACCGAGACCGCCACGGCTGCCATGGGACGGTTCCGTGCCGTCCTCGGAACCCTGGTCCCGAAGCTCGTCGCCGCATGAATCGTTCCAGCGGCGACCTCCGTAACATCTCAAAACCCCGAAGAGGAGCCCCATGAAGATCGCGGTCTGCGTGAAACAGATCCCGGACCCGGCCACGCCGTACCAGCTCGATCCCGAGACGCACCTCGTGGTGCGTCCACAGGAGCAGGTGCTCGACGACACCGACCGCTACGGCGTCGAAGTCGGATTGCAGCTGGCAGACGCCAACGAGGGCAGCAGCGTCACCTTGTTCTCGATGTCACCCTCCGGCTCGTTGCAGGGCATTCGCCAGGCACTTGCCATGGGAGCGGACAAGGCGGTGATCATCGATGACGAGGCGCTCCGCGGCTCGGCGGCGTTGACCACCGCACGCGTGCTCGCCGCAGCCATCGAGCGGGAAGGGTTCGATCTCGTCATCGCCGGAACCGAGTCCACCGACGGGTACACCGGCGTCGTGCCACAGCAGATCGCCGAGATCCTCGACACCCCATCGTTGAGCTTTTCCCGGAGCGTCGAGGTGAGCGACGGCACGGTGCGGGTGGAACGCCAAACCGAGGGTGGCTATGACGTGGTCGAGGCACCCCTGCCTGTGGTCGTTGCGGTGACCGCGGGGTCCGTCGAGGCCCGCTACCCGACGTTCAAGGGAATCATGCAGGCGAAACAGAAACCGATCGACGAGCTGACCGCCGCCGATCTCGGGCTCGCTGCCGACGAGGTCGGCTCCGGGGGGGCCGGCCAGACCATCACCGAAGTTGCGCCGATCGAGGCAAGGCAGGCCGGCGAGGTCGTCGAAGATGAAGGGGAAGCCCACCTGGCGATCGTTTCGTTGCTCGAAGAAGTAAAGGTGATCTGATGACGGCGATCGTCTTCAGCGAAGAGTCCGACGGCCATGGCTCGGCATCGGCCCTCGAGCTCAGCACCAAGGCCAGGGAATTCGGGGACGTGACCGTCTTTCACGTCGGAGCAGGCGCGGCGGACGCTATTGCCGAGCTCGGCGACCATGGGGCGACCGCGGTCCACCACCTCGATCCGGGCGAAGGCCTGCCCGCCGCCCCGGCGGCTGCGGCTCTTGCCGACCTGATTGCGTCCGAAGCTCCTTCGGTGGTGCTATTCGGCATGGGCTACACCGACCGCGACGTCGCAGGACGGCTGTCGGCCCGCACCGGGTCGCCGGTGATCGCCGCCGCGGTCAACGTTTCGATCGATCCGGTCGTGGTCACGTCGGAGATCTTCGGCGGCGCCGAGCGCGTCGTCACCGAGGCAACAGCGTCACCTGCACTGGTGATCGTCAGGCCAAAGGCGTTCGAGCCCGAGCCGAGCGGCGGCGGGGCCCCGGCGGTCACCGTCGTCGCCACGCCCGATGTCGGTCGGTCTGGATCGGCCACCGTGACCGAACGGCACGTCGAGGAGCGCGAGGGCCCGGACCTCGAGGCGGCAGGCGTCGTGGTCTCCGGCGGCCGCGGTGTCGGCGGTACCGACAACTGGCATCTCATCGAGGAGCTCGCCGAGCAGCTCGGCGGCGCCGTCGGCGCCACCAGGGCGGTTGTCGACTCCGGCTGGGTGCCATACAGCCTGCAGGTCGGCCAGACCGGCAAGACCGTCAAGCCCGCGGTCTATATCGCGGTCGGGATCTCCGGGGCGATGCAACATCTGGTCGGAATGAAGGACGCCACCACGATCATCGCCATCAACAAGGACCCCGATGCGCCGATCTTCGCCATCGCCGACCTCGGCGTCGTCGGCGACGTGCACCAGGTGCTTCCCAAGCTCATCGAGGAGCTGAAGGCCCGCGGCTGACCACCGAGACTCAGGGACGGATGCCGCTGCTCGCGACGGTCTGCATGGTCAGGGCTTCAAAGGAGGCCAAGAGTTCTTGAAGCATGCCGACTCGATCCTGGAATCCGTCGACTCCACGCCACGCTTCGATCGCCTCGAGGCTCTCCCAGGGACCAAATGACATGAACACGCGGGGGTCTTCTCGGTCTTGAAGAAGCATCGCCCAACTGCTTCCCTCCACATGTTCCGCCGTCCAATCCGCCAGGTCGTCCCAACGCTCGATGAAGTCGCCCTCCATGCCGTCCTTGACGACCCACCGCCCGTAGGTGAACAAGTCGCTCATTTTGGTTTCTCCCATCTGCTCGAAGGGTGCTATTGACCAGGCATTCACCCGGTAGTGGAGGCGCGCCACGGCTCGCGTCGGAGAGTACCGGTCTAGCCTGCCGCCCACATCGACCGAGGGGGGCCTCGCCATGCGATTTCGAGCCATCGTTGCTGTCGCCGTGTTCGTACTGCTGGCAGCCGCATGTTCATCGACGGATTCGGCGAGCAGCACTGCGCCGCCGACCACGGCCGCGGCGCCCGAATTGAGCACAACGGCAACGACGACGGCGGCCACGACGACGACTCAAGCAGCACCGACAACGACAGCGGCTGCCGCCACGTCCGGGGACGCTCAGGAGATCGTCGACGCCAAGGTCATGGCGTTCTCCGAGGCGGCTCCCGACGACTGGGATGTGTCCGAACAAGCCGACGACGATTTCGACGAGGGCGACTTCACATACGTTTCCTGCCTCGGCGCCGACGACTTCGATCTCGATGAGCTCGATGAAGCCACACTCGCGGTCCGCGAGATGAGGGCGTCTGCGTCGGGGGGCGCCATTCCGTTTGGCTCGACGAGCGGCATACTCGAAGCCCGCGTCTTGGAGTCAGAGGAAGCGGCGGCAGCGGTGTTCTCGGTCATCGAGCGCATATACGGAACGGATGAGGGCCGTCAGTGCATGGCCGACGTGATCACGCAAGAGATCGGCCAGGACGCTCCCGCCGAATTCGGCGAAGTCACCGTCGAGGAATACCTGGTCGAGGGAGCCGATGTCGGCGCCCGTACTACGTTGACGGCCACCGGCGGGGGTGTGAGCTTCTCCTTCACGATCGACCTCGTCGCCCATCGCGACGGCGCGTGCACGGTCGTGGCGACCTTCATCTCGTTCGGGGAGCCCTTTCCCACCGATGTGGCCGACGATCTGTTCTCCGCTGCCGTCGACGCCTGACCACCCGAGCCGGGTTCATTCTCTCCCAACGAACGCCTCGACGAACGCCGCTCGTTCATCGATCGGGACGCGTGGAACCTCGATCAGCGTGTACCCGAGGCGCCCGTAGACGTCCTCAACAACCTCCTGAAAGCCCATCACCATGTCGAACGTCATCGTGCGCTCGTCGTCGGTGGTGTAGATCTCTTCCCACGGCCGCATAGCGAGAACCTCATCCTGATACGGGGAGCGTTCCGCGGCCTCCATGCTCGCCCCTGGTCGGTACCGAACCATTCGGCATAGGCGATGCAGTCGGGCACGCCGCGGTCGAACACCACGAGGCCCTGCAGTTCTTGCGCCGTCTCGTAGTGCTCGATCGATCGCTGCAAAAGCAGGTCGACGAATACCTCGACCGGCGGTTGCCCGGCGTCGGGGCCCTCGATCAGGCGGTAATCGGCGATCACCGCTCGCGCCGGTTCCGGCATGCGGTGAATTGCCGGGCCCAGCCGTTCGATGATCGCGGTCTTGCCGGTGCCGGGAGCGCCGGTGACGATTTGGAGCCTCGGCATCCCCGGACCGTCACTGGTCAATCCAACAGCGCCTCGGGCCCGAACGACTCCGGCAGCAGCTCCTCGAAGGTGAACTCATGTTTGTCGTTCATCACCCGCTGGACGCCGAACTCGCGCATAAGCTGGAGGCAATTCCCACACGGAAAACACTCCTCGCCATCCAGGCAGACAACGGCCACCGTCGAGATGGCCCTGGCGCCGCTGCCGATGGCCGTCGTGATGGCGTTGGCCTCGGCGCAAACCGATGACCCGTACGCAGCGTTCTCCACGTTGGCCCCGGAAAAGATCTCGCCGTCAGCGGTCACCACAACCGCGCCGACCCGGAAATTGCTGTACGGCGAGTAGGACTGTGCTGCGGCCTCGCGGGCCTGGTCGAGTAGTTCTTGAGATTCGGTCATGGTTCCAGCAACGCCTCCACAAACTCGGTCGGGTCGAACGGTATGAGATCGTCAACCCCTTCGCCGACACCGATGAATTTCACGGGGATACCGAGCTCCTTCTCGACCGCCACCGCAATGCCGCCCCTGGCGGTCCCATCGAGCTTGGTGAGCACGATCCCGGTGATCCCGACGGCGTCGGTAAAGCTTCTCGCCTGCGAGATCGCGTTCTGTCCGGTGGTCCCATCGATCACCAAGAGTACTTCTCCGATCACGCCGGCCTCTCGCTCCATGACCCGCGCCACCTTGCCCAGCTCGTCCATGAGATTCGACTTGGAGTGGAGGCGCCCTGCGGTGTCGATCATCACCACGTCGTAGCCCTCCGTTGCCGCTCGCTGGTACGCCTCGAACGCCACTGCGGCGGGGTCGCTTCCGGTCTTTCCCGACACCACCTCGACTCCCACCCGTCCGGCCCACGCCCGCAGCTGCTCATCGGCCGCAGCGCGGAAGGTGTCGGCCGCAGCGAGGACCACCGTACGACCACCGGCTCTCAGCCGTTTGGCGATCTTGGCGATTGACGTCGTCTTCCCGGTGCCGTTGACGCCGACGACCAGCACCACCGATGGCATGCCCGCAATGGTGAGCGTCCGTTCCTCACCGCCAAGCATCCCGACGAGGGCATCCTCGAGCGCATCCCGGGCCTCATCACCGGTGGCCGGACGTTGTCTCTTGGCCTCTTCGACCGCTGCCTTCGCGGTGTCGACCCCCACGTCGGCGGCGATGAGCGCCTCCTCGAGCTCCTCCCAGGCGGCGTCGTCGAGCCGATCACGACCAAACACCGACGACAGGGCTCCGCCGAGTGCGCTCCTCGTTCGAGTGAGCTTTCCCTTGAGGGCATCTGCGGTGTCACGGGCCGGCTTGTCACCGGGCGGCGCCGGCGCGGGCCCCGTGGCTCGCCAGATCACCAGCCCGGCAATGACGCCAATCACCGCCACGACCACAACGATGATGAGGATCTGGTCCACGACCTGGATCAGATGGCGGCGCCGGACATGCGCTTGGCCAGAACCTTCGACGACCCGCCGGGCTCCATCGTGATCCCGTACAGCACGTCGGCTGCCTGCATGGTCTGCTGCTGGTGGGTGATGATCACCAGCTGCGCCGACGTGCGAAGCTGGTCGACCAGGCGGAGAAACCGGTGCAAGTTTGAGTCGTCGAGGGCAGCTTCCACCTCATCGAGGACGTAGAACGGGCTCGGGCGTGCTCTGAAGACCGCAAACAGGAAGGCCAGGGCCGCCAGCGATCGCTCCCCACCGGACAGCAGGGTGAGCCGCCCGACCTTCTTTCCATGGGGTTGGGCCTCCACTTCGACGCCTGACTGGAGTGGATGGTCCGGATCGAGGAGGCGAAGCCGTCCGCGGCCGCCGGGGAACACCAGTGCGAAGTTCTCTTCGTACAGACCCGAGATCTCCTCGAATGCGCCGAGGAACAGCTCTGACATCTCTTCGTCCAGGACCTCGATGACTTTCAACAACTCGCGGCGCGACTCGTTGAGGTCCCCGAGCTGCCCGTCGAGGAGCTCAACCTCTCCGGTCAGCTCCTCATACTCGGCAGCGGCGAGGGGATTGATCAGGCCCATCCGGCGCAGGTCGGCCTCGAGTGCCTCCAGACGCTCGGTAGCCACGACACCATCATCGATCTCCGGTCCTGGTGCGGACAGCGCCTCCGATTCGTCGGCATCCGCGTCGCGCCGAATGCGCTCGAGGGTGGCCTCGCGGCGGACGCGGAGCTCGGCGAGCTCGACGGCGAGCACGGAACGTCGATCCCGATGCGCGCTGACGCTTGCATCCAGCTGCTCACGCCGCTCCTCGGCGGTGCTCAGCGCACCGTCGACGTCGCCAACTTGCTCCCGGATGTCGCGTTGCCTCACCCGGAGGGTCTCCACATGGGCCCTGACCAACCCGACGAGACGCTCGGCTCGTGCCTCGATCTCGCCGAGCGACCCAATGCGGGGATCGTCGGCGGGCAGCCCCTCGAGGTCCGAGAGCTCAGCGCGGATCTGTGCGGTTCGGCGCTCGACCAGCTCGGCCCGCTCCGCAGACCGGG
>Ga0255058_10001026_pt1 | contig 15973 bp, 18 predicted proteins | sample Cases_109_9_MG_FD_188637 | JGI IMG/M metagenome (GOLD analysis project Ga0255058, IMG submission 188637) | Seawater microbial communities from Amundsen Gulf, Northwest Territories, Canada - Cases_109_9 | ecosystem: Environmental > Aquatic > Marine > Gulf | place: Canada: Northwest Territories... | reverse complement strand
ACAATTACAGCTAAAGAGGCTTTATCCATGGGGATTAGGGAATTTATTATGAAACCTTTTGTTAATCGTGATTTTGCTCAAGTAGTTCGGAAGGTTTTAGACCAAAATAAAAAAAATAAATAAATGGTTTATTGGTTCCATCCATAAATTAAAGGCATTAAGGGTCGATTTATATAGACAAGAAGAATGGACGGAAAGTGAAATCAAAAACTCCCTGGACACACATCAGCGAAAATAATAAAAACTTATTTGAAAAGACATGAGACAACATAGATTGAAGCAAACTGCGGATTAGGTTTTAATAAGCTGTCCACCTGAGAACTTTTAGATAGGGGTTTTTCGTAAGATATTAAAAGAATGGAGCTTCCCCGAGGATTCGAACCTCTAACCACCTAAGCCGCAACCAGACTCAATTTTTTTATTAACAAATAGAGGTTTAAATGGGTTTTATCCAAACTCCCTTCAGCAAAAACTGACCATTTCTGACCAAAAGAAACTATAACTTACCATATCCTTTTGGAAAGGAATATTATAGGCAAAACCTCCTTTTTTTTTTGCAAATCTTTTTCTTCTGGATTTGAACACTGATAAACGTTTTACTCGGAATAAAATTTTTCCGCCTGCCTAAACGAAAAAACGCAAATTTCGCCTTTGGCAATTTTACCGAAATATCCAAAGCTCTTTTAATGGATGAAGAAACTATACGTCATCATTTAAAACACTTTAACGCGAGAGGTATAAAAGGCTTCCTTAACGTAAATTACAAAGGTACAGTAAGCACAAACTATCCCAAAGAGAATTAGTCCAATTAGATGAACACTTGCAAAATGAAACCTATTTAAAATGTTAAAAAGAATTTCCATATTAAATACAGTATTAGCGGTATGACAGATCTTCTCATCGCATGGATTATTCATACAAGAAACCAAAGGTTGTGCCTGGCAAAGCTGATATTGAAGCGCAAAAATTATTTATTCGATTTTATGAAGAATTGAAATTTCAAAAGAAAAAAAAGAACCCTATCTATTTTATGGATGGCGCCCATCCACAGCATAATACCGTAGCTCCCTATGGCTGGATCAAGAAGAGAATCCATAAAGGAATCAAAAGCAATTCAGGTCGTCAAAGAATGAATATCAATGAGGCCATCAATATTGAAAACTTAAAAACATCGGCACGTTATGGGGAAGTATAAATGCCCAATCAACAGTAGCTTTATTCAAAAAGATAGACCGCGCTAATAAGAACGCTGATAAAACATATGTCATTGCTGACAATGCGCGATACTACAATCGCAAAATAGAAAGGATTATTTGGAAAATTCAATATTTAAACTCATTTTCTTGCCTGCTTATTCTCCAAATCTACATCTGATTGAAAGGCTGTGGGAGCATTTTAGAAAAATAGTTTTATAAAATAAGTATTATAAAACCTTTGAAGAATTCAAAGTCGTATGCAAATTATTTTTTAAAAATATAAAAAAATATAGGAAAGATTTATCTTCATTACTTAAAGATAATTTTCAACTATTTCAGACTCAAACACCTAAAACCTATTCGTAATAGGTATATACTATGCTTGGAGGCAAAAGAAACAAGGAAAAGGCAATTAATCTATTTTGCTGGTAGAAATTTTAATCCCAACCTGATCGTATTAATAAAATTCTTCTTTGTCCACATTAATTTTGCCTGAGAGAGTTTCTGTTTCGGAATAAAGACATCCAGTTCACAACCATTTTTAAATGGCAATGTTTTGCTCGCCTTTACCCCAATCCCATTTTTTGAAATATCAACTGTTTCCGCTTTAATCAAGCCAAATGGATTAACTAGAATGCATTCTTTTTGCCAAGGTAGTCTTTTATCAGCTCTATTGTTTTGATTCATGACATATTCCTTGCTTCCTTTGATCTGCCGAATCCTAACTTTCCTATAATAGTTAGGGCCCATTTTTAGTTAGTACTCAAAAGAAATCAAAGCGCCCCCTTCAACTTCGGAGCAGGCTTAAAACCCACCGTTTTACACGCCTTAATCTTGATTGCTTCTCCTGTCCGAGGATTTCTTCCTTTTCTTGCTTTTCTTGATTTAACAGTAAAAGTTCCAAAATCGGGATAAGAAAATCTTTTAGATTTTTTGATGTCATTAGCAATCGTCCTAAATGTGCAATTCAGAATCTCCTCCATCGCTCTTTTGCTAAGGTCTTCTTCAGAAGAATATTGAACTGCTGCTACTAATTCTGCTTTTGTCATAACAAAACTCCTTTCTAAAAAAAATAGTTCCTAATAAATAAATCAAAAATATAAATTGGGAATAATTTTTAAGCCCTACACTGGTAGCATTAGTAAAGTCCTCATTTGCACCCCATATCTGCGTCTTAGAGGATTCCGCATATTCGTATCATAAATACGCAGTTTACCCCTTTTTTTATAAGGAAAGATTTTATCAAGCCGTAATTCCGCCCCATTTTTAGACATGTTAATTGTTTTGCATTTAATTACACCTTTAATCACACCATATCTACTTAATAGGACGCATTCTTTCTGAAAAGACAACCTGTGGTGAGTTCTATTATTATGCATATTGTTTTGTAACCTAAACGGGTTACTGTGTCAATACTATTTTCATTTTGCGGGGCACTATGGTTACAATCGATCAAAATCTGGTTGATATGCTAACCCTAAAAGGCTATTTTATGAAAAAATGGGATCCGAAAACTGCTCATTTTGATTTAAAAGGATTCAGAGAATCAATCGGTAGGTAGATTATTAGTTTATTGAACAGATAGAGAATTTATGTTTTTGCAAGGGTGATATAAGAAAGAATAAAATATCAGGCGATCTTAATAAAGGGAATAACTTCAGCATAAAACCGCGGTAAGGGCCTCTAATGGCCCGTATTTTAGGTTTTATTTAAATAGGCATGGGGATTATTTATAGGCCTATCTTCTGGTCATTTAATTTCTTGTCTAATCCCATTTTTCCCTAATCAAGAAGAAATATTTTCCTTTAATAGTTTCTGTGACCCTATTTTTACCATATCCCCAAACTCAATGACCATATTAAATTTTGGTATTTGCAAAAAATAAAACTTGTGTAAATAACTTTAATATTTTATTATTTTATATAGTTAAATTAAATAAAATGTAATTTGTGGAATATTTTTCAACTATTTTGCTAATAATGGCGTTAACTCTAGGAGATTTTAAATTTCATCGTCAAATCACATTGTTTTTTGGAAAGCTGAGTGGAAAATTCGATGTCCTTAGATACTTTGCCAGGTGGCTAGAAGAAAGCTAATCTCTTATAGGAACAGAAGCAATATTATAGCGAAAAATGTGTAAAACAAATACTAATATCCGTTTATCCTACCTGGAACGTTTGCGTCATATCACCCATTTAATCCATTCCGCTGAAAATCTAGATGACATATTGATTTGTTTAAGAGATTCAATACTCACCTTGATGGATGCCGGTCGAATTACTATTTATGCGGTAGATAAAACCAAGCGGGAATTATATTCTAAAGTAATGACTGGAGATGAAATAAAGGAAATACGCATGCCGATAAATAAATCATCGATCGCAGGATATTCCGCATCAACCGGACAACTTGTTATCGTCAGTGATGCTTATGATGATAAGGAACTTAAAGCCATTCATCCTGAGCTTAAATTTAACAGAACATGGGATAAAAAAACCAAGTATCATACCAGGCAAATCCTGGCTGAGCCACTTGTTCATGAAAAGTATTTGATGGGTGTAATCCAAGTTATTAACAAAAAATCAGGAAATACTTTTACGCCGGAAGATACAAGCATGGCTCATGAAATCTCGGAAGTTCTTGCTCTTGCTTTTTATAATCATAATAAACATTCTGCAAGTTATAAATCAAAATTTGATTATCTCGTGCGTCAAAACATAATTTCAAAAAATGATCTACAAAAGTCCATGGTGGAAGCAAGAGAACGGAAATGGGATGTGGCAGAGATACTTATGAAGGTCCATAAAATTGATAAAGATCTTATCGGCAAATCTATTTCAGCTTATTATAATTTGAAATTTATTGACTGCAACAAACAAGGCGTCCCGTCCATTAAACTTCTGGATCGTTTAACCAGTAAAAATCCTTTCAAATTCATGAAATATAATTGCTGGGCGCCCTATAAGGAAGTGGGAAATGAAAAGCTTATTATTGTTTGTGAAGATCCATCCGACCAGAGCAAGATATCCGATATCAGGCTCTTGACAAAAGGTAAATTTGAACTTGCCGTGGGCTTGCGTAATGATATTATTCAGCTTATCGAAAAACTTTCTGGAGATGACCCATCATATTTGGGAGATATAGATCGAACATTGGCTGGTATCACAGCAGAATGTTCAGAAACCAGAGGGAATGAGTTAGATGAAGAAGGAACAACTGTCAGTTCGAGTGACTCTGGAATCATTAAGGTGGTAAATCAGGTAATAATTGATGCTCATAAAAAAGGCTGTTCGGATATTCATATTGAAACATATCCAGGGAAACAAGATACTATAATTCGCTTTAGGAAAGATGGCGTCTGTTTTCTTTATAAAGAAATTCCGGCCAATTGGAAAAAGGCTATCGTTGCCCGTATTAAAATAATGTCCAATTTGAATATAGCGGAAAGACGAATTCCTCAAGATGGGAAAGTCCAGATAAAATATGAAGACCAATCCATAGAACTTCGCGTGGCGACACTGCCAACCTTTGGCGGAAATGAAGATATCGTTTTACGTATTCTTGCCGCTTCGAAACCATTGCCTATTGATAAACTAAACCTCTCTCCCAAAAATATTAAATATTTTACAGACGCTGTAGCTTTGCCTTATGGGATATTTCTTGTGGTAGGCCCAACCGGCTCCGGAAAGACAACCACATTGCATTCTGCACTAGGGCATATCAATACACTGGAACGTAAAATATGGACTGCCGAGGACCCAATTGAAATTACGCAACATGGGCTGAGGCAGGTGCAAATGCATCCTTCCATTGATTTAACTTTTTCCACAGTTTTGCGCGCTTTTTTAAGGGCTGATCCAGACGTTATCATGATCGGGGAGATGCGCGACCGGGAGACAGCAAGCGCTGGAATAGAGGCTTCTCTTACCGGCCACCTTGTTTTTTCCACATTGCATACGAATTCTGCTCCGGAGACAATCACTCGCCTTATAGACCTTGGAGTTGATCCTTTCAATTTTTCGGACGCATTGCTGGGGATTCTGGCTCAACGTCTTGTGCGGACTTTATGTAAAAAATGCAAAGAAAAACATATCCCCTCTCAAGAGGAGCTTGCCTATTTAGCCAAAGAATATGGAGAAGATTTTTGGCCGGAATTAAAAGCCACTCCGGACTCTGTGACAATGCACAAACCTAAAGGATGCAACGATTGTAATAAAACCGGATATAGCGGGCGCACCGGCTTGCATGAAATTCTGTTTGTAGATGATGAAACCAGGCGCCTAATACAGAATAAAGGTTCAGCGGATGATATTCGAAAATCTGCCATCAAACATGGAATGAGAACGTTAAAACAAGACGGAATCTGGAAAGTCTTAAAAGGGGACACCGATATTGAAAAAGTCAGAGCTATCTGTTTTTGAAAGCCCTATTTCCGCTGAGAATCTATCTTATTTAGTCTTCATTACCATATAATATTTCAACCTGAATTGAGCGATTCTTTTCCTTGCGAGGTTTTTCATTGGTGTGCCGGCAATGCTTATGTACCGCCCCAGTAGAAAAGAATCGCTCCGTTTAGTTTCATTCCAAAACAAAACTATTCATAAATGTGAAATTGGAAATGGAAAAGATGGCAAATGAAAGAAGAAAAAATACTCGCCTTTACAGCCAAATTGCTTCAGTTAAAATAATTCTGAAAGAAGATGCAGGATACAAACCCTTTGAAGCAGAACTTATTAATTGTAGCAAAAGCGGCGCGCAACTTGTTGCCGAAGGGGTGAATATAAAAGTAGCCAATCAATTAGTTTTAAAGGCCTTTGAAGGAATGCCATCTGGCGATAAGCAGATAGGCGCTAAGGTGGTTTGGGTTGTGGAAGATGGCAATGAAGTCAAGTTTGGTTGTGAATTTAACTTCCCCGTAATAGGATTTCCTGACCTCATTTGAGGCAAACCTGGCTGATCTTTATCCCGCCATACTCTTTACGCCATCTATAATAAGTTCGATCAGTTAGGCCGAGAGTTTGCGACTCACTTGAACCACTGTTTGACCTTTGGAAAGGCGCCACCTCCGCCTCTCTAAGCATTCTTATTATCTGGTCCGCTTTAAATCGCTTCTGACTCATAAATTAACCCCCTTTTCATGAAAAACTTATCCCATAATTACCACTTTCGGGGTGGACTAGTTTTCAGGGGGCATGTCAATGGGTCTTAGTATTTTTATAAATATAAAAGAATCACCGTAGATTATTCTATATTTGCGCTAACAACAGCTGCCATTTGCATCATGTTGATTGTTTCGCCTTCTTTCATACCTGTTAAATCTGTTAGATTTCCAGACTTACTTGTAGATTTTGTATTTTTAAAAATAGTGAGAAGTGTTGCATCGGCGACAATATATTTCCCAGTATTTTCAGCTTTTCCATTTTCAGTTTTAGTTTGAAGTTTGTTGGACTTGATATATTCCCAAAGTTTCTTTGTGATTTCTGTTCTTGGTAACACAGTTTCTCCTAACATCTTTGCCAAGTCTGCTTTTAATTTAACTGGTTTTTTTAAACCTTTTGGTTCGGCCATCTTGAACTCCTTTTATAATTGTTTTGGCTACTATAATTCAATTTAAGCATTTCTGCAACCCCCAATTTTATGCGACAGAACCAAATGCTGACAACCGCATTTCTATTTACATACCAGGTGAAAAGGTGTAAATTCTTCCTAAAACCAGATAAATTTCTGTAGTTCAGCCTATATTGTAAAAAAATATGCCTGGAATAAACGAAATAGTTTTAGTAGTTGTCATTGCGATAGCTCTTTTTTTCTTGGCTAGAAAATCTCATAGGAGACCAGTGATGAAACCGGTCTTTTCATTTAAAGAAAAAATGGGTGGACGGAAACGACTTACAATTGTTGCTTCGATTTTCTGGCCGATTTTTATAGGAGTTTACTTAGAGCCCTGGCACAACAATGCTCTCCATTTTATCTATATTGGTATTATACCGGTAGCTGTGGTATGGGGAATTGCCTGGGTAATTGATGGGTATAAAAAAGAAAAGTATTAAAAAATTTTAGAAAAGAGAATTCTATTATTTTGTAAGTAATTGAAAGAATGGCGCGCCCAAGAGGATTCGAACCTCTGACCTAGTGAACGCAATTAGTTGCGGATTTTTTGTTAAATAATTGTTTTAAATAGCTTTACCAAAATGCCCTTCTGCTAAAACTGACCAAAACTGACCATATCGTTTTGCAAAGGATTTTATTATTGATATCGTTTGTGCTTGTCTGTAGCTGGACTGCATCATGAGTTATTAATTTTATTTTCTTTCACTATTTATATATTGCGCCATTTCTCTATCATATCCAAAAAGGTTGTCCGAGAATAGAGGAATGTTCATTTAGTTTTCAAGATTAATCCATTCCAGGGCAAAATCAAAATAACATTTTGATAAATTTATGCTAAATTAAATGCATGACGCTTCCTTCCGCAGATTCTCCCTGACCTGCCCCTATTATTTGTACCACCTGCATAGTGGTATTTTTGCTGAGGGCAATATGAATTTTTTATTCTTATTAGGATTATGAATCAGCCAATCTCTTTTAAACTAGCCAAAAATCGTTAAGATTCCGCCAGATTCTTGAAGAAAAAACTAAATCGGCTCCCGAAGGCCGATTTTCCCAAAAAGAATCGAAAATTTCACGTATTCCTGTTCAAAAAAAGCGTTGATAGGAATGAAATTAATTGGGATAAAATTGAACCGATATATGCGGGATTGGATATAGAAAATTTATCTTGAAAATCGGCAAGGCAATTACTGACCATTTCTAACCAAAAGAAACCATAACTTACAGATCGTTTTGGAAAGGAAATTTATAGCCCAAACCTCCATTTTAAAGAATTTTTGAGTTTTAGGGGCGTTTACATCATTCTACTTTATTCTTTTTTCTTGTTAATTCAAAAATCTTCCATGCCAGCAGGAAATTTATAAAGAGAAAAATGGGCACGACGATACTTGGCGCCAATACCATTGGGAACTCAAAGATAAAGGTGAAGCCAGGCTCGTTCATAAAGTAATTATTGAAAAGAAATGTTGGCAGGAGAATTATAGTGGGGCCGATGAGACTCCAAATCATCAGGGAGCGATTACTAATGGCTTGTCGTAGCGCCAACCAGCCCACGAAGAGGGCAGAGATTCCGTATAATAGGTCTGGTATCCCTACCCAAAAAACGTAGGTGGACGTGACTTCTCCTTTGATTCCTTTCATTACCCCACCCAAAGCACCTATGCGCAAAGCCTGAAAAAAGACCAACCAATGCCAGGGAGTGCAGGATGCTAAGCCGCGAAGGCCATTCCGCAAATTTCTGGACAAAAACAAAGCGATTGCCAAAATAACCACAGCCACATTCGCTTGCCACAATAAAGGTATATTCTCCATTAGCTCCACGTGGAGATTCTTTATTCCAAGCGCGATGCTTGTCAGTGTCCAGACGAAAAGCGATAGAAGCAGAAAGTAGACGCTTCGCTTTTCTGTCGTGTTTATCGAATGATTTTTATTCGCTCTGCGAGTGATGAAAATGCAGAAAGTAAAAACTATTATTACAAATATTGGTAGAATGGAAAACTTCATCGAAACCCTTCTAAAAAAAAATGGTTAATTAAATCTTTCAATCTTAGCAGTAAGGGAAATGGTAAAGGAGAGCGAAATACTCCCCTTTACCCGATTAGGTTCTTTTCTGGTTTGTGAAGTACTTCCATACATCGACGATATCGAATACCAACGAAATGACGATAGAAGTTGACAAAACGATCAAATAACCTTTAAAAGTGTCTCCTGCAGTTGGCATCTCCATCAGCAAATAGACGAGTAATGGAATCCATAGGATATGACCCATACCGAGGATTTTTTCAAAACCGAACCTTGAATATAGTCCCATCATTAGCATTGCGGAGAGCATGAAGGTCACAAAAATGACTTTTGCCAAAGGCTCATTCCAGAATCCAACACTCACAACATTGACAATCATTAGAATAAGCACCCAGATAGGAATCCAGACCGGCTGCTGCATCAGTTCAATAAAAAATCTTAATGGGTTTCTCATCAGTATTAGTTCCTATCAAGTAATTATAGTTTCTGGATAGCCTTAAATAAAAATTATTAAACTCGATGTACCATGGACCACTTAATCTTCTGCATGTTGCAGAAAGAAGAAAGGTATTTTTAATTGCTCTGCTGAAAAGCCTCTACTGCCTCATCGGTTGTCCAAACATAATTTGCCATAAATCCGTAGTTGGTTACTGCAGATGTGTAGCCATCACCTAAATCCGGTGTTTTGGCAGCAGCGGTTGCATCCTTAACAACAGCAACCTCAAAACCTTCTTCAAGCAGTTCGCGCATATGTGCCTCAACACAAAGATTAGCGGACATGCCTGCTAAGACCACTTTATCTATACCACGCTTCCTGAGTTGCAGGCTTAGATCATTAGATTCCGGGCCATATACTTTATGCGGGCTTGTCACTACTGTTTCACCATCTTCGATATACGGCTTGTAGTCTTCCAACCAATCTGCTCCGGACCCCTTAAACCCTTCCATGCTCAAGGGACCTTTTCGGTCAAACATTTTAATCTCGTGCATCATCTTCTCCAGCGTCCCCTCAAATTTCCATCCGTGATCTGTCGGAAAATAGTAGTGAGGCGAGATGAAAACAGGGATACCATTCTCCTTGGCTGCCTTAAACAAGGTTCCAATGTGCTTAACAGTATTGTTTTCCATAACACTTTCTCCCACGACTCCCCAGGTTACACCATCGGGGCTAAGGAAATCATTTTGTGGATCTGTAACAACTAAAGCAGTATTTTTGGTCTCTACATTCATTGTGTTTGACATTTTAATTACCTCCTTTTTAAATACTTTTTACTGGGTTAAAAGTGGTTTATTTTTTATACTGACCATCGGATTCAATTTTCTCGACAAAATTCTGGGTGATTCGGGCTATCCGAGTTTTCGTGCTTTGCTTATCACCGTTTGCTACAGTCTTTTTTCACAGCGCCTCCTTCTGTTGTAGCTTTTCCTATTTGATCCCTTTTGGGTTGTATGGAGAGTAGTCCAGGAATGACCATTCAAGCTCATGGGCCTTTCCGATCTCCAACCAATGGTTGATATGCATCTCCCAGAAGCGCTTCGTGCCACCTGTTTCATCTACGGGATCTTCCGTGTTCCATAGGATCTCGGCCATTCCTATTAGCTGCAAAGTAGCGCCACTCTCGAAATCAACAAAAACAATGCCAGCGCGGGGATTTACAAGAAAGTTACCCAGCGTATTGAACATGCAGTTACCTGTATAGTCGGGGATACGCAGCGTGCGGTCGTCTATGATACGGACAAAACCCATGTTTCCGCCACGGTGCGAGGCATCCACACCTCGTTCGGGATGAGCGCTTGCGACGAAAAAGGTGTCGGCCTTGTTGATGATGTTCCGCTGTGGCTCCCCCAGCGTTTCTCCTTGAAGCGACTGCGATGCTGCGACAGAGTTCCCAACACGATTTGTTGTGACACTCCGTCTCTGGATGTATTTGGGGCAGTTCGGATAGGATTCCAGGACTTCGAGTTCTAGCCGCTGGCTGCTATTCTGTCGAATGTTTCCATTAATACGCAGCCGCCGACGCGTGGTAAGTTCAATGATAAGCATACCCACACGAGGATTACCAATAATATTTTTCCCAAATGGGTCACCCTCGTTATTGGCTGTTTTTGAGAGGTCAAATTCGATCGATCGTTCATTTTTGGCTTCCATGAACCCGGTTTCTCCCGAAAGGACCGAAGCCCAGACATTTCCATCCCGATCAAAGCTGCCCAGGACGGCCATGCTCTGCTGTTCAATGAATTTAAGAAAGCCTTTTATAATCGAGTCCGCAATAATGCCGGAATTTCGTTTGGCTTCCTCACGGAGACCCAGGCGTTCTTGGACCTCTAATTCACCTTCGTGAAAGGGCTCTTGGAGCTTCATCCGATGCCTCCATTCCCATTTAATTTGTAAATAACGACCGAAGCCAACACTGGTTTCTGGTCATTTTTTTGTAACAGTTTCTGGTTTCCAATCTTCTAACCCATGCAGCGCAGTAACGTCCCTGATGACATCTGCAAATGTGCGTTCAGGCACGAATTTTAGATCGTTCCAGCGGGCAACGCCGAGCTCGATTGTAAATTCTTCTAGGTCATGAGGTCTGGTGGTCTTGACGACCCAGAGGAGTGTGTGTTCGAGCCCGGAATGATACATATCCTCTATAGAAGTGATTCCATATTTTTCCATCAACGGTTTCAGGTCCGTCATGCTGATCTTGATTACTTCTTTCGCCGTCTCGCGATTGTTGACTGGGCAGTCGTGCCGGTTGTGTGCGCCGTAGATTCCCCACAATGTTGGTTCCGCCGAGGCTTTTTCAGCCGATGAGCTTCCGGCGAAAAATAGCGCCAATGCGATAATCGATGCATAGACGAAAAGCTGTGTCCCTTTAATTGACACAACACTTATGGGCCTAAAAGCTCCGGCAAAGATCGCCATTAAATATTGTTTGAATGATTTCATTATACTTCTCCTTTTTGGTTAAACTTTATTAGCTATTACTTACAAATTCTGCTGTGTTTATTGAATGATTTTTTTCCCGGCTCACCTGTAGTTTATGTATTTTGTTGGCGTCTAAGACCCCGTTATTAAGTACATATTTTTTAGATAATCAATACTGGAAGAAGTTTCTTTTAGTTATTTTCCGACCAGGAAAGCTTGGTATAAAGCAAGCCAAGCTGCCAAACACTGCTTAAGATTGCCTGCTTTAATTTTAGGAATTTGCTTTTTTATAGGCGCTTTGGGGCCGATTTTTACTAAAAAGAAGGATGGCCTGGGAGGGAAATACAGAAACTTTTAGGCCATAAAACAATTTCTATGACCGCAAAGTATCTCGACAGACATGAAATTAATTGGGATAAAATTGAGCCGATATGCGCGGGATTAGACCTAAAAAAGTTATCTTGAAATTGGCAAGGAAACTGAGGAGTTTTGGAATTATTTTGGAAAAGTTTTGGAAATATATTCCAAATTTCTTTTAAACTATTGAAAGAATGACGCGCCCAAGAGGATTCGAACCTCTGACCTACTGAACCGGAATTAGTTGCGAATCTTTTTCTACTGGATTTGAACAATATTGGTAGTTTGCTTATTAGTTTTGGGTCAAAAATGTAGAAGTAACAAATCATTTTCCCGGTGTCCTGGCGACTAATTATAGAAGTTAGTTTATCAAACAATTAGAATTAGTCTCCAGCACACAGGCATCTGGATATCCATGAGCACAAGATCGAATTTAGCTGTTCTTATTTTCTCAATAGCTTCTTTGCCATTATTCGTAATAGTTACTATAATTCCTACCTTCTCTAATAATTCTGTCGCCACAATCTGATTGATTTCATTATCTTCAACCAGAAGAACCTGCGCTTCCTGTATCTCCTCTATTCCTTTTTTGGCCATGCATTTGATCTGACTCAAAATTTAGTTCCATCTCCAATGGTAGAATTTTGCTGTGCCGTCAGTTGAAGTTATGCGCAAAAAGCAAGCAAATTCTCCTCCGTTTTAAATCGCTTCCTTAATATAAAAATATCCCCCTTTTTGATGAATCTTTTACTATAATGCTAATCCACGGATGGATTAATTTTCAACAATTAAAAATAGGGAGTTAATATGAAATTTAGAAAAAGTAATATTCTTATCGTGATGTTCATGGTGGCATTTTCGACAAATAGCATGGCAGCAGATCACGGTCATGGAGCAAAAGAACACGGCAAATCTGGTGGCGCTGCTTGTGAAGGTTATGGTCCACAAACCCCAAGAGATATTGATAATATCGCCGGTGAAAACAAGCGTGTTTTCAGCTTAGCGCCAAACTATAAAGAAATGAATCTGTGTAATATTCATTTTCATACTAATGCGGAACATAAGGCAAAAGCATTTTCTATTTATGCAGGTGAAGGTGAACATGGTCATGGTGGCGGATATCAGTGTAAATCTAGTAAATCTCTCACTAAAACTGAGTTAAAACCATTAAAACAGAATTTCTGCAAAGGTGTACAGCCTGGAGATACAATTGAGGTGCATTGGGTCCACACTTCTTGCGATATCAAGCCCGGAAAAGGCTTAGGCTCTTGTCTATCTGACAGTTGCGGAAATCCAAATTTACGTGTAGAAACGCAGATTTTCACTGTAGTCAATGATTCGTCTGCATTAAACTTCAGCAAACTTTCTTATAAAGATAATATTGTGAACGGTTACCATCAGGCGAAAGCGCTTCCAGAAAATACGGGTAAACCTGTCGAATTTTTAGGTTCTACCACTGGGCCAAAATATACTGAACAAAAATGTTCACCTTTGCAAGTTACTTGGAGTGTTCGACCACAGTGCGCAAAAGTGGATATTAATAGTCTAAGCGACTGGTGCAAAAAGAACGTATTCAAAGAAGATCATGCACATGGAGTAAGAAAGCTTGTTACAAACCCAAAACTATTATCTAATATCAAGTAACCAATGACATCTTGATATAGTAAGCTGACCTGCCCCTATTATTTGTGCCCCCTGTGTAATAGTGTTTTTTCTGTGCCGTCAGTTGGAGGGTAGCGGAAACTGATGAGTTTTGGAATTATTTTGGAAAAGTTTTGGAAATATATTCCAGTTTTTTTGTAACTTGTTGAAAGAATGGCGTGCCCAAGAGAATTCGAACCTCTGACCTAGTGAACGCAATCAGTTGCGATTTTCCTTTATGGTTCGCTATTGCCGGACACCTTCACGCTAGGCAAGAATATCATCCGAAATATGCCATTCCAGGTCTTCTATTACACTGAGCTCAACAATTTTACCCGCCTTCCCCAGAAGGCGCCGACATTCTTTACTCAAGTTAAACAGGTGGAGTTTTTTTCCATTTTTGCTATATCGCTCTGTTACATTTTTTAGGGCCTCCAATCCAGAGTGATCCCAGACGCGGGACTTAGCGAAGTCAATTACCACATGATCTGAATCATTTTTAAAATCAAATAGGCCTTTGAAAGAAGCCGTCGAACCAAAAAATAAAGGACCTTCCAAACTATAAAAATCGCGCCCTCTTAATTCCTTTTTGTGAGCATGCATCACTTTTCCATGTTCCCATGCAAAAACCAGAGCAGATACAATTATCCCAACCAATACAGCAATAGCCAAATCTACAAATACAGTAACAGTAGAAACAGTAATGATCACAAGCAAATCCGATGCTGGAATCTTATTAAACAATCGAAGACTGGACCATTCAAAAGTGCCGATTACCACCATAAACATCACTCCTACCAGCGCTGCCAATGGGACTTTTTCAATCAAAGCTGCGCCAAACAAAACAATTCCGAGCAAGCAAACAGCTGCGGTAATCCCTGAAAGGCGACCCCGGCCACCTCCACGTATATTGATCATACTCTGGCCAATCATAGCGCATCCTCCCATTCCGCCAAAAAAACCATTGATCATATTAGCCACCCCTTGCCCGACACACTCTTTGTTGCCACGACCTCGTGTTTCCGTTAATTCGTCAATCAAGGTAAGGGTCATCAGAGATTCAATCAAACCTACCGCCGCTGCCAACAATGCATAAGGGAGAATAGTTTCAAAAGCTTCAAAGGTGAATGGAATTACGGGTAGCTTGAATGCGGGTAACCCTGCAGCAATTGTTGTTATGCTTGAATTGCGATCCTGAACAAAATCGAGGACTGTGCGGACCATACCGGGACTTGATTGATTAATAAAATCTCCAACTAAAGAAACCACAACAATCCCGACCAATGTTGCCGGAACTGCTTTGGTTAATTTTGGAAGAAATACTCCGATGCCCATGGTAAGGAATATTAAACCGCACATAATAGCAAGGGGCTTCCCAAGGAGAAGTTCTCCACCAAATGTAAACTGATCAAACTGAGCTTTAAAAATAATAATTGCAAGTCCGTTTACAAATCCCAGCATTACAGGGTGGGGAACCAGACGGATAAATTTTCCCAGTTTTAAAATACCACATCCAATTTGAATTATTCCCATCAGAATAACAGCAGCAAATAAATAACCCAGAGCATTTTCCATTATCATATCAGCGCTCATACCCGCAGTTTTTCCAGATTCCACTATTTTTGCGACAAGGGGCGCAAAAATAACCGCAACAGCGCCTGTGGATCCCGAGATCATCCCAGGGCGCCCACCCAAAATTGCCGTTATTAGTCCCATCATAAAAGCTGCGTATAGACCAACCTTGGGATCTACTCCAGCCACAAAAGCAAAAGCAATGGCTTCCGGTACCAGGGCGAGTGAAACGGTCAATCCCGAAAGAACATCATTTTTAAAATTTTTTGGTTTTTTTATTTTCAACGGTATAAATCTATTTCCCGTTGAACTTAATTCCATTGAACGTTTAGTTTCTTTCATTAATATCAATCCTTTTTAAAATTATTATTTCTTGAGCTGTTTTAATGCAGCCTCATTTCCAGCATTGCTAACAACCTGTCCTGGCGACTAATTATAGAAATAAGATTATCAAACAATAAGAATTAGTCCCCAGCACAGGCAAGTCAGTTAATATTAAAGTTGTTGAGAGTTTTAGAAACAAGATATCGAACGAGTGGATCAATTTTCGGGGGGGCAGGTCAAAAGACGCTAATGGCTCAATAGTTTTGGACCAGGATCCTGGGGCCGTCTTTAAAGAGAATTTCTATTTTCTTACTATCAACTACTGATACGACAA
>Ga0255058_10001024_pt1 | contig 15978 bp, 14 predicted proteins | sample Cases_109_9_MG_FD_188637 | JGI IMG/M metagenome (GOLD analysis project Ga0255058, IMG submission 188637) | Seawater microbial communities from Amundsen Gulf, Northwest Territories, Canada - Cases_109_9 | ecosystem: Environmental > Aquatic > Marine > Gulf | place: Canada: Northwest Territories... | reverse complement strand
TGCCCTACGATTCCTGTCGCAAAAGAACGCCGATGGTATCCCCTCGACCGCGATCTATTTTCAGTCTTTCCTCGCCGTCATATTCATACTGACTTCGAGCTTCGAATCCATACTCATATTTGCCGGCTTCACTTTGGCATTGAACAGTTTTGCGGCGGTGCTCGGTGTCTTCGTGCTTCGCTGGCGCCAACCTGATCTGCCACGCCCTTATCGCACCTTCGCATATCCGCTGACGCCGCTCGTTTATCTGGCGTTGACCGCCTGGACTCTGATATTCGTACTGCTTAACAAGCCACGAGAAGGTTTGTTCGGCTTGAGCGTAATTGGCGCCGGCCTGATTTTCTATTTTGTTACCGCCGCGAGAAACGCGGAGTACGAGGCTGCATGAACACGCTCTATTACATTCACGACCCGATGTGCAGCTGGTGCTGGGGTTACCGGCCCACGGCCGAATTGTTGTTCGCCAATCTGCCGGAGGGCGTCGCACGCGAAAATGTGTTGGGCGGTCTCGCCCCGGACAGCGACGAACCGATGTCCGAGGAATTACTTGAAAGAATCCCCGGACATTGGCGGACTATTCACGAGATGCTCGGCACGGAATTCAATTTCGACTTCTGGACAAAGTGTCAGCCGCGACGTTCGACTTACCCCGCTTGCCGGGCGGTGATCGCCGCGGCAAAGCAGGACAGGGAAGCCGATATGATTTTCGCGATTCAGCAAGCGTATTACTTGAACGCGATGAACCCTTCGGACACGGAAACTCTCGAGGCTCTAGCAAAAGAATTAAATCTCGATTCGGGCCGATTCGGTGTTGATCTGGGCTCTCCGAATACCGAGGCGGAATTGCAGCGCCAGCTGGATCTTACCCGGCGTTTGCCAATCAACGGTTTCCCGTCATTGGTGCTCGGCAACGGCGACCAACTCGCGCCTCTGCGCCTGAACTACAAGGATCACATGGAGACAATGAATCACCTCCTTGCCATAATGCGCCCACAAACTCCTGTGACGTAGAGCAACGACAATTTCCGTCAGATTGTGACAATAAATGACACAGATGCTGTACACAGCCCGCTTTTTGAAGTTTGTATCAAAAAATGCGTAACTTTTTAAATTCTTTAATATCAACATCTTATGAGATCCTACGCGATTCTGGCATGAGATTCGCTTCATTCCTTATAGGGCAAAAATTGTGCGCCAGACAAACGCTGATGACTTTGCATCTGACGGAGCAGAACATGATTAGAAATCAACGAGGCTTCACACTGATCGAGCTGATGATCGTCGTTGCCATTATTGGCATTCTGGCGGCGGTTGCCATTCCGGCCTACCTCGATTACGCGGTACGCGCTCAGATATCCGAAGGGCTGAGCGTCGCTGGCGGCGCGAAGGCTGCCGTGACCGAGTTTTATCAGGATCGTGGTGTATTCCCAACTGACAATGTCGAAGCCGGCCTCGAGGCCGCTGCGAACATCAGCGGCAAGTACGTTACGTCAGTAACCTCGGCTGGCGCCGCAATAACAATTACGTACGGCAACGATGCCAACGTTCAGATAATCGGACAAACAGTCACGCTGACGGCAGTCGACAATCTCGGCAGCGTCGCCTGGGTCTGCGCAAGCGGTGGCGTCATTCAGGACAAGCATCTGCCCGCTGCCTGTCGTTAACTACGACTTTAGCCGTATGTCCTACGGCTTTGGCCGTATGTCCTACGGCTTTGGCCGTATGTCCTACGGCTTTTCGTCGACCCAAAAATCTGCATTCTCGATTCCCAGCGCTTCGGGGTCGAACGTGTATTCCGTAACGCCGGCCTTCTTTTGTTCTTCGTAGTCCTTTAGCGCCTTGAGCGCGGGCTTGCCCATCAGGAACAAAATTAATATCGCGATGATGTTCAGCCACGCCATCAGGCCAACGCCGATATCGCCCAGGCCCCAAGCCAGATTTGCAGTTTTAACGGCACCATAAAAAACAGACGACATCAAAGCCAGCTTCAGGATGAACATGTCGCCCGGCAGCTTAAACGTGCGCCTGATGTACGCAACGTTGGTCTCAGCAATGTAGTAATACGCAAGCAGCGTCGTAAACGCGAAGAAGAACAGCGCAACCGCGATAAACGGCTTGCCGAATCCGGGCATGACACTATCCACTGCAAACTGTGTAAACGCCGGGCTGTTCGCCGCAAGATCCGCAGGCAGATTCTGAACCAGAAACCCGCCTTCGGCACTGTGAATGTTGAAGGCGCCCGTAATAAGGATCATGAATGCCGTTGCTGAACACACGAACAGCGTATCGATGTACACCGAAAACGCCTGTACCAGTCCCTGTTGCGCTGGATGCTGCACCTCCGATGCGGCGGCGGCATGCGGCCCGGTTCCCTGGCCTGCCTCGTTTGAGTAGACGCCTCTCTTAACGCCCCATCCGATCGCTGCGCCAAAGCCCGCCATCGGCGTAAAGGCGTCCTTGAATATCATGCCGACTACGGTCGGCAACGCCGAGTAATTAAGTGCGATGATGACGACGGCGGTCAGAATGTAAGCCAGCGCCATGAACGGAACGACGATCTGCGTGAAATGAGCGATGCGCTTCACGCCGCCGAAGATAATAAATCCCAGAACCGCCACGACGCCAAACGCCGTTGTGAGCTTGGTGCTACTGATGCTGCCGAAATCTGTTTCGACAATCTGGCCGGCACCAAGGGCTACTTCAACCGCGTTGCCGATGCTGTTTGCCTGAACGCCGGGTAACAACAGTCCCGTAGCGATGATCGTCGCGATAGCGAATATCCACGCATACCACTTCTGTCCCATGGCTTTCTCGATATAGAAAGCCGGGCCGCCCCGCAGCTGACCCTCGTCTTCCTCCTTGTAAATCTGGCCGAGAGCCGACTCGACATAGGCGGTTGCCGCGCCCAGGAAAGCGACAACCCACATCCAGAAAACGGCACCGGGGCCGCCGAAGCCGATCGCCGCAGCGACACCCGCGATGTTGCCAGTGCCTACGCGGCCCGACAGCGACACGGACAATGCCTGGAAGGAAGAGATGCCCCTGTCCGAACTCTTCGAAGAAAAGAGCAGGTGGATCATCTCCTTGAAAAGCCGCACTTGCACGAATCGGGTAAGCACGGAAAAGAATAGGCCAGTACCAAGCGCCAGATAAATAAGCGCGGGGCTCCAAACGACTGCATTTATCTGGTTTACGAGAGATTCCATGCTGAGCCTTTTTGTTGTTCTGCAGAGTTAAGCTCACAGGATAGTACCTCAATATTCGGCTATGCTCGTCGCAATGGATCAGTTCAACACACCGTGGCGCGTTACTGCCGCTGCAATCTACACGGCGCCATCGGATTCCCGCGTCTACGGCAGTCTCGACATCGACGTTACAGACGCGAAACGCTTCATGGATGAGAAGCGCAAGTCCGGCGCTAAAATTACGATGGTTCATCTGACAACGGCGGTGCTCGCTCGCGCAGTCGCGTTCGATGTGCCGGAACTCAATTGCTTTATACGGCGCGGCAGCGTCGTCGGCCGCAAGCGCCTGAACGTAATGGTACCGGTCATGCTCGACAGTCAATCCGGCGTAAGTTCTGTCCTCGTGAAAGACGCGCATGCCCGGCCGGTCAGCGATCTCGCGGACGACATCAGGCAACAGGCGCGAAATAGTCGCAGCGGAGAAGAATCGAAAGCATCGCAAAACAAATATGTACTCAACAAGATTCCCTGGCCCTTGCGTCGCGCCGTATTCAAACTCTTGAAGTGGCTTACCGTCGATTTGGGCGTGGAGATGCGCTCGCTAGGACTATCGTCGGACAGCTTCGGTTCATTCATTGTCTCGGACATCGGCAGCTTCGGCCTCACGTCCGGCATGGCTGCTCTTTTTCCTGCCGCAAAAATCCCCGCAGTCATCATCATGGGCAAGATGGAAGAGAAGCCCGTGGTGCGAGATGGCGAGATTGTCGTTCGAACCATCCTGCCGCTGACCGGCACCTTTGATCACCGGATTGTCGATGGCATGCAGATCGGCAAGCTCGGCCGCGCGATTCACCGCAACTTCAAACAACCGGAGTGGCTCGATGAAATACCCACCGAGCAACTCGCGGATTGCATTTTCGAATCAGGCTGAAGCAGCGCGCGCAACCGCCAGCACACTGACTCGCTCGGCGCCGGCGCGTAACAAGGTGCTGGCAAGCTGACGACAGGTCTCCCCTGTCGTTATTACATCGTCGATTAACAATGGATGACGGAATCGCAACGCGCCGCGGACTTCGAACGCCGCTTTCAGGTTGCGGCGCCGTTCGGCTGCATCGAGTCCGGTTTGGGGCTTTGTAAACCGCACCCGGCATACGTTGCCGATTGTCGGCAAGCGGCTGATCCTTTGAAGAGGGCGACACAGCTCGGCCGCCTGATTGAATCCCCGGCTAGCGTGTCGTCGTCGATGCAGCGGCACGGGCAACAATGAGTCCGCTTCAGGAAACAACGTCTCGAGCAACGGAGCCAGAAGCTCGCCAAAGGCGGGGGCGTAAAAAAGCTGGTGACTGAACTTGAGCGCTTTCAACGCGCTGTCTACCGGAAACGAATACAGAAGCGGTGCGAACGCCTTTTCAAATGGTGCCGCTCGCTGCTGGCATGCAACACAGAAGCCGCCCTCCGCCAGCGGTGCACCAAGCGGCTGGCCACAGCGATCGCATGCGGCCGCGATCCAGGGCAGGTCGGACAGGCAATCCTTGCAAAAGTGGCCTGCGGACAACCGCACTGCGCAAAGCACACAGCTCCGTGGCAGCAGGCACTGCGACCAGCCGTCGATCGCAGTAATAAACGTCTTTCTCTTCATGCCGCGACACTGGCATTCCGGGAATCGTCCATGCAGTGCGCGTATGTTAGCTGTGTGGTCATAAACGGCGCTTGAGAACAGTTATGCTTGGGCTCGAATGAGCCTCCAGCCCGACACACTAAATTTTCGCGACATGCAGCGCCGATTCGACCGCGCGGCGACAAGTTTCGATGGCGTCGCTTTCGTGCACCGTGCGACTTCCGATGGCCTGATCGACCGCCTGGCGCCGATGGTCATCGATGTAAAGAGGGTCCTGGATCTTGGCGGAGCGACCGGTTCGGCGAGCCGGCAGCTATGCAAGCGGTTCAAGCGCAGCCGCGTCATCGTTTTTGATGCTTCACGAGAAATGCTACGAAGCGCAGAGCGAAAACGGTCCTGGTTCTCGCGCGTCTCAACCCTGCAGGGCAATGCGATGGCTTTGCCTCTGCAAGCCGGCTGTGTCGACCTGACCTTTTCTAACCTGCTGCTGCCATGGATCGATGACTTGCAGGCGGTGTTTGCCGAGGTCGGGCGCGTGCTAAAGAAGGGCGGGCTCTTCGCCTTTTCTACGCTGGGGCCGGGCAGCCTGTCGGAACTCAGAGAGGCCTGGTCATCCGTCGATGACGGCCAGCACGTCAATATCTTTGCAGACATGCACGATATTGGCGACGGACTCGTTCGTGCCGGCCTGCAGGACCCGGTACTGGATACCGATTTCCTGAACGTCAGCTACCGAGACACGAAGGCCCTTTTCCGCGATTTGACCCTGCTTGGCGCCAGAAACAGCCTGGCTGGCAGGGCCAGGTCACTCACGGGAAAAGAGCGTTTTGGGGCCATGGAAGGACGGCTGCAGGACCGATTCAACGATGGGTTGCTGAATCTCAGGCTGGAGGTCGTATATGGCCACGCCTGGGGTGGTGGGCCACCGCGAGTCCCCGGAGAATATCGCTTCGATGCCACGGAGATCGGTCGAAGGCAAAGCTAACCGAGACGAAGGTCGGGACATCTACTGACTTCCCAGAAGCGCGCTCCCCGGGTACGATAAGCGTCCGATTTGGCGGCCAAACAATAGTTATGAGCACAACCACCTTACAAACTGCCGCCGAATGGCGAGACTACTTTGAGCTGACCAAGCCGAAAGTCGTCACGCTTATCGTATTTACGGCTGTCGTCGGCATGTTTCTGGCTGTTCCTGACTGGCCCGGAGCCAGCGCACTGCTGTTCGGCACGCTCGGAATCGGCCTGGCCGCTTCATCGGCAGCCGTGATTAATCACGTTCTCGACGCGCGCATCGATGCGCAAATGTCCAGGACACATGCAAGACCCCTGCCGCAAGGCAAGCTCTCAGCGGGTCAGGCACTGACATTTGCGGCTGTACTCGGCGTTATATCGATGTCGATACTGACGTTTCTGGTCAATCCGCTTACCGCCGTTTTGACGTTCGCGTCCCTGATCGGCTACGCCATTATCTATACCGTTTATCTGAAGCGCTCCACACCGCAGAACATTGTGGTGGGCGGAGCCGCCGGCGCCGCACCCCCCGTTCTGGGATGGGCCGCGGTCACCGGCGAAATACATGCAGATGCACTGTTGTTGTTTCTGATCGTCTTCGTCTGGACGCCGCCCCATTTCTGGTCGCTCGCCATCGCCAAGCGAGACGACTACGCCAAAGTCAGCATACCGATGTTGCCGGTTACGCATGGCGTTCAGCTGACACAATTGTTTATCCTGCTTTACACGATTCTGCTAGTGCTGATTACGGTTCTGCCATATTCGTCGGGTATGAGTGGCGTGATCTACCTCGCCGCTGCCCTGACTCTCGGCGCGATTTTCCTTTCCTATGCCATTCGATTGCGTAAAGACACGGGCACCGAACTGCCTATGCGCGTGTTCCGCTATTCCATCAATTACCTGATGATTCTTTTCGCGGCGTTACTCGTCGATCACTACTTCCTGATTCGAATCGACTTTTAAGAATCGCGACCTGGTCCTTGTGAAATAACAAACGGCTTATACACTCGGCTAGCCGAGTAAGCCTATGGATAATTCTGATCAGAATCGCAGCGTAACTTTCGAGCGCCTGCTTAAACCACACCTGGAGCGCCTGTACCGTTTCGCCTACCGGCTGACCGGCAGCAAAGCGGAGGCCGAAGACCTGTTCCAGGATGTTCTCGCGAAGTTGTTCGACAAACTGGATGACCTCGTCAAAGTCGAAGAGCCCGGTTCCTGGGCCAGTCGCGTTCTGTATAACCATTTCATCGACAACCAGCGACGTTTCGCCCGTCAGCGACTTATCAGCGTTGACGAGGGTCAGCTGCCGCCGGGTGGCGTGGATTCCATACCTGGCGCGGACAGCCCCGAGCATAATGCCGAGCGCCTGGATGACATAGTCCGGCTCGACAAAGCACTGGCGGAGCTCAGCGACGAGCACCGCATAGTCGTGCTCCTGCACGACAGCGAAGGCTATAAACTCAAAGAAATTCAAGAAATTACGGGCGATCCGGTCGGCACGATCAAATCCCGCCTACACCGGGCCCGGGCCCGGCTCAGGGAGTTACTGTCGGCAGGAGGAACCTTTTGACCGGCCAATACGTGTAAGGGGATAGGAAGGGAAGATAACGATGTCTGATACGCACCTAAACAAGCAGCTCGATGATTATATGGACGGCACTTTGGATGATGCAGAGACGCTCGCACTCGATGCGCACGTCGATTCCTGCAACACATGCCGCCAGACGGTCGAGAGCGAGCAGCATCTCCGCGGGCTCTTGAAGGATTTTCCCGTGCCTGCTCCAGACACAGCTTATTTTGACCAGGCGCTTGCCAAAGCAAGCCATGTCAGCACGAATGGTCAGCGCAATCGCTGGGTCATGACCGGCTTCGGTGGTGCGATAGCTGCCGGGCTGGTTGCCTGGGTCATCGGCGGAGTGTTGCTACAGACTCCGGACCCGACTGACACCGCTGCGGATATTCCTGGCGTCACGATGGTGCTCGAAGAGCCCCGCACCGTGAACCTCGTATTCTCCTCTGCGACCGCGCTGGACGGAGCGGTGCTGACAGTTAATCTTCCTGCCGGAATCGAGATTGAAGGATTTGAAGGACTTCAGGAAATTACCTGGATGACAAGCCTGCAGGCTGGCAAGAACATTTTGCCGCTGCGACTGATCGCAACGACCTCGCAGGGCGGAGAGTTGCTGGCACGACTCGATCATGATGATCGCGATCGGACATTCCGAATTCGCGTAAGCGTAAGTTAAGGAGCTTCTGGTCATTGGGCGGCCTTAAGCATCAAAAGGAGTACGACGATGAAAAACTTTAAATTATTCATAGCAAGCATGGTTGTTACCTGTCTTGCCATGTTCCCGGTGGTCTCACTTGCCGACGAGGATCTCGAGGTCACGATGGATGTGATTGACAATCTCTCTGAGGTGGAGGGTGTGATTATTCAGATGAGTGAGGCCCGCGGCGGTGACGAAGGCGAAGGCGGCGAAGGCGGCGAAGGCAGCGAAGGCGATGATGGCGAGTCTGGCGGCGACGAAGGCGAGTCCGACGGCGATGACGGCGATGACGGCGCGTCCGCCGGCGATGACGGCGAGTCCGACGGCGATGACGGCGAAGGTGACTTCGGCGAGGAAGGCGGCAATGGCGACGGCTTCGAGCACGACGACGACGGCGAAGAAGGCGGCGACGACATGGAACCGGAAGACGGCCATGACGAAGGCGACGATGTCGATACGGACGAGTACGACGAGGAAGAGGACGACGGCGAAGAAGATATGGGCGAGGACGCTGCCTCTGACGGCGACGACGACCCCGCTACAGACGGCTAATCTAAGCCGCGGCTTAGGTGCCGGATTTCGAGCTTTTGGCGCTTAATCCGGCAATAAGTCCAAATCCCCCCGGTTGTAGGCCGACTTGGGGGGATTTTTTTGCGCCACGTCATAGTTTTGAGGTGTTCTTCCTCGTTAAGCTGTGACATTGGACGAGAGATCCTGGCGACTTGGGCAGACAGGAGGTCGATTATTCCGGCTTTGATCCACAATTTGCGTCATTCGACAGCGTTGATATCCGCCTTGCTGGTGGCATTCGTATGCCTGCTGCAGCCGGATGGCGCCTTTGCCGCTAACGCCAACCAGATGTTTGCGGATGGCAACCGCCTGTTTCGCGACGATCTTTACTGGGCGGCATTGCTGCGATATCGCCAGGCCGAGGAAGCCGGCTTGGATACGCCGTTACTTCACTACAACGCCGGCGTCGCCAACTATCGTGCGCAACAACACATTCGTGCTCGCGAGTCGCTAATCAAGGCGGCCCGTGAGCCCCGACTGCGAGCGATCTCGCATTACAACCTCGGGCTCAACAGCTACGCTGCAAACGATCTTAGTGACGCGTTGCAGTGGCTGCGCAAGGCACGGGATCAGCAGAGCAACGAACACATCAGCGAACTCGCAAGAGTCGCCATCGCCAGGTTGCTGCGTGAATCCAGAGCGTCTGATCCGGTCATACTCATGGCGGATACTCGAAAAGCCGAGAGAAAGTTATTTGACCTGGACCTAAGCGGCCGAATTAGTTACGGCAGTGACTCGAACGCGTATCGGGCACCGTCCGAGCCGTATATCGACCTGTCCGACCCGAACACCCCTGTCGTACTCCCGGTCGTACAGTCCGGTTCCTTCATTCCTTATGATTTCCTGGCGAAATACAACATCAACAGCCTGAAGAACGAGTCGTTCTTCGGTGCTTATCGCCTTAGCGGCCGCTTTTACCAGGACGAGTTGTTGAGCAACGCCGATCAGTATCGCCACGAGCTCAGTTTTGGTAGCGAGTATCACCGCCGTGATGAAGATCGCGAACGTAAGGTGTTCAGCGCATTCGCGATTGCCCAGCATTACGAAACCTATTTTGATCCGGACGACGGCGCAGAACGGGTAGCTGCTGGACAGAGCGTTTCGGATCGCATGTCGTACCTGCGTTATGGACCCGAAATCTGGTTTCGTCAGTCGTTCAAGAAATTCTCGTTCGGTGGGCGACTTAAAGGGCAGCTCTGGAATTACGACGATGTTGTGGTCGTTCCAGAATACGATCACGAATACATCGCGTTGGGGATGAACGTCCAGTACAAGTTTACGCGCACTTCACTGTTGCGCATTACTGCTGACGTTTATACGCGGCGCTACGGCGATCGGCCGTCCTTCGAACTCGATGGCCAGCAACTGCTCGGAAACCCGACGATTGAATATGACTACCTTGAGGCAGGACTAACGACCAGGCAGCGAATCGGCCGCAATTTCTGGTTCGGCTTCGATTACCAGCGGACTCAGCGGGAAGATAAGTACCTCGGCTACAATAACTACACTAGGGATACCTATGGCGTCGAGTTCAACTGGCGGGTAGGTAAAAACTTCAAGCTCGAGGCCAGTGGGTACTATCGTGTCTATGACTATGAAAGCGCGTTCGCTTTTCACGAGCCAATCGCAGGGCGAAAAACTCTGGAAACTGTAAACGGCAGGCTGTTTGCGACTTACAAGCTGGCCTGGGATCTGACGCTGATATTGCAGTACAACTATCGCGATGTGGATTCCAGCGACACGCGAATCGCGTATGATCGCTCCCAGTATGTTTTCGGAGTTCGCTGGGATTATTAAGACATTTGCTATCTGTCTGGCATTGCTGACGGCATCCGTCGCACAAGCACAGGAAGAATCTTATAAGTTCGAATTGACGCCGTTTGCCGGTGTCTCGACGGGCGGCGATTTCGAGGACTTGACGAGTACCGCGAAGCTTTCGCTGGATGACAGCTCAAGCCTGGGTGTAATTCTTAACATTGATGAATCGGCCAACACGCAGTGGGAAATTCTTTATTCACTGCAGACAACCGAGGCCGATACGACCGGACTTCCCATCAGCGGCGCTCCCCTTGACATCGACGTGCATTATATTCAGGGCGGCGGCACCTATCTGTTCCCTGGCGAGGCTGCACGCCCATTCCTTGCGGCGACAGTCGGTGCATCGCATTTCGCGCCGGGCCTGGGCGGTGTCGACAGCGAAACCTTTTTTGCGTTCTCGATCGGCACCGGTCTCCAGATACGGCCGAATGCCAGATTTGGAATCCGTCTCGAGGCGAGAGGCTACGGCACACTCGTCGACTCCGATTCGGACCTTTTCTGTCAGTCCGGCCCGGCCGGAGCAATTTGTGCAGTCACCGTTAACGGCACCATCCTCTGGCAGTTTCAGGCATTTGCGGGCTTCGTCTTCAGATTTTGATGAAAGAAATTTGAGTTTTATTTGCTAGACTCGTCCGCCCCATGGACGTCACACCGATACTTGATTCCCTGAACGAAGCCCAGCGGCAGGCCGTTACTGCGCCTATGGAGCCGGTACTCGTCATTGCGGGTGCCGGTAGCGGCAAGACCAGGGTATTGACGCACCGGGCCGCGTGGCTGATAGATGTCGAAGGCGTCTCACCACAAGGTTTACTGGCCGTCACATTTACCAACAAGGCGGCATCGGAGATGCGCGGCCGAATAGAGTCGTTGCTGAATATGCCCGTCAACCATTTATGGATCGGGACATTTCACGGCTTGGCGCACAGACTACTGCGTCGGCATTGGGCCGAGGCCAAGCTGCCACAGAATTTTCAGATCATCGATTCCGACGATCAGCTACGGATCATCAAGCGGCTCTTGAAAAGTCTCGAGCTCGATGACAGTCGCTGGGTGCCCCGCGAAATCCAGTACTTCATCAATGCACAAAAAGACGAGGGCCTGCGGCCGCAGCATCTCGATGACGAGGGCGATACCAATCGCAGGCAATTCATTTCTCTCTATCAAGGGTATCAGGAGGTCTGTGATCGCGGTGGTCTCGTAGACTTCGCAGAACTCCTGTTGCGTGCGCACGAACTCTGGCGGGATAACCCGGAGCTGCTCTCGCATTATCAAAGGCGATTTCAACACCTGTTGGTTGACGAATTTCAGGACACGAACGCGATTCAATACGCGTGGCTCAGATTACTCGCCGGCAAACATGGAATCCCGTTCGCCGTCGGTGATGACGATCAGTCAATTTATCGCTGGCGTGGTGCGCGCGTGGAACACATTTATCGTTTCCAAAAAGATTTTCCTGGCGCCTCTGTCGTAAAGCTCGAGCAAAACTATCGTTCGACGGCAACGATTCTGAATGCAGCCAACGCGGTTATCGCAAACAATGAATCCCGAATGGGTAAGAACCTCTGGACGGAAGGCGCAGAGGGCGAGCTCATCAAGGTCTATTCGGCGTACAACGAGCGTGACGAAGCAGACTTCGTTATCAACCGATTGCGCGACTGGAGCGACCAGGGAAACCCGCGCGCGGATTCAGCCGTTCTGTACCGTTCGAATGCACAGTCACGCGTACTCGAAGAAGCGCTTATCAACGCCGGGTTACCGTATCGTGTGTACGGAGGTCTAAGGTTCTTCGAGCGCGCTGAAATCAAGGATGCGCTTGCTTATCTTCGCCTCCTTTCGAATCGCGACGACGACGCCTCTTTCGAACGCGTCGTCAACCGGCCGACACGCGGCATCGGTGCTCGAACCGTCGAGGAAATACGCTCTTATGCCAAGGCCAACAGCTGTTCGTTGTGGCGCGCGGCGGGCGCGATTGCGAGTGACGCCGTCAGCGGACGAATGGCCTCGTCGGTTCTTGCCTTCGTACACCTGATCGAAAAAATGACCAAGGAGACGAGTGGCCTCGATCTGGCCGAGCAGGTCGACCACGTTATTCACGCAAGCGGGCTTATCGACTTTTTCCGCAAGGAAAAGGGTGAGCGCGCCGAAACACGCGTCGAAAACCTCGAGGAGCTGGTCAGCGCAGCGCAGGGTTTCGAAGCCGATCCGGCAGAAGATATGTCAAAGCTGGATGCCTTTCTTTCTCATGCGGCACTCGAGGCCGGCGAAGGCCAGGCTGACGCCTGGGAAGACTGTGTGCAATTGATGACCATGCACTCCGCCAAAGGCCTGGAGTTTCCGCTGGTTTTTCTCTGCGGCATGGAAGACGGCCTGTTTCCTCATCAACGATCTGTTGCAGACCCGAACGGACTCGAAGAAGAGCGGCGCCTTTGTTATGTCGGAATTACCAGGGCCAAGAAGTCTCTGTACGTCACCTATGCAGAACAACGTCGCTTGCACGGCATGGACAGCTTTTCTCAGCCGTCGCGGTTCATTTCCGAAATTCCAACTGAGCTCATCGAAGAGGTTCGACCCAGGGTTCAGGTATCGCGGCCGATGTCGGGCAGCCGCAAATCAGCAACAACAAGGCCGGGTGCAGAGCTCGGCATACATTTGGGCCAGCGAGTCCGGCACGGCAAATTCGGCGACGGCGTCATCCTGAACTGCGAGGGGCAGGGTGCGCATGCACGGGTAGAGGTCAATTTTGAGACGGCCGGCACAAAATGGCTCGTCTTAAGTTATGCGAATCTTGATCTCATGTGAAATAAGGCGCAGCATTCTCTCAGGATATGCGGCCTAAAGCGCGTCAAGCACAATGAAAATACTAATTCTGGGCGCCGGCCAGGTCGGTTCATCGGCCGCGTATCATCTCTCCCGCGAAGAAGCTAACGAGGTCACTGTCGTCGACACCCGTTCCGACGTTCTGCGCGAGCTTCAGGACCGGCTGGATATCCGCACAGTCGTCGGTCATGGCGCGTACCCCGAGGTGTTGGAGCGTGCCGGCGCCAACGACGTCGATATCATCGTCGCCCTCACCGATGCTGACGAAACGAACATGGTCGCCTGCCAGGTTGCCTATACGCTTTATCACACGCCGACGAAAATCGCCCGCATTCGCTCCGCCGAATACATGAGCGCGAAGAAGCTGTTTACTCAGGAAGCCATCCCGATCGACGTCCGCATCAGCCCGGAGCAACTGGTGTGCGAATACGTGGAGCAGCTTATTCTTTATCCGGGCGCACTGCAGGTGCTCGAGTTTGCGAACGGGCGCGTTCGCCTCGTCGGCGCCCGCGCCGATCGCGACGGACTGCTTGTCGGGCAACGCATAGCGAATCTCAAGGAACACATTCCGAACACTGAGGGTCGAATCGCAGCGATATATCGTGATGGCAGATCGCTGCAAGCCGACGGCGATACCGTCATACAGGAAGGCGACGAGGTGTTCTTCATCGCTGCCCGACAGGACATCCGCGTATTCATGAGTGAAATGCGCAAGCTCGAAGATCCGGTAAGGCGTGTCGTCATCGCCGGCGGTGGCAACATTGGCGTGCGGCTCGCGCTTGCGCTCGAGCAGACCAACCAGGTCAAGATCATTGAACACAATCCCAAACGAGCGCGGCGCATCTCCGAGCAGGTTGCGAAGGCGATCGTACTCGTGGGTGATGCAGCAGACGAAGAATTGTTGCTCGAGGAAAATGTCGACAGCGTCGATGTGTTCTGTGCGCTGACAAACGCGGAAGAAGCCAACATCCTTTCCGCCATGCTTGCGAAGAGGCTGGGCGCTCACAAAGTCATGGCTTTGATCAACAGGCCATCGTATGCAGAGCTTGTCGAATCCGGCAGCATCGACATCGCCATCTCACCCCAACAAGTAACCATCGGCTCGTTGCTGGCACACGTGCGACGCGGTGATGTTGTCAAAGTCCACTCACTGCGCCGCGGTGCCGCCGAGGCAATGGAGGCCGTCGCACATGGCAAAAAAGAGGAATCGAGGGTCGTCGGCCGGAGTATCGAAGACATTAAACTTCCGCCGGGCACCAATATCGTCGCCCTCGTTCGCGGCGACCAAGTCATCATCGCCCATCACGACACCGTTATCGAAACGGACGATCACGTCATATTGTTCATGACCGACAGGAGAAAGATTGAAAGCCTGGAACAGCTGTTTCAGGTCGATGTGTCTTTCGTTTAACCAGGGCTACCAGATATGAACTGGACGGTCGTTCAACGCATTCTCGGGCTGCTCCTGATGATGTTCAGCATAACGATGTTGCCTCCCATCATCGTGAGCCTGTTGGTAGATGATCAGTCCTGGCTGCCATTCGTGCAGGGTTTCGGGCTGACCCTTACGGCGGGCTTCCTGTTCTGGCTGCCGGTACGCAAATCACGCCGTGACCTGCGGCTCCGTGACGGCTTCCTCGTCGTTGCTTCTTTCTGGACCGTCCTGGGCACATTTGGCGCCGCGCCTTTGCTATTTGCAGAGTCGCCCGCGATGTCGGTCACAGACGCGATTTTCGAATCCATGTCCGGCTTGACGACTACCGGCGCCACCGTACTCACGGGACTCGACTCCCTACCAAAATCCATTCTCTATTACCGCCAGCAACTTCAATGGCTCGGCGGCATGGGAATCATCGTCCTGGCTGTTGCAGTGCTGCCCATGCTCGGCGTTGGTGGCATGCAGTTGTACCGGGCGGAAACACCGGGGCCGGTTAAAGACACCAAATTGACGCCACGGATAACGGAGACCGCGAAAGCGCTGTGGTATGTCTATCTCGCTTTCACGATCGCTTGCATGATCAGCTACATGTTAGTCGGAATGGATTGGTTCGATGCGTTGTGTCACGCATTTTCCACAGTAGCGATCGGCGGCTTTTCGACGCACGACCTGAGCATCGGCTACTTCGACAGCACTGCGATCGATCTGGTCGCCATCTTGTTCATGTTTGCAGCTGGCATAAACTTCTCTCTGCACTTTTATGCCTGGCGACATATCGAGGTCAAGCATTATGGCTCCGATCCAGAATTTCGCGCTTACTGTTTGATGCTCGTAACGGTTTCGTTTGTTGTCATTGCCGCGCTTTATTGGACCGGGACATACGCAAATGCAGGCGACAGTGTTATTAACGGCGTCTTTCAGGCGGTCTCGATTGCAACGACGACCGGCTACACCACAGCGAATTTCGCATCCTGGCCCGGCGCTCTGCCCGTCTTGTTAATCATCGCCAGCTTCATCGGCGGCTCGGCGGGCTCGACCGCTGGCGGTATCAAAGTCATACGCTGCCTGTTGATTGCGAAGCAGGGTTTTCGAGAAATCGTACGCCTGGTACATCCAAGTGCAGAGATTCCGGTAAAGCTCGGCAACTCGGCCGTGCCATTTCGGGTTGTAGATGCCGTTTGGGGTTTCTTTTCGGTATACATCGTCGTGTTCAGCATCATGCTGCTCGCAATGATGGCGATGGGGCTCGATCAG
>Ga0255058_10001023_pt1 | contig 15980 bp, 14 predicted proteins | sample Cases_109_9_MG_FD_188637 | JGI IMG/M metagenome (GOLD analysis project Ga0255058, IMG submission 188637) | Seawater microbial communities from Amundsen Gulf, Northwest Territories, Canada - Cases_109_9 | ecosystem: Environmental > Aquatic > Marine > Gulf | place: Canada: Northwest Territories... | reverse complement strand
AGTCATGTTGGGCCTTCTTGTTCTTACTTTTCTGGCTATTGCTCCTCAGGCCGCCGAGGAGCCCGCCGATGCCCGCGCCGATCGCCGCACCCTTCCCGGCATTACCGCCCGAAATGGCCCCGCCGATGGCGCCGGCCCCGGCGCCGACCGCGGCACCGCCCAGCAATCCCGGACCCGTGGACTGGTCTTGCGGCGCCGGCGCGTTCGCCGTGGGCACCGCCATCGGATCGAAGCCGGACTGCTGCTTGGACCAAGTGAAGCACTCGAACTCGTCCTTCTGCTGCTGCTCCTGGCTCTGTCCCTTATTGGGATAGGCGTAAACGTCCTGCGCCAGCGGCGCCGCCGACGGCGCCACCAACATCGCCATCACGAATGACGATACACAAAGACTGCGTCTCATCGTTCCCTCAAGAATATATTTAGAGTGCCCTGCGAACCGAACCGGAAATTTGTCGTTCTGCTTCCAACGACAGGGGTTGAACCGAATGGTCGTAGGTACCGCCCCTGGCGCGACCCGATCATCACCGATCAGCCCTGCGGGGTCAATCGCACCCTTCGTCAATCGTGCGGGTCGGCCGGGTTGACGCAATTATAAGCATAGAGGCGCTTGACCGAGCTCGGGCCCAGCGCCTTATTGCCCAGAGCCACAGCGCGCTTGCCGTAGCCTCGGCAATAGCTCTCGGCCATGCCGCCGGCGTCGGAAAATGGTACAGCCGTGATCGAGACGGTAGTTGCGTCACCGCCGATCACTTCCGGACCGCCGCCGCACGCGCTGAGGACGAAAACGACCAGAAGTAGGATTTTGAAGCGGACAAATCGCATGTCGGTAGGACCGTGGCCGGGGGACCGAACTGGTAGCCGAAACCGCCTTGACAGTCCACCACGCCGGCCCGGATCGTGCGTCCGGATTGGAGCCCTGGAAAAATGGACGTTCCGGCAAAAACCGCGCGGTGGCTTGCAGCCGCGGTGCTCACATGCGTGATCGCCACGACAGCGGCGCCGAACACTGTTTTCGCCGAAACGCTTTTGAAGGGCAGCTCGAAAGACCATCCGTGCAGCCAGTCCATGCATGAGAAGCTGGCCGAACTCGGTATCGACGCTATCAAAGGCGTCAGCATTTACCGGCGCGAGGTCCGGCGGCGATTCAACAGACAGACGAGTGAGCAGCTCGTGGGCTACAAGGCCTGGGTCGTGCCGCTCGATGGGAAGGGCAACCTGGTCATGGACCTTTTCCTGAACTGCCGGGTGCAGCGGGTCTATACCAGCGGCGGGTTCACCCTCCCGGGGGACGGCCCGGGAGCCGGTGGGGAGGTCCAGTAGGGTTCGGATCGCACGCGCGTGCGGCGCGCCGGTCACGTCTTTCCCCCCTCTCGTCTTTATGCCAATCTCCACTGGCCAAATCGAGCCGCGGAAGCCGTTACTGGGGGGATACGACGCTGTCGATGCGACCAGCACTCCTGATGAGTCTGTGCACCCTGTTGGCCCTGCTGATCGGCAGTGCCACGGTGTCCATGGGGCCGACGGCGCTGGCCCAAGACGCCGGCGCCACCGGGTTCGACGAGGTCGACACGAATCACGACGGCGTGATCAACCTCGAGGAGTGGGACCAGTTCAGTTCCCGGCTGTTCGATGGCATCGACAAGGACGCCGACGGTGAGGGAAGCCCGGAGGAGTTGGGCCAGGCCTTCGAGACCTTCGATTACAACAAGGACGGCGTGATCGACGGGGATGAGGCCCCGCTGATCATCATCCTGGGCGACGACGACGGGGACGGCCGGGTGAGTCCGGCCGAGTTCGATTCCATCAACTGGACGCGGGACTCGATCGATGCCAACAGGGACGGGCGCGTCAGCCGCGAGGAGTTCGGGAAGGCCAGGCGAGAAGTTTACGACCAGGCGGATTTCGACCGCAGCACCACGCTCGGCCGCTCCGAGTACAATGGCGCGCCGAGCCTGACACTGTTCCGGTTCTAGCCTTGGCAAGGAGACGGCCTTTGCGCCTCGAACCATCGAATTGGAGAAACTGAACCCATGCCGATCGCGACCATAAGGGAGTTTCTCAAACTCGAGGCGGCCGCCGGAATCGTCCTGGTGATATCGGCGGTCTTGGCCTTGGTGATGGCCAACACCTTCCTGGCACCCTTCTACCAGGTCTTCCTCGATGTTCCGGTGGTCGTCCAAGTGGGCGCCCTGAAACTGGCGAAGCCGCTGCTGCTCTGGGTCAACGACGGCCTGATGGCGATCTTCTTCTTCCTCGTCGGGCTCGAGATCAAGCGCGAGGTGCTGCAGGGCGAGCTGTCGTCCTGGTCGCAGGCGTCCCTGCCCGGCTTCGCGGCCCTGGGCGGCATGGCGGTGCCGGCCCTGGTCTATGTCCTGATCAATCTCGGCGACCCGGAGACCTTGCGCGGCTGGGCCATTCCGGCGGCCACGGACATCGCCTTCGCCTTGGGCGTGCTCGCCTTGTTGGGGTCTCGCGTGCCGGCGGCGCTGAAACTCTTCCTCTTGGCGCTCGCCATCATGGACGATCTGGGAGCGATCGTGATCATCGCCGTATTTTACACGGCCGACATGTCTTTGATTTCGCTCGGCCTGGCGGCCGTCGGCATGGTCATCCTGGCGTGCTTCAATATCTTCGGCGTCGTCCGCCTGGCGTCCTATCTCCTGGTGGGGCTGGCGGTCTGGGTCTGCGTCTTGAAATCGGGCGTTCATGCGACACTGGCCGGCGTCGCGGTGGCCTTTTTCATCCCGCTCAGGGCCAAGACCGAGGGGGGCGAGTCCCCCTTGGAGCATTTGGAGCACGTGCTCCATCCCTGGGTCGCCTTCGCCATCCTTCCTTTCTTCGCGTTTGCCAACGCCGGGATCTCTCTGGAGGGCCTGACGTTTGCATCTTTGTTGGCGCCGGTCCCGCTCGGCATCGCGGCGGGGCTTTTCATCGGCAAGCAAATCGGCGTCTTCGGCTTCACCTATGGCGCCGTGCGATTGGGACTGGCGCGCCTGCCGCAGGGCGTATCCTGGCTGCAGATCTATGGCCTGTCGTTGCTGACGGGCATCGGCTTCACCATGAGCCTGTTCATCGGCACCTTGGCGTTCGACGGCTTGGATCATGCGACCGGCATCCGTCTGGGCGTGTTGCTCGGCTCTCTCTTGTCGGCCGTCGGGGGATACCTCCTGCTGCGGTTCTCATCGACGCCCACGGAGCGCACCTCCGTCGAGGCGGAACTCCAGCAGAGCTAGGCGCCGAGCCCTGGCACACTTGGTCTTGACCGCCATGCCGCAGGATGACGCTGCGCCGGACGTGCACCATCTCTACGAGCGCTTTGCCCGAGAGTATGACCGGGACCGGGGCCGCGCGCTTATGGAGCGCAGCTACCTCGACGAAATGCTCGAGCACCTGGGGGAGCGTCCGCGCATTCTCGATCTCGGTTGCGGGTCCGGCGAACCCATCGCGCGCTTCTTCGTCGAGAAGGGATGCGAATTGACCGGCGTCGACGCGGCCCCTTCCATGGTTGTCCTCTGCCGCCAACGCTTCCCCGACGCCCATTGGCTCGTCGCCGACATGCGGTCGCTCGATCTGGAAAGCCGGTTCGACGCGATCGTGGCCTGGGACAGCTTCTTTCATCTCCGGCCGGACGATCAGCGTCGCATGTTCGACGTTTTCAAGACTCACATCGCGCCGCGAGGCCTCTTGCTGTTCACCACGGGACCACGAGCGGGAGAGGCGACGGGCGACTTCTACGGAAACACGCTGTTTCATGCCAGCCTCGACCCGCAAGAGTATGAGTCCCTACTGGACGGCGCCGGCTTCGAGGTGCTTCGCCACCGCTCGGAAGATCCGGACTGCGGCCTTCATACGGTGTGGCTGGCGCAATCCGTTCGATAGCACCCAATTTCCAGCCCGTCCGCCGCCCCTCACGCGGCCCTATCTGAAACTCCGATATCCGCATCTTGAAATCCCGTTTGACTTCGCACCTCCCAAGCACGGTTAATGGCGGGACAAGCAAACATGCCTGGGAGGCCAATATGACGAAGGGAATTGTCTCTAGAGCCGTCGCTCCTTTTCTAGCCGCCGCAGTGTTTTTCGGCCTGGCCGGCGCCGCGCCGGTCACCGCCCAAGCCGAGGCCATGAAGGTCGCCGGCATCTTCGAAACGCCGATCGAGGAGCCCTGGGTCAAGCAGATCCATCAGGCGCTGGTCAAAGCCCAAGAGGAACTCGGGATCGAGTACACCTATTCGGAAAGCGTCAAGGCGGCGGATTTCGCGCGGGTGATGCGTGAATATGCCGAGCAGGACTACCAGCTCATCATGGGCGATGCCTTCGGCGCCGAGCGGATCGCCCGCAGGGTGGCCCGGGACTATCCGGATACCGCCTTCGTCTTCGGGTCAGGTATCGGTCCCGCCGATCCCAACTTCGGCGTCTTCGACAACTGGATCCACGAGCCGGCTTATCTGTCGGGCATGATCGCGGGCCGGATGACCAAGACCAACACGGTCGGCGTGGTCGGCGGCATGGCGATACCCGAGATCAACCGCCTGTCGAACGCGTTCTGCGCCGGGGCCAAGGAGGTCAACGGCGAGATCAGGTGCAAGTTCGCCTTCATCGGTTCGTTCTTCGATCCGCCGAAGGCCAAGGAGGCCGCGATCGCGCAGATCGAGGCCGGCGTCGACGTCATCTATGCCGAGCGCTTCGGGGTCATCGAGGCGGCCAAGGAAAAGGGCGTGCTGGCGATCTCCAACATGTCGGATCAGGCCTCGCTCGGCCCGGACACGGTCGTCACCGGCCCGGTCTGGGACATGTGGCCGACCGTGAAGCATGTGGTGGCCCTGGTGCAGGCCGGCGTGTTCACGGCGCAGGACTTCGGCGGCTTCTCCTACATGGGCAAGGGCGGTTCCTACTTGGCGCCCTATCACGACTTCGACGCCACGCTGCCCGACGACGTGAAGCAGATGGTCGACGAGCGTCGGCAAGAGATCCTCGACGGCACGTTTCGCGTGAACCTCGACGAGAGTGCACCGCGTTCCGACTGACGCGTGACGATCGCGCCCGGGATGACCTCTTCCTCGGGTCGTCCCGGCCGGTCCCCCAGAGCGGGTTTGGGCCAAATTGAACCACGCTGACGGAGCGATTTTGGCCGGACGTTAGGCCAGGGATCAATGTTTAGGACGATGGACATGCCGGGGCATATTCCCAGTGGATTTTCGGGACGAGCGACGCGGCGTCCGGCCAAAATCGCCCGTCCCGCCAGGGTTGCCCCAATGGCGTATGGTGGCCGGCCCGCCGCGTCGTTGCGAACCTCGCCCGATGCTCCAGAAATCCATGGGGCATCGCGCGTCGGCCCGCGCCTAGCGGCCGGACTCAGCCCAGAGGCAACAGCGTTGCTTCAATTTGGCCCAAACCCGCTCTAAGACCCGGGAGTCTTGTGATGAACGAGAACACCCCGATCCTCGCCCTGCGCGGTATCTGCAAGAGCTTCGGCCCCGTGCACGCCAACAAAGATATCGACCTGACCCTCCAGAAGGGCGATATCCTGGGCCTACTGGGCGAAAACGGCGCCGGCAAGACGACCCTGATGAACGTCCTGTTCGGCACCTATACGGCCGATGCCGGCCAGATCGAGATCGACGGCAAGCCCGTTAACATCACCAACTCTGCCGCCGCCATTGCCCACGGCGTCGGCATGGTGCACCAGCACTTCCACCTGGTCGCCAGCCACAGCGTGATCGAAAACCTGATGGTCGGCCAGAAGAGCAAGGGCGGGATGCTCGACCGGGCCGGCGCCGAGGCGCGGCTCGCCAAGATCGGCGAAGAGTACGATCTCAAACTGGCGCCCGACACCCTGGTCAGCGAGCTGACCATCGGCGAACAGCAGCGGCTGGAGATCATCAAGGCGCTGTTCCGCGGCGCCCGCATCCTGATCCTGGACGAACCGACCGCCGTGCTGACCCCTCAGGAGGCCGAGGGCCTGTTCAAGGCCATGCGGGCCCTGGTGAAGAGGGGCATGGGCGTCATCTTCATCTCGCACAAGCTTTACGAGGTGCGCGAGATCACCAACCACATGATGATCATGCGCCAGGGCGTCGTGACGGCGACGCTCGACAACACCCCGGACCTCACCGACCGCCAGCTCGGCGAACTAATGTGCGGTCACGAACTGACCCCGCCGGAAAAACCGGCGACGGAGGTCGGCCGCGTACTGCTGAAGCTCACCAACATCACGGCGGGCGGCACACCCGACCGGCCGGTGCTGAAGGGCGTCTCGCTCGAGGTCCGGGCCGGCGAGATCCTCGGCCTGGCCGGCGTTTCCGGCAATGGCCAGAGCCAGCTTGCCGAGGTTATTGCCGGTGTCCTGCCGCCCTTTAGCGGCGAAATGGAGATCGACGGCGACGTCCTCACCCGGCCCACGGTGAAGCAGGTCAAGGCGCGCGGCATCGGCCGGGTGCCGGAGGACCGCATGGGAACCGGCCTGATCACCACCTTGCCGCTCAGCGACAGCATGGTGCTGCCGCGCGTCGGCCAACCGCCCTTCAGCCGCTTCGGCATCCTCAACCGCGGCGCCATTCGAGACTTCGTCACCAAACAGGTCGAACGCTTCCGGATCAAGACGGCGGGCGTCGACGTGCGCACCGGCACCTTGTCGGGCGGCAATCTGCAGAAGGCGCTGCTGGCGCGCGAGCTGGCCTTCGATCCCCTGGTGCTGCTGGTCGCCCAGCCGACCCGCGGCATCGACGTCGGCGCCGGCGAATTCGTCCACCGCGAGTTTCTCGACCTGCGCGCGCGCGGCCGCGGGCTGCTGGTGATCAGCGAGGACCTGGAGGAGCTGTTCACCCTCTCCGACCGCATTGCGGTGATCTACGAGGGCCGCATCATTGACGTCATCCCGGTCGCCGAGGCGACGGCCCAGAACATCGGACTGCTGATGGCCGGTTTCCAGGAGGACGCGGCATGAAAATGCGCCTGGAACAACGCGAGAAATCTTCGCCCTGGCTGAACCTGACCCTGCCGCTGGCCGCCATCGCCGCGACCCTGGTGCTTTGCGGCGGCCTTATCGCGCTGGCCGGCGCCAACGTCATCGAGGCCTACACGGTGCTGTTCGCCAGTGCGCTGGATAGCAAGTTCAACCTCGTCGAAACCCTCGTCAAGGCGGCGCCCCTGGTGCTGACCGGCCTGGCCGTCGCCGTCGCCTTCCGGGCCAAGTTCTGGAACATCGGCGCCGAGGGCCAGTTCCTGCTGGGCGCCATGGCGGCCGTCTTCGTCGGCACCCAGGAAGCCCTGCCGACCTGGTCGCTGGTCCCCTTGATGATCGTCTGCGGTTTCTTGGCCGGCGGCCTTTGGGCCGTCTTGCCGGCGATTTTGAAGACCCGCTTCAAGGTCGACGACGTGGTCACCACGTTGCTGCTCAACTTCATCATCTTCTACGCCATGATGGCCTTGCTGGACGGCCCCTGGAAGGACCCCTTGAGCGGCTATCCCGATTCGCCGGATATCCTGATGGAGGCCGAGTATCCGATCCTGTTGCACGCGACGCGCCTGCATCTCGGCGTGCTGCTGGCGGCTGTCGCTGCGGTCGCGGTGTGGTGGATGATGCGCTTTACCACGCTCGGCTTCGCGATCCGCGCGGTCGGCGAGAACCCGCGCGCCGCGGCCTACGCCGGGCACAACATCACACGCGTGGTTATCCTGACGGCGCTGATCTCCGGCGGGCTGGCGGGCTTGGCCGGGGTCGGCGAAGCCGCCGGCCTGCACTTTCAGGTCATGGCGGGCATCTCGACCGGCTATGGCTATACCGGCATCGTCATCGCCATGCTGGCGCGGCTCAACCCGCTCGGCGTGGTGCCGTCGGCGATTTTCTTCTCGATCATCATCACCGGAGCGGAAGCCATGTCACGCGCCACCGGGGTGCCGGTCTTCCTGGCCGATGTCATCCAGGGCACGGCCCTGATGACCATGCTGATCGCCCTCCTCTTCACCAGCTATAGACTGCGAGTGAGCCTGAGCGATGGATGAAATTCTCGGACAGGTCCTGCAAGTCGGCTTCTTCGCCGCGATGCTCCGCATCGCGACGCCGCTCTTGTTCGCCACCTTCGGCGAGCTCTTTGCCGAGCGCGCCGGGGTTCTCAACCTTGGCATCGAAGGCATCATGCTGCTCTCGGCCATGACCGGCTTCAGCGCCGCCTATTTCACGGGATCGCTGTGGCTCGGCGTCTCGGCTGCGATCCTTACCGGCGTCGCGTGCGGCGCGCTCATGGGCCTCTTGACCGTCACCTTCGGCTTGAGCCAGCACGTTTCGGGACTGGGGCTGACGCTGCTCGCGTCCGGTCTCGCCTTCTTCTTCTTTCGCGTGATCTTCGGCCAGCCGGCGACGCCGCCCAACATAACGGCCTTCAAGAGGGCGCCCATCCCGCTGCTTTCTGACATCCCGTTCATCGGGCCGGTCTTGTTCAATCAATACGCCCTGGTCTATATGGCGCTGCTGCTGGTACCGGTCACCGCCTTCATCTTGTACCGCACACCCTGGGGATTGCATCTGCGCACCGTCGGCGAATCGCCCCATGCCGCCGACTCGGCCGGGGTCAGCGTCGCCAAGGTGCGTTATCAGGCGCTCATGCTGTCGGGTGCGCTGATGGCGGTCGGCGGGGCCTTCTTGTCGATGGCCCAATTCAACGCCTTCACCTTCGGGGTCATCTCCGGCCGCGGCTGGGTCTGCATCGCCCTGGTGGTGTTTGGCCAGTGGAGCCCGTGGCGTTCGGCGGTCGCGGCTCTCCTCTTCGCCTTCATCGACGCCCTGCAGCTCCGCCTGCAGGCGAGCGCCGTGATCGACGTACCCTATCAGATCTTCCTGATGATGCCCTTCGTGCTGACCATCCTCGCCATGGCCTTGCTGTCGCGCAACGCGCGGGCGCCGGCGTCGTTGCTGGTGCCGTTCCGCAAGGAGGAGCGCTGATGTTCGATCTGGTGATCCGCGGCGCCACCCTGCCCGACGGCCGGGAAGCCATCGACATTGGCATCCAGGGCGAGCGCATCGCCGATCTCGGCCCCGGTCTGGCGGGCGACGCGGGACGCGAGATCGATGCCACCGGCTGCCTGGTGACGCCGCCCTTCGTCGATGCCCATTTCCACATGGACTCCACCCTCACCTACGGCACGCCGCGGACCAACCAGTCGGGCACGCTGCTGGAAGGTATCGCAGTGTGGGGCGAGTTGAAGCCGCTCCTGACCCAGGAGGAGATCGTCGAGCGGGCGCTGCGGTATTGCGACTGGGCGGTCGGCCAGGGCTTGCTGGCGATCCGCTCCCATGTCGACGTCTGCGACGACCGGCTGCTGGCGGTCGACGCGCTCATCGACGTGCGCGAGCGGGTGAAGTCCTACATCGACCTTCAGCTCGTCGCCTTCCCCCAGGACGGCTATCTGCGCTCACCCACTGCCGCCGCCAACCTCGAGCGCGCGCTGGACAAGGGCGTCGACGTGATCGGCGGCATTCCCCACTTCGAGCGCACCATGGGCGACGGCGCGGCCTCGATCCGGGCGCTCTGCGGAATCGCCGCGGAGCGCGGGCTGATGGTCGACATGCACTGCGACGAGTCCGACGACCCCCTGTCGCGCCACGTCGAGACCCTGGCCCATGAGACCCAACGGCTCGGGCTCAACGGCCGGGTCACCGGCTCACATCTGACCTCGATGCATTCGATGGACAACACCTATGTCAGCAAGCTGATCCCGTTGATGGCCGAGGCGGAGCTGCGGGTGGTCGCCAATCCCTTGATCAACATCACCCTGCAGGGCCGCCACGACACCTACCCGAAACGCCGCGGCATGACCCGGGTGCCGGAACTGATGGACGCCGGCCTGGTCGTCGCCTTCGGCCAGGATTGCGTCATGGACCCCTGGTACCCGCTGGGCACCGCCGACATGCTGGATGCGGCGTCCATGGGCCTGCACGTCGCGCAAATGACCGGGCAGGACGCCATGCGGCGCTGCTTCATGGCCGTCACGGAGAACCCGGCGACCATTCTCGGTCTCGACGGCTACGGCATCGCGCCCGGCTGCTATGCCGACCTGGTCGTGTTGCAGGCGCGGGACCCGGTCGACGCGATCCGGCGGCGCGCCCGGCGGCTTCATGTGCTGCGCCGCGGCCGGGTGATCGCCAAGACGCCGCCGCTGGCTACGGAGATCGACCTGCCCGGCCGGGCCGCGCGGGTCGATTACGACCTGTCTTGATCGGGCTCTTGACCCGGGCCTCGATCGGGGCCGGCGATGATCCGCTCGTAGAGCAGCTCCTTGTGTCGCGACAACCCGACCCGCGGGCGATAGCATTCGATGGTGATGGCATGAGCCGGGGCAATCGGCAGAATTTTGATCAGACCCAGTTCGGCCTCCTGGTCCGCCGCGCCGGCCGGCACCAGGGCATGACCTATCCCCGACTGCACCATGACCTTGATGGTTTCGATATTGTCGACGACGGCCTGGATGCGCGGAGAGATGCCGAGCGCGCCGAACATCGTCATGACCGCCATCCCGTAACCGACCGACAGTTCGCTCATGATGATCGGCTCCTCGGCGATGCTGGTGATGTCGAGCGGGCCGTCGCCCTCGGCGACGTCGCTGCCGGGGGTGGAAATCAGCACCAGATCGACGTCGAACAGGGTGCGGACAGTGAGGCCGGAGGGAATGAGATCCGGATCCATCGCGACCGCGAAGCCGAGGTCCAGGCGGCCCTTGAACAGCTCGTCGAAGATCACCCGGGTCGGCGCGGTGCGGATTTCGACCTGCATGTTGCGGGGCCAATCGCCGTCGGGAAAAATGCGCGGCACCAGCGCGTTCGCCAAGCCGGAAATCATGCCGATGTTCACCTTGTCGACGGCGACCGACCGCAGGTTCCGGCCGATCTCCTCCAGGTGCATGATGTCCGTCGCGATGCGTTCGGCCTCGTGCAGGAAAACGCGGCCCTTCTCCGTCATCTCGGCGCCGCGCCCGGTGCGCACCAGCAAGGGGAAGCCGAGCCGGCCCTCGAGCAGCTTGACCTGCTCGCTGATCGCCGATTGCGAGACGTTGAGACGCTGGGAGGCGCGGGTGAAGCTGCCCTCCTTGGCGACCGCGAGAACGTATCGGATCTGCCGCAATTCCATCCTGCCCCCCTGCCGTCTGAGACGCGCCCGGCCACCCCGAGCCATCGGCGCAACCGATATTTTGGCCAGAGGCCGGATTGCACGAATATCCGGTTGGCCGCGCTTGCATGTGTATCAGTCGATGACGCGACCTTTGATCTTATCGGAAAGACTGCGTCGGATCAATTTGCGGGGCGGTTGGACGCTGCTGCGGCACTCGACGTGTCCAAACCACGAGATACCGGAATTGCCGATATCAGGATTGGGAAACGCTATTGGACTCGGACCGACAGCAAGGAAATACTGGGCTCGAGACAAGGCTGTCGCCGAGCCCTGGGACAGCATGAGGCGAAAGCATCGGGACGAACGCACCAAGCCGGCACGCCGGCGCGGTCGGGCACTTAGGAGGATGAGGACATGGCTGTCGAAGTCGCAAAGATCGAAATCAAGAACGTCTCGGACGCGTCGGGTCTGGAGGCGTGCATCGTCAAGGGTCAAATGGCCGCCGACGAAGTCGTCGCGGTCATCGGCAAGACCGAGGGCAACGGCGGGGTGAACGACTTCACCCGCATTCTGGCCGACCAAGCCTTTCGCGCCGTGCTGATGAAGCACGGCAGCCGGTCGGAGGATGAGGTGAAGCAGATCCCGATGGTCTGGTCGGGCGGCTGCGACGGCATCATAACGCCGCACGCGACGGTCTTCGCCCGCAACGATAAGACCGGCACACCCGGCAAGGCGAGGCTGACGATCGGTCAGGCCATGAGTCCGGAGATCCTGCCCGAAGATATCGGCCGGCCGGCGATGGTGGAGAAGGTCGCCGTCGGCGTGCGCGCCGCCATGGCGGACGCCGGCATCACCGACCCCAAGGACGTCCACTACGTCCAGACCAAGACGCCGCTGCTCACCATCGAGTCGATCCAGGCGGCGGAGAGCCGCGGCCAAACCGCGTTCTGCGAGGTGCACGATTCCATGGGCGTATCGAACGGCACCACCGGCCTTGGCATCGCGGTCGCCCTCGGTGAGATCGATCTGCCCAAGGCCGAGGACATCTGCCGCAACTTCGACCTCTATTCGTCGGTCGCCTCCTGCTCGTCGGGCGTCGAGCTCGACTGCGCCCAGATCGTTCTGATCGGCAACCGCGACGGGGCCGGCGGGCGCTACCGCATCGGCCACAGCGTCATGGAGGACGCCCTTCACATCGACGGTATCTACGATGCGATCCGCGACGCCGGGCTCGATCTGCCGGAGCGCGCGCGGGCCACCGACCTGAACGGCAAGCTGGTCAATTGTTTCATGAAATGCGAGGCCGACCGGCGTGGGCTGCTGCGCGGGCGGCGCCAGATCATGCTCGACGATTCCGACGTGCATCACCATCGCCATTCGAAGGCGGCGGTCGGCGGCGTCGCGGCCGCGGCGATCGGCGATCCGGCCGTTTTCGTCTCGGTCGATGCCATGCACCAGGGTCCGCACGGCGGCGGGCCGGTGATCGCAATCGTCGATCTCGGCGAGTAGACGTCATGTCCGGCGATCGCGGGCTGGTAGACAGGACGGCGCTGGAACTGCGCGATCTGATCGCGACCAAGGCCACCAGCCCCGTGGAGGTGCTCGAGGCGCATTTGAGCGAGATCGCGCGCCTCAACCCACCCTTGAACGCGATCATCACCCTGGCCGAAGAGCAGGCACGGGCGGCGGCAGCGGAAGCGGAACAGGCCGTGATGCGGGGCGACGAGCTCGGCCCGCTGCACGGCCTTCCGCTGGTCATCAAGGACATCACCGAGACCGCCGGCATTCGCACCACCTACGCCTCGCCGATCTACCGCGACCATGTCCCGGAGGCCGATGCGGAGGTCGTGGCGCGCCTCAAGCGGGCCGGGGCGATCATCCTGGCCAAGACCAATACGCCGGAGTTCGCCGCCGGCGCCAACACGGTGAACGCGGTTTTCGGCGCGACCCGCAATCCCTGGAACACCGATCTCAGCCCGTCGGGCTCGTCCGGCGGCTCGGCGGTGGCGGTCGCCACCGGCATGGCGCCGCTGGGACAGGGCACGGACTTCGGCTGCTCCCTGCGCATGCCGGCGGCGTTCTGCGGCATCGTCGGCCTGCGCACGACACCGGGCCTGATCCCGAACGATCCCATGCCGCTGCCCTGGGATCCCGGCCAGGTCCACGGCCCCCTCGCCCGCGGCGCGGAGGATGCGGCCCTGATGCTCGATGCCATGACGGGATTGGACCCCTTGTGGCCGATCTCCGTGCCGCCCACTTGGGAGAGCGCGCTGGCCGAGGTGCAGGCGAGCGACAGTGTCGCCGGCCTGCGGATCGCCTATGTCCCGGACATCGCCCGCATCGGCGTCGACCCGGAAGTCGACCGGGTCTGCCGCGCGGCGATCGCCAAACTCGAGGCCGACGGGGCACGGGTCGAGGAGGTCGATTTCGACGCCTCGGCCGGCAACGCCGCCTACCTCACGTTGCGCGCCGAATGGATGGTCGGCCAGCAATACCAGCGCCTCTCCATGCTCGACCAGTTCGACCGCAACCTGGCCGGCAACGTCCGCGACGGGTTGGCCCTGACGGTAACCGATACGGCGGCCGCACAGGACGCGCGGGAAGCGGTCTGGCGAAGTTTCCGGGATTTCTTCGCCGCCTACGATTTCATCCTGACGCCGATGTCGCCGGTCGAGCCCTTCCCGGTTGACCAGAACTTCCCTTCCGAGATCGGCGGACGCAAACTGGAAAACTACATCGACTGGATCGCGCCTGCCTTCCTGATCACGCTGGTCAGCCTGGTGGGCGGCTCTGTGCCCGCAGGCTTGAGCCGCAACGGCCTGCCGGTCGGGCTGCAGATCGTCGGCCCGCGGTTCTCCGAACCGCGGGTCCTCGGCCTTGCCAAGCACATTCAGGCGGCCAACCCGATCGGCCGGCCGCCGATCTGCACGGCGGATTGAGGAGAACGCGAGATGACCGGCTCCTCGTTCCTGGCCGATCTGCTGGAAACCGTCAGCGACCGCGGGCGCGCTCTGCTCAGGCGCGGCGACCCGAACGGCCCATCGGGGCCGGGCGGGCCCGACGCGCTGATCGACCTCTGCGAGGCGCTGCTCAGCGGCCGCGGCGAGGCGACCGGTTTGGCGATCGCCCGGGACATCCTGGAGCGCTATGCCGAGCTCGACCAAGCGGAGCGGCTCAGTCTTTTCCAGGCCCTGGCGACCCGCTTCGGCGCCGATACCGAGCGCTTTCAAGAGGCGCTGGCCGCGTGGCAGTCCGATCCGTCGGACGACCGGGCGGCGGCCTTGCATTTCGCCTCCGAGCCGCGCCGCCAGGAGGTGTTCCGCCGCCTCAACCGCGCGCCCGGCGGCATGGAAGCCCTGGTCGGCATGCGGGAAGACATCCTCGGCCTGCTGGGCGACCATCGCGAGCTCGAGAGCACCGACCGGGATTTCCACCACCTGTTTTCGTCCTGGTTCAATCGCGGGTTTCTGGTGCTGCGGCGGATCGACTGGTCGACACCGGCGATCATCCTGGACAAGCTCATCCGCTACGAGGCGGTGCACGAGATCCACGATTGGGACGATCTGCGCAGCCGCACCGACCCGCCCGACCGGCGCTGCTATGCCTTCTTCCATCCGGCGCTCGCCAACGAGCCGCTGATCTTCGTCGAGGTGGCGCTCACCCGCGATGTATCCCATGCCATCGGCCCGATCCTGGCCGGCGACCGGACGCCGCTGAGGGCGGCGGAGGCAACCACCGCCGTGTTCTATTCGATCTCGAACTGCCAGCATGGCCTGCAGGGGGTCTCGTTCGGCAACTTCTTGATCAAGCAGGTGGTCGACGATCTGGCGCGCGACCTGCCCGAAATCGAGACCTTCGTCACCCTGTCGCCTGCGCCGGGCTTTGCCGCCTGGCTGCGCAGCCCGGCGGACGACGGCACCGAGGGACTGTTGGACGCCGACCGGCGGAGTCTGCTCGAGCGCCTGGATGAACCGGGATCGCTCCGCGATCCGGCAACGGTGGAGGCCTTGCAGCCGCGTCTGCTGCGGCTTGCCGCCTATTATTTCCTCATCGCCAAGAACGCGCGCGGCGAACCGCTCGATCCGGTGGCACGGTTCCATCTCGGCAACGGCGCACGGCTGGATCGGCTCAACTGGCCCGCCGACACATCGGAAAAAGGCATCGCCCAGGGCGCGGGGCTGATGGTCAACTACCGCTACGAACAGAAGCACGTCGAACGAAACCATGAGGCCTACGCCAATCACGGCGAGATCGCGGCGGCGGTCGCGGTGTCGCGCCACCTGAAAGTTCCGTCGGCGAGCGAGGAACGGGTGAAGGCATGAGCGAAAACCTGTTCAGCAGACTTGCGGCACGGCTCGCCGATGCGGACGCGGTTTTCATCCGCCATCCCGGCGGCGCGACACTGACCTACGGCCAGGCCTTCGCCCGCGCGGCCCAGTTCGCCAACGTGCTCGTGCAACTCGGCGTCGAACCCGGCGACCGGGTGGCGGTCCAGGTCGAAAAGTCGGCGGACGCTCTGCTGCTCTACCTCGGCTGTCTCCGGGCCGGCGCCGTATTTCTGCCGTTGAACACCGGCTATACCGGGCCGGAGCTCGCCTATTTCCTGGGCGACGCGGAACCCCGTGTGTTCGTCGTGGACCCGGCCGCCGAGGCGACCGCCGACGGACTCCGCCGCGACGCCGGTGTCGCCCATCTCGCGACCCTGGCCCCCGACGGGGCCGGTTCGCTGGCCGAGGCGGCCAACGGGGCCAGGGAGCGCGTCGCCGACGTGGCGCGCGGCGCCGACGATCTTGCCGCCATCCTCTATACCTCCGGCACCACCGGGCGCTCGAAAGGCGCGATGCTGACCCACGGCAATCTCGCATCCAACGCCGAGGC
>Ga0255058_10001022_pt1 | contig 16004 bp, 11 predicted proteins | sample Cases_109_9_MG_FD_188637 | JGI IMG/M metagenome (GOLD analysis project Ga0255058, IMG submission 188637) | Seawater microbial communities from Amundsen Gulf, Northwest Territories, Canada - Cases_109_9 | ecosystem: Environmental > Aquatic > Marine > Gulf | place: Canada: Northwest Territories... | reverse complement strand
CCGCTCCCTCACGATGAAGAGGGGCCGGTGTTTGCCAAGCCGTGGCAGGCGCAGGCGTTCGCGCTGGCGGTCAAACTCTCGGAACAGGGGCACTTTACCTGGAAGGAATGGGCGGGCGCGCTCGCCGATGAACTCAAGGCCGCCGAGGCCCGCGGCGAACCGGATGACGGCTCGCAGTACTATCACCACTGGGTGGCCGCTCTCGAGGGGCTCGTGACCGCCAAGGGATTAACCGATTCTTCGGCGTTACTGACGCGCAAAGAAGCCTGGGCCGACGCCTATCGTCACACGCCTCACGGCAAGCCGGTCGTCCTCAGTCAGCTGGAGTGAACGATTCGCACGCCTTCCAGGCTGAAGTAGTTTGGTCTTGGTAAGCGCTGCCGGGTGACTTCGCAACGAACCAAGTCACAAAGGGGAGAACAACACATGGATTCTCAATACCGCACCGGGTTTGGGCGAACGACGGGAGATCGCGGAGTGCTCGCGTTGCTCGCGTTCGCGCTCTTGGGCCAGCCCCGCGACGCCTTGGCGCATCATATGATCGGTGGCGATCTACCCCAAAATTTTCTCGAAGGATTCCTCTCCGGTCTCGCGCATCCGATTATCGGCTTTGATCACTTCGCGTTCATCCTCGCAGCCGGGCTTATCGCGGCCAGGGTTTCACGCGGGGCAGCGCTTCCGCTGATTTTCCTGGGTGCATCAATGGTGGGTTGTTTGGTTCACCTCGCGGGCCTCACCGTGACGGGAACGGAGATCGTTGTGGCGATTTCGGTCGTCGGTGCCGGCGCGTTCCTGGTGGCGGACAAGCGGGTTCACCGGTCGCTTCTCGTGACCGGATTTGCCCTTGGCGGAGCCTTTCACGGGTACGCGTATGGCGAATCAATTGTGGGAGCGGAGCCCGCGCCGCTTGCGGCGTACCTAGTGGGGCTCATCGTGATCCAGTACGCGGTGGCGATGGGAGCATTTACGGCGGCCCGACAGTTCGACGGTCGTTCCTGGTTGCAGCGAGATAGCGCGGTGCGAGCAGCCGGGGTCGTAGTCTGCATGGCCGGGGCCGTCGCACTCGCCCTGGCCATCTGACTGTCGGGCACCTTGCCGACGCGTTTAGTCAGAGGGATACGACGACCGTGTGGTTACAATGCAAATCACTTTCCGAGGAGAAATATTGGGACAGCTCAATTCAACTGACTAATTCAATAACATGCTTGTTCCTTGTGGGACTTTCGCGGGAGTAAATCCTGCATCGGCAATTTTCTGATCGATAAAACTGCCGCTTTCGTGAACAGCAGACATTCGCAGAGTAGGGCGCCAAGAGTTAGGCCGCTATCAGCGGGACCTCCAGTATCGCGAGGGACGCTGGGGACGTTGCTTACGTAAAAAGCGGGCCCCCGCTACCAAACAAAAGAAGGGTCCTCGAAGAGGGCCCTCAGACCGCTGACAAACCCCATCAAAATGACGGGGTTTGTCAGCGGTCTGAGCCAGTCCCTTTGGGGCCGGCTTTTTCATTCTTGAAGCATGGCGAGAGTCTTTTGAGCCTGCGAGGGCGGTCTCTTCGGTTTCCGATAGGAACTGATGCTCATGCGGTTCTACGGATTAGGTTCATCCGCAGACGCAGTGACACGACTGAGCTTCGCCACAAAATGCAACTCATACTGAACCAGCAGCCACCAAGGCGGTCAGTTGAGTGATGACTTATCGGATGAATCATTTTTTGGCCTTGGGCGTCATACTATTGGCCAGCGCATGTGGCGGGTCAGGAGGCGGAGCGCCACCTCCGATCGTCGTCGACGGGGCGGGAATAGAGCGGATCGATTCCGCAATGAATGGTGTGATGAACCGTCACGCGCCGCCGGGCATAGCTGTCGCCGTTGTCCGCAACGGAAAGCTGGCAGTCGCCAAGTCTTACGGTTCAGCTGATCTTGACGGTATGGAACCCTTGCGACCGGATCACTTGTTTCGGATTGCGAGCATATCCAAGCCGGTCACAGGTATGGCGGCAATAAGGGCCATTGAGGAGGGCTTGCTCGATCCCGATGCCGCCGTATTCGACATTCTCCAGTCGTATCTGCCGCAGAGCGGTGCTGATCCCCGCTTACCATTGATGACTGTGAAACACCTTATGCACCACACCGGCGGATGGAATATCGTCGATTACCCGAACGATCCCCTGTTTCGCAGTCGGGAGATCGCGGAGGCCGTGGGATCGACAATGCCACCGGACCCAAATGCACTGACGCGGTGGGTGGCGATGCAACCACTGGATTTTGATCCCGGATCCAGTTTCGCTTATACGAATATTGGTTATGTCGTGCTCGGGCGTGTTTTAGAGCAAAGCACAGGGTTCGCTTACGAGGACTTCGTACGACGATTCGTCCTGGAGCCGGCCGGTGTGACCAGGGCTCAGCTCGGCGGCATTACGCGGGCAAAACGCAGACCGGACGAAGTCGAGTACGAGTCATTCCAGAACAGCATTTGGACATCGGTATTTGACGGCGATTCAGTCGTACCAGAACCGGCCTATGGTGGTATCAATCTGGTTGGGCTCGACGCAAGTTCCGCCTGGCTATTTTCCGTAGTCGACCTGGTGCGTCTGGCCGCCGCCGTTGATGGTGACGCGGGCTATCCGGAGATAATCTCGACACAGAGCTTTGAGTTTATGACAGCGATAGGCACGCCCGCTGGCACGACGCCACTCGGCGTGGCCTGGTTTCTCGGTACTAACGGTACCGGTGATGTAGTTAAGTGGGATCATGGAGGCGGTATGCCTGGGACAACCGCTTATCTTGCCCGATTGCCGGACGGCGTGATCATAGCCGCAATCAGTAATACTGCGCTCGAACAGGATTTCTTCGGCGATTTGGCAGTCGGCCTGACCGACGCGGTTGAAGGAATCGTTGATTGGCCGGATACGGACCTCTTCCCTCAATTTCCCTGACACACAGTCAGTGACGCGTTGTTCGCCTCATTGATCGGGCTAGCTCGGCGAAATGATTTTCTCCCGAAGTCCCGTCATCTAAGGCGCAATCGATGTAGCACTGTCGGAACAGTGCAAATCGCGCCCCCGCTACCAAGAAATTAAAAGCCCGGTCCTGTGCCGGGCTTTTTTGTGTCCGCCATCCGCGCATTTGATGTCCGCATTACACCCGAAAGCAGGCATTTCGCTGGAATAGCCATTATCGGCCGCGTATGGCCTATCGCGGCGATTCGGTGCGTTTGATTTTGTGGAAAATCCTCGTAGCAAGAGATTTCGCATAACAAACTAATGTTCTACCATGACTGCTGCAAGCCGAAGACTACGCTGAGGGTTAACAGATAGTGTCCAGGAGTTTTCCAATAATGAATGAGTTGTCTATTATCGCCCAACAATTTCTGCTTATCGGTGTTGCCCGGCATGAATATCCGGTTGCGTTTTCATGATTAGGGTGGGGATTTCTGGTGCTAACGGCACCATGGGTCGGTTAACAATCGGGGCGATTGAGGCTGTAGATGATCTGACCATCGGTGGGCTGTACGCGCCAGGGCGTGACGATCAGGATATCCTGGGATACAGCGCCAGCGGTGATCCCGTGGCTCTGTCCGGGTGCGATGTTGTCATTGAACTGACCAAACCATCAGCGGCCGACGAGAACGTCCCCCGGTGGCGAGAAAGCGGCGCGGATGTGTTGATCGGCACCTCCGGCTATACCGTGGCCCGTGTAGACGCGCTGCGTGACGCGTGGTCCGGCCTGGCTTCCCGCTGCCTGGTGGTGCCAAACTTCTCGGTTGGTGCGGTTCTGATGATGCGTTTCGCCGAACTGGCAGCGCCGCATTTCGAGTCAGCCGAGATCGTCGAAATGCATCATCATGACAAGCCTGACGCTCCATCCGGCACGGCACTTCATACAGCCTCGCGCATGGCTGCCGCACGCAAACATGGCGCCCACAATCGCGGCACCGAAATCGTGGCCGGCTCGTTGGGTGGTGATGTGGAAGGCATCCCGGTGCACTCACTGCGCCACCACGGCGCAAAGGCACACCAGGAGGTAATTTTCGGCACCGTGGGCCAATACCTCACCGTGCGCCACGATACGACCGATTACGAATGCTTCGCACCCGGCATCATTTTATCATTGCGCGAAATCGGCTCGCTGGAATCAGGTGTCACCGTCGGCCTGGAAAGTCTGCTCGGGATTTGACATTGCTCTGCTCGTAAGTTGCCCCTGTAGCGTGCAAAAACTCAATCGGTGTTGTTGGGCTCGGCCAGCTGCTTCAGCGGTATTTCGTCGAGAATAATTTCCAGAGTACGCAAAAGAGCGGTGGCATCGTCCTCTGAGAAACACAAAGGCGGGCGGATCTTCAGTACGTTATTGTCCGGTCCGTCTGATCCGATCAGAATTCGATGATCTCTCAGGCGGTTGACGATATATGCAGCCGCTTCGGTTGCGGGCGTGTAATCGGGACAGGTCAGATCCACGCCCAGGAACAGGCCGACACCGCGGACATCACCGATGACAGGGTGACTTGCTTTCAGGCGTTCAAGGCCACGCAGAATATGCGCGCCGACCCGTTCTGCGTTATCCGCAAGCTGTTCCTTCTCAAGCACCTCTAACACGGCAAGGCCAGCTGCGCAGGCAACTGTTGATCCCCCGAACGTTGAAAAGAATTCCATTCCAGTTGCAAAGGCTTCGGCGATTTCCCGGCGAGTAATGACAACGCCGATTGGATAGCCGTTGCCGACCGGTTTTCCAAGCACCACGATGTCGGGTACCGCTTCCTGATGGCTGAAGCCCCAAGGGTATCGTCCCAGGCGTCCAAGGCCGGTTTGCACCTCGTCTGCGATTGTTAGCGCGCCGCTGTTTCTAACGTGCTCGTAGACGCCCGCCAGGTAGCCTGGAGGCGGTACAATCTGCCCACCGACACTCGGAAAAGGTTCCGAGATAAAGCACGCCAGGCGCCTGCCACGAGCCGTCAAGTCATCCAATTTCAACTTGAGGTCGTCAACATAGGCTGTTCCCGCATCGGCACCGCGATGTTTCCCGCGATAGGTATCAGGGACATCGGCCACATGCACCCATTCCTTTTGGCCCCCGCCACCTGGGCCGCTGAACTTGTAATGGCTTATGTCGATGCAAGTCTGCGTAATCCCATGGTATCCGCTTTCCGATACCAGAACGTCCTGTGCTTTGGTGAATTGCCGGGCAAGGCGTACAGCAAGGTCATTTGCTTCACTGCCTGAATTAACAAAGAAGCACGTGTCCAGGCCGTCCGGGAAGCGGGCAACCAGTGCCTCGGCGTAGGTTGCGAGGCCCTCGTTCAGATAACGGGTGTTTGTGCTCAGTAAGGCAACCTGTTTTGATACCGCTCGAACGACATCCGGCTGGCAGTGGCCCACATGCGGGACGTTATTGTAGGCATCCAGATAGCAACGTCCTTGTTGATCAAAAAGATACTGCTTCCAGCCACGCACCATTTGGATCGGGTCTCGATAGGAGGTTTTAAGGTTAGGGCCCGTAACATTGCGCCGTCTCTCGAGAATGTTGTCCGTGCTGGGCGCGGAATGGCAAGTAAAGTCGTCATCGAGATTCAGAAGCGGCGCAGGGTTTGGAAACACCCGTTTCCACATTTCAACTTCTTCAGGGAACACGACGCCGGGCCAATTCGAGATACGATCCATCCCGATCCCGACCTGCAAGTGCAGGTGGGGCGGCCAGCCGCCGTTTTCATCCACATCGCCCAACTCGGCGAACTCGCTGCCCGCCCGAATGGATTGGCCAACCGCGAGGTCGGAAACCGAGCGCTTGCTCAAATGTCCGTAGAGCGTCTGGAATGTTACGTCGCTATCCGGGATCTGGTGTTCAAGGATCACCAGCCCACCATACTCCAACTCGCCGGCTTGCCAGTCAGCGAACACAACGGTGCCGTCCAGTGGCACAAAAACACCGGTAGAGGCGGGGGCAAAAACATCCGTCCCCAGGTGTACGGTCCTGCGATCACTGTGCTTGGTGGTGTCGCGAAAAAACTGCGGCTCGGTATAGATCAATCGTGGCTCGGCGTACTTGCCGAGTCCAGTACCATCAGGCGGAATCTTTTCGTCAACACGCAGAGTCATTTCCGCCGCGTTCACCCGAAATGGATCGCTTGGCACGTCGGATTGGCTGGGACTAAAATCCAGCGGCATCGCATCTTTCAGGTCCCGACCGAGTACATGCGGGTAGTGACCTTTGGCCTGATTGAGGAAAGCTTTCACGACAGCAAACCTTGCCTTGGCCTCTTCTTGCCGGGTTTGGCGCAAGCGAAGTCGAATAACGGATTCGTCGAATGCATCCAGTTGGTCGAGCAGTTGCCAGGCCGCCCCCTCTGTCACTACGACATAGGGGTCGTCCGGCTTCTCTTGCTTCATGACGGCTGCATTCGTAACGCTTGCTGCCAATCGCGTCAAAGCCAATGGCCAGACCGCATCAATTTCTTTTTCGGTCAGCGGGTGAACGCTCTGATACCCATCCAGGAACGTCGCAAGCCTTTCGACAGTGTCGTCGCAATTCAGAATAAGATACGCGCCTGCGATAGCAACATCCGCCAAAACGGGCCCATAGAGGATGTCGCCGAAGTCAATCAGACCCGAGGCACGGCTGTTTCCGTCTCCATCGATAGTTACAAGGATATTATGGTCGTTCAGATCGTTGTGTATCGCCTGGCGCGGCAAGGATTTCAGAAACGATTGATGGCTGCTTTTGTAGTCGGCAAAAAGCCTGCTTACCGTTGCGATGCGCGCCGGGTCCTGAATTTTCGTTACAAGGGGTTCAAACCAGTCGGCGGCGGTCAGATCCCACTTGAACGTCCGCTCAAGGCCCGGGTGCGAGAAATCTTTCAGCGCAATATGCAATCGACCGAGAGACAGGCCGATATCCCGTATCAGCGAAAGGCCAATTGGCGCCGCACTGGCCAGTGTCTGGCCCGGCAAGAGGCTGATCATCCACGCCAGACGCTTTGTGCCTTCCGTTTCAACGCATTCAATGTTATTCCCATTAACAGATGGGATGACACCCGGTGTTGGCAAATTACCCACCTGGGCAAGGTGATTCAGCATTGCAATCTGGGTTTTGACACGAGCGCGGTCACAATCCTCATGCATGATTTTCAGGATGCCAGTTGCACCTCCGGAAACTTTGAAAATCCAGTCATACTCCCCGGGCAAGCGAGCGAGTTGTGAATTTTCGTCCCATCGACTAACTACTTCTCTCAAAAAATACTTGTGATCCAAGCGATCAACTCCGTCTGTTTTTCTTTCTTTGAACGTAATGAGGCGGCAGGAAATTGTGTGTTTCCGCCAAGACTTGTTATGCCGGTACTGCTTGTTCCGATCAAATATCAGCTCCTAGAAAAGCGAGAGTCGCTGACAGTTCACGATTTTTTTCCACGCCGTACTCGTACACTCACAATACGTATTGCGTAGATCAAGACCGAGACTCCGATCAACGCTGCGAGACCGGCTGCCTCTTCGGCAGTGAGTTGCCAGAGCAGCCAGCCGACGACGACGGAACTCAAAACTGGAACACTCGAGCCAAATGGCAACTTGAACTGTCCTGCGGTAGGCTCACCATCCCGATAGCGCAAACGCAGTACGGCAAGGCTGACACCGCCGTAAATGACGAGTATTGACCCGGATGCCAGCACCGCCAGAGGCTTGAAGGTGCCACTGAGCGCAAACGCACATACGACTACCGCGAAGAAGATCACCGCTACGTATGGCGTCTTATATTTCGGATGTACTTTAGCCAAAAACCTTGGCAGGTTGTTATCGCGTGACGATGCAAAGACCACCCTGGGCGCGCCTAGCATGTCTCCGCTTACTGTACTGTAAATCGAGATAACGCCGCCGACCAGAAGCATCTTGGCACCCCATTCGCCGAATACTTCAGTCGCGACAGCGGCGAGTGGCGCTTCTGTGTTATTCGCAAGCTCCGAGCCGAGTACCCCCTGCGCTACGGTCTGCAGGCCCACGTATAGCGCAAGGATTCCTGTCAGCCCGACCAACAAACCCAACGGCACGGTTTTGGCCGGGTTTTTTATTTCCCCGCTGGCGCTTAGTCCGGACTCGGCTCCGGCAAACGCAAAAAAAAGAACAATCGCGCCCGCGCCAATGCTGGAGAATGGCGGCCACTCCTTGATTAAGAGATTCTCGAAGTTGATTGCGAAAAGCCCGACCGCGAGCAGCAGCACCAGGGGAACCAGTTTTGCCATCGTATTGAATACGAATAGCCTCACACCGGATTTGACGCCCATGATGTTCACCACGGCCAGAAACGTGAATAAGGCGATGATAAAAATACCACGTGGAACAGGCTCGGCAAGTATTGGAAACGCTAAAGCCATCGTTTCCACCATAGCGACAGTAATGGCCGCATCTGAAAGGACTGACCAGCCAAACCAGAACAACATTGACGCGATGAAGCCCGCGAAAGGCCCGAATGCTTCCTCGATATAGGCGTAGGCCCCGCCGCTGCGAGTGATACGACTGCCAATTTCCGCAAAACAGAGAAAAACCAGGGCGACAGCCAATGAACACACGAAGTAAGCAACGATTGCCGCTGGTCCGAGCCGAACTGCGATCAATCCAGGCAGAACAAAAATACCGCCGCCAACGACCAGGTTGACAATGCTGAGACCCAAGGCTCGAACGCCGATAGCGCGAACCAGTCCTTCATCCTGCGTGCGGCCATAGTTACTCATTAGTCAACCTTGTTGCTTTTCTGGTCGGCAGGCATTGTACGGGACGATCCCTCGGCATCGCTACGATGATTAAGATCGATCTGCAGAGCACCGCTTGTGACCGTTAGTGGACTATCATTTGATGCTCATTTGCATTTGATCGACTGACCGCTTTGGGGAAAAGCAGTCAATCTGGGCACTGAATTGATCGAATAGTCTCATATTGGCTATTTCAAACGAACGCGTGTGCAGACTGTCGGAACAGTGCAAATCCTGCCCCCGCTACCAATCCCGAAGAAACCTCGTTTCGACGAGGCTTTTTGCATATTTAGGGAATGCATCAAGTAATGCCACTTGTTGCGTGTTGCGCAACACACTATAATGCTGTAGTGATCAAGTCGTTCAAGCATAAGGGCCTGCGGAAATATTATGAAACAGGAATCAAGGCAGGGATCCAGACCAAACACGCGGGTCGACTTCGATTGCAGTTAGCAGCTCTCGATACCGCCCGAGTAATTGAGGATATGGACGTGCCAGGGTATCGGCTTCATCCTCTCAAGGGTCGGGCGAAGAATCGATGGTCGATATGGGTCAGTGGAAATTGGCGGCTGACCTTCGAATTCAAAGACGGAAACGCCTACATATTGGACTACGAGGACTATCACTGATGGCTATGCATAATCCGCCACACCCGGGCGAGTTTATCCGGGAGACATATATCGAGCCATTCGATATTAGTATCAGGTCGGTAGCTGAGAATTTGGGTGTGGCCGCTTCTACCCTGGCGCGTATTGTCTCGGAACGTAGCGCGGTAAGCCCGGAGATGGCTTTGCGGTTGTCCAAGGCGCTTGGCCGATCTCCTGAGAGCTGGCTGGCCATGCAGGATAACTATGATCTTTGGCAGGCCAGAAGGTCTGCAAATCTCTCGCAGGTTCGGAAGATCCCGTTTGAAGCGACTGCATAAGGGCGAACTGGCTCGCACGGGGCACAACGGCGGGTAATCAGCACGTATTAAGCTACTTCAGCTGAACCCTTCTCGGGACTGTCGGAACAGTGCAAATCACGCCCCCGCTACCACTCAATGAATACCCGGCCTTGTGCCGGGTTTATGTGCCTCCCCCAATCGCTCGTGCTCACCCGAGGTCTACATTCGACCTAAGCGGAAATCCGGATAGATTCTGGTCGCGGATATAATTAAGATTGCGCCGCAAATCAAAAAAAGAAAATTCTAGTATCTGTTTCCGACTGCGGGGTTTGAAATGCGCCTACATAGATTAGTGCTGCTTGGTCTGATAATTCTTATGGGTTCGGCTCATGCGCAAGATAAGCCAAACATCGTGTTTGTCTTTATGGACAATTTCGGCTATGGAGAGCTAGGCGTCTACGGTGGCGGTATTACACGTGGCGGGGCTACGCCACGGATCGATGCTCTCGCGGCCGAGGGGATAAGACTGACCAATTTCAATGTCGAGGTGCAATGCACGCCTTCCCGGGCAGCGCTGATGACAGGGCGCTATGCAATTCGCTCGGGCAACGCCTCGGTTCCGATTACAACGGGCATGTATGGCCTGACCCAGTGGGAGATTACGATGGCTGAAATGCTGTCGGACGAAGGGTACGCGACGGGAATGTTTGGAAAATGGCATCTCGGTCATACAGCCGGGCGCTTCCCTACCGATCAGGGTTTCGACGAGTGGTACGGCATTCCTAACTCGACTGACGAGAGCCTATGGCCTGATCAGCCTCAGTTCAATGCCGTTGTGAAGGAAAATCTAAGTCCATACGCCGTACCCGAATACATCTATGACGGGCGCAAAGGCAAAGAGCCAAAAAAGGTAAAGATCTATGACTCCAAGATGCGGCCAGAGATCGACCGAAAAATAACAGACAAGGCAATTAAATTTATGCAACGGCAGGCCCGTGCGGATAAGCCCTTCTTTGTCTATCTTCCGTACACACAGACGCATATGCCGGTCGTGCCAAGCGCAGAGTTCGCCGGTAAAAGCGGCAACGGCGATTGGGGCGACGTTCTGATGCAAATTGACGCATATGTCGGAGAACTCCTTTACACGATTGATGAATTGGGAATCAGTGATAACACGATCTTCGTGTTTACCTCGGACAATGGACCGGAGATGCTCCCCGGCCACAATGGATGGAGTGGCCCTTGGCGCGGCTCGTATTTCACCGGTCTGGAAGGGAGTCTTCGCGTACCGTTTATTATGCGCTGGCCCGGCAAGATTCCGGCTGGACGTGTATCGAACGAAATTGTGCATGCTCTTGACATGTTTGCGACATTTGCGAAAGTTGCCGGCGCGGACGTTCCTGAAGATCGTGTTATCGATAGCGTTGACCAGCTGGATTTTCTAACGGGAAAACAGGACAAGTCGAATCGTGACGGATTTATGGTGTATGTCGGTAGTGACCTATTCGGCATCAAGTGGCGAAACTGGAAGATGATGTTCAAGGAGGTCGAGCGCGGTACCGACGAGAAGCGCACGTTCGATTTCCCACGATTTTTCAATCTCTACTCTGATCCGAAAGAAGAGTATCCGCTGACAAAAGCGACCGCGGGTCATTTCTGGGTGCGGTGGCCGATGGGCGAGATTCTTAATGAGCATGGCGCATCGCTACAAAGGGAGCCGCCGATCAAGCCAGGAACTCCTGATCCGTATTCGCCTCCTGGTGGGGGATAAGGACGGCCGCTATTGGTAAAAGCAGGAATTCGCGGATTGGGTTCACTTTCAGTCGCGGCGACGCCGTCGCGATCAGTGGCAAGAGCAACTGAGTCGCGAAGCCCGGAAAGCCTCGTTTGTACGAGTCTTTTTGCGTGTAGGGAAGGGTGAGTCTGCGCTATCAATTCGACGTCCGCCTGGCATCCGAAAGCCGCCGTTAAGGTGACAGGACTCCGGCCGGCAGCCAATAACCCGACGCGCACAACGCTTCTTACGTACTTCTCCCAATTGAAGCGATCTTCCTATTGCCGCATAAGACCTTGGTCACATCCGACGAAGGCAGACCTTACACACGGAGGAGGCTTACGGCATGGGCAGGAAGTACAGAATCGCGTGGTTGCCTGGTGATGGCGTTGGCAAGGAGGTCATGGAAGCGGCGCGAATAGTGCTCGATCGCGTGGGCCTCGATGCGGACTACCTGCACGGCGATATCGGCTGGGAATTTTGGTGCCGCGAGGGCGATGCCTTTCCGTCCAGGACCATTGACCTGCTCAATAACGTGGATGCCGCCATGTTCGGTGCCATCACCTCCAAACCTGTAAAGGACGCGGAAAAGGAGTTGCTGCCCGCCCTTCAGGGGAAAGGACTGACGTACCGCTCGCCCATCGTGCGCATGCGGCAATTCTTTGACCTTTACGTGTGTCTGCGGCCATGCAAGGCCTACCCCGAGAACCCACTCAACTACCACGAGGGTATCGACCTCGTCATCTTTCGGGAGAACACCGAGGATCTTTACTGCGGCGTTGAGTTCAATCCCGTTCCGGACAAGCTGCGAGACGTACTGACAGAATTGGCACCGGCGTTTAAGGCATTCGCGGACCTGCCCGGCGATCAGTACGCGGTCTCCTGCAAGATCAATACGAAAAAGGGCTCAGAGCGGATCATCCGCGCAGCCTTCGAGTTTGCACAGAAATTCGGGCGCAAAAAAGTCACGGTAGTGCACAAGGCCAACGTGGTTCGTGCCACCGATGGCCTGTTCCTGGAAGCGGCGCGCGAGGTGGCAAAGGATTTCCCTGACATCACGATGGACAATGCCAACATTGACGCCATTACCATGTGGCTGCTCAAGAACCCGTTCAACTACGACGTGTTGGTGGCACCCAACCTCTACGGAGACATCGTTTCCGATCTCTGCGCCCAGATGGTAGGCGGGCTCGGCTTTGGCTGCTCCGGCAACATCGGTGAAAAGCTCGCCGTGTTCGAACCGACGCATGGTTCGGCGCCCAAGTATTCGGGGCAGTACAAGGTCAATCCGATTGCCACCATCCTCACGGCCAAGATGATGCTTGACTGGTTGGGTGAGACGGAGGACGCACAGCGCATCGAGGATGCCGTCGCCGCGGTTGTTCGCGAGGGCGAGGTACAAACCTACGATATGGGCGGATCGGCCACCACCCTCGAGATGGCCGAAGCGATTGCCAGTAAGCTATAGGCGGAGTTTCTCATGACACATATCGTCATCCACGAGGTTGGTCCCCGTGACGGCCTGCAGATGGAGCGGCAGGTTGTCCCGATCGAGACCAGGGAAGACTGGATCCGCCGCACGATGAAATCCGGCGTGGATATCGTGCAGGTCGGTTCCTTTGTTCACCCGATTAAGGTCCCACAGATGGCCGCTACCGACGAGCTGATCCGGCGACTTGTTAGTAACAAGAGTTCCCCCGTGATCCTCGCAGGACTCGCGCTTAATGAGAGAGGTCTGGAACGCGGCCTGGAGTGCGGGGTCGAGATGGTCTGCCTCGGCGCTTCCGCCAGCGAAACCCACAGCCTCAAGAACACCGGCATGGAGAGCATGGAAGCCACGCACCGCATTATTGGCGCGGCGCAGCAGGCGGTGGCCGCGGGGAAAAAAGTGCAAGTTTCGGTGCAGTCGGCTTTCGGCTGCGGTTTTGAAGGTCCGATCGCCGAGGATCGTGTGCTCGAGATGGTAGGTGCGTACCTGGAAGCAGGCCTGTTCAACATCAGCCTCGCCGACACGGCTGGCCACGCTTATCCGGCTCAGGTCGAGCGGCTTTTTGGGGCGGTGTTCGACCTCGACCCCGATATCGAATGTACCTGCCACTTCCACAACACTTACGGACTCGGCATGGCGAACATCATGGCCAGCCTGCGTGCCGGCGTAACTTCGTTCGAAACCTCGTTCGCCGGACTCGGCGGCTGCCCGTTTACGAAGGTGGCAGCAGGAAATGTAGCCACCGAGGACTTCGTCAACGCCCTGCAGTTGCAGGGACTGCGGAAAGATGTGGATCTCGACCAGTTAATCAGCGTGGCTGGCGACGTCGCGAAATTTTTTGAGCGCGAGATGCCCGGTTGCGTCTACAAGACCGGATCAATCAACAAGAAGGTGGCGGCGTGAGCGAACAGATCCTGAATGGCGTCCGGGTCCTCGACCTCACGAACGTATTGGCGGGCCCCTTTGCCACTCTGCACCTCGCGCTCCTGGGCGCGGAAGTCATCAAGATAGAGAGGCCCGGGAGCGGCGACCTGGCGCGCAAGCTGGGCACGCTTTCAGAGTTGAATGAGCAGCTGATGGGGACCAGCTTCCTGGCACAAAACTCTAACAAGATGTCGGTGACTCTCAACACCAAGTCTCCCGAGGGCAAGGAGATATTCCTAAAGCTCGTGAAGGACGCGGACGTGCTGGTCGAGAATTTCCGGCCCGGGGTCATGGCTCGTCTCGGACTCAGCTATGACGTTCTGAAGGAGATCAACCCAGGATTGATTTACTGCGCCATCTCGGGATTCGGGCAGACCGGACCCGATGCGCACAAACCGGCCTACGACCAGATTATCCAGGGCCTCAGCGGCGAGATGGCCGTCAACGGAGACGAGCGGCTGAACCCGTTGCGCGCGGGATTCCCGGTGTGCGACTCGGTGGGCGGCCTGAACGGTGCTTTCGCCATCATGGCGGCCCTTTACCACCGCGAGCGTACCGGCGAGGGGCAATTTATCGACATCGCGATGCTCGATTCCATCATGCCGCTCATGGGCTGGGTGGCCGCGAACCTGCTCATCGCGAAGCAGGAGCCGGTACCCATGGGTAACGACAACTTCACGGCGGCGCCATCGGGTGTGTTCCGCACCAAGGACGGCCATATCAACATCGCCGCCAACAAGCAGGAGCAATGGGAATCGGTCTGTGACGCACTTGACTTGCCAGAGTTGAAGACCGATACGCGCTTCCAGAAACGTGACGTCCGCAAGCAAAACCGCAAGGAGTTGACGCCGGTTCTGGAGGCGAAGCTGGCGGAACGTGGAACGAAGGAGTGGGTAGAACTGCTCAATGCGAGTGGTGTGCCAAGCGGAGCAATCCTGAATCTCGAGGACGCGCTGCAGCAGCCACAGATCAAGCACCGCGAGACACTGAAGGATGTGCCGGTCGAGGGCGTCGGCACCATTCCGTTGTTCACGCTCACTGCAAAGTTCGAACAAACGCCGGGGGACATTACGTCTCCGCCACCGCGACTTTCGGCACATACCGCTGAAGTATTGGCGGGCATCGGTATCACAAAGGACGAACTGGCCGTTTTGAAGACGAAGCATGTTATCTGACGGCTATTGACGGAAGGAGATTGAAATGGGCATGACCTATGTACAGAAGCTGCTGGCCAGGGTGTGCGGGAGGGCCGGGGTGGAAACAGGGGAAGTCCTCGAGTTACCAGTGCACCTGGCGATGTCGCATGAGAACGCTGCGCTCGTTATCAACCAGTTTAACGAGATTTTTCGCGACACCGGGCGGGAGTCCCGGGTGTGGGATCCGGACAGGATTACGATTATCTTCGATCATCGTGTGCCCGCCGAGTCATCGAAGACAGCAACCAACCAGAAGAAGATCCGCGATTTTGTCGCGGCGCAGGGGATTTCCAAGTTCCACGACGTGCGCGGCGACGTGGGCGGCATCTGCCATCAGATTCTCCCCGAAAACGGTTATGTGCGGCCCGGCCAGGTGCTGGTGGGCACCGACAGCCACACGACCACGCACGGTGCGCTCGGCGCCTTTGCATTCGGCATCGGTGCCACTGAGATGGCCGCGGTCTGGGCGCTGGGAAGTATTCTCAACGTTGAGGTGCCGGGCACCATCAAGGTAGTGGTCAATGGCGAGCTCGCGCAGGGAGTCTACGCCAAGGACCTGATTCTGCACCTGGTTGGCCAGCTCACCGCCGAAGGCGCTAACTTCAAGGTGATCGAGTTCCACGGCGATACGATCCGCAGCTTGCCGACCTCGGGCCGCCTGGTACTCTGCAATATGTCGGTGGAGGCTGGTGCAACCGGAGGCGTGGTGCCGCCGGACGAGGAAACACGCCGTTACCTGCGGGATGAAGCCGGCGTCCACGACGAATTAGACCTGTTCGCTCCGGATGCGGACGCGGTGTACGACCGGGTGATGGAGATCGATGCGACGCAGCTCGACCCGCAGATTGCCTGTCCCCATACGGTAGACAACGTCAAGCCGCTCATCGAAGTGCAGGGCAAGAAGATAGATCAGGTCGTTGTAGGCTCCTGCACTAACGGCCGTCTTGATGATATCGAAATTGTCGCGCGGACCCTCAAGGGCAAGCAGGTAGCGGAGGGGACGCGGGT
>Ga0255058_10001020_pt1 | contig 16019 bp, 17 predicted proteins | sample Cases_109_9_MG_FD_188637 | JGI IMG/M metagenome (GOLD analysis project Ga0255058, IMG submission 188637) | Seawater microbial communities from Amundsen Gulf, Northwest Territories, Canada - Cases_109_9 | ecosystem: Environmental > Aquatic > Marine > Gulf | place: Canada: Northwest Territories... | reverse complement strand
GCTCATGGCAGCCGCGGCGCTCAGACCGACGAGGGCGGCACCTCCAGCCTCGGCGGCACGCAGTCCTGCCGTTCTTCCCCGCGAGACTTCAAACAGCGTAGCGAGTGCCCTGCCGGCGAAGGTAAACGGCACCAGCGCCATCAGAACGAGAATGACCAGTTGAAGCGGCGCCACGTACCGCCCCGCCAGGTCCAGCCAGCCTTGGAGTCCGGTGGTCTCCACCGAGCCTCCGACCGCGCGCACGAACGGCCGCCAGGGGATCACCAGCAGGGCGATTGTCAAGAGAAGGGTTGAGGTGCCCACCCAGGAGCAGGCACCCGCAGCTGAGCGAATTTGCTCCGCCCGGCCTGCCAGAGGACGCCAACCGCGGGCGCCCCACCCCAGGCCCACAAGCCCCAGCGCCACGACGGCGTAGGCGTAGTGGTAGTAGAGCGTGACGGACAGCAGTCGCGTGAGCGCGATTTCGGTCAGCAGGGCAAAGGCACTGAGCAGCGCGCAGGCAGCGAGGGCCCGGCCGGCTGCCGGTGCCGCGTGCTGTTCGTCGTTGGCGGGATCCGGCATGGTAAGGTTCGCGTCGGACGGAGGATGATAACAGATTGATGCGCGGCTTCACCACACGCGGATCCCTGCTGCTGCTCCTGGTGCTGCTCAGCGTCACAACAGCTCGTCCCGCGGCGGAACCACCTGTTGTGGAAGCCCCCGGCGAGCCGCCTGCGGAGAAGAAGATCTCTGTCGAGCCCCTGAAGATCACCTGGCCGGAGGGCACGCTGGGCCTCCAGGTCAGGAGCGACTTCCGCAGGCTCTTCACGCGCCCCTTCCAGCTGCGAGGACGTGAGTGGATTCTCCCCGCAGAGCTCGCCGCCGGTGCGGTCGCAGCGTACGCGGTGCGTGACGAAGTGCGCGAGGAAATTCGGGAAGACCAGTCCGAGAGTCGGTCGGACTTCCTGCAGGACGTCCGCGTTCTCGGCAAGGGCGGTTTTGGTCCTGCGCTGGCGGGCGTGCTGGCGATCATCGGGTCGGCGCGCGACTCGCCGCGGGAAAAGCAGACCGCTCTACTGCTGGTCGAATCGTTTGTGGGTAGCGCTGTCTACGCTGCCGTCGGGTCCACCGTGCTCGCCGCTGAGCGCCCGGAGGACGGTGATTCCGTGACCTTCATGGATACAGACGGCCATGGTGTGTCGCTCGATACGGCGCTGGCCGCTTCACTCATCGCTCCGCTCGATCGGGCCTACTTCAGGCCCCGTCCCGGAGAGTCGGGCGCCCGCAAGTTCTGGAGGCGCAGTGGCCGCGGTCTGCTCTACTTCCTGCCGGGCCTGGTGGCCCTTCAGCGACTCGATCAGGACAAGCACTGGCTGCCCGACGTCTATCTCGGATATGTCACCGGCCTGCTCGTGGGCCGCACCCTGGCGGCGGGATACGAGAATCAGCGGGTCGAGGTGGAGATCTCAGCTGCTGGAATCCGGGTGAGATTCTGACGGGAAGCTGATGTTGTCGCGCAGGATGCGCCAGCCCTCCGGCCGCCGCTCGACGAAGAGCGTCACCTTCATCTTTCGCTCGATCAACTCCTGCCGGAGCCGGAAGCGGTAGACCAGGTTGAACGTCACGACGGCACGATGACGCAGCACGGCGATCTGCGGCCAAGGCTCATCGTAGTCGAACTCCGGCGCCGAGCAGAACTGGCTCAGACGCACGCGCTCTCCGTCGGCGCCCGGGTCCACCCCAGGTACGGATCCCTCGTAGCGCGGGTCGTGCGTAAAGAATGCCTCCACGCGCTCGGCGTCTCCCGCTTTGACGGCGTGCAGAACATCCACCACGAGCCGGACGATCTCCTCCTCGCCGGGCTCCGGCTTCAGGCTGCAGGATCCGGCAGCGAGACCGATCGCCAGCACCAGAGCCGGCATCGCCAGCGCACCCCGGATGGCATTCCTGTGGGAAGTCGTCCGCCTGCCCATACCCCATCATAGGAAGGCTGCTCTCCCGTAAGCAACTGTGAGCTGGGCATCCCTCCGGCAGAGCGCCATCCTCAGAGGATGGTTTCACAATTCGTTGACAGGTAAGGCAAATGACCGTATAGAAATCGGTCGTCCCCTTTACACGGAATTTGATGCTCAACTAGGCGCATCCCGGGCCGGACTTGCCACGCTCAGGTACTCGGCCACCGTTTATTCGCAATCTGGGAGGAGCAGCGATGCCAAGCGGCGAGGTCAAGTGGTTCAACAACACCAAGGGATACGGGTTCATCCGGCAGGAAGACGGCACCGACCTTTTTGTGCACTTCAGCGCCATCCAGGCAGAGGGGTACAAAACCCTCCAGCAGGGGCAGAGGGTCTCCTACGAGGTCGTCACCGGCCCCAAGGGGCTCCAGGCGGACAAAGTCTCCTCCTCCCCGGCTTGAGCCCTCTCCGGCACTCCTCCTGGCGGCCCGGCTAGCCCCCGGATATCTTCAGGGGTCAGTAGTTTGACTACCTGCCGGGGGGTCCCTATATTCGGCTTTGTCTCGGGCCCTGCCTGTGCACAGGCCCGTTTCGCACGGAGCCGGATGACAGAACCCAAGCCACCTCTGATCGAACGCCTCCTGGGACGGAGGCGGTCCTTTGTCGTGGAATGGCGCTACCAGCTGCGCAGCAGCTTGCTGCCCGTGGTCAGCGTGGCGCTTCTCCTCGTCCTGTTTATCGTCACCATCCACCTCGGCAACGCCGATGCGACCCGGCAGCTCGTGGAGTCGGCTCCCAATCTCCAGGCCCTCCTGGAGGGACAGGATCGCACCCAGCTTTTCCTGACCCTGTGCGCGGCTGGCGTCTACCTGATGGCGGTGATCATTCTCGGGCTCATCGACTCCCACCGCACCGTGGGCGCCCTGCACCATATTGAGAAACGCCTGCATGGGCTGCGAAACGGCGACTGGCGGACCCCGCTGGCGCTGCGCCAGAGCGACAACTTCCAGGATCTCGGCGATGAGATTAATGTGACACTCAGCTACCTTCGCTCACATCTGGAGGAGGATATTTCTTCTCTTGATGAGGCGATCGATCGGCTCGAGGGGGCTGTCGCCCCCGGCCAGCCACTGGGCGAGATGCGCCGCATCCTGATCGCCCTGCGAAGCCGCAAGCAGAGTCTCCTGCAGGGGCGTTCCACGATGCCCTCCCAGAAAGAAGCGAGCGCCGAGCAGGAGGTCGTACCGGTGGGCCTTTCCTGATACATCTGCTCAGCCCGGTTTCGTTGCCCGACCCCGAGCACGTCTGCTAAACTTTCCCCTCTCTAAAAGGAGTCGACTCTCATGCATCCACTTGTCCTGGCCTTATCCTTCGTCTGTGGTCTGGCGGCCCAGACCCAGCCCCAGTCACAGCCCGCCTCCAGCGCGGCGTCCGAAGCCTCCGCCAAAGAGGAGGTCGCGGTCATCACCACGGACGTGGGACAGATTGTGATCCGGTTCTTTCCCGATCTGGCCCCCAACCACGTCGACAACTTCAAGCAGCTGTCCCGTTCCCGGTTCTACGACGGTACCAGCTTCCACCGGGTTGTTCCCGGGTTCGTAATCCAGGGAGGTGATCCGAACAGCAAGGACGACAACCCCAACAATGACGGCACGGGAGATGGTCCGCGCATGCTCAAGGCAGAGTTCAACGATAAGCCCCACATGCGGGGTATTCTGTCAATGGCTCGCAGCCGCGACCCGAACAGCGCTTCATGCCAGTTCTTCATCGTTCTCCAGGAGAGCGGCAAGAGCCGCGCCCTGGATGGTAAGTACACGGTATTCGGCGAGGTCATAGAGGGCATGGACACGGTGGATCGCATTGTCGAGCTCGCCGGCCAGCAGGCCGCCCGCACCCAGCGCCCCGTCAAGGCTGTGGTGATGCGCACGGTCCGAGTCGAAGAACGAACCGTCGAGACGGGCACGTAGTGGCCGAGAGCCGCGCAGGCAGGGAGGACAAGCGCCGGCCGCGCGTCGACTGGCATACGTATTTCATGAACATTGCACGCCAGGCAGCGACCCGCTCCACCTGTGACCGCAAGCAGGTCGGGGCGGTTGTCGTTCGCGACCGCACGATCCTGTCGACCGGCTATAACGGCAGCATACGCGGCATGCCGCACTGCGACGAGGCCGGCCACATGATGGAGAACGACCACTGCGTCGCCACCATCCACGCGGAAGCCAACGCCATCCTGCAGGCCGCCAAGAACGGTGTCATGATCGACGGTGCCGAGCTCTACACCACGGCGAGTCCCTGCTGGAACTGCTTCAAAATGATGGCCAACAGCGGGATTCGCCGCATCTACTACGGCGAGTTCTATCGCGACCAGCGCAGCCTCGAGGTAGCGCGCCAGCTCCGGATCGAGCTCACCCACCTGCCCACGCAGGCCTCCGACTGAGCCAGCCACACCCGGCCAAAATAGCTCCTGCCGCTTGCCCCAGGCGCTGACCGCGGTAGATTTAGCTCACCCTGTCATGTCCCTGTCCCGCTTCAGCCGCTGTTCAGCCCTGATCCTCCTGATTCTGGGAATCGGCTTCCTGCGCATGCTGGACCCCGTTCCCGGCCTGCTGCCAATCTGGAACCACCCCCTCGGGCTCGCCCTGCTGCTGCTGTTCGTGGTCTGGGTGGGGGCCCGTGCGGACGGACGCCGGCTGTGGCCGCTGCCCCTGCTGGCAGGGCTCATGGTTGAGGGCTGGATCCGGGTGGCCTTTTTGAGCCCGACATTCGAGCGCTGGCTCGCCCCCCAGTTGAGTGATTCGACCGCAGATTCTCTCTATGTCCTACTCGGCGGAGTGTGGTTCGTGGGGATCGCCTGGATCTTTTCCCGTGCGGCCGGCCTGAACCTGGGCAATCGATTGTCACTCCCCTGCTGGCGCAACGGTCTGTACCTGCACACACTCAGCATCCTGGTCGTGTACGGCATGCTGGCGGTGCTGCTGCAGACGGTGGAGGGGTTCCGGGGACTGTCCCTGCAGGTGCCAATTTACGCCTCGACGGCTATGTGGATGCTGATCGGCCAGATCGGGCTGTGCATCGGGGAGGAAGCTTTTTACCGCGGTTTCGTTATGGGCGCTCTGGATTGGGCCAGAAAGCAGCCCGGCACCAGGTGGTCTCCACCGCGCGCGCTCGGCCTGTGGCTCTCATCGATACTGTTTGGCCTCGACCACGTGCGCGGCATGGGCTGGAGCAGCTCGCAGGTGATGACCTTTCTGTACTCCTTCGGACTGGCCGTGCTGCTGGCGCTCCTGGTTCGCCTCACAGGAAACCTCACACTGGCGATTCTGGCTCATCTGTTCCACAACCTGATGGTGTTGCGGCTCGGTCTGTGGGTTTCCGACGTCAACGGATTCATCGATCTCCAGGCCCAGACCTACATCCCGATTTACTTCATCGTCACCTTCAGCATCCTGTTTCTGATTCGACGTCCCGCCTGGAAGCCGCTGCGCAAGGGCGTGGCGCGCGCCTCGTAACCGCGGCACCGGGTATTCTTACCCCGCATGTTAGAATGTTCGTGAAGATTTCCGCTGTCCGGGTGTATCCCTCCGGTCGCCTCAATTCGGAAACTGAAGAATGAGCCTGGAACCCAAACGAACGCTGAAGCCGCGCCCAACCCTCTCCGTGCGAAAGGAACCGGACGGAGCGCACCGCCGCAGGAAGCGGCATATCGACTTTCGTGTGCTGCACAAGAAGCTCGAGCAGACGCTCGCTCACATCGCGGGCTCAGACGAGGTGGTGCCCGCGCTGAAGGAAAGTCTGCACTCGATCGTGAAGGATTTCCGCGACGATCTGGGATTCCTGGCAGGCCGGCTCTACGAGCGCCGCGGAAAGATCTACCGCCTGCTGGATCAGAGCGGGCGCGGCCCCAAGGTGGATGCGAATTTCACGGTGTCGGCCAACTACAAGCCGATCGAACAGCTGAAGCTCGATGGCTACATATTCAGCCGGCAGGGTGATGCGGATTTCGACCAGCGCATCGAACGCCCTCTTGGGATCCAAGCCTACGCTGCGATCGTAATCGGAGAACGCAATCGATATCTCATCTCCTTTACGTTACGCAGGCGGTTCCCGGAAGAGCAAATCACCTACGCCCTCAACACCATCCGGCATGTGATCAACATGAAAATCCAGCAGCTGCGGCTGGAAGACATCATCTGGGAGGCAAGCGAAATTCAGGTGAGCATGCTGCCTCGCGAGACTCCTCGCTTCAAGGGTTACGATCTTTACGGTCATTCAGTACCGGCGGATATCGTGGGCGGCGATTTGTTTGACTACCTCCCAATCTCCGACCGCATCCTCGGCATTGCGATCGCCGACTCGTGCGGCCATGGCCTGCCGGCAGCCCTGCAGGCGCGCGATGTCATCGTCGGACTCCGCATGGGCAGCGAAGAACATTTCAAGATCATCAGCATGATCGAGAAGCTGAACCGGGTCATCGCCCGCTCGGCTCTGGCTACGCAGTTCGTTTCGTTGTTTTACGGTGAACTCGAGGAGAACGGCAACCTGATCTACTGCAACGCGGGCCACCATCCGGGCCTGTTACTGCACGGCGATCGGTTCACGGAACTGCACGAGGGTGGCCTGCTGCTGGGACCGGATCCGCAGGCCAAGTACCAGCGCGGTTTCAATTTCCTGAAGAAGGGAGATCTCCTGGTGCTCTTCACCGACGGGGTCGTCGAGACGATTTCCGCCTCCGGGGAAGAGTTCGGAATGGCGAGACTGCGGCGCCTGGTGCTCGAATCGCGGAATCTGTCCGCCAAAGAGATAGTGCAGCTCATACTGAACCGGGTCGAGCAGTGGTGCCAACCGCGCAAGCCAGTGGATGATCGCACGGTGCTGGTGATCCGTCGCACCAGCTGAAGAAGATCAGGCCGTCCCCCTGGGCGGGAACAGCAGCCAGAACGCGGTCTCGGGATCGATTCCATCCAGAGAAATTCCTGGCTTGATCTGGGGCACACCTCCCGACCAGCCGTCCACTACCGGAATCTGCGGAAGCTCGACGGGCATGTCCCATCCCCCGGACGGCACGTCCGACTCCTGAAGCGCTTCCCGGGCCTCGCGCAGCAGGGCTTCGAGTTCAGGTTCGAGCCTTCCCTCCGAGTCGATCTGCGGCCCGGCTGCCTTGTTGCCTTCGCTCTTCTTCCGCTCATTGCGCTTCGGCATGCCATTACCTCCGTCTGATTCCCCTGGCGGGGTGGGTGTTTTTTTCGGGACTGTCTGAGAGGGTTCTGCCGCGCCTGTCCAGCGACGGGGAGAACGTCATGATGCGATTCAGCTGTTCGATTTCATACTGCGCTTCGACCGCGGCCAGCGGTTCGATACGCTCGAGCTGGAGAGCCTGACGCCGCCACGGCGTGTCAGCCGCCGGTTCACGCCGTGCCATGGTCCCAACAGCGGCCTCTTCGAACAGGGGGGGCCAGATATCCGAGGTGTCGGGCGAGGCGAGGAGCCGCGTCCAACGGCGTAATCTTTGAGCCACGATGGCGGGCGCCGGCGCCCACTCGGCCGGCACCGCCGGATGAACACGCACCAGCAGGTCTTCGATGAGGCACGCCAGGGCGACCTCGAGGCAGGCGCGGGCGCCAGTTCGGCTGCTCACTGCGGAACGCAGCAGATCGTCCCCTGCCCCCACCTGGCGGGCCGCTGATGCCAGCGCCTCCGACCAACCCTCCTCTGCCGCCCAGATCACCGGCCCGCCGCTCGTGCTCTCCTGCGCCCGACGCCGGAGCAGCTCCAGAAACCGCGCCCGCACCGCGTTGCGCCCGATCACCAGCACGCAGGCGTCGGCGGCGCGCGTGTCGAGCGAAGGGTTCGGCTCGTGCTCCACCAGAACTTCCACGTCGAATCCCGCCACGTCGGCCAGAGGGAAGGCCGGCAGCTGCAGGTGGGCTGGATCGAGCCGCGCTCGCTCCCCCGTGGAGGCGGCCCAGCGGTTCAGCAACGCGCGGGATGTCGCGGAGTCCGAGCCCACGAGCCACAGAGTGGCTTGCAAACGTCGTCGGTGAAAATCGAATGAGGCCATGACCGCTGTCCGCCCCTCAGTTCATGCACACATAGGGAGCCAGAATGCGGATCAGCTCGAGCGGCTCGATCCAGGAGGGAACGGGCGGCTCTTCGTCCATCAAGGGAAGGGCCGTTTCGTCCACGAGACTTGAGGCAACGTCCGTCATCTGCCGGCGCAGATCCTCGCGATGCAGCCGGCGCAAGATGTCATATTGTGAAAGGCGTTTCTTGGGATCCTGCATGTTCACTCCTCCACTGTGGAAGCGCGTGCGAGGGGCGCCTCTTGCGCACCCATGACCGCGCCTTCGTTCGCTGCCTGCATCCATTCGTGGATACGTTCCAAAAGATGGGTAGAGCTGAAGGGCCGCGTGATGAGATCCTGCGCACCCAGGGATCGGGCGGTCTCCCATTCGCTCAACTGCGATTCGTCTGCCACGACCACCCAGCGTGTGCTTCCCGGCCGAGGACTGTGTTTCTCCTGCCTGAGGATCTCCATTCCCGTCCGTGAGACGGAGGCAATACCCAGCAGCGCCTGGTCGGCGGGATGTTCCTGGAGAAGCTCGCGGGCCTGCTCGGCACTGATTGCAAGTCGGACCTGAAAACCGGAGCGCTCCAGAATCCTCTTCAAGAGGCACCTGCACATGGCCTCTTCGTGCGCGACGAGCGCCACTCGGGCGTCGTGTGGAGAGTTCATGGCTTCTCCTTTGCGGCTTTGAGGACCACGAGGGTCAGGTCATCGATCTGCGCCTGGGCGGAGCGAAAGCTCTCCACCGCTTCCAACAATCGGTACATGAGGGTGCGGGGGCGCTCGTGCCGGTGCACCATGACCTCATGACACAGCCTTCCGAGGCCGAATAATTCGCCGGCAGAATTACGGGTTTCCGCCAGTCCATCAGAGAACATCACCAGAAGATCACCGGGGAGCAGATCGCATTCACCCTGCTCGTAGACCACGTCATCGAAAATGCCCATGGCCAGCCCGCCTCGTTCCAGGCGCTCGAAGCGCCCCTCGCGCGCTCGCCACAGAAGGGCGAGGCTGTGTCCGGCCCCCGCGTAGCACAGGCGCCGTTCCCGCGTGTCATAGCGAGCCAGGAAGGCGGTGGAGAAGAGGCCAACGGGCTGCAGGTCCCGGGAAAGGGCACGATTGGCCGCCCGCAGAACTTCGGCTGGAGACTCTGTCCGGGAGATCTCTGCGCGCAGGAGTGAGCGCACGCCCGACATCGCCATGGTTGCACGCAGGCCGTTGTTGCTGACCTTTGCAATCATCGCGGTCATCACTGATGGCTCGGTGACCAGGTAACCGTAGTGATCGCCCCCGACCGGCTCAGCCGGCAGGCACGCTCCGGCAACTTCGACGCCCGGCAGACGCGGCTCCTCCTTGGGCAGCAGGCTGGCGTGCGCTTCTCGGATCATTTCCCGTTCGCGGCCAGTCCGCCCGCCGCGGCGGGCATTCTCGACAACCTGCGCCATACGCAGAAAAACCCCGAGCTGGGATGACAGGGCACAGGCCAGCTTGCGATCTTCCTCGCCGAATCCGCTGGCGGCTCGCCGCCCCTGCAGGCGCAGGATGCCGATTTCCTCTACTTCCGATTCGGCCCGGGATGCGACAATCGGCACCTCGAGCCAATCCTTGGCCTGACGCTTATCGGTCGCGCCACCCTCGGTGCGCACGCTCCAGCAGCGCCCGGCGCGGCCGTCGACGGGGTGCAGGGACACGATGGCCGTGCACGCCTGCAGCAACACAGCGATCTCGTGCAGGACCGCTTCGCACAGACGCCGGTCGTCACGGATGCCCGCCAGCGAGCATGTGACCCGCTGGGCCATCTGCACCTGCTCGTAGCCCCGCAGTACTTCATCGGCCAACTCGGTAATTTCGTGCTCACGCGCGAGCCACTCACCGGCCAGATCTGCAGCAGTCTCGAGAATTTTCGGCGCCAGCGATTGCGCGGGCGTGGTCAGGACTCCAGCACAACAACCCTCCACGTTCACCGCGCCGCTGGCCACGCCCGGTACCGGCCGCTCATCCTCCGTGCGCCAGCCGAGCTCGACGCCGGTGAGGCACTTCAGGCGCTCGAGAAGCGCGGTGACCTGCGCTGGCGCGCTCATGAACAGGACCGCCCCTTCTTCACCAGCGTCAGGATGCTGCCTTCGCGGGGCGTGGAATCGAGACGCACCTCGTCGACGAGGCCATAGAGCCTCCAGAGTCCGTACATGCCCTCCGGTAATGCGCTCGGGGTTCGTGCGGAATGCACAGGGCAGCGGGGTTTACGCCCGTAGTCCCGGATCGACAGAACCACGTCGCCGCCACCATTTGAGGCATTTAGAAGGATGGGTAATCCGTCACAGCCGGCGTAGGCCCGGGCGATCACGTGCTCCAGTGCATCCTGCGCGGCCGTGCAAAAACTGACCTGCTCGGCGCGGCCGAAGCCGCTCTGGCGCACCAGCTCTCGGACCCAGCAGCGGGCCTGCTGAAGACCCTGCTCACCGCTGGAGATCTCGCAGCGCATGGCAACGCCAGCCGAGCCCGCGACAAGGCTCATTCGTGACCTCCACTGCCGGCCGTGGCACCTTCCACGGCCGCAAGACCACTCTCGCTTCCCAGCACACGGGGACGACGTTCGAGAGCCCCGAGGAGAAGTGGCAGCTCCGTTTCCAACGCGGCTTCGTGCAAGTAGTAATGGATGCCGGCCCGGCGCACCTGCACCTCGAGCTCGCGGGTGTGTTGGTCAGCCAGAAAGATCACCGGCAGATCGGGGGCTCGATGACGCAGCCTCCGGATCCAGGCGCAGGCCGACCCGAGGAACCCGGCATCGGAGAGAATCAGCGATGAGACGTCATCACGATCGAGCAGATTCCAGTCTCCGTCCGGCGTCCACGGGCACACGCGGCGCCCCTTTCCCAGCGATCGCGCCACCCGCTCTCCGCTGCGGGATGGGATCTGGAATATAAGGACCAGCGTGCGCTCGGATGTCTTCTTTTCCATGACCGGTTCCCTTCTCTGCGGCCGGTGTCATGTCCGGCACGAGCACCCGGAAGTGCAACAGTGGTGCCAGGTGTCGGCCCGCGCCGGCTATGATAAAAAATAACCTTCAATGACAGTAAGTTACCTGGAATTTGGGAGGAAAAATCTGGTTCTGGTCAGCGCGGCCTGTCCACCGAAAACGTCCGCCCGCGGACAGTCATGGTGTGTCCGAGGCCCTTCTTCCGGCATCGGAAATCTTATAAGCTAATTAAAATAAAAGACTTATTATCGAGGAACAAACCTGTCCCCTGACGGACGATCGCACTGGGAAGCCGGGCAGCCTGGAGTGAAGAGCTGCGGGCGGAGTTGGAAGGAGATCAGAACAGCTATCGTGTCAGGGCTGGCGGACGTGCCTGAAGATCAGGAGGTGGCGTCGATACCGAGTCGTTGCAGACGCCGGTAGAGGGAAGTACGCGGGATGCCGAGAATACGTGCCGCTTTGAGCTTGTTGCCGGCCGTCAGATGCAGCACCCGCTGAATGTGGCGGCGCTCGATCAACTCGAGCGTTTCGGTCTCGGGCCCCAGTTCCGACGCGGGCGGCGGAAAGGGAAGATCGCGTGGGCGCAGTTCGGGGCGTGAAGAGAAGATCACCGCCTGCTCGAGTACGTTGGCAAGTTCGCGTACGTTGCCGGGCCACACGTGGGCACTCAGCGCCTCGACCACACGCGGTGACATGGTGCGCGGCGCCTTTCCCAGCCGGCGGCACAAATCGCCGAGAAGGTGTTCGGCGAGCAGTGGGACATCCTCGGGGCGCTGCCGCAGCGGGGGCAGCGTCAGTGTCACGGCGCTGAGGCGGTAATAAAGATCACGCCGGAACGACCCCTCCTCCATCCCCCGTTCCAGGTCCGCGTTGGTGGCGGCCACCACGCGCACGTCCACCTTGCGCGAGCGCGTGCCACCCACCCTCCGTACCTCCCGTTCCTGCAAAACACGCAGCAGGCCAATCTGGGCCTGCGGCGTGGTGACGCCAATCTCGTCGAGAAAAATAGTTCCACCCGAGGCGGCCTCGAACAATCCGGCCTTGTCCCGTTCAGCCCCCGTGAAGGCGCCCCTTTCGTGGCCGAAAAGCTCCCCTTCCAGCAGCGTGGCGGGCAGGCTTCCACAGTTAACCGGGATGAAGGGGCCGGAGGTACGCGCGCTCCGGCGGTGGATCTCGCTGGCCACGACCTCCTTGCCCGTCCCCGATTCGCCCAGGATCAGGATGGTGCTCTGAGTGGGCGCCACCCGCTCGATGGCATCGAAGATCTCCTGCATGCGCGGGCTGCGGCCGATCAGATCTCCCAGACGCCAGCGCCCGCGCACGTGTTGCTGGAGTACCTCCAGATCTTCCTGGAGCCTGCGATGCTCCAGGGCCTTGGCGACATCGTGCGTCAGCTTACGCAGATCGAACGGCTTGGTGATGTAATCGTAGGCGCCTTCCTTGATGCAGGCGACGGCCGTATCCACATCCGCCCGGCCCGTCATGACGATAACCGGCGTGGCGGGAGAGCGCCGCCGTACTTCCCGCAGAAGCTCGAGACCGCTGGTCGGTTGCAGCCACAGGTCGGTGAGAATCAGATCGACGGGGCGCTCACCCAGGTGCTGCAAGGCTTCCCCGGCCGTTGGCGAGCACAGGACCTCATGCCCTTCCCGGTCCAGAGCAAGGCGCAACACCTCGCTCAGAGCTGGATCATCTTCGACGATGAGAAGCGCACCAGGGATCATCGGATGTGTCGACTCTGTGGACCTACCGCGGCGGCAGGGGAGCCTATTCTACTGCAGCGGGTGGCCCAGCGCCTCAGAGGAGAGGATGCTGACCGGCAGGTTGAGCGGCTCGAGCACCGAGGGCTGAAAACGAGCCGCCGTCTGCAAGTCGGTGCGGGCCGCCCGGCCCTTTCCAAGCTTCTGGTACGCGCGGGCGCGCAGGTAATGCACGATCGGTTGCAGGACACCTGTTGCACCCGTCTCGAGATACGACACCAGCGCCTCCTCTGCGCGGCCGAAGTGCAGGAGAACAACGCCCAGGTTGAGAGCGGCCAACTGGCCGGTGGCCCCGTCGGCGCCACCGAGCACCAGGTGCTGCAGGTGTGCGTGCGCCGCGTGATACAGCACGTCGGGATGATCGAGCGGCAGCACACGGGGTCTGGCCTGAGGCGCCAGCGTCAGAGCTCCGCGTTCTCCGGCGGCCGTCACCCGGTCCACACGAACGGCCTCGCCCGGTGCGATGATCTCCATGAGGCGGCGCACATCGGCGGCACTGCCGACGGTCTCATCATCGATGGCGAGAATCCGATCGCCCGCCCTGAGACCGGCACGGTATGCGGGACCCTGTTCGCTCACCGATGCCAGGACGGGCACCTTTCCACCCGGCATATCGACGGCGGTCCATCCCGCCCAGGTCTCCTCGACCTCGGTGGGTCGATTGAGGTTGGCGAAGAAACGCTTCATGCTCTTCGAGCCGATTCGCGCTCGTCTCACCTCGGCTGGCTCCGCCAGTTCCGAGACCAGGTAAAAGACGACCTCATCCGCCTGGTCGCGCCGACGCAGCACCGCTCCCAGGGCCAGATCGGGGCGCTCTTCCTGTGGCTGGGTCCTCATCCACGAGACAAGGCGAGCCGCCAGGAGATCCTGGTCCGGGGCGTCGATCGGTGCAGCGGACACCAGCGAGGCCCAGTGGCGGCGTCCGTCCTTCGTGCGGTCGAGTCGGTCCACGTTCAGTGCGCGCAGGCTTTCCAGGTGCTTCACGACGTCCGCCTCAACCTGACGCCGATCCGCGCGCACCTCGGATCCCACCTGAACGAGCCCGAGAAAACCAACGGAGGGTCTAGGGTATACGTGCAGACGGTGCGTGCGGCCGGCCGGGAGCTCAACGTTGTCGTACCAGCGGGTGCCCGTCGGAAAATGCACTTCCACTTCGTGGCTACCGGCACAGATTTTCTCGCGCTGGAGCGGCAACATACCGACCGATCTGCCATCCAGCCACACTTCAGCCCCCGAGAGGTGGCTTCGTAGGTCCAGCGCGGCGACGTTGGCCTTCAGGTGCACCGGCTTGAACAGGGTGGGCTGGGTCGTGCGCATGTCGGGCCGGACCTCTAGAGCGAACCGTGCCGCCTGGTGGCAACGGCGCTCGATGCGCAGCTCATGTTTACCGACCGGCACATACGGCACGAGCAACGGCGCCGACAGCTCCGCCAGACTCACGCCTTCCTTGTGGGCTCGCTCCTGGAACTCGACCGGTGCCGGCCCGCGGCTGACACCCACCTCGATACCATCGAGAAGCACGCGCGCGCCGGGCGGAATAGTCATGACCTGGAATGACTGTGAGTTCTGAGCAAGTTTCACCTCACGCTCCAGCCGCTGTCCCGGACGAACGGTCCAGGTCTCCTCGAGCGACTCGAAACCCTGGCGATCGATGCGAACCTGGTACTGGCCGGCCCGGACCCTGCGCTCCACGATCGGTGCGAGGATCTCCACCATTTGCGGGCCAAGGCTGACACGGCAGTCAGGGGGGTCGCAGCGCAGCGTGATCACTGCGGTGCGCCGATCCCTCACTTGATCGAATACCTTCAGGATCTTCGGAGAAGTCAGGTCACGGTCGAGATCATGCGTGGGATCGATCTCGACCAGGGCCGCGAAATCCTTTTCCGCCGCCGGCGCGTCTCCCATGTTCATCCGCGCCACGGCACGCAGCTCGTGGGTACGTGGGATCAGGGCCCGATCGGCGGGATCATTTGAGGAGGCGGCGAGCTTGAGCGTCTCGCTGAGATAGGCGATAGCCTCCGAATATCTCAGCTCCTGGAGTTCCGTTTCTCCGGCGAGGAGGAGCTGCCTGGCAAACGATGGATCCGTCGGGGCGGCAGGATCGGGGCTGCCCGGCACTGCAACAATCAGCGACAGAGCCGCCACTCCCAGGACAACGGCCAGACATCCACCCGCTCTCATGGCATTCATTGCTTTACCTCCGCCTGGCTCGTATGTCCGCTTCGCGGCGGAACATCCAGAAACCTCCGCAATCGGCGCTGCCGGCCGTCGTAGACCAGCAACGCGCCTGAGGCGTCCACTTCGACGGCCTCCAGATTGGCCCGATTCAGTGATCCTTTGAGTTGCACGAAGCCTTCGTACTCTCCCGTGGGTGAGAAGACTGCAACTCCATTCTTGTCGGCATCGAGAACCCAGACGGCCCCGTGAGTATCGACGGTAAGATCGACCGGGCGCCTGAGCGAAACCGGCGCCGCCCGCAGATCGATGGCCTGCCCGGTTCCGTGCTCGTCGAGACGCGTCAGGCGATTCGCCTTTTTGTCCAGCAACCACACGCTTCCCTGCGCCCCGCTGCGCGCGCGATCGACGCTGGACTTGACGTCCTTCCAGACCACACGCTCGTAACTCAGAGAGCTGTTAAACTCCAGCACTGCCTCTCCGCTCTCGTCCACGAACCACCAGTTCGAGTCCTGGCGCGGCATCGGCGCCGCGGACGGACGCAGGCGACTGAGCTTCTTGCCCTGGCGAGGCACGGCAAGATCCCACCGTTGCTTGCCGACCTTGAGGGCTGACTCTTCCAGCACGGCCGCCTGTCCGTAGACATCAAACGCCAGAAGAGCCGGCTTCGCCGCCGGCCTCTGGCCGAGCTTGCGCCCCTGACGGTCGAATCGGATGATGCGCCCGGTGCCCCGGTCGGCCAGATAAATCCATCCCTTCGGCGATGCCCACACACCCGTCACCTCCCGGGCGTCGTCAACCTGGCCTTTGAACCGGGAATCCTCCGCGAGCCAGGCCTGGCCGCTTGCCGCCAGGGTACGTCGCAGGAGTCCAACCAACCGGCCCCGCGCCTGGAGCGCCTCGGATGATCCCGCTGCCTGCTCTCGCACCATCTGATAGATCTCCAGAGCCTGATCCCGCCGCCCCAGAGCCTCGTACGATTCGGCGCTCCACAGTAGCGCCTTGAAACGTATCTTGCTCGCCGCCTGGCTTTCCCAGAACGGCTGCAGGTCCGCGATGACGCCGGCGGGGTTGCCGTCAAGACGCGAGCAAAAAGCCATGCCCAGATG
>Ga0255058_10001019_pt1 | contig 16019 bp, 13 predicted proteins | sample Cases_109_9_MG_FD_188637 | JGI IMG/M metagenome (GOLD analysis project Ga0255058, IMG submission 188637) | Seawater microbial communities from Amundsen Gulf, Northwest Territories, Canada - Cases_109_9 | ecosystem: Environmental > Aquatic > Marine > Gulf | place: Canada: Northwest Territories... | reverse complement strand
AGGAGCGACCGTTATGAATTTCGCTTTCACTAAAGAAGAAGAGGCGTTCCGCGCGGAGGTGCGTGAGTTCATCCAAGGCGCGATGACGGACGATATCCCCTCCCGCTGGCTTGGCGGGTTGCTGGACACACCGGTGCGCCAGGAGTTCGTCACGAAGATGGCGGACAAGGGCTGGCTTTCGATCGGCTTCCCTGAAGAGTACGGGGGGACGGAATCGACGATGCCGCTGGCGCAGTACGTGCTGAACGAAGAGTTGCACATGGCACAGGCGCCGATCGTGGGTAAGAACCTCGGTGTAGTCGTCAATACGCTGCTCCACCAGGGCAGCGAGGAGCTGAAGCAAGAGTTCGTGCCGCGCATCCTCCGCAACGAGATCCAGTGGGCGCTCGCCTACACGGAACCGGAGGCAGGTTCCGACCTGGCGAACATGCAGTGCCGCGCCGTGCTCGACGGCGACGAATACGTGATCAACGGCCAGAAGCGGTTCATCACCTCGGCCCACTTCGCGGACTACATGTGGACGGGCGTTCGCACCGACCCGGACGCGCCCAAGCACAAGGGGATCAGCCTGCTCATCCTAGACATGGACTCCCCCGGCATCACGATCACGCCGATCTGGACGATCATCGGCGAGCGCACGAACGACGTCTTCCTCGACGACGTCCGTGTGCCGAAGGAGCGTCTCGTCGGCAAGGAGAATGAGGGCTGGCGGTACATCACCGAGGCGCTGACGTACGAGCGGTTCGCGATGACGTCGATCGCGCCGACGGTGCGCAAGTTCCAGCGCTTCGTGGACTTCGTGAAGGAAACCGAAGTCGACGGCAAGCGTCTCGCGGACGATCCGGTGGTGCGCCGGAAGATCGCCCGCCTCTCGGTGCTCGTCGAAATCGGCCGAATGCTGGACTTCCGCTGCGTGGCGATGGCGGTGAAGCCGGATTACGTTCCGTACATCGAAGCGGCGATGAACAAGATGTGGGGTGGCATCGTCGAGACGGAGATGTCGGACCAGTTCCTCGACATCCTCGGGCCGTACGGCTACCTGTGGAAGGACAGCGAGGCGACATCTTCCGCGGACGCGCTACTCGACGGCGATGTGGCCGACGACTATCTTTGGGCCGGCCACCAGCGAGTCGCCGCGGCGGGCGTGGACATCTCGAAGAACATCATCGCCCGGCGCCACCTCAACCTGCCAAGCTCGTAATCAGACGCGACTAAGAGAAAGACGATAACGCCATGGACATGGAGTTCACCGAAGAACAGCAGCAGCTGATGAACACAGCGCGCTCCTTCCTCGAGAAGGAGTGCCCGAGCGCGCTGGTCCGGGAGCTGGAGACAAGCGAGCTTGGATTCTCACCGGGGCTCTGGCGTCAGATGGCGGAACTCGGCTGGCTCGGCTTGCCGTTCTCGGAAGAGCACGGTGGCTACGGCCTCGGCGTCGTGGACCTGGTGGTCCTCGGCAAAGAGCTAGGGCGCGTGCTGTGCCCGAGCCCCTACATACCGACCGTGGTCGTGGCCGGCGGTGCGATAGTCGCGGCGGGGTCGGACGAACAGAAGAAGACGCACCTTCCCCGGATCATCAGTGGCGAGGAGCTGATCGCCTTCGCGCTGCAGGAGCAGAGCGGCTCGTACAACGGTCGCGGGATCAAGACGACGGCTGGCGAAGCGGACGGCGGCTACGTTCTCAACGGCACGAAGATGTTCGTCGAGTTCGCGGAGGCGGCAGATCGCCTGCTCGTCGTCGCGCACACCAGTGGCGATTCGAGCACGACCGACGGCCTGACGATGTTCCTCGTGGATGCGAAGAGCGAAGGCATCCAGTTAACGCCGCTATCGACGCTGGCGCGCGACAAGCAGTGCCGCGTTGACCTGAAGGACGTCAAGGTGGCGAAGGACGACGTCCTCGGCCCCATCGGCGGGACGTGGCCTCTGCTTGAACGGCCCGTTCACACCGGAGTCGTCACGCTATGCGCCTACATGGTCGGCGCATCCGAGACGATCCACGAGATGGCGAACTCGTTCGCGAAGGAGCGGGTGCAGTTCGGGCGGCCGATCGGCAGCTTCCAGGCGATCCAGCACTACCTGGCGCAAACGATCACCGAGATCATCGGCGCCGATACAATGACGATCTACGCTGCGTGGGCGATGGATAACGACCTGCCGCACCGCGCGATCGTGGCCAAAGCGAAGTCGTTCGCCGGCGACACGTTCAAGCAGGCGTCGTCTATCGGCGCGCAGATTCACGGCGGCCTCGGCTACAACGAGGAGGTCGATACGACGCTGTTCTTGCGACGGGGCAAGCAGTACCAACTTTCGATGGGCGATAGCGGCCACTGGGAAGACGTCATCGCCGAAGAGTTGCTGGACAAGTAAAGCAGACGCATGACGGACCCGCTGGACTACATCCCCGAGGACCTGCCGAAAGAGAACAAGCGACGTCTGCAGGAGCTGACGGTCGAGTCCCCGGCGCAGGCAGCGCCTCTCGAAGTCAACGAATACCTGATCCAGCACTGGTGCGAGACGCTGGAAGACGGCAACCCGCTCTATCACGACGAAGAGTTCGCCAAGTCGCAGGGATACGACAGCGTGGTCGCGCCGCCGGCGACGGTGATGACGACGTTCTCTATGCCGTTCCGCTGGCCGTGGCCACCGGAGGGCGGCGAGCCGGACCCGCACATCCACTACACGATCAAGGAGTTGCTGGACCTGCCCGTAGGGATCATCAACGAGATTGAGATCGAGAACCGCGCGCCGCTGCAGGTCGGCGACCGGGTCAGCGTCAGCCAGAAGCTCGTCTCGATATCGCCGTGGAGGAAGACGCGTGTCGGCGAGGGTCACTTCTGGACGATGGACCGCATATACCGAAACCAACGTGGAGAGATCGTGACGATCGAGCGCATGACGGCGTTCGGCTACGGGCGGGAAGAATCGAAGGACACCGCGCAGGACGGATCGAGCGCTGGGTGGAGTCCGGCGGTGGAAGAGGCGATCGAAGGCGAAAAGACGGGATATGCGGCGCCCGAGTACGTTGACCGATACTGGGAAGACGTCAACGAAGGCGATGAGCTGCCCGAGCTGGTGCTGCCGATCACAACCACACGCTGCGCGTATCTGGCGTCAGCGACACGTGACTTCTCGCCGCAGCACTCGAACCGCGACTACGCACAACAGAAATCGAAGGCGAAGGACGTGTTCGTGAACACGCCGTTCAACATCGGCATGATCAGCCGCTTCATGACGGACTGGGGCGGGCCGCGGAGCATCGTCCGCAAGGTAAACATCTCCATGCGCGGCAACGTCTGCGCCGGCGACGACATGATCATCACCGGCCGTGTGACGAAGAAGTATCGGGAAGGTGACGAGTGCCGGGTCGACGCCGAAGTCCTGATCGCCACGCAGGACGGCCCGATGACGCCATCGAGCGCGACCGTGACGCTGCCCTCTCGCGAAGAGGCGAAGTAGCGATGGGCGTGTGCGACGGGCTGCGCGTGATCGACTTCAGCAGCTGGATGGTGGGTCCCCTGGCGTCGATGGTGCTCGCCGACAACGGTGCTGACGTTGTCAAGGTAGAGCCCCCCGGCGGCGACCCCGCTCGCGGCCTGCCCGCGTTCCAGACCTGGAACCGAGGCAAGAAGAGCATCGCGCTCGACCTGAAGACGGACGAGGGCCGCGAGCGGGCAAGGGAACTGGTCTGCTCCGCCGATATCGTCGTCACGTCGTTCCGCCCGGGAGTCGCGAAACGGCTCGGCATCGATTACGACACCGTGCACGAGTTGAACCCAGCCGCCGTCTACGCATCGATCAGCGGCTTCGGCGAGAGCGGCAAGTTCTCGCACCTGAAGGGATACGAAGCGCTCGTCTCGGCGAAGTTCGGACGGATGATGATGTTCGAGCGCATCGCCGACCGGCCCGGCCCCGGATATCCTGCCGTTCCCTGCGCGTCCTACTCGGCGGCGATGCTGACGGTGCAGGGCGTTCTCGCGGCGCTGCACAGGCGACGGACGACAGGCTCGGGGCAGAAAGTGGATGTCTCGCTGCTGGCGTCGCTGATGCCGTACGACCTGATCCTCTGGATCGGACGGCAGTTGCGGGAGCAGAACGCCGAGGGACAAACGGCGATGATGTACCTTCACCAATTGCTGGGCCGGCGGCAGCTCCTGACGGGCGACGAACCGGAAGCGAAGGGCAAGACGTACGATCCCAAGCAGTTGCACCGACCGAACTTTCGCGTGCCGCGGCCCAACTACCTTACGGCGATCACGAAGGACGGCGTCTGGTTGCAGTTCGCGAACACGATCGACCACCTCTGCTTCGCGCAGATGCAGGCGCTCGACCTCATCGATCTCTATGGCGACGAGCGTTTCGCGAAGCTGCCGGCGGTGGCGAACGAAGATGACTCCGAAGCGCTATGGGAGATCGTGCTCGAACGCGTGCGCTCGAAGACGTACGACGAGTGGGCGGCTATCTTCGACGAGAACCCGGACGTGGCGGTCGAGCGCGTGCGCTGGCCGAACGAGTCGGTGACGCACCGGCAACTACTCCACAACAACGACATATTTGAGGTCGAAGGCCTCGACGGCCAGAAAACGTTGCAGATGGGGCCGATCGTGCGCTTCTCCGGGAACGGGACGACGAACCCGCCCCGCGCACCACGCCTGAACGAACACGCAGCGGAGGTGCTCGCGGCCGCCGCAAAACGCCCAGAGCCGAACGGCAGCGGCGAGCGAGCGGCAGGATCAGGCCGCCAGGGCCCGCTATCAGACCTGACGGTCGTCGACTTCTCGCAGTGGATAGCAGCTCCGTACTCGACCGGCATTCTCGCCAACCTAGGAGCGCGCGTCATTCGCGTCGAAGTGCCCGGTGGAGACTACAGCCGTTTCTCGACGGACGGGCTGCTGTCGTTCCCGATGACGCAGGGCAAACAGAGCATCGCAATCGATCTCAAGAAGGCCGAAGGGCGGGACATCGCGAAGAAGTTAGTCGAGCAGGCGGACATCGTCATCCACAACTTCCGCGCCGGTGTGCCGGAGAAGCTGGGCATCGACTACGAATCGTGCCGCGCGGTGAACCCGAACGTCGTCTACCTGAACGCAGCTTCGTACGGCGCAGACGGTCCTGACTCGCGGCGGCCGGCGTTCTACGCGATCGCAGCGGCGATCGGCGGAAGCCAGATGCGGCAAGCTGGGCGCGACCGGCCGAAGGCCGGCAGCGAAGACCTGCCGCTGGAGGAGTTGAAGGAAGAAGCGTGGCGGCTGCACAAGTCCGCCGAGTGGAACGCGGACCCGATCGCGGCGCTGGGCTCGGCGACGGGGATGCTCCTCGGCATCCACGCCCGGGATACGTCCGGCGAAGGACAGGACCTGCTGACGACGATGATGGGCTCGAACCTCTACGCGAATTCGGACGACCTGATCGTCTCGGAGAACCGCGCGCCGTCGCCGGTGCTGGACGACGAACTGTACGGACTCGGCCCGCTGTACCGCATCTACGAAGCGTCGGAGGGATGGGTGTTCCTGGCCTGCCTGCGCCGAGCGGAATGGGAGACGTTCTGTAAGGCTATCGAGCGCAGCGATCTCTCCGATCGGTGGAACGCGGCCTGGCGCTACGGTTCGGAGGACCAGGATGCGCTGTCGGCCACGATCGCTGATGTGATTCGCACACGTTCGGCTAACGATTGGGAAGACGCGATGGTCCGTCATGACGTACCGCTCGTCGCGATCGAGGAGCGGGATCCCGGCAGCTTCGCGCTGGAAGATGAGACGATGCGCGAGCTGGGATACGTGGTGCCGGTGGAAGCGCCCATCTACGGCGAGTACCTGCGACACGGCGCCCTGCAGCAGTTCTCCGATGACGGCCTGACGTTCGGTGGCTGGGAGCCGCTCGGTGGCCACACGCGGCCGATCCTCGACGAACTGAAGTACAGCGAAGCCGAGATCGAGCGGCTGGCGTCGGAAGGCATAGTCGAGATCTGGCAACCCGCAGCCGAATGATCCGCGACAAGACGGCGATCGTCGGCATCGGCACGACCGAGTACGTACGCAACATCGGGCGGCCGGAGCTGCAGACGGCGCTCGAGGCGATCCGCGCCGCGCTCGACGACGCCGGACTGACCGCGAAGGACGTCGACGCGATCTTCAAGATCGAAACGCCCAGCGAGGAACCGAACAGCGAACTCGAAGTCGCGCGCAACCTCGGCGTGCCGAACCTGCGCGCCTGGGGCGGCGCGGGCTACGGCGGCGGCGCGGCCTGCGCGCCGGTCGTGCACGCGGCTATGACGGTCGCGACAGGTATGGCAGACGTGGCGGTCGCCTTCCGGTCACGAAACCGCGGCTCCGGCGGCCGGCCGTGGGCGCGAACGGGCGCCCGAGTGCCGGGATCCGGTGCCTTCGAGATCCCGTACGGGCTGGTCGGCCCCGTGCAGCAGCTGGCGATCGTCGCGCGACGGTACATGCACGAATACGGCGCTACTTCCGAGCAGTTCGCGCGCGTTGCCGTCGCTCAGCGGGCTTGCGCGGCGAAGAACCCACGCGCCTACTTCCGCGAGCCGATCACAGTCGAAGACGTGCTGGCGTCGCGGATGATCGCCGACCCGCTGCACCTCCTCGACTGCTCGCTGGAGACGGACGGAGCGTGCGCGGTGATCGTGACCTCGGCGGAACGAGCACGCGACCTGAAACAGCCGCCGGCGTACATCCTCGGGGCGTCGCAGGGGATGGGGCCGCGGCACTACATGATGAACGGACTGCTCTACAAGGACGACCCATTCGACTTCCCAACGATCTACGCCGCCCGCGACGTTTACGCGATGGCCGAGATCGAGCCGAAGGACGTCGACGTAGCGCTCTTCTACGACGTGTTCAGCGCGATGGTCCTCTGGCAGCTCGAAGCGTTCGGGTTCTGCGAGCCGGGCGAAGCGGGCGCTTTCGTCGAAGAAGGCCGCATCGATTGGCCGGACGGAGAGCTGCCGGTGAACACGCACGGCGGGAGCCTTTCGGAGGCGTACGTGCACGGCTTCAACCACGTGCTCGAAGGCGTACGCCAGATCCGCGGCACGGCGGACTGCCAGGTGAAGGACGCGTCGATCGCACTCGTAGCGGCCGCGGCGGTCGTGCCGTCAAGCGCGCTGGTGCTGAGAAGGTAGCTGATGGCCGATCCGACTGAGATGACGCCACAGCGGCCGCTGCCGGAGATCACGCCGCTCACAGAGCCGTTCTGGACAGCGGCGAAGGCAATGAAGCTCGTGCTCCAGAAGTGCGCGAAGTGCGCCGAATACCAGTTCCCGCCGGAGCTGGCCTGCACGCATTGCGGATCGCCCGTTGTTGACTGGGTGGAGGTCAGCGGGCGCGCGTCCCTCTACAGCTGGACGGTTGCGCATCCACCGATGCTGCCGTACTTCCATGGGCGCTCGCCCTGGCCAGTCGTGGCCGTGCAACTGGAAGAGGGGCCGCGGATGATCAGCAACGTCGTCGAGATACCCGTCGGCGAGTACGAGTTCGGGATGCCTCTCGTCGCCGAATTCGAAGAGGTTAGCGAAGACGTCACGCTGGTCGTCTTCCGCCGCGCACCGTAACCGATATGGAATTTCGAATGACACCGGAAGCGGAACGGATCCGGACCGAGATCCGTGAAGCGCTCGCCGCGGTGCTCCCGAAGGACTGGCAGGGCAGCGGCTTCCTACCGATGGACGTGCGGCCGGAGCATATGGACCTGGCGAAGAAGCTGGACAAGCACCTGGGGGAGAAGAACCTGCTCGCGCCGGCGTGGCCTGAGGAATACGGCGGACGCGGCCTGAGCCCGCTGGAGCAGTTCGCGCTCTACGAGGAGCTGGGATACGCGCTGGCGCCCCGCATGACGACGATCTCGGTGGACCTCGTCGGTCCCGTGCTGATCCTCTACGGGAGCGACGAGCAGAAGCGAAATCACCTGCCCGCGATCGCCAACGAGGCGATGATCTGGTGCCAGGGGTTCAGCGAGCCGGGCGCCGGTTCCGACCTGACGTCGCTGACAACGCGGGCCGAGCGCAAAGGCGACGTTTACATCGTCAACGGTCACAAGATCTGGACGAGCATGGCCCACTGGTCGCAGTGGATGATCCTCGTCGCGCGCACGGGCGAAGAGGGCTCACGCGGCCGCGGCCTGAGCCTCTTCGTGCTCCCGACCGACTCGCCGGGCATCGACGTGCGACCGATCTACGACGCGACCGACGAGCACATGCTGAACGAGGTGTTCTTCGAGGACGTTCAGATACCGGTCGGGAACCGTATCGGCAACGAGAACGAAGGCTGGCGCTACGCGACGACGCTACTCCAATACGAGCGCGGCGACGCGCTGTTCATCGGCCAGTTCCGCCGGTCGCTGGACGACCTCCGCAAGGGAGCGAACGGCGATCGGGCGTCGGCGTTGATCCAGAGCGAGGTCGACCTCGAAATCGGCCGCCTGCTAACGTTGCGGGTGGCGACGATGCAGGCGAACGACGAGCTGCCTGACCGCGAGGCGTCCGAGGCGAAGCTGTTCATGAGCGAGGCGTACCAGCGCTTCGGCGCAACGGCGCAGCACCTGACCGGCCTCAGCGGCAACCTGACGAACCGCGAGCCCCGCGCACCGCTCGGCGGAAGAGTCGTGCAGTCGGTGCTCTCGTCGACCACCGCGACACTGATCGCCGGCACGTCCGAGATCCAGCGAACCGTGATCGCCACGCGCGGCCTCGGGCTGCCGCGCGGCTAGTCCGGCGCCGGCGTGAAGTCGAGGCGGCTGCGGTAGAGCGAGCCACCATCGACGACGAGCGTCTGACCGGTCACGAACCCCGCCAGATCAGACGCCAGGAAAGCGACAGCGCGAGCGACGTCCGGCGGCTCGCCCAAACGACCCATCGGAACGAGAGAGGCGATTCGCTCGCGTTCTTCGTCCGTTATGAGCCCCTCTGTACCGTCGGTGCGAATGAAGTCCGGCGCGACGGCGTTCACACGCACATCAGGCGCCCATTCGACCGCAAGGCTCTGCGTCAGGTTGATGACCCCGGCCTTCGCGGCACCATAGTGAGCGCTGAACGGGCTGCCGCCGATGCCGGCCACCGAGGCGATGTTGACGATCGCGCCGCCGCCCGCCGATCTCATCGCCGGCGCGGTCTCGCGGCAGAAGTGAAACGTCGTGTCGAGAGTCAGGCGAATGATCGCCGACCAGCCATTGTCGGAGATGTCCTCGGCCTTCGCCGGGAACATGCCACCGACGTTGTTGACGAGGACCCGGACGCTTCCGAAGCGGTCCACCACCTGGCTGACAGAATCTTTCGCCACCGCCGTCTCACGAGCGTCGCCGATCACCGCAAACGCCTGACCTCCCGCGCCCGTAATCGCAGCCACCGTACGCGCTCCAGCTTCGGCGTCGCGTTCGACGACACAAACGCTCGAACTTAGCTCCGCGAGGAGTAACGCGCAGGCGCGGCCGATGCCGGCACCGGCTCCCGTGACGATCGCCGGTCTGCCAGAGAAGTCGAGTAGATCCGCGCCGGAGGTGCTCATGATCGCCCGCTATGCGTCCGTCTGCGCGCCCTGCACGAGCTTCCAGATGCGGTTCGGCGTTGCGGGCACCTCGCGCGCCTGCACGCCCAGCGGGGACAGCGCATCGTTGATCGCGCTCATGATCGCGGCGGGGGTCGTGTTCATCGCGCCCTCGCCCATCCCCTTCGTACCGAGCGGCGTCAGCGGCGAAGGCGTCGTGAGCGCCGACTTCTCGGTCGGCGGCACCTCGTGGACGGTCGGGATCAGGTAGTCCATGAACGTGGCGGTGAGAAGCTGGCCGGAGTCGTCGTAGGCGTACTCCTCCAGCAGCGCGGCGCCTACGCCCTGGGCAACGCCGCCCTGCGTCATACCGTCGACGATGGCAGGGTTAAGACGAGTTCCGCAGTCGTCGGCGATGAAGTACCGCAAAATCTCCACCTTCCCGGTGTCCGTGTCGATCTCCACCATCACGAGGTGGCAGGCGTTCGCCGCCGTCAGGTAGCTCTTGGCGCGCCCCTGATCGTCCGGCATGCCGCGGTCCGGCGCGGTCCAGACGTAGGTCGCGTCGACGCTCGGCTCCATGCCGGGTGGCAGAAGATCGCTGCGATAGAGGATGGCGCCGACGATGTCGCGAAGGACGATCTGGCGCTCGTGGTTGTCCTTCGCGCGAACCACACCGTCCATGAACTCCGCGTCTTCTTCCGCCATTCCGGTGAGGCGCGCCCCGACCGTGACCAGCTTCTGGCGGATCATGTCAGCGGCGCCAAGTACAGCGCCGCTGAGAGCGACCGCCATTCGGCTGCCGCCGGGTCCGTAGTGCGGCGGTGCGGAGAGCGTGTCCTGGCAGACGACACGCACGTCGTCGGGCGTGACGCTGAAGTAGTCGGCGAGAATCTGGGCGACGAACGTGTACTGACCCTGCCCCTCGAGCGCGAAGCCGACGCGGGCGGTGATCTTGGTGAAGATGTCGATGCTGACGGTGACGCCCTCAGGCACGGCGGTGCCGCCCATGTTGCCGAGGATGTTGTAGATGTTGTTGTTGAAGACGCCGGGCTCGATCGAAGTGACCACCCCGATCCCCACACAACGCCCCTCGGCCCGCGCCGCCTCCTGCTCGCGCCGTAGCTCGTCGTAGGCCGAGATCTTCAGCAGTTCGTCCATCGTGGCGTCGTAGTTGCCGCTGTCGTACTCGTTTCCGCTGGGTATCCGGTACGGGAAAGCGTCGGCGGGGATGAAGTTCTTGCGCCGCATCTCGGCAGGATCGATCTTGAGGTCGCGCGCGGCGATGTCCATCATCTGCTCAAGGACGAAGTTGTGGGGCGGCGGGCCCATGCCGCGATAGGGGCTGGCCGGCGTCTTGTTCGTAGCGACGACCGTCATCTCGTAGGCGGCGCAGGGGATCGCGTAGCAGCCGGTGAAGGCGGCCAGCGGCTTGGCGGCTGAGATCGCCGCGTAGCCCTCGCCCGTTGCGCCGAGGTCGTCGAGGAGCTTGATCTTGAGTCCGGTGACGATACCGTCGTCGTTCACGGCCAGCGATGCCTCGTACCGCCGGTCCCATGCCTGGCTGCCGCCCGCGACCATGTACTCCATGCGGTCTTCGATGTACTTCACGGGCCTCCCACCAGACTTGCGCGAGAGCATCACGGATATATCGGTGCCGCGGCCGCCTCCCTTTCCGCCGAAGCTGCCGCCGTGCGGGTGCGCGATCAGGCGCACTTTGTTCGGCGGGACGCGGAAGCGCACGGCGACGCCGAGGGCCATGTACGAAGGCGCCTGGAACGCACCGTGGCAGGTGATCGTCTCTTCGACCGGGTCCCACTGGCTGACGACGCCGAACGTCTCGATCGGGTTGGCGCCGACGCGGTTCCAGCGGAAGCTCTCCGTATACACGTGATCGGCCTGCTCGAACGCTTCGTCCACCTCACCCCAGGTGAACGTGCGATCGATCATCACGTTCGTTTCGTTCTTTTCGAAGACGAGGGGACCGTCTGGTTTCATCGCCTCGACCGGATCGGTGACCGGCGGCAGAGGCTCGTATTCGACGTCGATCAGTTCGACGGCATCCTCGGCGATGTAGCGGCTTGTCGCGGCGACGGCGGCGACGGGCTCACCAACGAACCGGGCCTTGTCGATGGCGAGCGAGGCGACGCCCCAGCCCTTCGGTACCGTGCCGATCGGCTTGGTCCAGCGTTCGGCGTCCTCGCCGGTGACGATCGCGACGACGCCGGCCATCTGTTCAGCCTTCGAGGTGTCGACGCTCTTGATGCGGGCGTGGGCGTGCGGGCTGCGCAGGATCGCACAGTGGAGCATGCCCGGGAGCGTGAGGTTGTCGATGAACTCGGTGCGGCCCGTGAGGAGGCTCGGGTCCTCGACTCGCGGGACCGGCTTGCTGACCCAACGGACCTCGCTCGTCGGTAGTTCGTCCAGGGACTTCGGGATGTTTACGTCCATCAGCTCGCAGACCTCGCAGCGGCCTTGTGTACGGCCTCGACGATCGACTGGTATCCAGTACAGCGGCAGAGATTGCCGCCGAGCGCGTCTTTGATCTCGTCATCGTTTGGGTTCGGGTTCTCTTCGAGCAGTTCGTAGATCGTCATCAGGAATCCGGGCGTGCAGAAGCCGCATTGCAGACCATGTGTATCGCGGAACGCCTGCTGGATCGGATGAAGCGCTCCATCGACGCTCAGGCCTTCGACGGTCGTAAGTTCAGCGCCGTCCGCCTGCACGGCAAGCATGATGCAGGAGCGTACTGACTTACCGTCCATCAGGATCGTGCAAGCCCCGCAGACGCCGTGCTCGCAGCCGACGTGTGTGCCCGTTAGACCCAACTCCACGCGCAGGAAGTCGACGAGCGTCGTGCGGGGCTCGGCGGACGCCTCGTACTTCACGCCGTTGACGGTCACGCTTACCTTGCGATCGGCTGTCATGATCCCGCCCAGCCTGCCCGGCCCGCAGCCTCAGTCAGCGCGCGTTCCGTCATGACACCGGCAAGATGCCGCCGGAACTCCGACGACGCATGGTTATCCGAAAGCGGCTCGCCGACCTCGTCGCGGGCCGTCTGCGCGGCTCTCTCGATGAGCTCCACCGACAGTTCTTGTCCAACAAGCGCCTGCTCGGCTCCGCTGGCACGCACGGGAGTCGCATCGACGCCGAAGAGCACGATGCGCGCAGCCGAGCACTGCCCGCCCGAATCCGCGATCGTCACGCCCGCACCGGCGAGCGCGAAGTCGCCATGGCGGCGGGTCATCTCGATGAACGACCAGCCGGTGCCTTCTGGGAGCGTGGGGAAGCGGATTTCGGCTAGTATGTCGGCGCTGCCGAGTGAGGTGGTGAGGTAGGTGATGAAGAAGTCCGAGGCGCTGACGGTACGTTCGCCTGAGGCACTTCGTATCTTGAACTCGGCGTCGAGCAGCAGCGCGACCGCCGGGTACTCCGCCGCGGGGTCCGCGTGAGCGAGCGAACCACCGACGGTGCCGCGGTTGCGTATCTGTGGATGGGCGATGAGACGAGTTGCCTCGTGGAGGACCGGCAGGCGATCCTTCACAAGCTGCGAGCGCTCGACCGAGCGTTGCGTGGTGAGGGCGCCGATGGCGATCGCCCCGTTGTCCTCACGGATGTAGTCGAGCTCTGTGATCTTTCGGAGGTCGATGAGCGCCGCAGGACGGGCCAAGCGCATGTTGAGGAGGGGGATCAGGCTCTGCCCGCCGGCGAGGATTTTGACATCGTCGTCTAGCTCGCCGAGCAGCGATACTGCTTCGTCGAGCGTTGCCGGGTCGTGATAGTCGAACGGGGCAGGTTTCATCAGTGGTTCTGCAACGGGGCGTGGTCCGCGACTAATTGTACGTGCGCGCGCCGCACCGTCCAAGCGTACGCGCTAGTCGGCGGCTACCCGAATCTCGTCCGCGATGACACCCGCTTGCTCCAACTCGTCCACGGCCTCCTGGCTCATGCCAAGCATCCCGGTGAGGGCATCCCGGTTGTGCTCGCCAAAACACGGCGCCGGGCGGTCGATCGGCTGCGGACTCTCGCCGCGTTCCCACTGCGACGTCGCCCTCACCTCGTTGCCGAAGACGGGATGCTCGATGGCGGCGAACGCGCCTCGCGCAGCTAGTTGAGGGTCGTCCTTGAGCTGAGCGAAGTCGAGCACAGCGCCGGCGGGCACGCCGACGGCCTGTAGCTCCTTCTCGATAGCGCGGGCTTCACGTTTGCTGGTCCAAGCCTCGATAACCCCATCGATCTCGTCGTGGCGGGTCCGCCGCGCGCCGGCGTCGAGGCCCTGCCACTCGGATGCGCTGATAGCGTCGGCGAGCGCTCGCCAGTCGCGGTCGTTGCGGACGCTGATCGCCACCCATTGGTCGTCGCCACGCGTGCGATAGACGCCCTGCGGTGCGAACACCGGGTGGCGGTTACCGGAGCGTGGACGCTTGGCGCCGTTCATCGACCAATCGGCGAAGGCGGCGCCGATGCCGAACGATAGCGCATCCCGCATGGCGATATCGAGGTACAGACCCTCGCCGGACTTCCGCCAGTGGCGTACCGCTAACAGCACCGCCGACAGCGCCGCCAGCGCGCCGACCGGGTCGCCGTAGCTGAAGCCGGTCTTCGCCGGCGTCTCGTCGTTCAGGTAGCCGTTGCGCAGAAACAGGCCGCTCGGCAGCTCGACGGGCGACCCGAGCGCCATCGCGTTGCGCTCCGGCAGCGTCTGGCCGTAGCCGGAGAGCGACGCGTAGATGATGTCGGGCTTGATCGCGGCGACATCCGAGTAAGCGATCCCGAGCTTATCCTTCGCGCCCGGACGATGGTTTTCGATAACGATGTGCGACTCAGCGGCGAGGTCGAGGAAGACCTGCCGACCGCGGGGATCGGCGAGCTCAACGCCGATGCCGAGCTTCCCACGGTTCCACTCGTTGAAGTGCTGGCTGATGTTCACGCGCTCTTTCGGAGTCAGCGGCTTGCCCGTGTCGCCCGAATAGCGATTGACGTCGATGACCGTGCGCATCGGATCGCAGTGGGCCGGGGCCTCGACCTTGATCACCTCCGCGCCCAGGTCGTGGAGCATCATCCCCAGATACGGCCCCGCCCAGTAGAGCGACCAGTCGACGACGCGCAGCCCGGCGAGCGGCAGACGGCCTGACTTCCAGTCCATCAGCCGAGTCCCTCAAGCAGGGCGTTCGCGTCACCGAGCGTCGGCGCGGGCTTCACGGCCACTGGATCGCCCGCGAGCCAGGGCGAGCCGAGGACGGAGACCTCCCCGACGGCGGGGTGGTCGATGTCGCTCACGTATCCGCGGCTCTTCCACTGCTCTGAGGCGAGTAAGCTCTCTTCGTCTTTGGCAACCGTGAGCGGGTAGCCCTGAAGCGCGAACTCCCGCAGCTCGTCGCTCGACTTGTTCAGCGTCCACTCTGTGAGCACCGCCTGTAGCTCGTCGTTGTTCTCGAGGCGCGACGCCTGCGTTGCGAATCGCTCATCGTCCAGCCGGTCCAACTGCACGACCGCCTTCAGTCGATCCCAGAGGGCGGGGGCGAAGGCGGTGAGATACACCCAGCCGTCGCGGCACGGATAAACGCCGTACGTCGCAGAGACGGTCAGCCCGGCGCGATTGGCGACGATGCCGAGGTTGAACGACGTCCCGCGCTGTTCGAGGTTCGTGGCGACGACGTCCTGGATCGAGAGGTCGAGGTACTCGCCCTCGCTCGAGGCGTCGCGAAGCAGCAGATTCGCCACGGTCCCGGCGAACGCCGATAGCGCAGCCTGATACTCCGTCTGCGCGCCGAAGTTCGTTAGCGGTGGCCGGCCCGGATCGCCGGTAATCTTCAGCTGCCCGCCGAGCGCCAGGCTGACGAGATTCGACCCGGCATAGTTCGCATACGGCCCCGTGTCGCCGAACGGCGTGATGCGAGTCATCAGCAGAGACGGCACACGCTCGTGCAGCGCCTCCCAGCCGAGCCCGACTGGGTCGAGGATGTCGCGGGACAGGTCTGTCAGGAAGACGTCGGCGCCCGAGACGAGGGCCGTAGCGGCGACGGCTTCCGATTCGAGATCGATAGTGACCGATCGCTTTCCGGCGTTGACGTGCAGGTGCGCAGCGGACGTCTCGGGGTCGGCGACATCACCCCGGAACGGGCCTTCGTGCCGCAGCGCGTGGCCCTCAGGCGGTTCGACGAGAAGAACCTCCGCACCAGCGTCGGCGCAGAGACGGCCGGCGAACGCCGCCGCGGAGGTGCGGCTGATCTCGACTACTCTGAGGTCGGAAAGAACGTCCATGCTCTGTGCCGCCAATGATAGCCGGTTCCGTCCGTCTCGCGGCCTGTTGTTACCTCTGAGAGACCACCGCAATCAGGTTGACGCCCTATTCGCCACATATTAAGCTTTGGCACGCTCAGACTAGCCAGAATGGAGTTCCACCGTGACCACGACCGAGTCCAAGAAATACACGCTTGAGAAACCGCTCGATGAGACCGTCCTCTACGAAAAGATCTCGAAGGACATCGCAACCATCACGCTGAACAGGCCAGAGAAACACAA
>Ga0255058_10001018_pt1 | contig 16028 bp, 12 predicted proteins | sample Cases_109_9_MG_FD_188637 | JGI IMG/M metagenome (GOLD analysis project Ga0255058, IMG submission 188637) | Seawater microbial communities from Amundsen Gulf, Northwest Territories, Canada - Cases_109_9 | ecosystem: Environmental > Aquatic > Marine > Gulf | place: Canada: Northwest Territories... | reverse complement strand
GCTGTGCGAGCTGTATCCGGACGCGGACATCTATACGCACGTGGCAAATCCCGAAATGCTGTCCGACACGATCCGAAGTCACCGCATCCAGGAGACCTTCATCGCGCGGCTGCCGGGCGCGCGCCGTCACTATCAGAAATACCTGCCCCTGATGCCACTCGCCCTGGAGCAACTGGACCTTCGAGACTACGACCTCGTCATCAGCAGCGAATGCGGTCCGGCGAAGGGAGTGATCACCACCCCGCAGACACTCCACGTGTGCTACTGCCACAGTCCGATGCGCTACGTGTGGGACATGTACTGGGACTACCTGCGTGACGTATCGAAGCCCATGCGGCCGCTGGCCCGCGTACTGCTCCACTACCTGCGGCGGTGGGATCTCGCATCGGCCTTTCGGGTGGATCACTTCATGGCCAACTCGGCATTCGTGGCCCGCCGGGTGCGCAAGCACTACCGACGCGAAGCCGATGTCATTCATCCGCCCGTGGACACCGAAGCATTCGGCCTCGCTGACTCTACCGCAGACTATTACTTGATGGTCGGCGAGCTCGTGTCTTACAAGCGGGCCGACCTGGCGGTACGTGCTTTCAGCCGCGCCGGGAAAAGACTTCTGGTGATCGGGGCCGGCGAGCAGCTTTCCGAGCTCCGTCGACTGGCCGGATCGAGTGTAGACGTCATGGGCAGGCAGCCCTCATCCGTGATCCGTGAAAAATACGCCCACTGCCGTGCCCTCATCTTCCCCGGCGAAGAAGACTTCGGGATCGTTCCGATCGAGGCCATGGCTTCCGGTCGACCGGTGATCGCCTACCGTCGCGGAGGTGCCCTGGAAACCGTGGTCGAAGGCCGGACTGGCCTGTTCTTCGATGAGCAGACGGAAGAGTCGCTTCTAGCTGCCGTGCAGAAGTTCGAGGAAATCGAGGACACGTTTGACCCGGCCGAGATCAGACGCCACGCCAGTGCGTTTGACCGGCAGGTGTTCAAGTCGGAGTTCAAGGCACGCGTGGACGAACTGATGAAGGAGCACCAGGCGAGCCTCACGCGGCCCGTTGGTTCGATGAAGGTCTAGTAGGCGCCGCGACGCTGGAGGACCGAGAAGACGGTGCCTGCCAGGATCTTCAAATCCCGCCCCAACCCCCAGTTGTTGATGTAGTCGATGTCGAGCTGGGCTCTCTCCGGATAAGCCACGTCACTGCGCCCGCTGACCTGCCAGTGGCCCGTCAGGCCAGGTTTCACGGCCTGGAAGACCCTCGCCTCAGCCCCGTAGTGCTCGATCTCGTCCGGCACCACGGGACGTGGTCCGACCAGGGACATGTCACCCAGCAACACGTTGAACAGCTGCGGCAACTCGTCAAGGCTCGTGCGACGCAGGTAACGGCCGACCCGTGTGACGCGCGTGTCGTCTTCAGGCGGCAATTTGTAGTCATTCTCCACGTAACGCTGAAACATGAAGGGGTCAGCCATCAAGACTTCCTCTGCGTCCACGCGCATGCTGCGGTATTTCCACAGTCGAAACGGGTGTCCGCCGAGGCCGAGCCTCTTCTGCCGGAAGATCGCAGCTCCGGGCGACTCCAGCCGGATCGCCAGCGTGATGGCCAGCCCCACCGGTGCGAGCAGGATGATCGCGGTCAGCGACACGACGATGTCCAATGTCCGCTTGGCCACCACTTGTATCAGATGCAGCCGGGGGATCTCCAGTTCGATGAGCGGCCAGCCCGCTATCTGGTGGCTCGTGAACTTGCACGGAATGGAACTGAGCTCGGCCGGCACCACGCTGACGGACGCTCCGTGCAGGAGGCAGCAGCGCACGACCTCTCGGAAGCGATCGGCCTCGAGGTGGGCTGACACGATCACACTGCGGATGTCGTGCTCTTCGATCAGATCGCGCAGAGAATCGAGGCCTCCCAGGGCCGTCGGGTCATTCGCGGGATCGGGCGAGAGGTGGCCGATAACTCTTGCCTGTCGGTCGTCCTTGACGATGAAGTGGACGCGGATACTCAATGCCGACTCCTGATCGCCGATGATGAGCGTCGGCCGGCGTCCGATCTCCTTCCGATAGATAGCGCGAATGAGTTGTTCCACGCCGATGCGTACGGCCGCATAGCCACTGCCCATGAACACGGCCAGGAACAGATACTCTTTGAGGACCAACTGGAAGTAGGGATAGACAAGGCCGAGAAAGGCGAAAGTTGCCACCGCCGTCAGGCCACCCACAGAGGAACGCACGTACGACCTTCGCTCGATGGCCGGCCCGTAGGTGCGAAAGACGGCCTGGCCACCGATGCCAAGAAGGACGACCATCGGAAAGAGATCCAGCCAGAGGAAGGCGAACCGGTCGAAGCCCCCTGCCGCCAGCAGCGCCAGGGCCAGCGACGCAGTCGCGACGACCATCTCTCCGGTCAACAGGGTACCGGTGCGAAGGATCCGGCGGACACGCTCGCGCCACACCCGCCGGTTCACGACATCGCGCTGGGGGCGGAGGTCGAACGGCTCCTTTGGATCGCCGGATGCAGCAACCCGTTCCTCGAGAATATTCGCCAGGGATGTCGTCACGTCCGGGTGCGCCTCGTATATTTCGGGCCCGCCATCAGACCCGTAGCACATCGCGCACGGTTGGGGCAGGACGACCAATATTGGTCATAATGTCCCAATCTGTCAATTCCCGTGCGTGGCCAACTGGTTTCTACATTGACGACGCGAGTCACGCTGCCGTCACGCTTACGCCGGGCGCGGGCGCAAGTTCCGTCTGGTGAGGCGGGAATCGGCAGGACTCGGGCCACGCGGCCCCGGCGGAGCCGTTCTGGGGGGTTTCTCGGTGCGATGGAGGCTCACTCCGCCGTGATTCGTGCAGAAACGAGTGCGAGCGGGTCCAGCGTGGGGCGCCCGGACCCCATCCTGTCGCCTCTTGCTGCCTGCCCCGACCCGTTGCACAAAGCGTCGCCCGGGGAAGATTTCTTCCCCGATCGAATTACCGACGTTTGCCGGGTGCGGAACGAATGATGCGTCGAGGGCGTATCGAGACGACGCCTCAACGCCGGGATGCGACCGTCGGCGGTCGCTCTCGCCTCAGGCCAGCCAGCGGGAGAGCTCATTTTCATGAATCGTGGCCATGACAGGGGTCAAACGACTCGCTGGACGGTCGCCTGGTGGATCGGGCTGCTGCTCGCGTCGCCCTGCGTCGCCAGCGCGCAACATCCGGGCGCCCACGGGACCTTCGCAGCGGCCGTTGCCCCGATCGCCGACCCGCCGTCCCTCGCCGGCGATACCATGCGCGTGCCGGCCGCCGGGAACGGCAGGGAAGACGCCATGCCGGAAGGCGCGGTGCTGGAAAACGCGGTGCCGGATGCCCGCAGCCTTCCCGCCGCCGATAGACGCTTCGCCCTGGCGGGCGGCCAGGTGTTCACCCTCAACTTCGCCATGTGGGCGTTGAACTACAGCGTTCGCGGCCACTCGACGTTTCGGATCAGCCCCGAGACCATGTGGCGCAACTTCGGGCGTGCCCAGTGGGACGTGAACCGGTTCGGAATGAACCAGTTCGGTCATCCCTACAACGGGGGCTTGTACTACAACGCCGGGCGGTCGAACGGATACGGGCTCATTCCCTCGGCGGCGTTGGCGGTCATCGGCAGCTACATGTGGGAGTGTTGCTTCGAGGCGGAGCCCCCGTCCATCAACGACCTGGTGAACACGAGTCTTGGCGGAGTGTCCTTCGGCGAGACGACCCACCGGCTGGCCGCGTTGACCTACCAGCCCGGCGTCGGCGGACTGGAGGGCCTCGGTCGGGGGGCGCTCGGTTTCGTTCTCGATCCGATTGGCGGTCTGACACGCCTCGTGACGGGCCGGCCGGCCGCTGCTGGCCGTTCCTACCATGGAGCGGGCACGGTTCCGCTGAGCGCCGTTCTGAGAGCGGGCGGGATGAGCTCGGCCCTGGCGGTGGACCGCGCGCCATCCCTCGGTCGGGAAGGGCCCGTGTTCGATCTCGACCTGAGTTACGGCGACCCGTTCGAGCGCCCGCGGTCCGGTCCGTACGACTACTTCAACGCGATCGTGCAGATCGATTTGACGAGTCGTACTCCGATGCGACGGCTCGCGATCGACGGGGTGCTGGCGGCACGACGGGTTGGCTCGGGGGCAAAGGCTCGACACGTGTTGGGGCTGAACCAGCGCTTCGAGTTGATGAGGAACGACGCGTTTGAGTTCGGGGGACCAAGCCTCACGGGCGGCCTGACCTCGGCCTTTCCGGTCTTGGGGAATCTCGAGCTGCGCACATTCCTCGGGTTGGACGGGGTCATCCTGGGGGCCGTCGAATCGGATCACATCGTGAGCCGGTCCCACGACTATGGGCCCGGCGCGGGAGCGATTGTGGACTTGCGGCTCCGGTGGTACGGCAAGGACGTGCTGCAGGCGGGCTATTCCGCCCGGTGGATACACATCCTGGACGGCACGGCCACATCGCATCGGGTCCAGGTTCTGGGGGCCCGGGCCACCGCGCCGCTGTTCGGCCCCCTCGGCGCCGGGTTCGACTACACCCTGTACCTGCGCGACAGCCGGTTCGCGGAGTTCGCGGATGTCCATCGCGCACAGAGCGAGATTCGGGCCTTTGCGACGTACTTCGCTGGCTGATCCCGGAATATGAGCGCCACCCAGCGACTCAGCCCAGCAGCAGGCTCGCTCCGCCGATGGCGATGATGACGAGCCCCACGAACACCTTGAGTCCGATGGCCACGGCACGTCCGAGCACCGCGCCCCAGCTTGCCCGGACGGATCCGCTCGTGTGTCCGGTCTGGTGCCATGTGAGGAGGAACGCCCCGGCCATCGTGCCGATAAATGCTCCGACGAGTGAGCCGATGATCGGAACAGGCGTGCCAATGAGCGCGCCGACGAGTCCGCCCAGGACCGCGCCCCAGAACGTGCGCCTCGTGCCCCCGTAGCGTGAGGTCATCCGGCCCACGGCGACGAACTCGAGGATCTCGGCAAACCCGGCCACCAGAAGCAGCACGAAGAAGATCCACGGCGACACGAGGCTGCCGACTACACCCAGAAACAGAATCGCGATCATCACCCATACCCCGGGAAGTCCCACGGGGATGAGGAACAGCGAGCCGATCATCGCGGCGAGGCCGATCCACGCCAGGGCCGAAGTTTCCATGCCGGGTCTTACGGCCTGCGGGCAGTTCGGGATTCACGACGCCTTCCAGTCACACCGGATCTTGCCCATCGTGGGGAGCGAGGGAACGAGTTGCGGAATGACAAAATGGAAGAGTACAGGATGACCCGGTGGAACTCTCTGAGCACCTTCGCCGCGATCGGCGGCATTGCCCTGGCAGCCTGCTCGCTGGAAGACGCGGCTACAGACGACCACGCCGACGATGCCGCTTCCGCCCCCGGCGAAGTCGCCATTCGCGATGGCCTCGGGACGCACCACCACCGGATCACCACGACCTCCGACTCGGCCCAGATCTACTTCGACCAGGGCGTTCGCCTGAGCTACGCGTTCAACCACCCGGCGGCGATCTCCTCGTACGAGAAGGCAGCCTCGTTCGACCCCGAGTGCGCGATGTGCTACTGGGGGATCGCGTGGGCCAGCGGCCCCAACATCAACGCCGCCCTGACACAGGAGGGAGGAGAAGCGGCGTACCACGCCATCCGCCGCGCAGTAGAGCTCTCCAAGGGTGTGAACGATCGCGAGCGTGTCTGGATCGAGGCGATGTCGCTGCGCTACGAAGAGGATCCGCTGACCGGACGGGCCCGGCAGGACACGGCGTACGCCCGAGCGATGGCCGACGTGGCCGACACGTATCCGGATGACCCGGACGCACAGGTGCTGGCGGCCGAGGCCCTCATGGGTCTCAGTCCGTGGGACTACTGGAACGAGGACGGCTCGCCGCGGCCCGATACCGAAGAGCTGCTCGGTCGGCTGCTTCCCGTGATCGGGGACTACCTCCAGCACGCGGGCGCGTGCCACTTTTATGTCCACGCGGTCGAGAAATACTATCCGGAAAGGGCGATCCCGTGTGCCGAGCGCCTGGCCGGTCTGATGCCGGGGGCGGGGCACATCGTGCACATGCCGTCGCACATCTACATCCGGGTCGGACGCTACGCGGACGCGATCGAGTCGAACCAGGGAGCCGTTAACGCGCACGGCATGCACGCAGAGCCCGCGGCCGACGAGGGCCCGGACGTGTTCGACCAGGGCTACGGCTCGCACAACTACCACTTCCTCTCGTTCGCCGCACAGATGGCGGGCAGCCGCGCACTCGCCCTCGAGACGGCGCGCGAGCTGGAGGCCCGGGTCGACCCGGAGATGATGCGGGCGCCCGGATTCGGGGCCCTGCAGCATTACTCCGTCACGCCGCTCCGGGTGATGGTACGCTTCGGCATGTGGGACGAGATCCTGGCCGAGCCGGCCCCACCCGAGGACCTCGCCTATCCTCGGGGTACATGGCGCTACGCGAGGGGCATGGCGCTGGCCCGTCTCGGCGAGATCGACCAGGCGGAAGCCGAGCTGGAGGCGCTGCGCGCCCTCCTGGCCGGCGATGCGCTCGAGGGAGTCACCGTGTGGGAGCTCAACTCGGCGCACACGTTGCTGTCGATCGGGGAGCGGGTGCTTACCGGCGAGATCGAAGCGGCGAGCGGCAACACCGAAGCGGCGATCGTGGCCTTGGCCGAGGGCATCGAGATGGAGACCGCCCTCACTTACGACGAGCCACCGCCGTGGGCCCTGCCGGTGCGGCACGTCCTGGGAGCCGTGCTGCTCGATGCCGGGCGGGCTGCCGAGGCCGAAGATGTCTACGACGCGGCGCTGATCCAGTTCGCCGAGAACGGCTATGCGCTTCGGGGCCTCGAGCTCTCCTACAAGGCGCAGGGAAGACCCGACGAAGCGGCGGCCGCCCACGAACGCCTGGTCGTCGCGTGGCGCGTGGGAGACGTGGAGCTTCCGGGGTCCAGGTTCTAGGAGCCGGACGCCGCAGTTTTCTCTCCCCTGGGTAGCCGAAGCAACACGGGTCGCCTCTTGGCGGCCCCTGCGGTATCCTGCGCACGGGACTTGCACCCGTCTTCCGCATACGGACACCGTGGAGCAGGGACCAACCCCTCGAAGCGGTGTAGTACCTGCCCTTCCGGCTTCCCGGATCGTTTTCCGGTGGGCGGTCTTGCATGCGAATCTCTGTATGAGGTGACTCTTTGCAGGACAGATGGATGAGCATGCTCTCTCGGGCACAACGCATGGGCCTCGGACGGGTCGCGCTAGTCGTGGTTGGACTGTTCGCCGCGCACGCCGCTCCCCGGGACGATCGGGCCCTGGGGCCGGTTGCCGCGGTTGCTCAGCAGACCGTGGCCAGGGGCCGCCTGACGGCCATCTGGGAAGATCCCCTGCCGGACCGCGGTACACCGCGCCTCCGGCATTTCCTCTCAGGTGATGACGGAGAGTTGATCCCCCTGCGCGTGACTGACTCCCAGCTGCAGTTCGTGGGAGGACCGCTGGCCGCGAACGGCCGATACGTCGAAGTGTCGGGAAGCTGGCGCGGCCCGCGCCCGACGGCGGGAGCGACGGCCGGACGGGAGCTGCAGGTGAGCTCTGTCCGGTACTCAACTGCCCCAGCTGGCGCTTCCGCACCGCCACCACAAGGCGCGCCGATCATGGGCTCGCATCCCTGGATCACCGTAATGTGCCGGTTCGCCGATTCGCCGACGATCGAGCCGCATCCACTGTCATGGTACCAGGAACTGATGGGCTCGACCTGGCCGGGCGTGGACCACTACTGGCGCGAGCTGTCGTTCGACCAGGCCAACGTGGCCGGCAGTGGAGCGCTCGGCTGGTACGATCTGCCTGAGCCGAGGTCGTACTACGTGGACGCCGCCGCCGGAACCGCCGACCTCGCGCTCTTGAAGAACGGATGTGCCGCGGTGGCCGACGCGGACATCTACTTCCCCGACTTCGTGGGGATCAACTTCCAGTTCAACGAAAGCCTCGGAGACTTCTCGTGGGGTGGTGGGTCGACCCTCTTCATCGACGGTCAGACGAACTTCTACCGCGTCACGTGGCTGGCGGCCTGGGCCGACCACGTGACGTACACGCACGAGATGGGGCACGGGTTCGGGCTTCCCCATTCGTCGGGCCCGTATGAAGCGGTCTACGATTCGAACTGGGACGTGATGAGCGGCTCGTGGACGAACCGCGACTCCTTCTGGGGCTGGCTCGCGCCGCACACGATCTCGTACCACAAGAACATGCTGGGTTGGATCCCGGCGGCGCGGATCTACGATGCACCGCTCGGATCGAATCGGACGATCACACTGCACCGGCTCAACGACCTCGGGGCCGGGGGCGACTACCTGATGGCGAGGGTCCCGCTCGCGGACGGCACGTATTATACGGTCGAAGCGCGTCGCTTCGTCGGGTATGACGAGAGCCTGCCGGCCGAGGCGGTGATCATGCACCACGTCACGAATCGGGCGTTCCTGGTCGACCCGGACAACGACGGCGACCCGGACGATGACGGCCCCCCATGGTTGCCAGGAGAAACGTTCTCCGACCCGTCCAACGGAATCACGGTCACGATCGACTCGCAGACGGCGGAGGGATTCGTCGTCACGATCACCGTGATCGATCCTGGACACATCGTGCTCGTCCCGACGACGCTGAACTTCGCCGTGCAGCAAGGGGTGAATCCCGCGGATCAGTCGTTCGCGATCAGCAACACGGGCGCCGGCGATCTCCAATGGACCGCGAGCGAAGGCGAGATGTGGCTGGATCTCCCGGCCACGTCGGCCACGACCCCGTCAGGGGGATCCACCGACGCCACCGTGAGCGTCGTATCGCAGGACCTGGCGCCGGGCAATTACAGCGCCGACGTCACGGTGAGCGGAAACGCGGACAACACCCCGCAGGTCGTTACAGTGAACCTGGACGTGACCGCCGCGCCCGTCATCACGCTGATCGCGGAGCCCCTCGATATCGAGGCGGTCGTCGGAGTGGATCCTCCGGTTCACGAAATCGTCATACGCAACGACGGAGGGACGGAGCTCAACTGGACGGCCGCTTCCGACGTGGCATGGATGACGTTCTCCCGCGGGTCAGGAACACTTGCGGCCGGGGCCAGCGAGACGGACACGATCTCTATATCGGTGGCCGGACTCGAAGTCGCCACGTATACGGGCACGGTCACGGTGAGCGGAGACGCGCCCAACTCGCCCCTGACCCTGGACGCTACGCTGAACGTGACGCTCTGGCCCTCGATCGTGCTCGATCCGACGACGCTCGAATTCGTGTTCCGTGAAGGCGACGATCCTGATGATCTTTCATTCCAGGTGGCGAACGACGGCGCGGGGATGCTGAGGTGGACTGCCGCCGCGGATTCCGCGTGGCTCACGCTGTCAGCGACGTCCGGCGACCTCGTTTCAGGGTCCGATGAGTCAGTTACGGTGAGCGTAGACGGGTCCGTGCTGGCCGTCGGCACGCACACGGCCACCATCACGGTATCCGGCAACGCGGACGACTCGCCCCACACGATCGGCGTGGAACTGGTGGTCGAGGCACGGCCGACGCTGGCGGCTGAGGACGTGGCCGACCACCTGCTTGGCGCGCGCACCGTGCTCAGTGCCGACGAGCTCGAGTACCTGGATGAGATCGGCAACAACAACGGGAGCTTCGATGTCGGCGACTTCCGCGCGTGGCTGCAGAGTGAACGGCTGATGAGCCGGGTCAGGCCGGTCGGTGGAGAGGAGGTGGCCCCATGAGGACCGCGACGATGAACCGGCTGTTCGGCCGTGATGTTCGCCATATCCGCGCGACGCTCGTCTCGCTCGCGACCGGCGCGTTGATCCTGGGATGCGGCGGCGATGACTCGACCGGTCCGCCCCGGCAAATGCCGGAGCCCGGACAGCTGCGGATCACGCTGTCCGGCGGCTCGTCCGTCGGTGCCGTCGTCCTCACCGTGACCGGCAGTGGCATCACGTCGCCGGTGGCTTCGGGGGGCGCCAGCCTGTATCACGACCTGTCGGGGGGCACGTTGCGCGCCGCCGTGGTCGGAGCCTCGCTCTCGGGCGAGATCCTGCATTTCACGGTGCCCGACGTGCGACAGGTGGCCAGCTACCAGGTCAGCGTGCAGCAGGCAGCCGGAAACGACAACCAGCCGGTGGCAGCGGGCGGCATCTCAGCGGAGGTGGCCGCGGCGCCCTGACGGCCACTGGGGTCACATCAGGTCAGAAGCACCGGCAGCTCGTGCGCCGTAATCGGCACCACCAGGAGAGGGCACTGGGCGAGCCGCAGGATCTGCTCGCTGTGACTTCCCCGGAAGGCGTCCAGAATCCCGTTCCGACCGTCACTGGACATTACGATGAGGTCAGCGGACAGGTCCTGTGCGGTCTCGATGATCCGCTCGATCGGGTTCCCCTCCTCGAGGCTACGGCTCCACCGGATACCATCCAGTTCGGGCAACTGGAGCTGCGGCATCTGGTCGCCCACGTGGACCAGCCGGATCTCGACTTCTTCGCCGCGCGCCTCGCCGGCGGCGATGGCCGTGCGCGCAGCCAGAGTCACCGCGTTCTGGCCGTCCGGTACTTCGGCAACGGGAACCAGAATCCTCCGGACCGTAAGCTGACCGGTCGTTGGATCCACGATTCCCGGACTGTCCACGGGGACGAAGAGCGTCGAGGTGTCGGTCCGGTGCGCCAGCGGCTCCGCCACGGACGGTTTGAGCCAGGGTGGTCCACCGCCCGACCCGCGCGTGGCCACCACGACGAGGTCGGTGTAGCTCTTTTCGAGATAGTCGAGGATGGCCGGCAGCGGCCGTCCTCGCACGACTTTCTTCTTGATCCGCACATTGAACTCTTCGTACACGGCACTCCGGGAGGAGCCCTCTTCCAGGAGCCCCCAGCGCTCCAGCACTTGTCGCACCGATGGAAAGTCAGAGCCCTCAGGTACTTCCCCCACGTGCAGCAGCGTGAGCGATGTCTGCCGCAGGAGCGCGATGGCGAGCGCATGCTGGAAGGCGATCTCGGAGTCCGGCGAGAGATCGGTGGGGTGCAGTACGCTACGGACGATGGGCAGCTTTCCTGGGGTCGAGCTCACCGATGGCTCCTGGCAATGGGTGCGGTTACGCAATGACGAGGCCGGAATGTGTGCCCTCGGCGCCCTCCCGTCTACATTCCCGTATCTTTCTATTGTCGAACCGGCCGGCCTTCCGGATCTCCCTCCTGCCTGGCCTGCCGTTCTCAGCACCCGTACGCAGGAGATTCACCATGCGCACTATTCTCGTTGCCCTCCTCTTCTGTATCGCGCCAGTAGTCGTACCGTCCGTTGCGCCCGCCCAGGAGACAGCGGGCGAGAGCTTCCGGATCGGCACCTTCGATTCACGGGCCGTCGCCCTCGCCTACTACCGTTCGCCGGGCGTCCTGGACGAGATGGTCGGCGAATTGAAAGTCGAAAGCCAGGAGGCCCTGGCGGCAGGTGACTCGGCAAGGGCAGACGAGCTGGCGATTCGCGGCAAGTCGATGCAGCACCTGATGCACCAGCAGGTGTTCAGCACGGGCTCCATCTGCAACCTGTATCCATCCTTCCAGGCCAGGTTGGACCGCGTGGCGCAGGATGCCGGCGTGATCGCGATCGTCTCGAAGTGGGAGCTCCCGTATTCGATTCCAGGCCTCGATATCGTCGACGTGACGTACGAGATCGTGGCGCTGTTTGAGACGGACGAGAAGGTCGAGGAGATGGTGGGAGCGCTGCTCGTGCAGGACCCGGTGCCGCTCGAAGATCTGTACTACGATCCCGAGCATTAGCAGGCCTCTGAGAACCCCCGTGGAAGAGCGTCCAACCACGGGACAGCTTGGCTAATCTGGAAGCGAGGCTGTATTCTCACACACGGGTGCCACAGAGGCCCCTGCGTTTCGCGGCAGGGAAGGCGCTCCCAACGCCGAACCCCGACACAGGAGGCTCGTATGTTCCGTACGTCCGCTGCCGCTTTTGCGGCGCTGCTTCTGCTCACATCCACTGCGATGGCCCAGGACAAGGCCATCAAGAGTGCCATGAGCGCCGGGCCGAGCTCTATTTCGGCCGATGCGACGATCCTGGACTGGGAGATGAACGTCCTTCGCGAGGGCACCAACGAATGGACGTGTCTTCCGGACCGGCCCGACACGGAGGGTGCCGATCCGTGGTGCATCACGGGTCCGTGGCTGAACTTCCTCGATGCCTACGTGAACCAGACGGAGCCCATGTACGAAGAGATGGGTATCGCCTACATGCTCGCGGGGGACTCTCCGGTCAGTAACTCCGACCCGTACGCCACGGGGCCCACCGGACCGGAAGATTGGGTGACCGACCTGGGCGCCCACCTGATGATCATTGTTCCTGACAAGAGCGTGCTCGAGGGGATGACCACCGATCACCTCAACGGTGGTCCGTGGGTCATGTGGGCGAATACGCCGTACGCTCACATCATGGTTCCGATCGATTCCCGGTAGGTCCAACTTCCGGGACCCGGCTGGATCGAGCGGTACTCTCGCCGGCGGGTCCCAACCGGCGGGGTGGACTGTTCCCCTGAAGCGCGTCTCCGCAGCGTAGCGAGGACTAGCGCGGAGGGGGATCGGCCCGCCCCGATCCGCCGGATTCGGCGGGCGTTCCTCGTCCACTCAGTGCCACTTCGCCCGGCGTCGCCACAACCAAAGCACGGCGAGCACGACGAGCGCCACCGCCATGGGGACCATCGGAAGTTCCGCCACGGACTCCGAGCTCATTCCGAACCAGCCGGCTTCAGTGGCCAGCCAGATGAACGATAGTCCGGCGACTACGAGAACAATTCCCAAGTGGAAGTCCTCCGCTTCACATCAAGGCGGGCTGATTCGCTCGAGCCTCTGGCCCGGGACGATCACCCGCGCAGCCATTCGCACCCCTCAGGGTCGGCCAAGAACCAGTACGGGACAAGGGCGACCCTGATCCCCAACGTTCCGAGCCCGTCGAGAGTGGCCAAACGGTACGATCGGGCGCTTGCGGCAGGTTGCGGGGTGCCGGAAGTTTCCAGCTCGATCGAAGCCGATTCCCCGAGGTGCTCCACACCGAGGAGCCACGATGCGCGACACACGGTCCGTCCGAGTCATTCTCCAGGGCAGTGCCATGTTCACGGCCCTTTTCTGCCTGGCGCCGGATCCCGTATCGGCCCAGGAGGGCGCGGCCGGTGATGCGGCGCTCGAGGCCCGCGCCCGGGTCATCCACGAGCGCGTGATCACGATCGATACGCACGACGACATCCCTTCGAACTTCGCCACGGCCGAGTCCGACCCCGGCCAGCGGGACGGGCGGCAGGTCACGCTCCCGAAGATGCGTGAAGGTGGCTTCGACGTGGCCTTCTTCATCGTGTACGTGGGCCAGACGGAGCGGACGCCGGAGAACTACGAGTCGGCGAAGGCGGAGGCGATCAACAAGTTCGAGGCCATTCACAGGCTCACGGACGAGATGTACCCGGACGAGATCGGTTTCGCCTGGACGCCCGACGATGTCGAGCGGCTGCACGCGGAGGGCAAGCTCGTCGCCACGATCGGGATCGAGAACGGCTATTCGATCGGCACTGACCTGTCCCTGCTGGAGGATTACCATGCACGCGGCGCCCGCTACTTCGGGCTCACGCACATCGGACACAACGACCTCGCCGACTCGTCAACCCCGCGCGAGAACCTGGGCGACGCGGAGGAGGAGCACGGCGGGGTGAGTGAGCTCGGCGAGAAGGCGATCGCCGAGGCGAACCGTCTGGGCATGATGGTAGACGTCTCCCATTCCTCGAAGAACACGACCCTCGATGCGGCCCGGCTCTCGAAGGCGCCGATCATCGCCTCGCACTCTGCTGTCCGAGAGCTGGCGGACACGCCTCGGAACCTCACGGACGAGGAGCTCGTCGCGATCATGGAGACCGGCGGCGTAGTTCAGATCGTGGCGTTTGAAGGCTACGTGATGCTCCCGGCTCCCGAGAAAACGGCGGCCCGCCAGGAACTGCGGGAGAAGATCGGCATCCAGTCGTGGTCGGCCGCGACCCAAGCGCAGAGGGACGCGTACATGAAGGCGCGGGCCGAGATCGACGCGGCCTTCCCTGGCGCGACGGTGTCCGACTTCCTGGATCACATCGACTACGCTGTCGAGCTCATCGGGATCGACCACGTGGGGATCAGCTCGGATTTCGATGGAGGCGGCGGCCTGAGCGGCTGGAGAGACGCCTCTGAGACTTTCAACGTCACGCTCGAGCTGGTAAGGCGCGGTTACTCCGAGGACGACGTCAGCAAGCTGTGGGGCGGAAATCTGCTGCGCGTGTGGCGCGAGGTGGAGGCGGTGGCGGCGGAGATCCAGGCCGGCTGATCCGGCCGAGCCTACATCTCTCGGGAGGTGCCCTCGACCCACCTGCACAGCCTGAGCTCATCTTCGTCCACGATCGGAAGGGCTGAGATGCGCTCGACGAGCGCTCCAGCATCGACCAGCCCTTCGACCAGCAAGGTCCTGACGAAATCCCTGTCCTTATCACGAAAAGCTGCCAGCTTGCTTGCGGCAAGGTCATGTGATTCAAGACAGTAGCCCTTGTTGTGTCGCGTACCCTCGTTCTGCACTACGACCGTCCGCTCCTCCCAACCGTCCGGCAGCCTTGCCGCGTCCAGCGAAAGGCCATGAACGTAGAATCCGTGTGTCCTGTGGAAGAGCGATAACTCACCGAGTGCACCATCGATAAGCTCTGTATTCTCGGGCCGGTTCTTCGGGGAGACATCCACCTCAACCGATTGCCGCAGAGCCCTCGGGGCATCCGGATGCTCTCCCAGTATCGCCTGAGAGCCGAAGACCCAGAGCTCCGTCTCATCAGCTACGTCGCAGGCAGCACGAATTGCATGCTCCAGCTCAGCGCGCGTCATCGCTCACCCGCTGCAGTATGTCTTTGCGTTCTGTCTCCGTGAGCACTTCGAGAAAGGGTAGCGATTGCCTGAGGCGAGTTGCTCGTTCGCCGGGTTCGAGGAGCAAGCTCCGAATCTGAGTGACCGATTTGTGCTCGAGGACGTCCAGCCACTCGCTGAGGTCATGCAGTTCCTGAGCGGAAGTCCGTTCCATGCGTCGTCGAAGGTAGCTCACGGCACGGGGTATCAGCTCAGGATCCCCTGTAATTCGGTCCGCTATGGCTCGCGCAAGCGCCAGCGCTCGTCGATCCATAAGCGCGTGTGAATGCCCGGTGGCCACGTCACGGGTTACTTGTCGGCTGTCCAGCAGCTGGAGTGGGTGGGGTGCGACGAGCAGGATAACGCCATCCAGCTCCTCCTCCAGGTCCGTCGATGCATCCATATCTGCCACCGTCCAGGTCTTGAGCACTACCTGCACGTCAGGATCGCTTACGAACTCAGGAAGCATCGACAGTAGTTGTTCTCTTGCGTTTGCAGCGTTCCTGGCCGAGGTCAGGACTCCTACAACGACCGGGTCTTCCGGCCCGTCGGTAACTCGTGCCACAGGGCCCTGGACCCAGGCCGACCGTGGCGGAGGCTGAACGTGGGCGATCATCTCGCGAAGACTCTCGACTAGGAGATCGAAACGCGCGCGCTCCGCTTGAAAGAGGTCTCGGAGCGCCCCGGAAAGCGGGTGCCTATTCCGCAGCCTGACGGGCTGCCTGGGTGTATTCCCAACTTCCTCGACCATCCCAAGCTCGATCAAGGTCCTGAGCGCTCGCCTCACACCCGAAGGATTCAGGTCCGCCTGCCTCGCCAGTACGGCCTTGCCAAGCGGCACTTCGGCTGCTCCCAGAACGCGGAGAATACGAACGTTGGTCTCCGTTCCCAACACTTCGTTGAGCGGGTTTCGCAGGGCGCTCTGTGACTTCGCCGGAGGTCTCATGTTCTCGCTCGGCCGGATTAGTGGAGCACTTCTATCGTAAGCGTTGGTGTGAATGAGACTACAGTACCGCTAACGATACTCAACTACTGTTGTCAGTATTATAATGCCGATTTGTTCGGGGTCAGTCAAGGAGGACGATTGTCGGGCGTCGGGGGCAACGGCCAGCCGCATCTGGCGTTTCGAG